>ULRR01034178.1_pt1 | contig 116224 bp, 88 predicted proteins | sample 1955651 | NCBI WGS metagenome assembly ULRR01 (sample SAMEA4835688, study PRJEB28245) | human gut metagenome | biome: gut microbiome; material: fecal sample | place: Denmark | collected 2008
GGCGGGCGTGCCGCCAGCAGGACTGGGTGCTCTACACTTTCCGCGAGCCGGTCACCTGCCGCGAGATGTACCTCCAGACGGGCAACCGCCAGCTGCCGAAGACAATCCTCACGACGGGCTACGCCGAGGTATCCAGCGACGGCATGCACTTCGAGCGGGCGGGCGAACTCGAGCAGGGAAGCATCACGCTGCACCCCGACCATCCGGTGAAGGCCGTGCGCCTCGTCTCGACGTGCGACGACAACGGCACGCCCTACGTGACGATCCAGCCGCCGCAGATCAAGCCGGTGCTGTAAGCGGCCGCCGTGGAGACGGACCGCTCCGCGCTGCGAAGTCCCGGCCGTGCCCGCCGTCCCCATTCCCGCCATCCACAAAAAAACTCCCGACCCTTTCCCGGGTCGGGAGTTTTTTCGTTGCCGCAAGGCGGTCGGCCGGACGTTGTTGCCGCAAGGGCAAATAGCCGGTCGTTGTCGCGAGAAGTGCCCGTCTGTCGTTACGAACGCACCTGGGCGCCGCACTGCTGCTCGAACTGCCGCGTGAGGTTGGCCATCACGCGCTCGATGGTCTTGTCGTCGAGCGTGCGCGTCTTGTCCTCGAGAATGAAACTCAAGGCATAGGACTTCTTGCCCGCGGGGAGCTTGTCGCCCTCGTAGACGTCGAAGAGCGAGACGCTCTTCAGCAGCTTGCGCTCCGTGGCGAGGGCCACGCTGCGCAGCGCCGCGAAGGTGACATCGCGGTCGACGAGCAGCGCCAGGTCGCGCTTCACCTCGGGGAACTTCGAGAGCTCCTCGGCCGCAATGCGGTGCTTCTTCGTCGAGCGCACCAGTGCGTCGAAATTCATCTCGAGGTAGTAGACCTCCTGCTTGACGTCGGTCAGACGGCGAAGCTTGCCGCTGACGACACCGATCTGCAGCAGCTCCTTGCCGTTGAGCGACATCGTGAGCCCCTCGGCAAAGAGGTCGCTCTGCGTCGGCTCGCTCTTGAGCGCGTAGATGTCGATGCCGAAGCGGCGCAGCAGCTTCTCGGCCACGGCCCGCAGGGTGAAGAACGACGCCTTCTCGGGCTTCGTGTTCCACGACTGCGGCGTGGCAATGCCCGTCACGGCGATGGCGAGCCGGTACTCCTCGGAGTAGGCCGCAAGGTGGTTCTCCTCCGTGCGCTTCGCCTCGTCGTAGAAGTAGCAGTTGCCGAACTCGTAAAGTTTCAGGTCGCCGTTTTTGTGGTTGATGTTCAGGCAGACGGCCTCCAACATGTTGAACAGCAGCGTCTGGCGCAGGACATTCAGGTCGGCGCTCAACGGATTGAGGATGCGCACGCAGCGCTCGGGCGGGCAGGTGGTGAGCCCCTCGTAGTAGGCCCCCTTCGTCAGCGAGTTGGACATGATCTCCGTGAAGCCGTTGTCGGTCAGGAAGTCGGCCGCGAGATTCACGAGGCGGTTGCGGTCGGGTTTCGGCGCATAGGAGAGCGTCGAACGCACGCGCGCCGGAATTTCGACGTTGTTGTATCCGTAGATGCGAAGAATATCCTCGATCAAGTCGGCCTCGCGCTGCACGTCGACGCGGTAGGGCGGCACGGCAACGGTCAGGCGCCCCTCGTGCTCGGAGAGGATCTTCACCTCGAGGGCCGCCAGGATCGTGCGCACGGTCTGCTGGGGAATCTCCTTGCCGATGAGCGCATTGATGCGCGCGAACGAGACGTCGAAGACGAAATCGGCAGCCGGAACGGGACAGATGTCCGTGATCTCGCTCGAGATGGTGCCGCCGGCCAGCTCCTTCATCAGCAGCGCGGCGCGCTTGGCGGCGTAGACCTGCAGGTTGGGGTCGATGCCGCGCTCGAAGCGGAACGACGAGTCGGTGTTCAGGCCGAAGCGCTTGGCCGTCTTGCGCACCCACACGGGGTTGAAGTAGGCGCTCTCGATGAAGACGTCGGTCGTCGTCTCGCTGATGCCCGAATCGAGGCCGCCGAAGACGCCGGCGATGCACATCGGACGCTCGGCCGAGCAGATCATCAGGTCCTTGTCCGTGAGCTTGCGCTCCACGCCGTCGAGCGTCACGAAAGGCGTGCCCTCGGCGCAGGTGCGGACCACCACCTCGCGGCCCTCGATCTTTGCGGCGTCGAAGGCGTGCAGCGGCTGTCCGAGCTCGAAGAGCACGAAGTTGGTGATGTCGACCAGGTTGTTCTTGGGGTTGATGCCCGCGGCCCGCAGGCAGTTCTGCATCCACTCGGGCGAGGGGCCGATCTTGCAGCCCGAGACCGTGATGCCCACGTAGCGGGGGCAGGCCTCGTGGTTCTCGACGCGGATCGCAACGGGCAGGTCGTGGTTGTCCACGGCAAAGGCCGAGACGTCGGGCCACTTCACCTCCGTCCGCTCGCCGCGGCTGCTGAGGTAGGCCGCCAGGTCGCGCGCCACGCCGATGTGCGAGGCGGCATCCACCCGGTTGGGCGTCAGGCCGATCTCGATCAGGTAGTCGTCCTCGACACGGAGATACTCCTTGGCCGCCATGCCGACGGGCGCGTCGGCCGGAAGTTCCATGATGCCCTCGTGCGACGAGCCGATGCCCAGCTCGTCCTCGGCGCAGAGCATGCCGAGCGACTCGACACCGCGGATCTTCGACCGCTTGATCTTGAACTCCTCGTCGCCGCCGTTGGGGTAGAGCACCGCGCCGACCGTGGCGCACAGCACCTTCAGTCCCGCGCGGCAGTTGGCCGCACCGCAGACGATCTGCAGCGGTTCGCCCGTGCCGACATCGACCGTCGTGACGTGCAGGTGGTCCGAATCGGGATGGTCCGTGCAGGTCACGACCTCGCCGACCACCACGCCCTGAAGGCCGCCCTTGACGGTCTCGATCTTCTCGAAGCCCTCGACCTCGAGTCCTATGTCGGTCAGGATACGGGCCACCTCCTCGGCCGGAAGGTTCGTTTCGATGTAGCGTTTGAGCCAGTTGTAGGAAATATTCATATCGTTGAGTTTATGTATTTGCTAAAATCGAACAAAGATAGTGAATTTTCCGCACTTTATCCATTTTTGCGCCGATAATCGGGCATACCCGTCCCGGGCGGCCCCGCCGTCAGCGCGACCCGAGCCAGAGGAAGACCATGCCGACGAGGATGAAGGCCAGGTCGACGGCCTTCGAGCGGAGGTTGCGCTCGTGGAAGAGCACCGCGCCGCACAGGAACGAGATGACGACCGAGCCGCGGCGGATCATCGAGACGATCGAGATCATCGCATCCTCCTGCTGCAGGGCGAGCAGGTAGGCGAAATCGGCCAGCGAAAGGAAGACGGAGATGAGCGGAATGGCCCAGCTCCAGTGAAAGGGCGTGGTCGCACGCCGCTTGGGCCACCAGAGCAGCGCCACGACCACCGACATCATCACCAGCTGGTAGAAGTTGTACCAGCTCTGCACGAAGACGGCGTCGAGACGCGTCATGATGTACTTGTCGTAGAGGCCGCTCACGGCTCCCGTCAGGGCGGCCAGCGCGACGAAGAGAATCCAGAGGTTGTGGCGGAAGTCGACCCCTTCGCGGCGGCTCGAGCGGCTCAACAGGAAGAGCGAGACGAGCGCCAGCACGACGCCGGTCCACTGCCAGGCGTTGAGCCGCTCGCCGAAGAGCAGCATCGCGCCGACGAGCACCATGACCGGGCGCGTGGCGTTGATCGGCCCGACGATCGTGATGGGCAGGTGCTTGATGCCGAAGTATCCGAAGATCCACGAAGTGAGCACGATGGCCGACTTCAGCACAACCAGTCCGTGAGCCTGCGCCGTGCCGGGCTCGCAGTCGAGCAGCGTGCCGTCGAACCAGCCCAGCCCGCACTCCGACGAGACGATCGCCGGAACGAAGAACAGTGTGGAAAAGAGCGTGTTGAGCAGCAGTACCGGAAGCACCGCATTATCCGTCAGGGCCTGCTTCTTGGCGGCATCGTACAACCCCAGCAGCGCGGCGGAGGTAAAGGCAAGCGTCAACCACATACGGCGTCAGAGTTCGTCGCTGTAAACGGCGCCGGGCAGGTCGTGGAGGTTGTAGCGCGAAGCCATCGACATGCCGTAGGCTCCGGCCGACTTGATCGCCAGCAGATCGCCGCGCCGCGTCTTGCGCAGGCTCACGTTCTCGTCGAAGACGTCCGTCGACTCGCAGGCCGTGCCGACGACCGTGTACTTGTCGCGGGCCTCCTCCCCGGAGGTAATGTTCTCGATGTTGTGGTACGCCCCGTAGAGCGCCGGGCGGATCAGCTCGGTCATCGAGGCGTCGACGATCACCAGCTTGCGGCCCGTGGCCGTCGTCTTGTTGAAGAGCACCCGCGTGATGAGCTCGCCGCACTCGGCGACGATCGAACGCCCGAACTCGAAGTGCACCTCGCGCTCGCCGACCGAGAGGTGGTTGCGGATGATCGAGAAGAGCGACGCGAAGTTGGGGATGGGTTCGTTCTCCGGCACGTCGTAGTTGACGCCCAGACCGCCGCCCACGTCCACCGTGCGGAACGTGAAACCGATCTTCTCGAGGTTCTCCACGATGACGTTGACCTTCTCGCACATGTTCTCGAAGACGTGCAGCTCGCGGATCTGCGACCCGATGTGGAGGTGGATACCGATGATGTTGATGTGCTTGAGCGCCTTGATCTCGTCGGCATGCGCGAGGATCTCCTCGTATGAAATACCGAACTTCGAGTCGGCCTGTCCCGTGTCGATGCAGTGGTTCGTGCGGGGGTCGATGTCGGGGTTGATGCGCAGCGCCACGGCCGTCACGCGGCCCGCTTCGGCCGCAAATCCGTCGACGACGTGCAGCTCCTCGATCGACTCGCAGTTGATGGCCAGAATCCCCTGTTCGATGGCGTAGCGCAGCTCCCTGTCGCGCTTGCCGACGCCGGCGTAGACGATGCCCTTCGGGTCGAAGCCCGCCTCGACGGCCTTGCGCAGTTCGTTGCCGCTCGCGCAGTCGATGCCCAGGCCGTACTCGCGGATGATCGCCAGCAGGTGGTCGTCGTAGTTGGCCTTGATGGCGTAGTGGACCTTGTAGCCGTATTTGTTCGATTCGTAGACGACGCTTTCGAGCGTCTGACGCAACAGCGCCGTATCATACAGATAAAAAGGGGTCTCGAAACCCCGCAGTCTGGATGCGATCTGTCTGCTTAACATCTTGATTCAACCTTTTAACCCAACGTAAACGAGGCTGCAAATATACGACATTCCGGACAAAACGGCAAATCGCAAAGCAATGCGCCGGCAGCCCGCAAATCCGATTTTTTTCGTATATTTGCACACATTTTCACGCGAGGACCATGAAAAACATCCGCAACTTCTGCATCATAGCCCATATCGACCACGGAAAGAGCACCCTTGCCGACCGCCTGCTCGAAAAGACCAACACGCTGAACCAGCGCGAAATGCAGGCGCAGGTACTCGACGACATGGAGCTCGAGCGCGAAAAGGGCATCACCATCAAGAGCCACGCCATCCAGATGGAGTACACGGCCCGCGACGGCGAGCGCTACACGCTCAACCTGATCGACACGCCGGGGCACGTCGACTTCTCCTACGAGGTGTCGCGCGCCATCGCCTCGTGCGAAGGGGCCCTGCTGGTCGTCGACGCGACGCAGGGCATCCAGGCCCAGACGATCTCGAACCTCTACCTGGCCGTGGGGCACGATCTGGAGATCGTCCCCGTGCTGAACAAGATCGACATGGAGTCGGCGATGATCGACGAGGTGAAGGACCAGGTCATCGATCTGATCGGCTGCCGGGAGGAGGACATCCTGCTCGCCTCGGGCAAGACCGGTGTCGGCATCGAGGAGGTGCTCGAGGCCATCGTGCAGCGCATCCCCGCGCCCAAGGGCGACGAGACGGCACCGCTGCAGGCGCTGATCTTCGACTCGGTGTTCAACCCCTTCCGGGGCATCATCGCCTATTTCCGCGTCTTCAACGGCACGATCCGCAAGGGCGAGCACGTCAAGTTCTTCAACACGGGCAGCGAGTACGACGCCGACGAGGTGGGCGTGCTGAAGCTCAAGATGCAGCCGCGCGACGAAATCCGCGCCGGCGACGTGGGCTACATCTGCTCGGGCATCAAGACCTCGGCCGACGTGAAGGTCGGCGACACGATCACCTCGGTGGCCAACCCCGCGCAGGAGGCCATCGCGGGCTTCGAGGATGTCAAGCCGATGGTCTTCGCGGGCGTCTATCCCGTCGAGGCGGACCAGTACGAGGACCTCAGGGCTTCGCTCGAAAAGCTGCAGCTCAACGACGCCTCGCTGACCTTCGAGCCCGAGAGCTCGCTGGCGCTCGGCTTCGGCTTCCGCTGCGGATTCCTCGGCCTGCTGCACATGGAGATCATCCAGGAGCGCCTCTACCGCGAGTTCGACATGGACGTCATCACCACCGTACCGAACGTCTCCTACCGCGTCACGACGACGCAGGGCGCGCAGCTCGAGGTCCACAACCCCTCGGGACTGCCCGAAATCACGAAGATCGCCAAGATCGAGGAGCCCTACATCCTCGCGCAGATCATCACCAAGTCGGAGTTCCTGGGCAACGTCATCAAGCTCTGCATCGACAAGCGCGGCGTGATGAAGAACCAGACCTTCATCACGCAGGACCGCGTGGAGGTGAACTTCGACATGCCCCTCTCGGAGATCGTCTTCGATTTCTACGACAAGCTCAAGAGCATCTCGAAAGGGTATGCCTCGTTCGACTACCACCGCACGGGCTACCAGCTCTCGAAGCTCGTCAAGCTGGACATCCTGCTCAACGGCGAGCCGGTCGACGCCCTCTCGTCGCTCACCTATACGGACCACGCCTACGACTTCGGCCGCAAGATGTGCGAGAAGCTCAAGGAGCTGATCCCGCGCCAGCAGTTCGACATCGCCATCCAGGCCGCCATCGGCGCCAAGATCATCGCCCGCGAGACGGTGAAGGCCGTGCGCAAGGACGTGACGGCCAAGTGCTACGGCGGCGACATCTCACGTAAGCGCAAACTGCTCGAGAAGCAGAAGAAGGGCAAGAAGCGCATGCGCCAGATCGGCAACGTCGAGGTGCCCCAGTCGGCATTCCTTGCGGTATTAAAAATGGACTGACATGAAGAAAACCATCATCGACCTGTTCGAGAGCTCCGTCGAGAAGTACGGGGCCAAAACCTTCCTGCTCGAGAAGCGCCACCACAAGTTCGAGCCCACGACCTACGCCGAGACGCGCGAACTGGCCCTCGAGACCGGTGCGGGTCTCGCCGCGATCGGCATCCGCCCCAAGGACAAGGTCGCCATCCTGTCGGAGGGGAGCAACGCATGGATCATCTCCGAGCTGGGCCTCTTCTACGCCGGCGCGATCAGCGTGCCGCTGTCGGTCAAGCTCGAGGAGTCGAACGACCTGCTCTTCCGCCTGCGCCACGCCGAGGTGCGGGCGATCTTCGTGTCGAAGTACCAGCTGCCGAAGATCCGCCGCATCCGCGCCGAACTGCCCGAACTCGAACACGTCATCGTGCTGGGCCACATCGCCCTCGAACCGGGCGAGACGGCCTACGGCACGCTCAAGCGGCTGGGCCGCGACTACCTGTCGAAACACCGCCCGGAATTCCTCGCCATCGGACAGTCGATCCGCAACGACGACTACGCGACGATCACCTATACGTCCGGCACGACGGCCGACCCGAAGGGGGTCGTACTGACACACCGCAACTACACGGCCAACGTCGAGCAGTCGCTCTCGCGCATCGACATCCCGTCGTATTTCCGCACGCTCATCATCCTGCCGCTCGACCACTGCTTCGCCCATGTCGTGGGCTTCTACATCATGATCGCCTGCGGCGCGTCGGTCGCCACGGTGAAGGTCGGCGCCACGCCCATGGAGACGCTCAAGAACATTCCGCAGAACATCCGCGAGGTGCAGCCGCACTTCCTGCTCTCGGTCCCGGCGCTGGCCAAGAACTTCCGCAAGAACATCGAGAGCTCGATCCGCGCCAAGGGGGCCTTCACCGAGCGGCTCTTCCGCCTAGCGCTCCGCACGGCCTACGCCTACAACGCCGACGGATACAGCCGCGGCACGGGGTGGCGCGTGCTGCTCAAGCCCTTCGTTGCGCTCTTCGACCTGCTGCTCTTCCGCCGCATCCGCCAAGCCTTCGGCGGCTGCCTGCGCTTCTTCGTCGGCGGCGGAGCGTTGCTCGACATCGAGCTGCAACGCTTCTTCTACGCCATCGGCATCCCGATGTTCCAGGGCTACGGCCTCTCGGAGGCGACGCCCGTCATCTCGACCAACTCGCCCAAGTACCACTGGCACCGCTTCGGCTCGTCGGGCAAGATTCTCATCCCGCTCGAGCTGAAGATCGTCGACGAGGCGGGCCGCGAACTTCCGCGCGGCGAGAAAGGCGAGATCATCATCCGCGGCGAGAACGTCATGGCGGGCTACTGGAAGAACCCCGAAGCGACGGCCGAGACGGTGCGCGACGGCTGGCTCCACACGGGCGACATGGGCTACGTCTCGCAGGACGAGTTCCTCTACGTGCTGGGCCGCTTCAAGAGTCTGCTCATCGCCTCGGACGGCGAGAAATACAGCCCCGAGGGGATGGAGGAGTCGATCGTGAGCAACTCGCCCTACATCGACCAGATCATCATCCACAACAACCAGAGCCCCTTCACCGGAGCCATCGTCGTACCGAACGGCGAGGCACTGCGCCGCGAGCTGGAGGCCCGGGGCGTCGCACCCGAAGAGCGGGCCGCAGCGGCGGCCGACCTGCTCGGTGCCGAGGTCGACCGCTACCGGGCGGGCGGAGACCACGCCGGGGAGTTCCCCGAGCGGTGGCTGCCTGCGGGGCTGGCGATCGTCGACGAGGCCTTCACCGAACAGAACGGACTGGTAAACAGCACAATGAAGGTCGTGCGCGGCAAGGTCGAGGAGCACTTCCGACCGCGGCTGGAGTACCTCTATACGGCCGAAGGCAAGGCGCTGCGCAACCCCGAGAATCTGGCGTCGCTGAAAAAAATCGTGGGTTAAAGCGAAAAAACGGCCTGCGAAAAGTTGAAAAATCAAAAAAGCGGAGTATCTTTGTACTCCGTAATGCGGAAATAGCTCAGTCGGTAGAGCATCAGCTTCCCAAGCTGAGGGTCACGGGTTCGAGTCCCGCTTTCCGCTCACGAAAGAGGAGAAGCCGCGAGGTTTCTCCTCCTGTCGTATTTCGCAGGATAGACGGGATTCGCTGCCCGTGACCCTCACCATCTCTTCAGGAGGGGACGTGGGAGCGGCTTCCCTGCCGGGTGAAAGGAGCGGAAAGCGCAGTCCGGAAGCCGCATTCGTCAACCGTAGAGAACAAGAGGAGATGCCCCAAAGGGCATCTCCTCTTGTCTTGTTTTGGTCTCTCCGATCCGGATCGGATCATGTTGAGCCTGTCAGATCGGTCGGGGCAGGGGCAGTCTGATCGGCAGGGCCGGTCAGATCGGGCAGGGCAGGGCGTGCATCAGTCGAGCTCCACGAGTTCATACCGCTGGCTTCCCATGCCGAGCTGCTCGGCATAGTCGAGCGTGTGCATGCCGTGGCGCGAGTCGATCCGTTCGATCAGGTGAATCTTGCCGTGGTCGTCCGATGCGCGGACCAGGTCCGTGCAGGCCCGGTCGAGCGCCACGGGATCGAGCGACGCCAGGATGCCGATGTCGCCCATCTGCGGATCGGCGGGCGAAGAGTCGCAGTCGCAGTCTACCGAGAGGTTGTTGGCCACGCTGATATAGAGGATACGATCCCCGCAATGATCCGCCACGGCCTTCGCCGCCTCGGCCATCGACTCGAGGAAATCGTCCTGCTCGGGCAGCGAACCCCAGACCTTGCCCGCATCGGTCGTCTTGCCGGCCGAATGGATCCAGGCCTTGCCGCGCGACGAGGCGATACCGATCGACATGTTCTTGATGGCACCGCCGAAGCCGCCCATGGCGTGCCCCTTGAAGTGCGAGAGGATGATCGTGAAGTCGTAGTCGAGGAAGCGGCGTCCCACGATGTCGCGGTCGAGATGTTTGCCGCCCGTGACCGGCAACTCCGCCTCGCCCTCGGCATCCATGATGACCACCGGAGCGATGGCCGTGAATCCGTGGTCGGCAGCCGCCTTGAGGTGGCTCTCCGTATCGGCACGGCCGCCGCCGTAGGCCGTGTTGCACTCCACGATCGTACCGTTCACCTTCCGCACCAGGTCGCGGATGAGAGCGGGCTGCAGGAAGTTGTGACCGCCGGGTTCGCCGGTCGAGAGTTTGACGGCCACATCGCCCGTGGCCGGGCGGCCGAGCGCCTCGTAGATCTTCACGAGATTTTCGGGCGTGATCCGCTTGAAGAAATAGACCTTCGGAAGCGTTGTTTCGGTCGGGGTGGTCGGGGCATCCGGAGCGGAGGCCGCCGTCTTCTGCCGGCTCTGTCCGTTCGCACAGCCGGATGCTGCAAGCAGCGAAGTCAGGAGCATGGTCATGATCTGTTTTTTCATGGGTTGCTATCGGTTAAAGAATTTCAGAAATGGACATCGAAGCCGGCCATGACCGTTGCGCGCGGCATGGGATAACCGGCATTTATTTCGTAGCGCTGGGCCAGCAGGTTCTCACCGCGGGCCCAGATGCCGAGCCAGCGGGCCGCACGGAACGAAGCCTGCATGTTCCACAGCACGAACTCCTCCGTGGTGACGGGATCGGTCTGCGTATAGAGCCCGGCGATGTACTGCACGCCGGAGGTCAGGTGCCAGCGTCCGCACCGGAAGTCGGCACCCGCATGGAACTTGTGTTCGGGAGCCGCCACGACGGGGTGCTCCATGTGCAGGTAGCTGTAATTGGCATCCACCGTCCAGCGCTCGTCGATGCGCCAGGCAGCCTCGATCTCCGCACCGGCATTTTCGATCCGGCCCGAATTGAGATTGAGCATGCCGCTGCCCGAGGGGTTCGGGAGCGTCAGGATGAGGTTCTTACCGTCGATGTAGAAGAGGTTGACGCCGTAGGTCAGCCGTCCGTCGGCCAGCTGCTGCGAGAGGGCCAGCTCGTAGTTCCACATCGACTCGGGCTTGAGATCGGGATTCTGCGGCGGGAACATGTACATCTCGCGCAGGATCGGATAGCGGAAGCCCTTCGATGCGGAGAGCTTCACTTCGACGGCCCGGGGCAGGTGGAAGGCGATGCCCGCCTGCGGCACCCACTCCGTACCCACGCGCGAGTGGTGGTCGACCCGCAGCCCGGCATTTACCGTGATCCGCGCGCCGAAGTGCTGGCGCAGGTCGACATATCCGGCCACCTCGTTCTCGTGTTTGTTCACGAGCGATGAGGAGCTGCCCGCCTGTTCGCCGCTCACATACACGTTCCGCGCCCGGCCGCCGTAGCGGAACCAGTCGGCGCCCAAGGTGATGCGGCTGCCCCTGAACAGTTGCAGACTCTGGTAGAGCGACACACCCGTCATGTCGTCATACGAGCGGAAGCGGGTCTCCTGCGGCCCCTCACCGGCCGAGGGGGTGTAGCCGTCGTTGATCCAGTGGTCGCCCCAGTTGTAGAAGAAGCTCAAGGCCCCGGAGCTTCGCTCGTGGCTGTTTTCGAGGGCGAAGGAGGTCATGCCGCGCGTGATGCGCTGATCGCCGTCGAGCAGCGGCGCCTGCACCGGCCCGGGGTAGGAGGCGTTGAAATGCGTCACGTTCACGTCGCTGCGCACGCTCCAGTGCGTCGCCACTTCGTAGCCCAGTTGCGCATAGCCGCCGTACTGTTCAAAGCCCATGTCGACGCGGTGTCCGTCCGTGCGGTTGTACGACCCCGACACGACACTGGAGAAGCGGCCCTTGCGGATGCGGTTGGTCAGCTCCGTTTCGAGCGTGTTGTAGGAGCCGTAGCCGACGCTCGCATGCGTATCCACACCCTCTTTGCGCAGCTTGCGGGTGACGATGTTCACCACGCCGCCCATGGCATTCGAGCCGTAGAGCACCGATGCCGGGCCGCGCAGCACCTCCACCCGTTCGGCCAGGAACGACTGGTAGGCATCCGAGATCGGATGGCCGAAGATGCCGGCATACTGAGGATGGCCGTCGATGAGCACCATCAGCCGGCCCGAGCTGCCGCTCAATCCGCGCAGCGAGATGCTGCCGGCCGCACCGCCCGAGACGCCGTAGCCCATCACGCCGCGCGAGGTGACAAACAGGCCGGGCACCTGCTCGGCCAGCAGCGGGAGCAGCGAAGGCTGCCGCGCCGCCTCGATGCGCGCGCGGTCCACGACCGAGACGGTTTGCGAAAGGTGGCGTACGTCGGTCGCCAGACGGGTGCCCGTCACCACGACTTCGCCGATTTCATAGTTGCGTTCCGCGTGCAGCGAGTCGCGCGCGGGGGTCTGTGCGACAGCCGTACCGGCAACAGCCGCCGCAAGAAACAGGGTTGCAAGGGTTCTCTTCATCTGCAAGGGTTTTGAAACTGCATACTGCGCTCTGCCGGGCGGAATCCGGCACGGCCGGCACACCCGCCCGACGCGGAGCCTCCTATTTGCCGAGCCCGGCCAGCCAGCCGACCACCTCGGGATCATAGTGCGAGAAGAAGAGGCTCTCGCCGCGGTCGAGCGCCGCAATGTCCTCCATCTCGGCGTCGGTGAGGCTGAAGTCGAACACGTCGAAGTTCTCCTCCATGCGCTGCCTGTGCACCGATTTGGGAATCACCACCACGCCGCGCTGCAGCAGGTAGCGCAGCGCCGTCTGGGCCACCGACTTGCCGTGCGCACGGCCGACGGCTTCGAGCACCGGGTTCGTGAAAAAGCCGTTGCGACCCTCGGCAAAGGGGGCCCACGACATGATCTGCGTGCCGTAGCGCTTCATGACCTCCCGTGCCCGGACCTGCTGGTTGAAGACATGCGTCTCCACCTGGTTGACCATCGGCCGGATTTCGTTGAACTCGGCCAGATCGACCAGCCGGTCGGGATAGAAGTTGCTCACGCCGATGGCTCGGGCCTTTCCGGCGCGGTAGGCCTCCTCCATGGCCCGGTAGGTGCCATAGTAGTCGTTGAACGGCTGATGGATGAGCAGCAGATCGACGTAATCGGTCTGCAGGCGGCGCAGCGACTCGTCGATCGAGGCTTTCGCCCGTTCGTACCCGGCGTTGGAGATCCATACCTTGGTGACCAGGAAAAGCTCCCCGCGCGACAATCCGCTCCTCTTCACGGCGTTGCCGACGCCCTGCTCGTTGCCGTAGGCCTGCGCCGTGTCCACCATGCGGTAACCGACCGAAAGGGCGTCGGCCACGCAGCGTTCGCATTCGGCCGGGTCCACCTGATAGACACCGTATCCCAGCATCGGCATCTCGACACCGTTGCTCAACGTGACGGTTTGTTTCGTTTCCATATCGTGATTCTGTTTTTTCGGTTGCAAAAATAGTGAATCCGCGCCAAACGGAGCCCCTCTCCGCTCCGGATTCACTTTTCGTCGAGGGGATCGTTCTGCGCTCCGGAGCCTGTCTCTATTGCGCGGTGCCGGCCGAGAGCGTGACGGTCACCGAGCCCTTGCCGCCAAGCAGTTCGAGCATCTCTTCGCGCGTCGAAACCCCGTCGACGTGTCCCAGCCGGGTGAAGCTCCAGGTGTTCACGTCGTAATAGATCGTCAGCATGTTGCCCTGATAGAGGATCAGATCGCCCGGCGTGGTCGTGATCCGGACATCGTTGCGCGGCAGGGAGAAACCCAGCGGACCAACCTTCTCCATGTCGCCGTAGTCCTCCATGAGAACCTGCAGGTCCCCCTGTGCGAGGTGTTCGGCCAGTGCCCGGGCCGACGAATTGTCTTCAAGTGTTGCGGTAAACGAACGGCCGTTCACCGTCAGACGGATCGTGTTGCTTTGCATATCATCATTGTCGTTATGGTCGTTCTGTGTCAGATCCAGCGAGCCGAGCCACTCCCGCACGCTGTTTTCCATCTGCGGAAGGTCCGCCGAGGTGAGCAGCAGCGTCGGTTCCAGCACTTCGGAATCGGGGCAGAGCGCCCGCGCCTCGGCGACCGACGCCGCCATGCCGCTGCTGCTGCTGGTGGCGAAGAGCGCCACGCGCTTCCCGGACAGTTTCGCGGCGTGTTCATGCAGGAAGGACTGCATGGGCGTAGCCATGGAGCCGTACCAGATGGGGTAGCCCACGATCAGGAGATCGTAGTCGTCGAACCGCTCCACGACGGTCGACACCGGCGGATAGTTGCCCCGGTCGATCTCCGCCAGCTCCTGTTGTGCCCGTGCCAGCATCGCGTCGTAATCCTCCTCGTAGGGCTCGGCCGGCACCACCTCCAGCACCTCGCCGCCCGTCTGATCCGCAATCTCCCGGGCCACGCGCTGCGTATTGCCCGAGCGCGAGCAGTAGAGAATCAGCATCCGCGGCTCTTCGCCGGGCTGCGGCACATCGGGATCTCCACCGCCGTTTCCCGGCTCCTCCTGTCCTTCCGATCCGCCGGGCAGCACCGGACGGCTGTCGGCAGGCGCGCACGCCGACAACAGGGCATGCAGCAAAAGCAGTACGGCGACCAGCGCCGATCGTTTCATGATCTTTTCCATCGTCCTTCCGTTTATTCGGTTTGTCGATACAAAGATAGGAACAGCGCCCCGACACGCACCTATACGGATCTTCGGGATAATTACCACAATTACGGATTTTCAGGCCGTCCATCCGCCAAGTCTTCAGCAATTTCCTCCGGTCCGTTCCGCGCGCCGAAGAGGCCTTGACAACGCTTTATTAGGATATTCACCCGTTTCTTTCTATTTTTGCGCGCAAAAACCATCCGGAATGGAAATACGTCTGAAAGCGGGAGCCGGATTCCCGAACCGGCTGCTCTACACGCTGGCCGTCATCGCCGGGGTCTCGGTCGCCAACCTCTACTACAACCAGCCGCTGCTCGACATGATCCGGCAGGAGATGGGCACCACGACCCTTGCCGCCAACCACATCGCCCTCTTCTCGCAGTGCGGATACGCCCTCGGGCTGCTCTTTCTCATTCCGCTCGCCGACCTGCGCAGCCGCCGGCGGATCCTGCTCGTCGACTTCACGCTGCTGATCCTCGCCCTGATCGCCACGGCGACGGCGCCCGACATCGGCGTGCTGCACGTCAGCTCGTTTGTGATCGGCGTCTGCTCGGTCGTGCCGCAGTTCTTCATCCCCTTCGCCGCGCAGTACTCGCGGCCCGAGGAGAAGAACCGCAACGTGGGCATCATCCTCTCGGGACTGCTCACGGGTATCCTCGCCTCGCGCGTCGTCAGCGGCGCCGTCGGCGAGTGGCTCGGCTGGCGCGAGATGTACTGCATCGCCACGGGCATGATGCTCGTCTGCGCCGGGCTCGTCTTCCGCATCCTGCCCGACGAGAAGCCCAACTTCACGGGCAGCTACGCCGCGCTCATGCGCTCGCTCTTCACGCTGCTGAAGCAGTACCCGCTGCTGCGGCTGCACTCCGTGCGCGCGGCGCTCGCCTTCGGTTCGTTCATGGGTTTCTGGGCCACGCTCGCCTTCAAGATGGCGCAGGAGCCCTTCCACGCCGGCAGCGACGTGGTGGGAATGCTCGGGCTGTGCGGCATCGCCGGGGCCGTGACGGCCTCCTTCATCGGCAAGTACATCGCCCGGCTGGGCGTCTACCGCTTCAACTGCTTCGGGGCGCTGCTGCAGCTGGCCGCCTGGGGCCTCTTCGCCGCGGGCGGCGACCACTACGGGCCGATCATCGGGGGCATCCTGCTCGTCGACATCGGCATGCAGTGCATCCAGCTGAGCAACCAGGCGCCGCTGTTCGAGCTCTGCCCGTCGGCCGCCAACCGGATCAACACGATCTTCATGAGCTGCTACTTCATCGGCGGTTCGCTCGGCACGCTGCTCTCGGGCACGGCCTGGGTGCTCTTCGGCTGGTCGGGCGTCGTGGGAACCGGAGCCCTGCTCACCGCCCTGTCGCTCATCATCACGCTCGTCGCCAAACGGTAGGGTAGTCCGCCACCGCCTCGCCACAAACCCGGGCGGCCACTGCTTCGCTGCAAACCCTGCCGGCCGCTGCACCGCATATCCGCTCCGCCACACAAGCGGGCATTCTCATCGCCCCACGTCACAGCACGCATTCACGCCGCCGCACAACACAACCGGCCGGCCGCAGTCCGAAGCTGCGACCGGCCGGATTCCTGTAAAGGCGGCAAGTCTCCTGAAACGCGACAGTCTATTCCAGCTTGCCGTACTCCTCGTCCGTGACGGGTTCGAGCCACTCGTTCGACGTCTTCTCGCCCGGCACCTCGAAGGCCAGATGGGCGAACCAGCTGTCGGCCGCGGCGCCGTGCCAGTGCTTCACGCCGGCCGGGATGTGAATCACCGTGCCCGGGAGAATCTCCACGGCAGCCTTGCCCTCCTCCTGATACCAGCCGCGTCCGGCCACGCCGATGAGCATCTGCCCGCCGCCCTTTTCGGCGTGGTGGATGTGCCAGTTGTTGCGACAGCCCGGCTCGAAGGTGACGTTCGAGACGGCGACCTGCTCGCGCGAGACGGGAGCCAGGTAGCTGTTGCCGGTGAAATACTGCGCGTAGGCCGTGTTGGGCTCGCCGACGGGGAAGATCATCTGTCGCTGGAAGGCCGCCCGGGCATCCTCACCGGTCGTATCCGCGGCCCAGACCTCCTTGGCCAGCCGGAATGCCGCCCACGCCTTGGGCCACCCGGCGTAGAAGCCGATGTGGGTGATGATCTCGGCGATCTCGGTGCGGGTGATGCCGTTCTGCCGGGCCGTCTGCAGGTGGTAGGTCAGCGACGAATCGGTGATTCCCTGACTGATGAGCGACGTGATCGTCACCAGGCTGCGGTCGCGCAGCCCGAGGCGGTCGGTGCGGCTCCACACCTCGCCGAAGAGGACATCGTCGTTCAGTTCCGCAAATTTCGGGGCGAAGTCGCCCAGCTGGTCGAGGCCGGCCGTCTGTTTGATTTTTTCCTGTGCCATGATCGTTGTTGTGTTAAGTGCCAATGCGACGAGCGCAAGCATGAATCGTCTCTTCATATCGTTCGCGGTTCGTTGGTTTGCGTTTTATTTCCGATACAAAGGTACGCAACGGCCGTCGGCCGGAGTTATACGTTTTACGGAGGTTTCTACCCGAATCCATGTTTTGCGCGCCGCCGCACGCGCCGCAGGAAGCCGCAGGGAAGGGATCATGCGTGCAGGCGGTAGCCGACGCCCCGGGCGTTGACGATCTGCACCGACGGATCGGCAGCCAGCAGGCGGCGCAGCCGCGTGATGAAGACGTGCAGGCTCCGGGCGTTGAAGAAGGTGTCGTCGCCCCAGATGCGCTGCAGGATCAGCTGCGTCGGGACGATCTCGCCCATGCGCTCGCACAGCATCTCCAGCACCCCGGCTTCTCGGGCCGAGAGTTCGCGCACGTGCCCGCCGTCCGCGAGCGTCTGCCGCTCGGGATCGAACTGAAAGCGGCCGACGGCGTAGTGCACCCCGGCGGCGGGCCGTGCCGCGCGGCTGCGCCCGACGAGCGACCGGACGCGCACAACCAGCTCGCTCATGGCGAAGGGCTTGCGCAGGTAGTCGTTGCCACCCGTCTCGAAGCCGCGCACCACATCCTCGGCCGCCGAGCGGGCCGAGAGGAAGAGGATCGGCACGTCGGCCGAGCGGCGGCGCAGCGCCTCGGCAAAGGTGTAGCCGTCCATGCCGGGCATCATGATGTCGGTCACAACCACGTCGGGCCGGCAGGCGTCGAAGCGCCGCAGCCCCTCGGCGCCGTCGTAGGCCACCGTGACGTCGAACTCCCGTTCGCCGAGCGTGTCGGCGATGATGTCGGCCAGCGTCCGCTCGTCCTCGACGAGCAGCATGCGGATCTTATCGTTCTTCATCGGGCAGAATCAGTGTGAAGGTCGAACCGCGGCCCGGCGAGCTCTCGACCGAGACCGTACCACCGTGACGTGTCACGATCAGCCGCACGTAGTAGAGCCCCAGTCCGAAGCCCTTGACGTCGTGGCGGTCTCCGGTCGGCACGCGGTAGAATTTTTCAAAGATGTGGGCCTGCGCCGTGCGGTCCATGCCGATGCCGTCGTCGGCGACGCGCAGCTCGACCCCTTTTGCAGTGCGCCGGGCCGTGAGGAGGACCGACACCCGCTCGACAGAATATTTCAGCGCGTTGTCCACCAGGTTGTCCAGCACGTGCCCGAGGTGGAAGCGGTCGGCCTTCACCGCAAGGTCCGCCGGTTCGACACGCACCGTGATTTCGGCCCGGCCGCGGGCCTTCATCCGGAATTTTGCGGCCGTCTCGTCGAGCAGCGCCCCGAGTGCGAAGCGCTCGCGGCGGAGCGTGAACTCCTCGCGCTCCTCGACGCTCATCGTCAGGATGCGCTGCACCATGCCGCCCAGCGCGGCCAGCTGCTCGCGGATGACTGTGAGGTACCTCCCGCGCCGCGCCGGATCGTCGGCCACCCCGAAGTCGAGCAGGGCGTCGTTCGCGGCGTTGGCCACGGCGATCGGGGTCTTCAGCTCGTGGGTGATGTTGTGCGTCAGGTCGAGGCGCATCTCCTCGAGCGTCTTCTGCCGGAAGAGCGTGCGCAGCAGGTAGATCAGCGCCCCGGCCACGGCCGCAAGCATCAGGAGCGACGAAAGGATCACCCCGGCCATGTCGCGCAGAAGCTGCCGGTCGGGGTTCTCGATGCGCAGGCGGAAGAGCAGCTCGTCGTCGGTCGTGAGCGGCGTCGTGAAGACCAGCGGGTCCGCAAGCCGCAGCGAGTCGTTACACGCCGCGAGGACCACCTCCCCGTCCGCAGGCTGGCGCGAGGAGATGAGCTGCGCCGTAGAGGTTGAATCGGCCTCTCCCTGCACGATATCCACCAGATGGGGCAGGTCGATGCCCGCCGCCGCGAGGTTGCACGTGAGCAGCGAGTCGTAGCGCGCCATGTTGAGCCGCAGGACATAGACCGACGGGATGCGGATCTCCTGCCGGATGTGGCGGGTCGTTTCGCCGTCCGAGATATTGATATCGTGGTGGAGCGTGTCGGCCGCCGTTTGGGGAACGAAAGTGATGCTCTTGCCTGCGCCGTTGAGATTCTTCACCGAGATCTCCTGAATCATGTCCACCTGGATCGAGTCGATGTTTCCCGACGAGGAAAAGGTGATGTGGCTGCGGTGCCCGGAGGGTTTGTTGCCCAGCAGCAGGTCGTCGTAGGCGGCACGCGTCATGGCCTGCATCACCTGCCGCGAGAACTCGCGCCGGCGGTCGCGGTACATACCCGCAAGGCTCCACGCCTGCACGGCGACGAGCACCGCCAGCGAGGCGGTAACCAGAAGCGATATGCGGCCGAAGCGACGTTTGTTCATCCCGAGTGCGGCGTTTTGTGCGAAACAAAGGTACGCATAAAAACGCCACGGCCAACGGCGTTAAGACTATTTAACATTCGTTAACGGAGCGTTAACCATCGCCTGCCGGATTTCGTGCGACCTTTGTCATCGGAACAAAAACCGATATACGCCATGAAAAAACTTCTTGTCATCACCCTGGCCGCCCTTGCGGCCTCGATCTGCGCGGTACAGGCGCAGCAGACCCTCGTAACCTATACGCCCGACGGCGTCAAGACCTACGACACGACCGAACCGTCGAGCGAGGTGCTCGACACGACGCGCTTCGTCGTCAGCTACCGCATGCTCTACCATCAGCGGCCCGAAAACGAACAGCCGATGGAGGACCTCCTGCTGCTCCAGGTCGGGCGCAACGTCACGAAATGCTACTCCTACAAGACGTGGCAGACCGATTCGCTGGTGCGCGTCACGCCGCCCGAGCAGGTGTTGGCCAACCTCGGGAGTTTCCACGGCGGCGTGCAGGACGTCATCTTCCGTGACCAGGAGGCCGGCCGCCTGACTCATATCGATCAGATCGACATGGACCATCTGCTCTACACCGAGCCCCTGCCCGCAATCGACTGGGAGCTTGCCGACGGCGAGCGGACGATCCTCGGCTATGCGTGCCGCCGGGCCCGCTGCTCCTTCCGCGGCCGCAACTACGAGGCGTGGTATGCGCCCGACATTGCCGTGAGCGTCGGGCCGTGGAAGTTCGGCGGGCTGCCGGGGCTGATCCTTGCCATCCGGGACGATGCCGGGGTGCTCGACCTGGAGGCCACGGGTGTGGAAGAGCGCGTCGAGCCCATCCGCATGACCAAGCGCAACTACATGAAAGCCAGCCGTAAAAAATACCGCGAGCTCAAGCAGAAGATAATGACCGACCCGATCGGTTACCTCACGAACAACTCGAACGTGCGGATGACCGTCAAGAACGAGGACGGCACGCCTCTCGGGCCGGGTGATTTGCTGCGCGGCTACAATCCGATCGAACTCGAATAACCCGCAGCGCCGCATGAAGTGGATTGCATTTCTCATTGTCCTGCTGGGAATTTCCGTCATGGCCTCGGCGCAAGAGCTAACGGGCCGTGTCGTGGATGCCGCGGACGGACGTCCCGTCGCCGGAGCCATCGTGCTGGCGGCCGACAGCACGGGCCACCAGGCGGGCTATACGACCTCGGGAGCCGACGGCACCTACCGCCTCCGGCCGCGTGCGGGGCGGCACGTCGCCCGCATCGAGGTCTCGGCGATGGGCTACCGCCGGCAGTCGGTCGCGGCCGCCACACCGCTCGAAATCGCCATGACGGCTGCGCCGCTGGCCATCCGCGAGGTCGAGATCCGCGCGCCGCGCCTCTCGCTGCGGGGCGACACGGTAAGCTATAACGTCGCGAGCTTCACCGAGGCGCAGGACCGCACGATCGCCGATGTGCTGCGCAAGATGCCCGGCATCGAGGTCGAAAAGACGGGCGAAATCCGCTACAACGGCAAGGCGATCAATCGCTTCTACATCGACGGGCTGGACATGCTCGACGGCCGCTACTCTCTGGCGACGAACAACATCGCCCCGCAGGATGTGGCGAGCGTCGAGGTGATGGAGAACCACCAGCCGATCAAGGCCCTGCGCGACATGATCTACAGCGACCGTGCGGCGCTGAACCTCCGCCTGAAAAAGCAGGCCCGGGCACACTGGACCGGCACGCTGCGCGCTGCGGCGGGCGCCTCGACCGACGAGGTGCTCTGGAACGGCTCGGCCTTCGCCATGCGTATCGCGTCGGGCAGCCAGTCGATGTACAACGTCAAGGGCGAGAACACGGGCGGCGACCCGACGGCCGATTTGCGGCAGTTGAGCGTCGACGACCTGCTCAACGGCGGCGCCAACCGCTACGCGACACCCGAGTGGTTCTCGACGGGGCTCTCCGAGGCGCCGCTCGACGACCGGCGCACGCGGATGAACCGATCGCTCGCGGCCAGTGCGGACAACCTCTGGAAACTCTCCGACGACTACCAGTTGAACGCCCACGTCGCCTGCGCCGCCGACCGCACGCAGTCGGACTACGCGGCCCGCACGGTCCGCTACCTGAGCGACGGCGAGCGCGTCGAGGAGCTCGGCGAGCAGGCCCGGCTGCGCAACCACCAGGTCACGGCGCAGGTGCGGCTGCAGGCCAACACCGAGCGGGTCTACCTGCGCGAGCGGCTCGCGGCCGACCTTGTCTGGAGCGACTTCCGCTCCCTCGTCTCGGGCACCTATCCCAACCGGCAGCAGAGTGCGGCGCCCGCTTTCCGCGTGGAGAACGATCTGGACTACATCCGCCGCACGGGACGCCACGCGATGACCGTCACCTCGAACATGCTGTGGCTCACGCAGCCACAGCAGCTGGATGTCGTGCGCGAAGGCTCCACGCAGCGGCAACAGCTCGATGTCGGCCTGCTGCGCATGAACCACAACGCCGCCTGGGACGTGCAGGCCGGCCGCCGCTGGTCGTTCCGCCTCAAAGGGGGCGTCGCGGGCCTGCTGCGCGACTTTGAAAGCACGCTGACGGGCGTCGCAACGGAGGCGGCACACGGCGATGCCCGCTTCGGATACGTCGGTCCCTACATGCAGCCCGCCGCCACGTTCCGCTCTTCGCGCCTGCGCCTCACGTGCGAACTGCCCGCAGCGTGGCGCCACTACTGGTCCGGACAGCGGCAGGCCGACCTGCCCGTCTGGGACAGCCGCATCATGGCCCGCTGGGAGGTCTCGGCCTACTGGGCCCTTTCGGCCTCGGCATCGACGGGGCAGGCGGCGCCGGACGACAGCAGGATCTATCCCGCTGTGCTGCTGCGCGACTACCGCACGCTCTGCGCGGGCACCTCGTCGCTCGAGCAGGCGTGGCACACCACCTTCTCCGCAGCGGCCAACTACAAGAACCCGCTCGACGGCCTGTTCGCCTACCTTATGGCGTGGGGCAGCCGGAGCCGCCTGCCGCTGCTCGCCACGCAGCGTTTCGAGGGCGACTACCTCGTCGGCGGCTGGGCGGAGCAGACGACAAACACCTCGTCGTGGCAACTCTCGGCCGGCATCAGCAAGAACCTCGACGCCCTGCACGGGCAGGCGGGGCTCGATGCCTCCTTCATGAACGCCGATGCGCAGATGCTGCAGGAGGGGAGCCGCATGCCGTACCGCAACCGGACGCTCACCCTCTCGCCGCGCATCAACCTCCGCTTCGCGCGCTGGATCAACGCCGAATACCGGCTCAACTACCGCTACACGCAGCTGAAGATCGAGGGCTCGGGCTCCTCGGCGCGCCACGCCGCCGACCAGCAGCTGACCGTCAGCCTCTCTCCGACCGAACGCCTCGTCATCCGCCTGACGGGCGAGCACTACTACACGCAGCTCTCCGACACGCAGTCCAAGCACCTGCTTCTGGCCGATGCCTCGGTAAGCTGGAAGATCGGCGAGCGCTGGGAACTTTCGGCCACGGCGGCGAACCTGCTCGGCGAAACGGCCTACGCCTACACGCTCTTCGACGCCTTGAGCTCCTCGTCGTGCCGCTACGCCATCCGCCCGCGCGACCTCTACCTCGGCGCCACGTGGCGCTTCTGACCCGCGCATCGTCCGGGCCCGGCCTGCCTGCATTCCCATCCGCCGGGTGTCCTCCGTTCCGGAGACAGCGTCGCCGGACAATCCGAAAAAAGGCCCCGATGCCGTGTGCACCGGGGCCTTTTGATCCATTCGGACGCGGGCGGCTCATCGGTCCGTCTCGACGTCGATCGCCCAGTAGGCGTTGGCGTTCGTCGTGCCCGAACCGCGGCCGAAGCGCGCACCGTACATGCTCACGCGCAGCAGCCGGGCCCGCATACCCGCCGGGAAGACAAAGGTCTCGTAATCCGTGGGGCTGTTGCCGACACCGGGCGTGAGCTGCATGCCCATGACGTGCCCGCGGCCGAGGTTGTCCGGCGTCCAGGCGTCGGACGTGACCTTCGTCCAGTGGTAGCCGTCGTCCGAAATCTCGAAGTCGAAATAGTACTGGCGGCGGCTCTGCGTGTTGCGGCAGTAGCCGAGCGACACCTGCCGGATCGTGACGGGCTCGTCACCCAGGTAGAACTGCACGTGCGGCGAGCCGCCCTGGCTCCACTGCGTGTGCGGGTCGCCGTCGGTGAGGTTGCGCAGCTGCTCACGGCTGCCGTCGCCCGAGACGGGCTCCTTCGAGATGAATCCGTAGCGGACCGTATAAACGCTCGCCACGCGCCCGGCGGCCGTGCAGGTGAAGGTCACGCACGTGCCGTCGTCGCGGCGCGAAACCTCGACACTCGGCTCGCCCTCGGCGACGATGCGCGGCAGGGCGTCGTAGTCGAGCGCCACGGGAACCGTGTATTCGAGCACCTCGCGGTGGAAGTCCGCCAGCGGCTTCCCGTCGACGGTGATCCGCGCCAGGTAGGCGAAGCGGTCGTAGAAGCCCGCCGACTCGTCGCGGCAGGGCGGCACCGCATCGTCGCAGGCCGCCGCAACGGCCTCGGGGCCGAGGCGGTCGCGGAGCTGCTGCAGGTAGAGGCTCTGCGGAGTCATCTTCCGCCCGACGCTGTATTCGCAGGCCTTGTAGTTGGGCACGTTGCCCGGATCGACCTCCGCCATGACGAAGGGCAGGCGGTCGGCGGCGTCGGACTGCCCGAAGAGGTAGTTGGCCGCCAGCGGGCTCTGGCTGATGATGAACTTGCCCTCGTTGTTGTAGAGCGTATAGTTGGCGCCCGACCATCCGTGCGCCGTGCCGTTGTTCCAGCGGTTCTGCACGTAGATGCGCCCCTTCACGTTGTCGTACAGACCGCCCGTCGACCAGCGCAGGTGGGGTTCGTTGGCGTCGAACTGGTAGTCTGTGCGGTCGGCAAGGAAGACGTTGGGACCCATGACGTTGCCCATGACGATGAAGCCGTGGCGCGTGAAGCGGGCGTAGTTGCGCTGGTTGAGCACCAGCGTGCCGCCCGAGTTGGTGAAGCTGTAGCGGCGCTCGCCACCCGTTCCGCTGACCGGCTCGAGGCAGTTGACATCCTGCACGGTGGCCCACCTTACGCCGCCCGAAACCGAGACGGCGACGTCGATGTGGTAACTCGTAAGGCGGCGCACCCAGACGTTCTCGGCGTTGCCGAGGCGGACGCCGACCTGCGCGTGACACTCGTCGTCATAGAACTTGTAGTCGACACCGAAGGCGGAGTTCTGCGCCGTGCCCTTCTTGTTGAAGCGCGAGATGAGCTGGAGATTCTCGACGCCCGCATGCGCGACGCGACGCGCGGACGAGAAGCGTGCCGCCGTCGAGATGCCGTACTTGCGGTCGAGCGGGTCGACCACCGGCTCGACGAGCGTCACCGTACCCGCAGCAGGGTCCACGGCAGCCACCGTGCGCTCCTGGCAGACATCCGTATAGGCGCGCTCGACCTTGCCGTTGCGGGCCCACTGGTTGGCCGAGAGCAGCCCCGGAGCCTCCGTGATGACATCCATGCGCAGGTCCTGCGCCCACGCGGCGTTGACGGCCCGGCGGATCAGGATGTTGTCCCCGGGGGCAAAGCCCGAGACATCGGCCAGATGCAGCGTCCGCGCACCGGCCGGCACGCACTGGTCGGTGATCGCCACTTCGGCCCCGACCTCGATGTTTCCGCCGCCGATCTCGAACAGCGCATCGTTCTTGTTGTAGGAGTCGGAGACCCACGTCGCCACGACCTTCGTCACCCCGGCCTCGGGGCTCTCCGACTGCGCATAGTCGAACCAGTTGTCGGGGCCGAGCGGCTGCCCGAACTCGCGGATCGACTCGTGTCCGTCACCCTCGCCGCGGATGACGACGCCGTCATACTCGATGCGGATCGGACGCGAGATGCGGTAGGTGCCGGCCTTGAGCAGCACGGCGCCGCGGAGTCCCTCCGCATCGACCGGAATGCGGCCGAGCATCTCCACGGCGCGCTGGATGCGCTCCGTATCGTCGGACGACGCATCGTCCGACGGTTCGAGCACGATCCGCACGGGCACGTTCGGCAGCGGCACGCCACCGCCCCCGTATCCGGCATTGGAGTAGTCAGGCACGGTATTGCCGCGGTAGTCGGGCAGATAGACCAGCCGCCCGTCGCGCAGCACGATCGGAGGGTAGGGCGACGCATAGGTGTAGCGCTCCACCGCCTCGTCCACGGCCGTGAAGCAGCAGGCGTCGTATACGGGCGTCTGCCCCTCGAAGCGGAACTCCATGCGGTAGGTTCCCGCCTGCGAAGCCTTCACATCGGGCTGCAGGCGCACCGTCTCCCCCTTGCGCACGGAAAGCGGCTCCGCCTCGTACAGGACCTTGCCGTCGGGTGCCACAAGACGCCCCGCAAGGCGGATATCCTCCTGCGCCGCAACGTAAAATGCGGGAACCTGCCCACCGCGCCGCACAAGGGCCGGACGCCCCGGCGCCAGCACCATGCCGTCGTACTCGGGACGGATGCGCGCCAGATCGCACGTGGGGTAGTCGGGGCGCTGCGTGGCGCCGTCGACCAGCTGCCGCCGGAAGACGAAGAAGTTGTAGATCTCGATGCTGCCGTCGGCCATCTCGCCCGTAATCATCACGTAGCGCGCCGTGATCGGCTTGTCGAGCATCTCGATGAAGAACTTGTTGCCGTTGGCGTCGGGCAGGTCATGGGCATCCTGCACGTAGGCCACCTGCCAGCCCTTCGGGGCCGCATAACCCTCCAGCCCCGCACGTCCGCTCGTGCGGGCATCCGAAAGAGCCTTCCACTTGGCCGCATCATTCGTCCAGGCCACGCGGTAGATGCCGTCGCGCAGCCGCTTGCGAAGGTTGCCGACCGACGTGCCCCAGGCAATGCCGAAGGCGTCGATGCGCTGCTCGGCACCCAGATCGAGCGCCAGCCAGAAGGTCTCCTTGCCCGGAGTCGAGGCCTGCGATCCGTCGACCTGATAGCCCGTTCCGGAGTTGCCGGCCGAGTTGCCGTCGAAGGCATTGGTTATGGGGCTCTTGCCCTGGAAGGAGCTCTTCTTGATGCGCTCGGGCGAGGGGTTCAGCGCCAAATCGGTCATTTCGTAGTGCTTGAGCGCGATCCGCCAGCTGCGCTCCGCATCGCCGCTTTTCACCCGCAGCAGGTCGCCGTCGGCAATCTGCTCCAGCGCGGCGCGCGGCATGCCGTCGGCGGCCGTAATACGGAACGAAGCCCCGGCCGGAAGCCGGAGCTGTTCCTCCAACTGGGCGGGGCATACGTTCTCAAGAAGGGAAATCTCCTGCTCTCCGATGTCGAGCACCTTCCCGAAGCGGCTGTCCTGAAGAGGCCTCCGCTCCACGGCAACGGGTTCGTCGCCGGGAGCCTTGGTCTGTTCGATCACCTGCTTCAGATTGTGCAGGAAGCGCAGCGTCTCCTCGTAGGGCGGGGTCTTCAGCTTGCCCGGATAACCCTCGTCCCTGCTCACCCACAGCAGCTCGATGGGCAGGTACCCGCGGTAGGGGCTCTTGCGGATGTCGCGCAGCAGGCGGGTGAGGTCCATGAGCTCCTGCGTCTCGGCGCCCGCGGGCTTCTTCTTGATCTGGAAGTTGTTCGAGTAGGGGAGTACGAGCGCGATGTCGCGGTACCAGTCGTAATGCGTGGCGTCGGTGCTCATGAAGTCGCGGTAGAAGCCCGTGTCGTTGATGATGCCGACGTTGTCGCAGTCGACCCATCCGAGCATCCGGATGACCTGGTTCGCCGTCGCCAGCATGCAGCCGTGGTTCTGCAGTCCGATCCGCACCTGGGGGTAGTTCTCGGCGGCGTACTGCGCCACCTCGCGGATGAGCGGTGCCATGCGGTCGCGGGCGATCTTCTCCCACCCCTCGCGCCGGATGTCGGCCGGGGGAGGTCCGGCAAAGATGCGGATCACCGGAGCGCCCATCTCGGCCGCCACCTTGATCCAGAACTTGATGCGCTCGACGTCGGTGCGGCGGCGCAGCTCGTTCGGGTCGGCAAAGTTATTCTGGAGACCCGTGCCGCTGATCTCAAGCCCCAGCTCGTCGCAGAGGCCGCGGATCTGCCGCGCATAGTCGAGAATCTCCTCCTCGGGGCGCGTCGGCATGGCCGTATTGCTGTATCCGGGGATGTAGTAGCAGGTCACGTCCACGGCATCGAAGCCCGCCTTGGCGGCCCAGCGGATCGCATCGAGCGTGCTCAGCTGCGGCGCCGACGAGGAGTTGTTCAGCCAGGCGTTGATATTCATGTTGAAGGTGTAGAGATTCAGGCTCACCTTGAAGTCGCCGGTGTAATAGCCGCCCGAGTAATCCTTGTCCGTGCGGTCGAAGTGGGGCAGCAGCTTTTCGCGCAGCGAGTCGTAGTCGCTGTCGACGTACTCGGGCGCCAGCTCGATCTCGGGGAGCTTGTCGCCGTTGTCCGCCACGAAGTTGTAGGCGCTCCAGTCGATGGCCGAGCAGTTCTTCACGTCGACGAACTCCTCGTAGGTCTTGCGGTCGGGGACGTGGATCACCATCCGGGTCACGCGCTCGAACCAGAGCCCCTCCTTGCCGACGGGCCGCTGCGGAGCGGGCGGTGCCGTGAGGTAGAGCGCTTCGAGGTTCGTGCAGTAATAGAAGGTCCGGGGCTCCATCTGCCCGAGCCGCGGCAGGCGCACCGTGCGCAGACGGCTTGTTCCGCACCCCTTGGCCTGGGCGAAGGCCTGCACGCCGACCTTCCGCACGTTGGGGAAGTCGGCCTCTTCGAGCGCTTCGCACAGGCCGAAGGCCTTGGCGTCGATCCCGACGGCACGGTCGGCCCGCACGCGGGCCAGTGAGGCATGGCCCTGGAAGGCCCCCTTGGGGATCACTCCGCCGGTGAAATCCGCCGAGCCCGTCACGACGAGTTCGGTAAGCCCGGGCAGCGACTCCCGGATAAAACGGCAATCCTCGGCCGTCAGTTCGCCGCTTTCGACAACGAGCCGCCGCACGTCGCCCGGAGCCGTTCCGGATGCACGCGCGATCCGCTCGCGAAGCGCCGCGCCATGCGGCGCAGCCTCCCGCAGCACGACGGTCCCCGGACCGTCGGAAGCCGCAGCCGCACCGCCGGCAACGCCCGGCACGGCGACGAGCAGCGCCAGCGCGGTCAGGACAGTGAAAATCTTTCTCTTCATTCGATGCATGATGTTAGTAATACATATAGGAGTTGGCAGGTTCTTCTTCTTTCAAACTGTGTTTTTACACACCATAAAAACGGCCTAAAACCGATTTTACACCACAAAAATAGCATATTTTTTCAAATCAACGCCATTTTTCCGTGCTTTTTTGAATAAAATATCTTATATTCGTGCTTGAAATTGTGCACGTACAACATCACCTAAAACAACCATTCATGAGATTACTTATGTGTCTTGCTCTATCACTCGCCGCCGCGATGCCGGCGGCGGCACAGGAGGCGGCTCCGGCCCGTCCCCGAATCACCGGTGTGGCCCACGCGGCATTCTTCACGAAGGACCTCGACAACACCCGCCGCTTCTTCAAGGAGCTGATGGGCTACGACGAGCCGATCGTCATGCCGGGCAAGGAGGAGGGGACGACCGCCTTTACGGTCATCAAGATCAACGACCGCCAGTTCGTCGAGCTCTTCCCCGAACGCGAAGCGGCCACCAACCGCATGTACCACTTCGCCATCGAGACCGACGACGCCGAGGCGATGCGCCGCTACCTCGAATCGAAGGGGTGCGAGGTGCCCGCCACGACCCCCAGGGGCCGCACCGGCAACTCGAACTACTTTGTCCGCGATCCCAACGGCACGATCTGTGAGATCGTCCAGTACGAACCCGACGGCATGACCTGCAAGGATGCCGGAGAGCACCTGCCCGCAACGCGGATCTCGGCCCGCATGAGCCACGTGGGCTTCATGACACCGGACCTCGACGCGGCCGTCCGATTCTACGTGGACATCCTCGGATTCCGCGAGACGTGGCGCGGCGGGCCCGATCCGAAAAAGGTCAAGTGGGTGCACCTGCAGGTCCCCGAAGGCACCGAGACGATCGAGCTGATGCTCTACGAGGAGAAGCCCACGTGGGAGCGCATGGGCAGCATGAACCACATCTGCCTGGAGGTCAACGACGTGGTGGCCGCACGGGCCGTGCTTGACGGCCGGCAGCTGCCCGAGGGGTGCCCCGAGCCGTCGCCCATTTCGACGGGCATCAACCGCAAGCGGCAGGTCAACTACTACAACATCGACGGCACGCGCGTGGAGATCATGGAGGATCACACGATCGACGGAAAGCCGGCCCCCTCGTCGACCGGTGTCCCGATGAAATACACGCCCCGGGAGGACGAATAGCCCCCCGCCGGAGCCGTCCGGGGCAGCGAAGGCGCTTCTCCGCCCCGGGTCAAGCCGAAAAAAGGCCGCGTTGCAACGCGGCCTTTTTCATTGCGGGCTCTCCCGACCGGCAGTCCGGTGCCGGCAGGCGCCATCACTTCATGTCGATGTAGGCGATCTCGCTGAATTCGTTGTACAGGTCGAGGTTCTCGCGCGTGATGATGTCCAGCGGCATGATGTTCTCGACCCGGACCTTCTTGCCGTAGATCAGGTACTGGATCAGCGTCTTCACGGCCATGTATCCCTGCTGTTCGGGGCGCTGCCCGAGCACGAAGTCGATGACGCCGTTGCGGATTTCGCGGATGTTGTTCTCCGTCAGGTCAATGCTGATGAGCTTCACGCCGTCGATGCGGTGCTTGCGCAGGTACGACGCGATCACGCTGCCGCGCGAACTCAACACGACCGCTCCGCGCACCTGGGGGTGCTGCTCGAAGAAGTCGCCGATCAGCTCGTCGTTGCGCTCGGGTTCGAGCACCGAGAAGGAGAGGCGGTGCAGCGCCCGCACCTTGTCGTGCTCCGAGAGGTAGGTCATGAAACCCTGCTTGCGCAGGATCGTCGTGTTGGCGCTGGCATCGCCCACGCGGATGGCCTGAAAGAGGACGAACTCAGCGTCGTCGGGCGTTATCATGTCGAGCAGCTTGCCGATCAGGTAGCCGCACTTGAACGGGTCGGCGATGAAGTAGGCCAGCGGGAAGGTGCAGTCGATGGCCGAATCGACGTAGACGTAGGGGATGTTGCGCTCCTCGAAGATCGTCGTGAGGTAGATCGTCTCGTCGCGGAACGTGGGGCTCACGATGACGCCGTCGGGTTCGAGCGTGGTGATCTGTTCAAACGTACTGCGGCAGGCATACAGGTCGAACTGGTTGTAGTACATGAACTTGCACTCGATATTGATATTCTCGAACACGCGGATCGCCCGCATGATTCCCTTGTAGGTGCTCTCCCAGTATTCGCCCTTCTTGAACTCGGGAAAGGTGACGACAATGCGGTAATGCCGGCGCAGCGAGATGCCCGAAAGGTGCATGTTGGGCTGATAGCCCACCTGCTCGAGCACGGCGTCGATCGCCTTGCGGGCCGAGGGGGAGACATTGCCGCGGTTGTGCAATACACGGTCCACCGTACCGGGCGACACGCCCGCCAGCCGTGCAATGTCCTTGATCCTTATCTTCTGAGACATAGATGACGTATTAAATGATAACAAAGATAGTTTTTTTGTCGTTTCGATGCAAACGCGGCGGCACAAAAAACATAAAAATCCGCACAAAAAAGACACAAAAGCACGGCGGCCGCGCGGATTCACGCCGCCGGCACGGGCCGGGCGGCGGATGCCGTCCGCTTCGTGCGACAAAAAAGCGGGACGCACACCCGAATCGTGCGTCCCGCATCGCGAAAATCCCCGGCCGCGCTATTCGGCGTTGCCGTAGATGGCCAGGCGGCTGCCCTTCTTGATGCCCCACTTGGTCGAGGCATTCGTGGCGATGGGCACCAGACGGATCGTCACCGTCGTCCCTTCGGCCAGCGACTTGAGGGCCGGCACCTTGCCGAGGTTCACCGTGAAGGGCTCGCTCGACGAGGTCAGCAGGATCGCCTCGATCTCGGTGTAGGCGCCGCCGTTGAGCGCATACTGCACGCTCAGCGTGACGTCCCCGCCGTTGATGCGCTGCTCGATATCCATGCCGCTCAAGGCAAGCGACTTGCCCGAACCGACGGTCAGCGTCGTCAGGTAGTACTGCACGGGCGACGAAAGCTTGTTGGCCGCCGTATTGACATCCCAGCCCACGGCGGCGAAGTCGGCCCACTTCGTTCCGGAGATGTTCTCGGCCGAAGCCGTCAGCACGAAGTCCGTCACCGTGATCGAGGAGTTGGTGCTCGTTCCGGCAATCTGCGTGTCGCCCTTCGAGGTGGCGGTATCCCAGACGGCCTCGAAGTTGCCCACCTCGGGCACCTCGGGCACGATCACTTCGGCCGTGCAGCTGTTCGCCGTACCGAGGGCGTCGAGTCCGTAGACCGTGAAGGTCACCGTACCGGCGGCTCCCGGCGTGCCGCTCACGGCCAGGCGGATGTCACCCGTGCCGGTGCCAATCTGCACATCGCTGATCGACGCGACCGACAGATCGCCGACAACGGCCGGATCGCCCGTTACTTCGGCCCGAATGGTGCCCTGGATCACGGAGTTGTCCCCGTTGCGGTAGGGGATGACCAGATCGCCCGTCGCGGCTTCACCCACGGAGAGCGTCCCCTGATATTCGGGAGCGAGGAACTTCAGTTCGAGCATCGACTCGAAGCGTGCGCCGGTCAGCCCGGCCACATCGGAGGGCTCGTCGCAGCGGACGACATAGTCGTTCGCATCGCCGCCGATGACAATGCCGCGGAGCGTGCCGCTGCCCGACGAGGGGGTCTGTGCGGCGAGTTCGCTCTCCGCAGGCACGTAGAGCGAGTAGGAGACTTCGCTCTCTTCGACCTCCATGTTCCACAGCGTTGCGGAGCCCCACGTCGGATAGACCTCCGTATCGGTGAACAGGCGCGTGAGCTGCGTATGCTCGATGCGCACGGCCATCGACTCGTAGTCGGCGAGCTTCGTATGGTCGATCACGACGGGCTCGACGCTCTGGCCGCTTTCGACGACACGGATGCCGATCGTCAGCGGACGGAGGTCAACCAGCCCCGAGGCGGCATGACGGATCACACCATCCTTCGTCCGGACGTTCAGGCGGTCGCCCAACGCGTAGATGTTCTCCTCGGGCGTGTCGAAGTAGAGCGTGATGCCCGAATCGGGGGCCGTATCGTCGACGATCATCACATAGGCCTCCGTGGAGACGAGCGCCCGCGTGGCAGCCTCGGGCTCCGGCTCGGGCGTCGGCTCCGGTTCGGGTTCCGGCTCGGGAACGAAGGAGGCGATGACCACGCCCTCGACATACTGGCTCTCGGTCAGCGTCTGCTGTCCGCCCTCGGCAACGAGGCGGCCCGCGGCCTTCAGCTCGGCGATGGATATCCGCACGGGCGGCATGTCGGTCGTGAACTCCTTCTCCTCGCCCGTATAGCGCACGCCGTCGGCCGTCAGCACATAGACTGCAAAGAGATAGGTTGTCTGACTCTCCAGCTCATCGATGCGCGCGGAGAACGATCCGTCCTCGGCCCGCTCGGCCACGGCATGGTAGGTATATTCGGCTTCGGTCTGCCTGCGGATGCCCACGCCGAATTCGGCAACGTCCAGCTCGCCGGAGTAGATCCAGCTGCCGCCGAGCGTCGCCGCCGACTCGTCGACCGCGACGGCGTCGGCCGTCGTGAGGACGGGCTGGCCGCTCTGCATGACCGTGATCTCGCCGCCGGCGGCCGAAGCATTGAGGATCAGAATCGCCTCTCGGTAGTCGCCCTCGAGCGGCTGCGCCTCGATGGTGATGCGGTGGCTGCCCGCACCGCCCGACTCGACCGACAGCGTGCACCAGGGCTGCTGTGCGGCGTCGAGGTTGTTGATGAGCTGCGCCGTCCATGCGCGGTTCGTCGTAAAGGAGACGCTCCGCTCGCCGCCCTCCTCCGAGAAGAGAATCGGCTTGCCCGAAAAGGACATTTCGGGCTTCTCGGGCAGCTCCGACGAAGCGTCGCTGCACGACCACGCCGTGCAGGCGAGCGTCAGCACGAGGCAAAGGGCGCCCCATGCGCGTATCGGAGTATGAAACAAGGTTCTCATGGTAGTTTTTGGGTTTTAGGGGTTGCTTATTCGTATTCGAGGCCGCAGCGTTCGCAGAAGCCGCGCACGCGGGCCAGCGCCGCGTCGAACTGTGCAGGCGAGGTCTCGCCGCCGAACTGCCCGCCGGAGGACATGTGCGGTTCGAGCGTCACGAAACCGTCGTAGCGCCGCCGCGCAAGCTCCTCGAAGAGCCGCCCGATCTGGGCATCGCCATCGCCGGGCAGCGACCCGAGGTCCCGGCTGCCGAGCTTCCAGTCCTTGATGTGCACGTGCTCCACGCGGGAGGCCATCAGCGGCCAGCAGCTCTCGACATTGTCCGCTATTGCCTCGCCCCAGACGAAATTGGCCGGGTCGTAGGCCAGTGTCATGCGGTCGGAAGCCACGCCCTCGGCCAGCGCCACGCAGTTCGCCGCGCTGTGGCCGAAGATGCGGGCCTCGTTCTCGTGGGCCATGCGGATGTCGGTTCCCTCGAGCTCGGCGGCCAGCCGTCCGAGCCGCTCCACGACCGCGTCGCGGCAGTCGTCGATGCACCCGCCCTCCGGAGCGTAGAAACTGAAGACGCGGATGAGCCGCGTGCCGAGAATCCCGGCCAGGCGGACCGTATGGCGAAACAGTTCGAGATGGGGCCCGAACGGCGCATCGACAGGGTATTTGCCTATGGGCGAGGCCACGGCGCTCACGCCGATGCCGGCCTCGTCGAGGCGGCGCCGCAGCGCGCGGGCCTCCGCCTCGGAGAGGGTCGTAATGTTGCGTCCGTCGACGAACCGCACCTCCATCCACTTCACGCCCGCACGGCGCAGATAGGCGATCTGCTCCTCCACGGCGGGCGACACTTCATCGGAAAATGCACTGATACGGATCATGGTCTGGTCAATCGAAATAGGTCGGAACGACGGTTACGAGGTAGTAGATGACGCTGATGAGCGTGATCGAGATGGCCACGATCATGGCCGTGTTCCACCAGAAGCGCACGCGGCCGCGCGGCATGTCGTCACCCAGGTAGCGCTTGCTGTTGTTCAGCAGCAGGAAGCCGATGTAGGCCACGGGCAGCATGATGAGGGCCATGGCCGAGGTCGGAATGGCGATCCAGGTGCCGATCTTGCTCCACAGCACGGCGCCCAGCACGCCCGGCACTGGCAGCAGCGTGGCGAGTTTGTATTTCCAGCCCGTCGCCTCGATGCCGAGAATCTCGCACACGGCGAATCCGCAGACGAGCATGTGGAGGATGATCGCGTTCAGGCACATGCCGATGATTCCCAGTCCGAAGACGAGCCGCGAGACCACGGGCGGCAGGCCGGCAGCCTCCAACATCGACGAGGCCGCGATGGGGGAGATGTTCGTCACGCCCGAGGCGACGAATTCGGGAGAGTGGATCGTCGTGCCGGCGGCGATGATCATCAGCGACGTGGCGATCGTATAGGGGATGAGCATGCCCGTCAGCATGTCGAAGCGGGCCAGGCCGCGGTACTCGCGCGTCCAGCCCTTGGCCAGGAACGAGTAGCCGAACAGGAAGGTCATGTTGATGCCCACGGCGGCGCTGAGCGACGCGATGAAGATCGAGATGCCGGTCGTGCCTTGGGGAATGTTCAGATGGAAGCCTCCGTCGAACGAGAAGGGCAGGAAGCCGCGACCCACGGCACCCCAGTCGATGCCGTTGCCCGAGAAGCTGCACACGATGACCACGGCGGCGAAGGCGAAGATGATGAACCAGACGATCGCCTTGACGATGTTCTCGAAGACCTTGACGCCACGGCTGCCCTTGCCGTAGTTCCAGACGATGCGGCAGGCCAGGCAGAGGATCACGACGGCGATGGCCAGCAGCGCCGCGGTCTGGCCCCACGACCCCGCCTCGAGCTCGAAGCCGCCGAAGACCTGCACGAGGTCCAGCGTCATGCCCGCCGCGAGCGAATACTGCGCGAAGTGCCAGATGATGGTCGCCACGATGGTGCAGATCGCCCAGGCCCACGCGACGGAGGGGCTGACGAACTGCTTCATCGCCTGGAAGGGACGCACGCCCTTGCAGAGGGTCTGATGCGCCAGGGCCGAGAGCATGACGATGCCGATGAGCATCGCCACGGGCTGCACCCAGAGGAGTTCGTACTGGAGGAAGGCTCCGGAGAAGAGCGACGCCATGGCGCTGCCGCCGCCGAGGGTCATGGCACTCTGCATCCAGCCGGGTCCCGACTTGGAGAAGTACCACTTGATCCGCGCCCAGCGGCCCTTGGTCTCGAGAGCCCGCAGTTCGGCCACTTCGCGCCGCACCACTTCGGGGTCCCCGGCCTTGTACATCGGCATGGCCTGCGCGCCGCGTCCTTCGATCGGCGCCGTATCGGTCTTGCTTTGCTTCATGACGTCAGAGGTTTTCCACTTTCACTTCCTCGCCGTGGCGCGCGGCCGACACGTAGGCGGCGTAGATCGTGGCGACGGTGTCCGACGCCAGACGGCTGTTGCTCTCGATGTGGCAGCCCGTGGCCGCAGCCCGGTAGAAGGCATCCAGCTCGTGCTGATAGCCGAGGAACCACCCCTCGTCGGGCGAAATCTCCGACCAGCCCTCCTTCGTCTCGGTCTTCTCGACGACGTAGACATCCTTGTAGATCTCGCCGTCGGGCGTATAGGTCTGCATCGTGTCGTTGTGGCTCATGTTGCAGAGCGTGCGGTGGTTGTTGGCGTTGACGCGGATCCAGTTGTTCGTGCCGCCGAGGCTCAGCTCGTTGGCGACCAGGTCGGCGAGCGTGCCGTCCTCGAAGACGACGTGCACGATGGCGAAATCCTCGACATCCTTGTAGTGGGTCTTCAGGAAGCCCTTGTCCTCGAAGCCCGGCATGCGCGTCAGGGCATGCGTGCGGGCCGAGACGCTGACCGGACGGATCGGCTTGCCCGAGCGCACGCGGCCCTCGACATGCTTGAAGTAGATGGCCGCCGACAGCGGGTGACACCCCTTGCCGATAAGCGAACCGCCGCCCGACAGGCGCCACTGGCCGTAGGCGAGCGAGTGCGAACCCGAGTGCGACTGCTCGCCGTTGATCCAGAGCACCTGCGCACGGGTCTTCTCGATGATCTCGCGCTCCTTCTGCACGGCCGGAGCGTAGATCCAGTTCTCGGCATACATGATGCGGCCCTTGCTGCGGGCCTCGGCGTCGAGCATGCGGCGGCAGCTCTCGAGCGTCACCTCGAGTCCCCGTTCGCGGGGGAAGGTCTCGCCGTTGAACTCCGGCGTTCCGTCGCCGAAGTAACCCGTAAAGGGCTTCTCGACGATCACGTTCTTGTCCCGGGCCAGCACGGCCGTCACGATCGGTTCGTGCGTGACGGGCGGCGTGCAGACGTGCAGGATGTCGGCATCCTCGATGAGCTCCTCCATCGTATCGTAGATCTTCATGCCGCGCTCGGCAGCGAAGGCCACGGCCTCGTCGTGGGCCACCGAATAGACGCCCGCCACCTCGACCTTCGTACTGAAGACGTGCTGCAGCGCCTCGTAATGGAACCGGGCCGCAAAGCCCGAGCCGATGAATCCGGCCTTGAGTGTTTTCTTTTCCATAGCTGTTCCTCCCATCAAGCGTTACTTCCGTTCCGTTTTCTTGCCGGCGGGCTTACGCTCCGCCTTCGCCTTCCGTGCGGCGTCGGACTTGCCCGACGTCCGGGCGGCCTTGACCTCGGCGGAGGCAGCATCCTGCTGCTTCTGCAGTTTCTTGGCGCGGTTGGCGGGTTTGCGCTGATCGCGCGGCTTGCGCTCGCTCTGCTCCTTGCGGGCGGGCTCCTGATCGCCGGCCGCAGCCGTCACGGGAACGACCGACAGCAGCAACAGCGATGAGAGAAGGGTTACAATCGTCTTTTTCATGGCTATTTGATCGTTATTTGTTTTGAAATCGGGTTTGTCGTATTGTCATTTTTCCAGAATCCAGATGTTGCGGAACTGGTAGGCCGTGCCGTGCTCCTGCAGGTAGACCGGGCCCTCCTCGGCCACGCCGAGGCGTCCGGCGGCACCCTTTACGGTGTCGATCTCGGCATTCTCGTAGAGCAGCTCGCCGTTCAGGCGCGCCGTTACGCGGGCATTCTCGACCTTGGCACCCGAGGCGTCGAGCCGCGGAGCCCGGAAGTCGATGTCGAGCGTCTGCCAGACCATCGGCGGCAGGGCGTAGTTGAACGCCGGCTCGGGGTAGGCGGGCGAGGAGACGTTGCCGAAGGCACCGGTCGAGGCGCCCTGTCCGATGCCCCACGAATCCTTGATGTTGAGCTCGTAGCGGCTCTGGAGGTAGACGCCGCCGTTGGTCACGGGACCCAGCAGGCGGAACTCCAGGTGCAGGTGGTAGTCGCGGAACGTGCGACGGGTGAGGATCGAACCCTTGCCGGGGATCATCTCGATGACGCAGCCCGGAGCGATCCGCACGGCCTCCGACGCTTCGCCCGTGGCGTGGAGCCACTCCTTGTGGGCGACGGCACCCCAGGCGTCGAGATTCGAACCGTCGAAGAGCACGAGCGCCCCCTCGGGAGCCTCGGCTCCGAGCGTCGGGGAGACGCGGTGAATCTGCTGTCCGTTGAAGTGCAGGCCATCCCCCTCGATGAGGAGGCGCTTGCGGACGATGCGGCCCGTGCAGCCCGCCTCGTTCTCAAAGAGAAGCCCCTCGTCGGTCATCCGGCCCGTCAGCACGGCGACGGGCTGCTTGTTGGCATAGGGCTCGTCCGAAAGGTTGACCTTGTAGGCACCGCTCTCGCGGTCCTTATAGACCTGGGCCAGCCACCCCGTCGAGGCATCCTTCCATTCGCTCAAATTCGGGTCGATCACGTCGCCCTCGTCGGGATTGAGGCCCAGGTCGCAAAGGCGGATGTTGCGCCAGGCAATCCGCATCTTCCGGTATTCGGGCACGGCATGCACCTGCAGGGCGATGAAGCCGTTGGGGGTCATGTAGTCGATGACCGTCGCCGCAGGCACGCCGTTGATCCAGGTCTTCAGGCAGTCGTTGCGCGCCTCGACGCGGAGGAGGTTCCACTCGCCCGGGCGGAAAGCCTCGCGGGCCGCGGGGTTGTGCGTCAGGTCGCCGATCCAGCCGCGGCGTTTCTCGTCGTAGATGCCGCCCGTCCAGCTGCGGGGTGCCGTGCCGGGTGCAACCTCGTGCCCCTCGGCATCGAGGTTCGCAGGCAGCGCACTGTACATCGTCGTGCGGTCGGGGTCGATCTCGTACTGATAGCCGCGCACCAGTCCGTCGACGAAGCGGCTGCGGAACTGCACGCCGCTGTTGAGTCCTTCGTCGACCTTGAACTCCAGCTCGAGGATGAAGTTGCCGTACTCGCGTTCGGTGCAGAGGAACGAATTGGGCGTGTCGGGCGCCGTCGTGCCGACGATCGTGCTGTCGACAACCTCGAACGAGGCGTTGCCGCCCATGCGGGTCCACCCCTCGAGCGTCTTGCCGTCGAAGAGCTCCACCCAATTCTCCTGCGCCGGTGCGGCGACGCAAAGCGCCGCACCGACGAGAGCCAAAACCAGTTTTTTCATATCGTATTGTTGTTGAATTTCGGATTGTACGATCAGTTGCTGCCGCTGCCCGAGCCGGTGAATCCGGGATTCTGCTCCATGGGGCGCGAGACGTTGGCGTCGATGACGCTCTGCGGGATGGGGAAGAGGTAGTCACGCTCCGAGAGCCCCTTGTCCTTGCCGTTGCGGGCCGTGATCCACTCGACGAAGGCCGGAGCATCCAGCGTGCGGCGCAGCGTGTAGCGGCGCTGCTCCTCGCCGAGCAGCTCGCGCGAACGCTCCTCGAGAATCAGATCCAGCGTCACGTCGCTCTCGCTGACCGTCAGGGCATGCGCCCGGGTGCGCAGCTCGTTGATGTCGTTGGCCGCATCGCCCGCAAGGCCGCGCTTGTAGGCCGCCTCGGCACGCAGCAGGTAGGTCTCGGCCAGCCGCATGTAGACCTGGTCGTTGTGCGACTCGTTGTTCTTCGGATAGCCCGAGTCGCAGAAGCTGTACTTGAGCGTGTAGGGCCAGTTGCTGTTGTCGCCCTCCTTCTCGCCGGACTTGAGCCCCGCGAAACCGTAGAGCGTGCTCACTTCGGGATTGCCCGCATCGACATCCTTCGACGCCCCGATGAAGACCCGGTCGCCGATCTTCCACGGCTCGCCCGTGTAGGCGTTCACGCCGGAGAAGGTGTCCTTGTCGGTCAGGACGTAATACTTTGCGATGGCGTACTCCGACCCGCGGTCGTCAATAATGCCCGCGGCATAGTCGCTCGACTTGTCGTAGAGCTCGAGCGCCCACTTCGTGATGGCGGCACGGGCGAATCCGCGGCCGCCGCGGCTCTCGTCCTCGTAGGAGATCGTGATGCCCGAAGCGAGCTTGTCGGCCGTGTCGAACTTCGGACGCAGCGAGAAGCGCATGAGGTTGTTGCCGCCGCCCACGACGTTCTTCTCCCACTGCATGACCCACAGCGCCTCGGTGTTGCCCGACTCGATGTTGACGTTCGACGGGGAGAACATGTCCATGAAGGCGCACCCCTGGCTGTTGTCCATGCGCTCGCGGATCAGGCGGTAGGGGCCCTCCGTGATACATTTGTTCGCAGCTTCCCAGGCCAGGCGCAGCAGCTCCTCATCGAACGGGCCGCTGCCCGTGCCGGCCTCGGCCAGATACATCTCGGCCAGGTAGGTCAGCGCGACGCCCTTCGTGGCGCGGCCCACCTGCGAGGGCATCCAGCCCATGTGGTCGGCCGCGAACTTGAGGTCCTCGATGATCTGCGCCCGCACGACCGACACCTCCTCACGCACCCAGTCCGTGCGGAAGTTCTCGCCGGTCGTCTCGACGAGCGACAGGGGCACCTTGCCCCACAGGTAGGTGAGGTGACGGTAGGCCCAGGCGCGGATGAGGCGCGCTTCGGCCTCGATGCGCAGCGGCGTCTCCTCCGACGACCAGGCAATGTCGGGATTGCCCACGCGGCCGATGATCGTATTGGCTGCCAGCACCGTCTTGTAGAGCCACGAGAAGGCCGCCTTGAGGCTCTTGTCCGTCGGGACGTTGGCCGTCGCCCAGTTCTTGTAGATGGCCGAGAACTCGCCCGACGCGCCGGCGCCGCAGTTGTAGTTGTCCGTACCGCCGATGTTCATCAGGGCATAGAGGCCCGTGGCACCGAACGAATCAGTGTATCCGTACCCTTCGCGCTCCTGGCGCGCAAGGCTGTAGAGGCCGTTCAGACCCAGCTCGAAGCCCTCCTCGGTCGAATAGACCTGATCGGCCGTGAGCTGCGTCTCGGGATGCTCGGTCAGCAGATCGCCGCTGCATCCCGCCGTGAAAAGGAGACTCGCGACGAAGGCCGCCGCCGCGAAAATCCGGTATTTGAGGTATGCGATGGTTTTCATGATTCGATGCACGGTTTAGAATGAGAGATTGAGACCGAAGAGGAACTCCCGCTGCACGGGTTTCGCGCGCTGCTCGTCCAGCTCGGGGTCCATGCCCGTATACTGGGTGAAGGTCCAGGGGTTCTTGCACGAGAAGTAGACCTTGGCCTGCGAGATGCCCACCTTCGAGAGGAAGGTCTCGGGCAACGTGTAGGAGAGCGTGATGTCCTTGATGCGCCAGAAGCTCGCCTTCTCGTATTTGCCCGGCGTGACGCTCTTGCTGGCGATGTACTGGTTGGCGTAGCCGTCCTCGACCGACCAGTAGTCGTTGGTCGGATTGTCGGGCGTCCAGTAGTTGTGCTTCACGAGGATGTTCTTGGCGTAGAAGGGGTTGTACTTGACCATGCCGCCCGCGCCGTAGAGGTAGACGATCAGGTCCACGGGGCCGTAGGTGAACTGGTTGTTGAGACTCCACGTGATGTTGGGCTCGGGCGAGCCGATCACCTGCCGGTCGTCGGCATCGTAGGTGCCGTTGCCGTTGCGGTCGTCGTACTTGGCGTATCCGGGCTGCGCGCCGTACTGCGCGGCGAGGTTGGCCTCGTTGAGCTGCCAGACACCCGTGATGTAGTAGTCGTAGTTGACCTTGATGGGGTAGCCGATGAACCACTTGTTGTCGATGTCGTCCCGGCCGTCGCCGTAGATCTCGCGGATCTGCGTGCGGATGAAGGCGATGTTGAACGAGGTTTTCCACGCGAACTTCTTGGTGCGGAGGTTCGTCGAGGTGAGCGACACCTCGATACCCTCGTTGCGGGTCTTGCCGATGTTCTGGTAGATCTTGTCCAGACCGTTGACATCCGAGATGCTGCGCTCAAGCAGCAGGTCGTAGGTGTTGTTGCGGTAGACGTTGAACTCACCCGTGATGCGCGAGTTGAGGAAGGCGAAGTCCAGACCGAGGTTCACGGCGTCGGTCGTCTCCCACGTCAGGTCGGGCGTACCGAGCTTGTCGGGCATGTAGCCCGGCGCGAGGTTGCTGCCGTTGACGTAGTCGCTGCTGCCGAGCGTCGAGATCGTCTGGAAGGCCGAGATGGCCTGGTTGCCGTTGCGGCCCCACGAGAAGCGCAGCTTGAGGACGTTCATCACGTCGGTCGCACGACCGAAGAACGCCTCGTTGGCGATGTTCCAGCCCACGGCCACCGACGGGAAAACGCCCCACTTGTTGTTGGCGCCGAAGCCCGAGTAGCCGTCGCGGCGCACCGTGAAGGTGAACAGGTAGCGGTTGTCGAACTCGTAGTTGGCGCGGAACATCTGCGAGATGAGCTTCGTGTTGGTCTTCTCGATGTAGGGGGTGAGCTGCTTAGCCTGCGCCAGACCGTTGTAGGAGAGCAGGTCGTTGGGGAAGTCGTAGCCTTCGAGTTCGTTGGTGCGGTTGGTGTTCTCCTCGAACGAGTAGACGAAGGTGAAGAAGAGTCCGTGGCGGCCGAACTTGCGCTCGTAGTTGAGGATGTTCTCGAGCGAGTAGGCAAAGCGCTTCTTGTCCGAGATCTTGCCCCAGCCGTTGTAGCTCTTCATGGCGCCGGTGTTCGTACCCTGATATTCGTTGTGCTCCGTGTCGTAGAACTGGATGCCCGTATTGAGCGTGTAGGTCAGCCCCTTGGTGAGCGTCGCCTTGAAGGAGTTGTTCGTGGCGAGCTTGTAGGAGGCGTTGTAGTCGTCGTAGAGCAGGCATTCGAGCGGGTTGAAGCGCTTTTCGTTGCTGGCGTCGGGCGTGATGTTGATCGAACCGTCCTCGTTGAAGGGGCGCAGCAGCGGCGACTTGTTGAACACGTCGACGAACTTGGGCGTCGCACCGCTGTTGTCGCTCCACGTCAGCATCGTGTTGGTCGTGTAGGTGAGCCACTTGGCCAGATTGGCCGTCAGGTTGACGCGCAGCTGCGCGCGCTGGTACTGGTCGTTGATGATCGTGCCCTTGTTGCGCAGGTAGTTGAGCGAGACGTTGTACTTGAGCACCTTCGAGCCGCCCGAGGCCGAGATGTTGTGGCGCGTGCTGTAACCCGTGCGGGTGAGCAGGTCCTTCCACGTCCACTTCTTCCAGCTGCCGTCGGCGTAGACTGCACGCTCGGTCTCGTTCAGGAAGGCGTCGGGATCGCTGTCGTCGTCATCCGCCCATCCCTTCTTGTAGTTGTAGTACTCCTCGCCGTTCATGATGTGGGGGAAGTTGGCCACGGTCTGGATGGCGTAGTAGCCGTCGTAGCGGATCGTCACCTTGCCCTCGGTACCCTGGCGCGTCGAGATCAGGATGACGCCGTTTGAACCGCGCGATCCGTAGATCGCGGCCGACGAGGCATCCTTGAGCACCTCGATCGAGGCGATGTCGCTGGGGTTGATGTCCGAGATCGAACCGTAGTAGGGGATACCGTCCAGCACGACGAGCGGGTCGTTGCTCGCCGAGATCGAGTTGCGGCCGCGGATCAGCATCAGGCCGCTCTGACCCTCGGGATTGGCGCCCGCGGTCGTCGCCATGACGTTGAGACCCGGCACCGAACCCTGCATGATCTGGGCAATGTCGGTCGAGACCATCTTCTCGATGCGGTCCTTCGCCACGCTGCCCACGGCGCCGGTGATGTCGCTCTTCTTCTGCGAGCCGTAGCCGACGACGATCACCTCGTCCATCGCCTGGGCCGTTTCGGAGAGTTCGATCTTCAGCTCGGTATGGTTGTTCCAGACGACCTCGCGGGTCTCGTAGCCGATGTAGGAGAACGAGAGCGTCTTTGCCCCGCCGGATGCAAGCTCAAGCGTGAAGGTACCGTCGACGCCGGTCGTCGTACCCTGCTGAGTACCCTCGACGATACACGTCACGCCGACGAGCGGCTGCTTCGTCGCGGCGTCGGTCACGACACCCTTCACCGTGGCGGTCTTGCGCTGTGCGAAGGAGGTCTCGACCACGGCCGTCAGGGCGCACAGCGCCAGAACGAGCCCCAGACGCGACGCCCGGCTGCGGATGCCGCGTGCGAACCCCCGGAAAGCGCGAATCGGATGGTTGGATTGTTGCGAACACATGTGGGTTTTAAGGATTAGGAAAGATTTTAGGATAGTTTGTTTGTTTTTATTGTTGAATTTCTATTGTCTGATCATACGAAAGCGTGTGTATGTACAAATAAAATCAATGAATATCAATATAATACACTGAAAATATATACTGTGTTCGTACACAAAACCAGAACAAAAGTAAAAATTATTTTCTTTCCGAACAAATAAATGCGTCCATTTTTTGCATCGTCGCGGCCAAAAGGGTGGAGAAAAGGAATTACCGGAACATCAAACAACTGTTTCTCAGCAATATAAATTATATGAACGAGATCAAGGCATTTCGATCCGGGAAAAAACAGGCATTTTGAGCCCCTCGATCCACCGACCGGAAGCGCACAAAACGAGCGGTGGAAGACCGTGTATTTTACACAGCAAACAAAAACGGACAGTCCGAAAAAAGGCTGCTATTTTGTTGGAAAATCCCCGAAACTGCGCATGAAATGGACACTGAAAAGAGAAGGATGGGTGAATTTCGCGACTTAACCGTGTTATCTGGTGGTCGCACACAAGCAGTGCACACATCCGCGGCAGACATTTCAAAGGTACAACCGAAGGGAAGGGCGGCTGCGGCGGGCCGCCGGGGTGCACGCACAGGACGCATGTCGGGTCAGACGCGGCATTCGTCGACGGAATCGGGCGATTCGTCCATTTTGATTGTCCGGACGAATTCCGACCCCTACATTTGCAGCAAAACCGAGAAGAACCGATGAGGACGAAACACATATGGTGGATCGGATGTGCCGCCTGGCTCGTATGGGGAACCGCAGTGGCGCAACAGCCGACAGGCGAACAGGAGCAGCCAGTCCCGACGCAGCAGACGTCACCCGCCACGCAGGCCGCAGCAGCCGAACCGGCCGCCGCAACGGAGGCGGCAGCAACGAAACCGGCAGCAACGACGGCGCCCGCCGCTTCCCCGGAACCGGCTGCCACGGGCACGACAAGGCAATGGACGTTGCAGGAGTGTCTGGACTATGCGCTGGAGAACAACATCCAGCTGCGGCAGAACCGCAACGACTACCTCTCGGGGGTGGAGGACACAAAGCAGGCAAAGGCAGCCCTGCTGCCGTCGCTCACGGCCTCGACGACGCAGGCCTACACGAACTACCCGTCGTCGAACGTCTCGGACAACGACTCCTACACGGGGACCTACGGCGTCAACGCCGATCTGGTGCTCTATCAGGGCGGGATGCTCCGCACGACGGTCCGCCGGCAGCAGCTGCAGAACCGCATCGACGCGCTGACGGTCGAGGAGGCCGAGAACGACATCCGCCTGGCCCTGGTCGAGGCCTACATGCAGGCGCTCTACGCCTCCGAGGCGGTGGAGATCGCCGTCAGCACGGCCGAAGTATCACGCGCCCAGCGCGACCGGGCCCGCGAGATGTGGCGGACGGGGTCGATCAGCAAGGTCGACTTCGCCCAGATCGAAAGCCAGTACGTGAGCGACGAATATCAGGTCGTCGTGGCCCGCACGACACTCGACAACTACAAATTGCAGCTCAAGCAGCTGCTCGAACTCGACATAACGGACGAGATGGAACTTGCCGCACCCGCCGCAGGTGAGGATAAGGTGGTAACGGCTCTGCCCCAAAAAACCGAAATCTACGCGACGGCACTGGATGTCATGCCCGAGATCCGACGGGGTGACCTCTCCATCGAAGCAGCAGAGCTGGAAGTCAGGCAGGCGCGCGCAGGCTTCCTTCCGTCCGTTTCCCTTACGGCCGGCATCGGCACCGGACACATGTCGGGCGGCGCATTTGAAAGCGGCTCGCAGGTATGGAACCGCTTCAACGAGAATGTCGGGCTTTCGCTCAACATCCCGATCTTCTCGAACCGGAAAAACCGCACGGCCGTCAACAAGGCGCGCATCAGCGTCTCGAACAGCCGCCTCGAACGGCTCAATCTCGAAAAGACGCTGCTGCGCGAGGTCGAAACGGCCTATCTGGATGCCGTCTCGGCCCAGTCGCAGTACACGGCGGCCGTCGAGAAGCGCCGCTATGCACAGGAGAGCTACGACCTGACCGACGAGCAGTTCCGCGTCGGCATGAAGAACACGGTCGAGCTCATCACGGCGCAGAACGAACTCTCGTCGGCCCGGCTGGAGGTCCTGCAGGCGAAGTATGTCGCACTGCTCAACATGGCGCTGCTCGACATCTACCAGGGCCGGCCCGTCACAACGATCTGATTCGCAAACAAACAACCGACGCATACATCATGAAAAAAAGAAACATGCTCATTGCGGCATACGTTCTCCTTGCCGCCGTCGTGCTCTGGGTGCTGCTGCGCCCGTCGAAACGGGAGGAGATCTCCCTGGAGACCGCCCCCACGAGCCGCATTGCGATCAGCAACTCGGTAACGGCGACCGGGACGGTCGAACCGGTCACCAAGGTGGAGGTCGGCACCCAGGTCTCGGGCATCATCGACCGGCTCTACGTCGACTACAACGACGTGGTGAAGGCCGGACAACTGATCGCCGAGATGGACAAGGTGACGCTTCAGGCCGAGCTGGAGTCCTCCGAGGCGGAGCTGGCAAGCTGCAAGACCGAATACGAGTACCAGTCGAAGAACTACGCCCGCACGAAGACGCTCCACGAAAAGGAGCTCGTCAGCGACCAGGAGTACGACGAGGCGCTCTACCTCTATGAAAAGGCCCGCAACGCCTATGCCCAGTCGCAGGCGGCGATCGTCAAGGTGAAGCAGAACCTCGACTACGCGACCATCACCTCACCCATCGACGGCGTGGTCATCAGCCGTGCCGTCGAGGAGGGGCAGACCGTGGCCGCGGGCTTCGAGACCCCGACGCTCTTCACCATCGCCAACGACCTGACGCAGATGCGCGTCATCGCCGACGTCGACGAGGCCGACATCGGGCAGGTGGCCGACGGACAGCGCGTGCAGTTCACCGTGGATGCCTATCCCGACGACACGTTCGAGGGGACGGTCGAGCAGGTGCGGCTCGAAGCGACGACCGAGTCGAGCGTCGTGACCTACGAAGTGGTCATCACGGCCCACAATCCCGACCTGAAGCTCAAACCCGGGTTGACGGCCAACGTCACGATCTACACGCTCGAAAAGGAGAATGCCCTCTCCATTCCGACCAAGGCGCTGCGCTTCGTTCCCGATGCCGGACTGCTCTCCGAACTGGACATGAGCGTGGCTTCGGACTCCGTACCGGCCGTTGCCGGGAAGCGCGAGGTCTGGGTCCGCAGCGGACAGCGCCTCACGCCGCGCTACGTGACAACCGGGGCCGCCAGCGGCGACCGCACGGAGATTCTCGACGGGCTGACCGACGGCGAGGAGGTAGCCGTCGCCATGACCTCGACGGCCGCCGTCGAGCAGATGCCGACCGCCGAACGCAGTCCCTTCATGCCGACACCCCCGGGCGGCGGCAACAAGAAGAAGTAGCCATGGAGACATCTGTTCAGACCCGGGAGATCATCCGGCTCGAAAATATCCGGCGCGACTTCCGCGTGGGCGACGAGACGGTGCACGCGCTGCGCGGCGTCTCGTTCACGATCCGCGAGGGGGAGTTCGTCACGATCATGGGCACGTCGGGATCGGGCAAGTCGACGCTGCTCAACACGCTCGGGTGTCTCGACACGCCGACGGCAGGGGAGTACTACCTCGACGGAATCTCCGTGCGGACGATGGACAAGAACCAGCGGGCCACGCTGCGCAACCGCAAGATCGGCTTCGTCTTCCAGAACTACAACCTGCTGCCGAAAACGACCGCCATCGAGAATGTCGAGCTGCCGCTGATGTACAATCCGCAATGCTCGGCCGCCGAGCGGCGCGAACGGGCCGTCGAGGCGCTGAAGGCCGTGGGGCTGGGCAACCGGCTGCTGCACCGCAGCAACCAGATGTCGGGCGGACAGATGCAGCGCGTGGCCATCGCCCGGGCGCTGGTGAACAATCCGGCGGTCATTCTCGCCGACGAGGCGACGGGCAACCTCGACACGCGCACGAGTTTCGAGGTGCTCGTGCTCTTCCAGCAGCTGCACGCCGCGGGCCGCACGATCATCTTCGTGACGCACAATCCCGAGATCGCCCAGTACAGCAGCCGCAACATCACCCTGCGCGACGGCCGCATCACGGACGACCGGCGCAACGAACACATATTGAGTGCGGCCGACGCCCTGGCGCGGCTGCCCAGACAGAAGGAGTAGACCATGAATTTCGCCAATCTTTTCAAAATCGCCGTCAAGGCATTGAGCAACAACAAGCTGCGCGGATTTCTGACGATGCTGGGCATCATCATCGGCGTGGCGTCGGTCATCACGATGCTGGCCATCGGGCAGGGCTCGAAGCGCAGCATCCAGGCCGAGATCAGCGAGATGGGCTCGAACATGATCATGATCCACCCGGGCGGCGACCGGCGCGGCGGCGTGCAGTTGAGTGCCGACGACATGGAGTCGCTCAAGCTCCAGGACCTCGAGGACATCCAGACCAAAACGCGCTATGTCACCTACGTCTCGCCGTCGGTCAACAGCGCCGGGCAGGCCATCTACGGCGCGAACAACACCCCGACGACGGTCTACGGCGTGAACCTCGACTACCTGGAGATTCGCCGCTATCGCATCGCCGAAGGCGACAGCTTCTCGGAGCAGGACATCAAGACGGCCGCCAAGGTGTGCCTCGTGGGGCAGACGGTCGTCGACGAACTCTTTCCCGACGGCGAGAACCCCGTCGGGCGGGTGATCCGCTTCGGCACGATCCCGTTCCGCATCGTCGGGGTGCTCGAGAGCAAGGGCTACAACAGCATGGGCATGGACCAGGACGACCTGATCATCGCCCCCTACACGACGGTGCAGAAACGCATCCTGGCCATCACGCACCTGCAGGAGATCATCTGCTCGGCGCTGACCGAGGCCTACACCGACCAGGCCATCGACGAGATCTCGGCGATCCTGCGCGAAAACCACCGGCTCAAGCCGACGGACGAGGACGACTTCTCGATCCGCTCGCAGCAGGAGATGGCCTCGATGCTCACCTCGACGACCGACATGATGACCGTGCTGCTGGCGGCCGTGGCGGGCATCTCGCTGCTCGTGGGCGGCATCGGCATCATGAACATCATGTATGTCTCCGTGACGGAGCGCACACGCGAGATCGGCCTGCGCATGTCGATCGGCGCCAAGGGACGCGACATCCTCGCGCAGTTTCTCATCGAGTCGATCCTCATCAGCGTCACGGGCGGTCTGATCGGCATCGTGCTGGGCATCGGTGCCGCCGTCGTGGTCAACCTCGCCGCGGCATTCCCGATCTACATCCAGCCGTGGAGCGTCATCCTCTCGTTCGCCGTCTGCACCCTGACGGGGGTCTTCTTCGGGTGGTACCCCGCCCAGAAGGCCGCCATGCTCGACCCGATCGAGGCCATCCGCTACGAATAACCCGTCCCCGAAAGGCCGGCTTTACGGACTGCCGCATTGCACAGGGTTCCCGGACCTCGTCCGCGTTCCCGCCCGACAATTTTTTATTACCTTTGCATTATGACCGCGCTGCAATCGAAATACACCGGGTGGCTCATCCACCTCACGATCTGGGCCGTGATCTTCGGCATGCCGCTCTTCGTGACCAATCCCCACCGGCCGCTGATGAGCGGCCCGGAGTACGGGCGCTTCCTCGTCGTGCCCCTCTCGTTCATGGTGGTCTTCTATACGAACTACCTGCTGCTGATCGACCGCTACCTCACCTCGCGGCGCATCGGCCGGTTTCTGGGCTGGAACCTGCTGCTCATCGGCACGGTCATGGTCGGCGTGCACCTGCTCTTCCGCTACGTGCTGCCGCCGGACGCGATGCGTCCGCCGATGGTGCGGCCCTGGCAGGAGACGCTGCGCTTCTTCACCGGTAACGCCCTGCTCTACATGCTGGTCGTGGGCGTCGGCGTCGCTATCCGCATGACAGGGGGCTGGTACCGCGCCGAGACGGCCCGCCGCGAGCTGGAGCGCAGCCGCACCGAAGCCGAGTTGCAGAACCTCAAGAGCCAGCTGAACCCCCATTTCCTGTTCAACACGCTCAACAACATCTACTCGCTCATCCAGCTCGACGCCGACCGGGCGCAGAGCGTCGTCCACGACCTGAGCCGTCTGCTGCGCTACGTGCTCTACGACAGCAGCCGCCCGACGGTGCCGCTGCGCGCCGAGGTGGACTTCCTGCGCGACTACATCTCGCTGATGCGCATCCGCCAGCCGCGTCACGTGCGCATCTACGTCTCGCTGCCCGAGGAGCCCTCGCAGGCGCCCGTTGCGCCGCTGCTCTTCATCTCGCTCGTGGAAAACGCCTTCAAGCACGGCGTGAGCAACGAGAAACCCTCCTACATCACCATCGAGCTGAACGAGATCGGCGAACAGCTCATCTGCCGCATCCGCAACAGCCGCTTCCCGAAAAACGGCGAGGACCGCAGCGGTTCGGGCATCGGGCTGAAGAACCTGCAAAAGCGCCTCGAGATGATCTATCCGGGACGCTACACGTTTGAATACGGGCCGCTGGGCGAGACGGATTACCAGGCCCTGCTCACCATCCGACTCCAGGAACCATGAAACTGACCTGCGCCATAATCGACGACGAACCGCTGGCCGTCGAACTGATGAAGGGATATGTCCGCAAGACCCCCTTTCTGGAACTCTGCGGTGCCTTCGGAAGCGGGACGGAGGCGTTCGGGACCCTGCGCGAGCACCCCGTGGAGCTGCTCTTCTGCGACATCCAGATGCCGGGGCTCAACGGCATGGAACTCACGCGCATGCTCCCCGCCGAGACGCGCGTCATCTTCACCACGGCCTTCGACAGCTACGCCGTCGAGGGCTTCCGCGTGCGGGCCATCGACTACCTGCTCAAACCGATCAGCTACGCCGATTTTCTGGCGGCGGCGCAGAAGGCGCTCGAATGGTTCGAGATCAAGCGCCGCGCCGAAGCTGCCGGACGGGGCGACAGGCTGGCCGTCACACCGGACGACGGGCACGGCACCGCACCCAGGCGTTCCGAGCTGCGGAGCATCTTCGTCAAGACCGAATACCGCCTGCAGCAGATTCCGCTGGACGGGATTCTCTACATCGAGGGGCTGAAGGACTACGTGAAGATTCATCTCGAGGGTGAACCGCGCCCGGTGCTCTCGCTCATGAGCCTCAAGTCGCTCGAGGAGCAGCTGCCCGCCGACCGTTTCATCCGCGTGCACCGCTCCTACATCGTGCAACCGGCAAAGATCCGCACCATCGAGCGCAACCGCATCGTCTTCGGCCGGGAGTACATTCCCGTTTCGGAGAGCTACCGGCAGGCCTTCCACGACTTCCTCGCCCGGCACTCGCTGCTGCCGCAGGGGGAATAATCCCGCCCCGGGCCGCGACCGTCCCAGAAAAGGGCCATCCCCGTCCTGTGACTGCAATACCGTCCCGGTCGTAACACAAAAAGACCGCCGCACGGATGCGACGGTCCCGATATCGGCAGGCAGGCCGCACGGGCAACAACGCCATCAGCTCTCCTTCTCGAAGGTTGCGGCAACCTGCCGCAGGTAGTCGACGATGGGCAGGTGCTGCGGACAGCTCCGCTCGCACTGCCGGCAGGCGATGCACTGCGACGCCTTGCCGTGCGTCCTGGCCAGATTCTCGTAGTAGACGCTCTGAATCGAGAATCCGCGGTTGAGCGCCTGCTTCTCGGCATTGTAGAGTGCAAAGTAGTCGGGGATGGCGATCCGCTCGGGACAGCCGTCCACGCAGTAGCGGCACGCCGTGCAGGGGATGGCGATCGAGCGGTGGACGATCTCCACGACATCGGCAATCGCCTTGCGCTCGCGCTCGTCGAGCGGTTCGAAATGCTGCATGAAACCGGTATTCTCGCGCAGCTGCTCGAGCGACGACATGCCGCTCAGGACCATCATTACCCCCTCGAGGCTCGCGGCGAAACGGATGGCCCACGCCGCGGGCGAGAGGTCGGGCCGCACTTCGTGCAGCAGGCGCTCGGCCTCCTCGGGCAGGCGCGCCAGCGTCCCGCCCTTGACCGGCTCCATGACGACGACGGGCTTGCCGTGGCGCCGCGCCACCTCGTAGCACTTGCGCGACTGGATGCTCTCGTTGTCCCAGTCGAGGTAGTTGATCTGCAGCTGCACGAACTCCGTCTCGGGGTGTGCCGTGAGAATCTCGTCGAGCAGGTCGGCCCGGTCGTGGAACGAGAAGCCCAGGCGCCGAATGCGCCCCTCGGCCTTCAGGCGCCGCGCAAAGGCGAAGCTGTCAAAGCGCCGCACGTTCTCGTAATGCGAGACGTTGAGGTTGTGCAGCAGGTAGTAGTCGAAATAGTCCACGCCGCACTTTTCGAGCTGCTCGGCGAAGATGCGCTCCTGATCGCCCTCCTTTTTGAGGAACATCGTCGGGAGCTTCGAGGCCAGCGTGAAGCTCGCGCGGTCGTGACGCCGCACAAGCGCCTCGCGCATCACCGTTTCGCTCTTGAAGTCGTGGTACATGTAGGCCGTGTCGAAGTAGGTGAAGCCCCGTTCGAGAAAGAGGTCCACCATGCGCTCGACCTGCGCCGTGTCCACCGCCGCGAAGTCGTCCTCGCGCAGCAGCGGAAGACGCATGCAGCCGAATCCGAGTTTTCCAGCCATTGCCGTCGCTATTTGCGGATCACGTAGTTGATGACGGCCCAGCCGCCGAAGAGCTGCACGAGCATGCCCGGCACGCCGAGGCGGAAGTCCTGCATGGCCGCGCGGAAGTCACCGATCCAGGCCCACTCGCCGAGCGAGCCGACGACCTGATAGGTCAGGATAACGACCGTCATCACTCCAAGCGACAGCCGGCCGAAGCGTGCGGCGGCCCAGCCGGCGGCGAGCGCCAGAATGACCGACTTGAAGAGGATGGGCACGAGGGCTGCGGCGGCCGGCATGCCGAAGAGCAGCGAGTTCACGAGCGGCGAGACGACGGCCGTGAGCAGACCCACGCGCCAGCCGTACTTGCAGGCGCCGACGAGCGTGAAGAAGTAGATGGGCAGCCACGTCGGCCCGCCCAGATGCACCTGATGGCACAACTGCGGCAGCAGGATGTTGCCCACGGCGAAAAGCGCCGCGGCGAGGTAGGTTTTCGCATTCGCGAACTCCAGCGAATAGAGCTTTACAGTCGTTGTTTGCATGGTTTATCTCAATTAATGATTCAATTCTTTTCATTCCTGTCCGGCGCGTCGACCGACCGCGCCGGGCTGTGTCACCGCTGCGCGGCGAGGAAGCCGCGGATCAGCGGCAGGCACTCTTCGGCCGTGCGGCAGTCGCGGCACAGCGTCTCGACGGGGCACCATCCCGTCTTCGTGCGGTTGATGATGTGCGGGACCTCGAGCCCGTACTCCACGGGGATGTGCGCCGCGGCGAAGAGTCCGAGCGCCGGCGTGCTGACCACCCCCGCGTGGACCGCCCGCACGCCACCCAGCACCATCAGAGCCGCAGCGCCCTTGCCGACGACCTTGTCGGCGACAAGCGCCCCGGCGAGAAACGCCGGATCGGTCTCAAGCAGGCGGAAGAGGTCTTTCACGCCGCGCTCGCGGAAGACCCGCGTCTCGGCCCCGTTGTGGATCACGCACGAGGCATCCTCGTCTCGGAGCCGGTCGACCAGCTCCCGCCATTCGTATTGCGTCGATTCCTGCATCGTTTCATTCGGTTTGTGCGCCGGATCCTCCTGCCGGGGTCCGTCCGCGTGGCAAATATACGAAAAACCTGCGTGAGTTGTTTCAATAACCGAAGCGCCGCACGGCCCGGCGCATCGCTTCGATGATCTCCACCCCGAACGGGCAGTTCGACTCGCAGCGTCCGCAGGCGATGCACTCCGAGGCGTGGTGCGGCAGCACGCGGTAGTGCTCGCGCACGGTCTCGGGGATGTCGTCGTCCGACGGGCAGAGGTTGCAGAACTTGTTGACCGACGCGATGTCGATCCCCACGCTGCACGGGGCACAGTGGCCGCAGTACATGCAGTGGCCCCGCCACGTGAAGCGCTCCATGCCGGAGATGGCCGCGGCGTAGTTGCGCTGCGCGGCCGGGGCGTCGCACCAGTCGATCGCCGCCTGCATCTCCTGCGTCGTGCGGCAGCCGACCATCACGGCGGCCACGGCCGGGCGCGTCAGTGCATATTCGAGGCACTGCAGCGGCGTCAGCGCCCGTCCGAAGGGCGAGTTGGCCCCGCTCAACAGGTCGCCGCCGCCGTAGACCTTCATCACGTCGATGCCCACCCCCTCGCGGGCACAGTATTCGTAGAGCCGCTCGCGGTCGGGGTCGATGTTGTGCAGCGGAGCGGCGTAGCTCTCCTCGGCCCACAGCGCCTCGACCTCCTCGCCGGCGGGCTGCAGATCGTAACAGGGGTTGATCGAGAACATCAGCACGTCGAACAGCCCCGTGCGCACGGCTTCGAGTGCCACCTGCGGATTGTGGCTGCTCAACCCGAGGTGGCGGATGCGCCCCTCGCGGCGGAGCCGCTGCGCCAGGCGCATCACCTCGCCGTCGAGCACCTCGTGCAGGTCGGCCGCGCTGTCGACGTAGTGGATCATGCCGATGTCGACGTAGGAAGTGCCGAGGCGCACGAGCAAATCCTCGAAACCCGCCTCGCACTTGGCGATGTCGCGCGTGCGCAGATACTGACCCTCCTCCCACGTCGTGCAGAGGTGGCCCTGAATGACAAACCCCTCGCGGCGTCCGGCCAGCGCCAGCCCGATGGCACTGCGCAGCTGCGGGTCCGACGAGTAGAGGTCCAGAAAGTTAATGCCCCGGGCGATGGCATAGTCGAAGTCGGCGCGCACGGCCTCGGGGCTCTTCCCGGCAAAGCCTTCGCAGCCGAGCGATACGGCACTCACCCGCAGGTTCGTGCGGCCCAATGTACGGTATATCATCATCTGTGTATGTGTATTGACAGCCCCGGACGGCGGCTCCGACCCGGAGGTACGGACAAAAATAGCAAAAATTCCGTTCGCCGGGTCAGTTGACCGTCCGGTATTCGTTGGGCGAGCAGCCGACCACCTGCTTGAACAGGCGCGTGAAGTGCGCCGGATACTTGAAGCCCAGGCGGTAGGCCACGTCGCTGACCGTCTGCCGCCGGTCGAAGAGCAGCTCCTTGGCCGTGTCGATGAGCTTCAAACGGATGTGCTCCTGTGCCGTGCGGCCCGTTTCGCGTTTGACCAGATCGCCGAAGTAGTTGGGCGAGAGGCAGAGCTCCCCGGCACAGTAGCGCACCGAAGGCAGACCGAGCGTCTGCGGCAGGTCCGAACGGAAGTAGTCGTTCAGGATGCGCTCGAAGCGGGCGAGGATATCCTTGTTGGCAACCTGGCTGCGCGTGAGGAACTGCCGGTCGTAGAAGCGCGTGCAGTAGTTGAGCAGCATCTCGATGTTGTTGACGATGAGCGTGCGGCTGTGCTGGTCGATGGCGTGCTGCAGCTCGTGGCGGATGTTGCGCAGGCAGTCAACGACCGTCTGCCGCTCCTGATCCGAGAGGTGCAGCGCCTCGCGCACCTCGTAGGAGAAGAAGGTGTAGCGGCCGATGTTGCGTCCGAGCTCCGTGCCGCGCAACAGATCGGGATGGAAGAGCAGCGCCCAACCCTGCGGCCGGTGGGGCCGTCCGTCGTCCTTCACGCCGAAGAGCTGTCCGGGCGCCAGGCAGACGAGCGTCCCAGCTTGGTAGTCGTAGGTCTGACGGCCGTAGATCAAATCGCCGCACATCACCTCCTTGAGGAATACGGCATAGAAACCGAACATGTTCAGCTGCGACCGCACGGTCGTCTGCAGCTGCGAAAAGCCCACCACGCTGACCAGCGGGTGCAGGGTCTCGACCCCCATGAGGTCGTTGTACTGGAATACATGGTCCAGATGCAGAATGGTATCCATCGTGTTTTCGGCGGGTGATGCGGCACCGCGCGCCGGCACATCCCGTACCGGTCGGCCGGAGCCGCTTCCGACACTGCAAAAATACGTCGGCGCCCGCCGGGAAGATTATACGGATCACGGTATTAGTTACCATTATTACCGTCCTGCTCCGCGGCCGCCCCGCCAAGGCCCCGAATACCCGCCCTGTAACCCGGTCCGACCGCCGGGCCGCCCGGTTCTTACGCCGTGCGGTGCGGCAACCGTCACCCCGGCCGACACGCGCTGCGAGAGGGGTGCGAGAGGGGTGCGTCCGCCGCACGGCGTGTCGACAAAACCGTCCCGGGAGTTTCGCTTTTTGCGCTTTTATTCCTATTTTTGCAAAAAACGACACAGCCCATGGATCAAGTCATGCGCCTGGATCAGGTCCGGCAATACAACGAACTGCTGCATGTGGAGACGCTCCACCCGCTGGTCAGCGTCATCGACTTCTCGCAGTGCCGAATGACGGAGCACATCCGCTTCAGCTTCGGCTTCTACGCCATCTTTCTCAAGGAGGTCCGCTGCGGCGATCTGGTCTACGGGCGCAGCACCTACGACTATCAGGAGGGGACGCTCGTCTGCCTGGCACCGGGGCAGTGCATCGGCATCGACAACCGGGGCGTGAAGTTCCAGCCCAAGGGGTGGGCGCTGCTCTTCCATCCCGACCTGTTGCGCGGCACGGAGCTCGGGCGCAACATCGGCCGCTACACCTTCTTCTCCTACGAAGTGCGCGAGGCGCTGCACCTTTCGGAGCAGGAGCGGCAGACGATCATCGACTGCCTTCGGAACATCCGCCGCGAGCTGCAGCAGCCCGCCGACCAGCACAGCCGCACGCTCATCGTCAACAACATCGAGATGCTGCTCAACTACTGCACGCGCTTCTACGACCGGCAGTTCCTCACGCGCAGCCAGGTTGCCAACAAGGACATCCTCGCCCGTTTCGAGCAGATTCTGAACGACTACTTCGCCTCGGAGCAGCCGCTCGATGCGGGGCTTCCCACCGTGCAGTACTGCGCCGCGCAGCTGCACCTCTCGCCCAACTACTTCGGCGATCTGGTCAAGCGCGAAACGGGCCGCACGGCGCAGGAGCACATCCAGCTGCGCCTGATCGACGCGGCCAAGGAGCGGATCGCCGACCGCAACCGTTTGATCAGCGACGTGGCCTACTGTCTCGGGTTCAAGTACCCGCAGCACTTCACACGCCTATTCAAGAAGGTCACGGGCCGCACGCCCAACGAGTACCGCAAGACGATCTGACCGCACGGGCCCGGCAGAGACGAAGCAGTCCCGGCCGCCTTAATCGGTGGCCGGGACTGCTTTCATGCGCATGAACGCCGGCGCGGACGGCATCCGGCGCCCGCAACCGCCGGACCGGCGGTTGCCCCGATCAGAGAATCCCCAGCTCGCGCGCTACGCGGCACGCCTCGACCGAATTGCCGACGCGCAGCTTGCGCAGGATGTCCTGCCGGTGGCGGCTGACCGTATGGATGCTGATGGAGAGCGCCTGTGCGATGTGCTTGCTCATCATGCCGCGGGCCATGAGTTCGATCACCTGCCGTTCGCGCGTCGAGAGAATCCGCACGTCCCGCCGCTCTCCGAGCTCCTGCACCTCGCCCGTCGCCGTGTGTACGGCCACGCCGCGTCCCGGGAAGTCGGACAGCGCCGGCGTATAGAGACACAGAGCCAGCCGCACGGCATTCTCCGACGACGGCGCGATGTAGAAAAGCCGGTGCAGCACGGGCACATAACGGCCCGTGCGGTCCTTCATCCGCAGCCGGTTCGCGAAATAGTACTCCCCGCGCAGGCGCCGGGGGCGGCTCCGGATGAAGTGGAAAAAGCAGAGCTCCAGCAGGTATTTCTCGTGCAGGTCGTCGGGATGAATCCGATCCAGAATCTCGCGCTCCCAGATCGAATCGAGCAACTCCCCGTCGGACCCTTCGCGCACACCCTTGAGCCCGAGCATCCGGGCACAGGCTCCGTAATAGACCAGGCTGGTATTCGCGCGCAGGTCGCTCAACACCGCAACGGCCCCCTCGAGGCGGGCGTAGTGGCGGGCGAGGTCCCGATACGGCGTCAGATCGTCCGTGCGGAGCCGCTCGTCGTGCGGCGCAAACGGCTGTTCGAGAAGTTCCCCGTTCAGGCGGTTCAGAATGTCCTTCATGCGGAAAATTGGTTATTTATGACTATTGTGTGCTACACGTCAACACCTTACCTTTGCAAAGGTAAAACAAAAAACAGGTTATCGCAAGCGGCGGAGCGTCCGCGGCCGCAAATTCCGGCCCGCTCCGACAGCGGGCGACAACCCGTAAACAAACGCCGAAACGAAAAAGTACGAACCAATAAAGCAAAAGACTGAAGATGAAAAGACTGTTGTTTCCGATGTTGACGATGCTCTTTGCCGCAACATCCTCGCAGGCCCAGACGCTGGAAAAGATGCAGTGGTACAACGAACCCGAAAAGTGGGAGATCCGCGACGGCGTCCTGACGATGTCCGTCACGCCGCACAGCGACTACTGGCGGATTTCGCACTACGGATTCACCGTGGACGACGCGCCGTTCTACTACGCCAACTACGGCGGCGAGTTCGAGGTCAAGCTCAAGGTCAGCGGCAACTACCGCGAGCGCTTCGACCAGGCGGGGCTGATGATCCGCATCGACCACGAGAACTACATCAAGGCAGGCATCGAATTCGTCGACGGCAAATACAACCTGAGTACCGTCGTCACGCACCACACTTCGGACTGGAGCGTCATCGAACTGGACCGTGCCGTGCCGTTCATCTGGATCAAGGCCGTCCGCCGGCGCGACGCCGTAGAGGTCTTCTACTCGTTCGACGACAAGAAGTACACCCTCATGCGCAACGCCTGGATGCAGGACAACACCCCCGTGCAGGTAGGGCCCATGGCCGCCTGCCCCGACGGCGAGGGCTTCGAGGCCGTCTTCGAGCACTTCCAGGTCAAGCACCTGCCCGACATCCGGCGCATGGAGTGGCTGCGCAACAACGCCGAATAGTCATCCGCAATCCGCACACGACAGCGCCGGGCGGCATACGTTGGTATGCCGCCCGGCGCGTCTTTTTGCTTCTCCCGCCCCCGTCAGAGCGTGCCGCTGCGCAGCTGCTCGACAAAGCGGTCGATGCGGTGCAGCTGCCCGGGGATGTCGATGCTCTGCGGGCAGTGCGACACGCACTGCCCGCAGCCGATGCAGTGGCTGGCCTGCCGCAGGCGCGGCACGCTGCGGTCATAGCCCACGAGGAAGGCGCGGCGCGCCCGGGCGTAGTTCTCGTCGCGGCCGTCCTTCGGGACGTTGCCCTCGTTGACGCAGCGGTTGTAGTGGGCGAAGATCGCCGGGATGTTCAGCCCGTAGGGGCAGGGCATGCAGTACTGGCACTCGGTGCAGGGAACCGTCGGGAACTGCAACATGCGCTGCGCCGTATCCTCCAGCAGCGCGAAGTCCTCCTCGGTCAGCGCCTCGAGCGGCGCATAGGTGCGGATGTTGTCCTGCAGGTGCTCCATGTAGGTCATGCCGCTCAACACGGTCAGCACGCGCGGGTAGCTGCCGGCAAAGCGGAAGGCCCACGACGCGGTGCTCGACGTCGGGCGCCGCTGCTTGAGCCGCGCGACGAGGTGGTCGTTCAGCCGCGACAGGCGACCGCCGAGCAGCGGCTCCATGATGACGACCGGGATGCCGCGCTTGTCCAGCTCGCCGTAGAGGTATTCGGCATTGACGTTGCGGCCCGAAGCGTGGCGCCAGTCGACGTAGTTCATCTGTATCTGCACGAAATCCCACTTCACGCCCATGGCCAGCAGGTAGTCGAAGACCTCGACGGCCCCGTGGAACGACCACCCGAGGTTGCGGATGCGTCCTGCCTCGCGCTCGCGCAGCAGGAACTCCAGTATGCCGTTGTCGATGAAGCGCTCGCGGAAGGTGCCCATACCGCTGCCGCCGCCCACCGAGTGCAGCAGGTAGTAGTCCAGGTAGTCGACCTGCAGCTGCTTGAACGAGTTGCGGTAGAGGGCCAGCGAATTTTCGCGCGTGGGGTTCGAGAAGTTCGACATCTTCGTGGCGATGAAGAATCGGTCGCGCGGGTGGCGCTTGAGCGCGATGCCCGTGGCACGCTCGGACTGTCCCTGCACGTAGACGGGTGCCGTATCGAAGTAGTTGACGCCGTGGGCGATGGCGTAGTCGACCAGCTCGTTCACGGCCTGCTGGTCGATGATGCTGCCGTCGGCAGCGGGCTTTTCATACGTCGGCCAGCGCATGCAACCGTAGCCGAGCAGCGACACGCGGTCGCCCGTCGCCGAGGTGCGGTACTCCATGCCTTCGGTCGGTACCTCGCCCTGCGCCGCGAGCTTCACCTCCCCCTTCGGGGCACAGCCGTACATCGCGGCCGACGTCACCAGCGCGCTGCCGCCCAGCACCTTCAGGAACTCCCGGCGGCCTATCTTTTTCTCTTCTTTCTTCATGGTTTCGATCGCTTAAACGGTTCGGTGGCGCAGATGGCCCTCGACATAGATGGCACTGAACGGACGCGCCGGGCAGAGGTTCTCACAGGCGCCGCAGCCGATGCAGCGCTCCTCGTCCACCACGGGGATGAGCCGCGACGAGGGGTCGTCGGGGACGGCATTCACCATCGTGATGGCCCCCGTCGGGCAGTGGCGCGCACAGTTGTCGCACTGCACGTCGTCGCGCAGCGTCACGCAGTTCTCGCGGATCCAGACGGCATGGCCGATCTGCGTCGCGGACTTCTCGGCGCGCGTGATGGGGCGGATGGCCCCCGTCGGGCAGACCGACGAACACTCGGTGCACTCGGGCCGGCAGTAGCCCCGCTCATAGGACATCACGGGCTGCATGAACGAGGCCAGCTTGCCCGAGGGGCGCAGCACGCCGTTCGGGCAGGCCGAGATGCAGAGCTGACACCCCGTGCAGTGCGTCGCCAGGTTGTGGGCGCTCAACGATCCCGGCGGGGTCAGCGGCGTGGCGCGGTCGGGTATCTTCTTCTCCTCGATCAGGGCCAGTCCGCCGTCGACCTTCATCTCCTGTGCCCGGACCGTTGCCGCCACAGCCACCGTCCCGAGCCCCGCCAGGAAACGCCGCCGCGAGCGGTCCGGAGCCGCAGCGTCGGACGCATCAGCGGCCGGAGCCTTCACCGTAGGACGCACCGCCGACTTCACCGATCCTTTCGCTGCGGTCGTTCCCGCTGCGGACGCCGATGCCGAGTGGGGTTGCCGCCGCCACGTATAGGAGATGGCGCCCTGACGGCAGCTTTCGAGGCAGTCCATGCAGGCGACGCAACGGCTGTAGTCTATTTCGTGGGCTTCGGGATTGATGCACGACGCCTTGCAGTTGCGGGCGCAGAGCTTGCAGCCGGTGCACTTCGAGACGTCGAAGCGCGGCTTGAAGAGCGAGAAGCGCGACAGCACGCCCAGCACCGTCCCCACGGGGCAGATCGTATTGCACCACGTGCGGCCGCTGCGCCAGGCCAGCACGCCGATCACGAGGAAGGTCACCACAGCGACGAGCAGCGTCCCGAGCCCCTTCATCCAGACATCCACCGTGTAGAAGGCATAACTGTCGAAGTGCTCGGCCACCAGGGCCAGCAGGTTGTTGCCCCAGCGCCAGAGCGGCGCAAAGAGGTTCGAGGCGATGCGTCCGTAGGCGCTGTAGGGGGCGATGAGTGCCGCAAGCCAGGCCACCTGCGCGACGAGTGCCGTGACGAAGAGCACCAGCACACCGTAGCGGAGCCACGTGCGGGCCGGACGGTAGTGGAAGCGGTACTTGCGGCGCCGGCCGGCAAACCACGACACAATGTCCTGCATCACGCCCAGCGGGCAGATGACCGAACAGTAGATACGTCCGAAAAGGAGCGTGAGAAGCACCAGCGCCGCGACGATTCCGACATGGAGCGCCAGCACGGCGGGCAAAAACTGGATGCGGGCCATCCATCCGAACCAGACGTGCAGCGTCCCCGTGAAATCGAGGAACAACAGCGTCACAAGGAGGAAAAAGAGGACGGCGACCGCGATTCTGATCTTCCGTAACATAGGCAACGATTATCCGAACAGTGCAAAGATAAAGATAGTGAAAATACCCGCGTGCGGGACCTTTCGCAGGACAAAAGTAACGGGCATGCGGCAAAAAAACGGTCCCGGATTCCGGTTTTTTCTGCCATTTTTCCGGAAGCGGGGCCGCAGAGCGGAGAAATACCTCCGGCTGCGGCCCCGCATGCGGTCGTCGGGCCAAGGCCCGCATCGCCCACAAACCGCTCACGGCCCCCCCGGACAGTTTCCGCACGAAAGCCCCGGGCCCAAAAAGGGAGAGGGGAGCGGAGCCGGGAGCGAGGAGCAGGGAGAGGGGTGAGGGGCCGGAGTCAATGCTGTGCGTCGGCACGGACCTCGTTCTCGAGCGGCCGCCCCTCGAAGAAGGCCCGCAGGTTCTCCATGGTCGTATGGGCGATGTTGGCCAGCGCCTCCCGCGTGAAGAACCCCTGGTGCGAGGTGACGATCACGTTGTTGAACGACAGCAGCCGGGCCAGCACGTCGTCATCCAGAATGCGGTCCGAGGTATCCTCGTAGAAGTAGGCCGCCTCCTCTTCGTAGACGTCCAGTCCCGCAGCGCCGATCCGCTTCTCCTTCAGGCCGTCGATCAGCGCCTCGGTATGGATCAGCTGCCCGCGGCCCGTGTTGATGAGCACGACACCGGGCTTCATCTGCGAGATGGCCACGTCGCCGATCATGTAGCGCGTCGCATCGGTCAGCGGGCAGTGCAGCGAAATGACATCCGAACGGTGGTAGAGCTCGTCGAGCGAGACATAGGTGATACCCGCCGCCGCGGCATACTCCGGATCGGGATAGAGGTCATAGGCCAGCACCTCCATGCCGAACCCCTTGAGGATGCGGATCAGTTCCCGGGCGATCCGCCCCGTACCGACGATCCCCGCCGTCTTGCCGTAGAGGTCGAAACCCAGCAGGCCGTGCAGCGAGAAGTTGCCGTCGCGCGTGCGCCAGTAGGCACGGTGGATCTTGCGGTTGAGCGCCAGCAGCAGCGCCACGGCGTGCTCCGCCACGGCATGCGGCGAATAGGCCGGGACCCGCACCACGGGCATGCCGCAGCGGGCCGCCTCGCGCAGATCGACGTTGTTGAAGCCCGCACAGCGCAGCGCCAGGAGCTTCACGCCCTGCGCCGAAAGCGCCCGCACGGTCTCGGCATCGGCCGTGTCGTTGACGAAGATGCAGACCGCATCGGCCCCCTGCGCCAGCGCGACGTTGTGGATGTTCAGGTGGCTGCGATGGTAGCAGATGTCGAACCCGTAGGCGTCGCGCAGCTGTTCAAACGAATCGCGGTCGTAGGGTTGCGTACCGAATAGAATGACTTTGTTCATGGTTCGTAGACTGTTTTATGTGCAATCACTTTCCGCAGGCCCGCAAACGGAGTTCCAAAACGGGCCCGCCGCTTCCAGAAACGCACGGCAACCGTTCCGGCGTATGTCGGACACACCTTTTATTATATTAATTATCGACCGGCATCACCGCTGTTTGGAATTGCGGTACTCGGTGGGGGATTCGCCCGTGTGCTTCTTGAAGAAACGGCCCAGGTAGGACTGGTCCGGAAAGCGCAGCCGGTAGGCGATCTCCTGCACCGAGAGGTCCGTCGACTGCAACATCACCTTGATCTCGAGCACCACGGCCCGGTCGATGAACTCCTTGGCCGAGCCGTGCGAGATGTTGCGCACGATGGTCGACAGGTAGCGTGTCGAGATGCAGAGCCTGTCGGCATAGAAGGTCACCTCGCGCTCGCGGGCGCAATGTTCGTGCACCAGCGCCACAAAGCGGTGGAAAAGGTCCGTCTGCCGCGTCGTCGCCTCGGGGACGCGCCGCTTCTGCGCATTGAGACGCTGCATCTTGTCGTAGAACTCCAGCAGCACGTTCTGCAGCCGGTTGCGGATGATCGTATTGCGGAACATGTTGTTGCGGTCCCGGTAGGTGTAGGCCGCCATCAGGAACCAGATCGAGATGCCCTCGACGATCCGCGCCGGCGGATAGGAGATGGGGTTCATGCCCAGCTCGCGGAAAAACGACGGATCGAGCCGGAAGGCCGCTTCGGCGAACAGATCCCGCGAAAAGGCGCAGAAGGAGGCCCGGAAATCCTCCGAGCGGTCGTTGAGCGTCAGCACCCAGCCCGGCAGCAGCACGAGGAGCGTGTTGCGGCGCACCTCGCCCTGAATCTGATTCACGCCCGCCTTGGCATGGCCGTTTCGGCAAAAGAGCAGCGCACCGCTCTCGCAGCGGCAGGCGTGATTGCTGAAAAAGGAGAAATCGGACTCGCCGACGACGAATTGCTCCTCCGGGGTCGTGATGATCGGATTCAACTGTGACATACTCAATTCTTTTTCCGAACAAAAATAGTGATAAAATCGTTAATCCGCAGAACTTTGTTCCGAAAATCAACAACACTGTTCGCAATATAGAGTAGAACGACAGCGTTTTTAGAATACTTTTGCACCTGAAAAAGTTTTTTAGTACAACCAAAGAAAGGAATTATGAAGCAAACATTTGTGAAAGCAGCACTTATGATCTGCTGCATGGCAGTTGTTTCGTGCGGACAGGCCCCGACGGCCATGGGTCCCGGCCAATACGCCGTGATGACCGTCTCCACCACCGACCGCGAAATCCCGAGCAACTACTCGGCAACCATCCGCGGTCGTCAGGACATCGATATCTATCCGCAGGTGTCGGGAACCATCTTCCAGCTCTGCGTCACGGAGGGCCAGCGCGTATCGAACGGGCAGACGCTCTTCATCATCGACCAGGTTCCCTACAAGGCGGCCCTGCAGACTGCCGAAGCCAATGTTGCTGCCGCCGAGGCCAGCGTCGCCACGGCCCAGCTCACCTATGACAGCAAGAAGGAGCTCTTCGCCCGCAACGTCGTCTCGCAGTTCGACCTCTCGACGGCCGAGAACAACCTGCTCACGGCAAAGGCTCAGCTGGCCCAGGCCGAAGCCCAGCGCGTCAATGCGGCCAACAACCTTTCCTATACCGTCGTGAAGAGCCCCGCCAACGGCGTGGTCGGCACGCTGCCGTATCGTGTCGGTGCGCTGGTCAGTGCGTCGATTCCGCAGCCGCTGACCACCGTCTCGGACAACTCGGTGATGTACGTCTACTTCTCGATGACCGAGAACCAGCTGCTCGACATGACGCGCAAGTACGGCTCGATCGAGCAGACGCTCAAGCAGCTGCCCGACGTGCAGCTGCGGCTCAACGACGGCTCGATCTACGACAAGACGGGCCGCATCGAGTCCATCAGCGGCGTGATCGACCCCTCGACGGGCACCGTCTCGCTGCGCGCCGCATTCCCCAATGAGGGCGGTCTGCTGCACAGCGGCGGCGCCGGCAACATCATTCTGCCGACCCTTTACAAGGATTGCATCGCCATTCCGCAGTCCGCAACCTTCGAGCTGCAGGACAAGGTCTTCGTATACAAACTCGTCGACGGCAAGGCTTCGTCGGCTCCCGTACAGGTGGCCAGCATCTCCGACGGCAAGGAGTACATCGTACTCTCGGGCCTCGCAGCCGGCGACGTAATCATCACCGAGGGTGTCGGCCTGCTGCGCGAGGGTACGCCCGTCGTGCCGAAGGGCCAGAGCGCCGCACAGCCCGCAGCCGAAGAGGCTCCGGCAGCCGCTGCGGCCGACAGCACGCAAACCGAAACCGGAAAGGAGGAATAGCCCATGACACTCAAGCATTTCATCGAACGCCCCGTATTGGCGTCCGTCATCTCCATTCTGATCGTCATCGCCGGTATTCTCGGCCTTGCGACGCTGCCCGTGGAGCAGTACCCGGACATCGCGCCCCCGACGGTGATGGTCCGCGCCTCCTACCCAGGCGCCAGCGCCGAGACCATTCAGAAATCGGTCGTCGTACCTCTCGAGGAGGCCATCAACGGCGTGGAGGACATGACCTACATCACTTCGTCGGCTGCCGTCGGCAGCGCCAGCATCAGCGTCTACTTCCGCCAGGGCACCGACCCCGACATGGCTGCCGTGAACGTGCAGAACAAGGTGGCAACGGCTACCGGTCAGCTGCCGTCCGAGGTAACACAGATCGGTGTGACCACCATGAAGCGTCAGACCTCCATGGTCAAAATCTTCTCGCTCTACAGCCCCGATGACAGCTACGACGAGACGTTCCTGGCAAACTACCTGAAGATCAACATCGAGCCGCGTATCCTGCGTATCCAGGGCGTCGGCGAGGCCTTCACGCTCGGCGCCGACTACTCGATGCGCGTATGGCTCAAGCCCGACGTCATGGCCCAGTACAAGCTCATCCCGTCGGACATCACCGCGGCACTGGCCGAGCAGAACATCGAGTCGGCAACCGGTACGCTGGGTGAGAACTCCGAAAACACGTTCCAGTACACGATGAAGTACAAGGGCCGCATGATGACCCCCGAGGAGTTCGGACAGATCGTCATCTCGGCACTGCCCGACGGCGAGGTGCTCCGTCTGAAGGATATCGCCGACATCGAGCTGGGCCGCGAGTCCTACGCCTTCATGGGTTATATCAACGGACACCCGGGCGTCAGCGCCATGGTCTTCCAGACGGCCGGCTCGAACGCCACGCAGGTCGTCAACGACATCGACGCCCTGCTGGCCGAAGTGGAGGCCGACCTGCCCAAAGGCGTGGCCATCGCCCACCTGCAGAGTGTGAACGACTTCCTCTACGCCTCGATCAACGAGGTAATCAAGACCCTGATCGAGGCCATCATCCTCGTCGTGCTGGTCGTCTACGTCTTCCTGCAGGATATCCGGTCGACGCTCATCCCGACGGTCTCGATCCTCGTATCGCTCATCGGTACGTTCGCGTTCCTCGCCGTGGCGGGCTTCTCGATCAACCTGCTGACGCTCTTCGCCCTCGTGCTGGCGATCGGTACGGTCGTCGACGATGCCATCATCGTCGTCGAAGCCGTGCAGGCGCGCTTCGACGTGGGATACAAGTCCTCCTACATGGCCACGATCGACGCCATGTCGGGTATCTCGTCGGCCATCATCACCTCGACGCTCGTCTTCATGGCCGTGTTCATCCCCGTGTCGATGATGGGCGGTACGTCGGGTATCTTCTACACGCAGTTCGGTCTGACGATGGCTGTGGCCGTGGGTATCTCGGCCATCAACGCCCTGACGCTCTCGCCGGCCCTCTGCGCCCTGCTGCTGAAGCCCTACATGGATGAGAACGGCGAGATGCGCGACAACTTCGCCGCCCGCTTCCGCAAGGCCTTCAACTCGGCCTTCAGCGTCATGATCGGCAAGTACAAGCACGTCGTGCTGCTCTTCATCAAGCACAAGTGGCTCATGTGGTCGACGCTCGTCCTCGCACTCGGTGCGCTGGTCGTGCTGATGAACACCACCAAGACGGGTCTTGTCCCCGATGAGGACCAGGGTACGATCATGGTCAACGTCACCACGGCCCCGGGATCGTCGCTCAACGAGACGCACAAGGTCATGGAGGAGGTCGCCTCGCGCATCCAGAATATTCCGCAGATCGACGACTTCATGCAGACGGCCGGCTACGGCATGATCGCCGGTCAGGGTTCCTCCTACGGTATGTGTATCATCAAGCTCAACAACTGGGAGGACCGCCCCGACAAGGAGGATGCCGTGAATGCCGTCATCGGACAGATCTACGCCCGCACGGCCGACATCAAGGATGCCCAGATCTTTGCCGTGGCACCGCCGATGATCGCCGGTTACGGTACGTCGACCGGTTTCTCGATGCACCTGCAGGACAAGGCCGGCGGAGAGATCACCGACTTCTACAACATCTACCTGCAGTTCATCGCCGCACTGAACCAGCGTCCCGAGATCGAGCGCGCCTACTCGACCTTCAACATCAACTTCCCGCAGTACCTCGTGGACATCGACGCCGCGAAGGCCAAGCGTGCGGGCGTCTCGCCGAACACGATCCTCTCGACGCTCTCGGGCTACTACGGAGGTCAGTACGTCTCGAACATCAACCGTTTCTCGAAGATGTACTACGTGACCCTGCAGGCCGATCCGAAATACCGTCTCGACGCCGAGTCGCTCAACAACGTCTTCGTGCGCATGAACAACGGCGAGATGGCTCCGTTGAGCCAGTTCGTCAACCTGACGCGCGTATACGGATCGGAGGTGCTCAACCGCTTCAACATGTACAACTCGATCGCCGTGAACGGTACGGCTGCCGACGGTTACTCGTCGGGTGACGCCATCGAGGCCATCCGTGAGGTGGCTGCCGAGGTGCTGCCGCGAGGCTACGGCTTTGAATTCGACGGCATCACGCGCGAGGAGGCCCAGACCACCAACAACACGGCCATCATCTTCGGTATCTGCATCCTGCTGATCTACCTGATCCTGAGCGCCCTCTACGAGAGCTTCCTGATCCCGTTCGCCGTCATTCTGGCCGTACCGTGCGGTCTGATGGGTTCGTTCCTCTTCGCCAAGATCATGGGACTGGAGAACAACATCTACCTCCAGACGGGTATCATCATGCTGGTCGGTCTGCTGTCGAAGACGGCCATCCTGATTACGGAGTACGCCGCCGACCGCCGCCGCGCCGGCATGAGCCTCACGCAGGCCGCCGTTTCGGCCGCCAAGGTCCGTCTGCGTCCTATCCTGATGACGGTGCTCACCTGCGTCTTCGGCATGATCCCGCTGGTTGTCGCCAGCGGTGTGGGTGCCAACGGTAACTCGACGCTCGGCACGGGTGTCGTCGGCGGCATGATCGTCGGCACGCTGGCGCTGCTGTTCCTCGTACCGACGCTGTTCATCGTCTTCGAGACGCTGCAGGAGAAGGTCAAACCGCTGGAAATAGACCTCGATCCCCAATGGTCGCTGCAAGCCGAACTGGAAGATGTCAAAAAAGAGAAAGATGAGGAGTAACATGAAAAAAATCGTGATAATCTGCCTGGCAGCCGCGTTCACGGGCTGCGGCATCTACAAACCCTATACCCGCCCGGAGGTCACGACGGCAGGGTTGTACGGCGAGGCCGAGACGGCCGACTCGACGACCCTGGGCGACATCCGCTGGCAGGAGATGTTCACCGATCCCCAGCTGCAGGAGCTCATCGACAGGGCCCTGGAGAACAACACCGACCTCCAGTCGGCAGGCTGGCGCATCAAGGAGGCCGAAGCGACGCTCAAGTCGGCGCGGCTGGCCTACCTGCCGTCGTTCAACTTCGCACCGCAGGGCAGCCTGAGCAGCTTCGACAACAGCCCCGTGACGAAGACCTACTCGATTCCGGTCACGGCCAGCTGGCAGATCGACATCTTCAACGGCCTGACGAACGCCAAGCGTAAGTCGAAGGCCTTATACCTGCAGAGCAAGGAGTACGAGCAGGCCGTGAAGACGCAGCTGATCGCCAGTGTCGCCAACCTCTACTACACGCTGCTAATGCTCGACAGCCAGTATGAGATCACCGAAGAGACCGCTGCCAAGTGGCGCCAGAGTGTCGTGATGATGCGCGACATGAAGGATGCGGGCATGACCAACGAGGCGGGCGTGGCCCAGTACGAGGCCAACACGCTCTCGATCGAGGCTTCGCTGCACGATCTGGCCTACCAGCGCACGCAGACCGAAAACAGCCTCTGCTCGCTGCTGGGCGAAGCGCCGCACGAGATCAGCCGCGGCAGGCTCGAGGCGCAGCAGCTGCCCGAGACCCTCGCCGTGGGCGTGCCCCTGCAGATGCTCTCGAACCGTCCCGACATCCGTTCGGCCGAGTATACGCTCATGCAGTACTACTACGCCACGAGCGAGGCCCGTTCGGCACTTTATCCCTCGATCACGCTGAGCGGCTCGCTCGGCTGGACGAACAGCAGCGGCGCCGGCATCGTCAACCCGGGCAAGCTGCTCTGGAACGTGGCCGGATCGCTCCTGCAGCCGATCTTCAACGCCAACGCCAACCGGGCGCGCGTGCAGATCGCCAAGGCCCAGCAGCAGGAGGCGCTGCTCTCGTTCCAGCAGGCGCTGCTCAACGCCGGTGCGGAGGTGAACAACGCCCTGACGCAGTGCCAGTCGGCCCGCGCCAAGACCGACCTGCGCATGCAGCAGATCGAGGCGCTCGAGCGCGCCGTCGTCAGCACGGAGCTGCTCATGCAGCACGGTTCGACAACCTACCTGGAGGTCCTGACCGCCCAGCAGTCGCTGCTCTCGGCACGGCTGTCGCAGGTATCGGACCAGTTCGACGAAATACAGGGCATCGTGAACCTCTATCAGGCTCTCGGCGGTGGCCGTGACATTACGCAGGAGGAGAAGTAATGAAGCGGGGAGCGACACGGGACGAGATCATCCGCGCGACGCAGGAGCTCATCACCCGCAACGGCATCCGGGCCGTGCGGGTCGATGAGATCGCCCAGACGCTCGGTATCTCCAAACGCACCCTCTACGAGATGTTCGCCGACAAGAACGACCTGGTCAGCGCCTGCCTCGACGACATGAGCCTGCGCCAGCAGCAGCACATCATCGAGTGCCGGAAACGGCGCAGCGGTAACTCGCTGCAGAAGGCGCTGAAGCTCATGAATGAGTATATCGAAATCCTCTGCAAGGTCGAGTACAGCTTTCTGACGGACATCCGCCGCAAGGTGGTCTTCGCGGAGCATTACGACGAACACCGCGAGTTCTGGATCCGCGAGCTGACCGAGGACCTGGAACGCTGCCGCGAAGAGGGGCTGCTGCTTCGCGAGATCGACGCAAGAGGTTTTGCCGAACAGCTGCTCGGTACGATTCTGGAGCTCCGGCTCAACCACACGAACCGGGACGGCATCCGCCTCTTCTGCAAGATCATCCTGCGCGGGGCCGCAACCCGTGAGGGTATCGAACTCATCGACCGGAGACGATAGTTTCCGGCAGGACAAAACGGCGGACAGAAGGGCACGGAAGCGTATCCCGATCCGCCGGAATGAAAATCCGCAGGCCGACGCCTGCGGATTTTTTTTCGCCGTAAGGCACAATCCGGCAAAAAAATACTATCTTTGCAACAACGAAACCCGACCGACGGTGCACAACACGATGACATATATTCCGGCAAACAGCATGCTTCGCGGCATGATGATGGGTATGATGTGCATGTGCAGCCGACTCCGCCGGGTGTAGCGCTTTCACGTGCATGAAAAGTCAATCCGGCGTCCTGCGATGCCGGATTTTTTTATGAATCCCCCAAAAAACAGATGCAACAGATGAAACAGAAAAACTACCGTTACGAAACCTTGCAGGTCCATGCGGGCCTCACGCCCGACGAGCCCACCGGGGCCCGCGGCGTGGCGATCTATCCCACGGCGGCCTACCGCTTCCGCAGCTGCGACCACGCCGCGCGGCTCTTCGAGTTGAGCGAGACGGGCAACATCTATACGCGCCTGCAGAACCCCACAACCTCGGCCTTCGAGCAGCGCATCACGGCGCTCTACGGCGGCGTCGGGGCGCTGGCCGTCTCGTCGGGCATGTCGGCAATCCTTCTGACGGTGCTGTCGCTTGCCTCGGCGGGCGACAACATCGTCACCTCGCCGCACCTCTACGGCGGCACCTACAACCAGTTCCGCATCACGCTGCGCAACCTCGGCATCGACTGCCGCATCGCCCCGGTCGAGACCCCCGAGGCGTTCGGACAGCTGATCGACGGCCGCACGCGGGCACTCTACGTCGAGAGCATGGGCAACCCGACCTGCGCCGTACCCGACCTCGAAGGGCTGGGAGCGCTGGCCCGGCAGCGCGACGTCCCCTTCGTCGTCGACAACACGTTCGGCGCGGCAGGCTACCTCTGCAACCCCTTCCAATGGGGCGCGAACATCGTCGTGGACTCCGCGACGAAGTGGATCAACGGCCACGGCACGGCCATGGGCGGCGTGATCGTCGACGGCGGCAACTACGACTGGTCGAACGGCAAGTTCCCGCAGATCGACGGCCCGTCAGAGGGGTACCACGGGCTGAACCTCCACCAGGCGTTCGGCCGCGCGGCCTTCATCGTCAAGTGCCGCGTCGACGGGCTCCGCGACCTGGGCTGCTGCCCCTCGCCGTTCGACTCCTACCTGATGCTGCTCGGGCTCGAGACCCTCTCGCTGCGCGTCCGCCACGAGGTCGAGTCGACCTGGAAGCTCGCCGAATACTGCCGCAACCACCCGAAGGTCGAGCGCGTGAGCTTCGTGGGTTTCGACTCGCACCCGAGCTGTGCAAACGCCCGCAAATACTACCGCTTCGGCTCGTCGGCCGTCTTCGCCATCGAGCTCAAGGGGACGCTCGAGAGCACCGTGCGCTTCGTCGAGTCGCTGCATCTGGCGGCCAACATGACCATGATCGGCGACTCGATCACCGTGGTCACGCACCCGGCGTCGACCACCCACAAGCAGCTCGGCGAGGCGGACCTCGCGGCCGCAGGCATCACGCCGACGCTGCTGCGCATCTCGCCGGGGCTGGAGGACCCGGACGATCTGATCGAGGATTTTGAACAGGCCTTCACACACGTCGGATAATGGAAGCCCAGGTCTACACACACAACGGCCCGTTCCGTCTCGAGACGGGACACACGCTGCCCGAGCTGCGCATTGCCTACCACACCTACGGCACGCCGAACGCCGCGCGCGACAACGTCGTCTGGGTGTGCCACGCCCTGACGGCCAATTCGGATGTGGCCGACTGGTGGCCCCACACGGTCGAGGCGGGGCGCTTCCTCGATCCGGCGCGCCACTACGTCGTCTGCGCCAACATCCTCGGCTCGCACTACGGCACGACGGGGCCCCTGCACGTGAATCCCGCAACGGGGCGTCCCTATTACCGGGATTTCCCGCCCTTCACGATCCGCGACATGGTGCGTGCACACCGCCTGCTGGCCGACACCCTCGGCATCGGGACGATCGACACGCTCATCGGCAGCTCCGTGGGCGGGTTTCAGGCCGTGGAGTGGGCTGTCGAGGAGCCGCAGCGCATCCGGAAACTGATCCTGATCGCCACGGCGGCGAAGGCTTCGCCGTGGAGCATCGCCATCGACGAAACGCAGCGCATGGCCATCGAGGCAGATGCGTCGTTCGGCGAGCCGCGCGACGATGCCGCGATGGCGGGGCTTGCGGCCGCCCGCGCCATCGGGCTGCTCAGCTACCGCGGCTCGCGGGGCTACAACCTCACGCAGCAGGACCGCGAGGAGCTGCCCGCCCGGCACCGCGCCTCGACCTACCAGCAGTACCAGGGCGAGAAGCTCTGCCGGCGCTACAACGCCTATTCGTACTACGCCATCCTCAATGCCTTCGACACGCACGACGCGGGCCGCGGGCGGGGCGGGGTAGCGGCGGCCCTCGCCCGCATCCGGGCCCGGACGCTGGTCGTGGGCATCACCACCGACCTCATCTTCACGCCCGGGGAGATGCGCGAGCTGCACGCGATGATCCCCGGCAGCCGCTACCACGAGATCGACTCGCCGTTCGGCCACGACGGCTTTCTGGTCGAGCACGAACAGCTGAACGACCTGCTCCGCCCCTTCATGGAGCAGTAACCAACGCACAAATGACAAAAACGGAACAGATATGGCAAAAATCAAAATCGGCCTCTTCGGCTTCGGCGTCGTCGGGCAGGGCATCTACGAAGTGGTGCGCAAATCGAAAAACGCCAATGCCGAGATCGTGAAGATCTGCGTGCGCTCGCTCGACAAGCCCCGCACGATCGACCGCAGCTACTTCACCGACTCGGCGGACGAGATTCTCGACAACCCCGAGATCAACCTCATCGTCGAGGTGATCGACGACGCCCGCGCTGCCTACGACATCGTCAAACGCGCCCTGTTGAAGGGCATTCCGGTCGTCTCGGGCAACAAGACGATGCTGGCGCACCACCTGCCCGAGCTGATCGACATCCAGAAGCGGCTCCACGTGGCGCTGCTCTACGACGCCTCGTCGTGCGGCTCGATCCCCGTGATCCGCAACCTCGAGGAGTACTACGACAACGACCTGTTGCTCGAGGTGAAGGGCATCCTGAACGGCTCGTCGAACTACATTCTCTCGCGCGTCTTCGACCACAGCGATACCTACGCCCATGCGCTGGCCCAGGCCCAGGCGCTGGGCTTCGCCGAGAGCGACCCGTCGTTCGACATCGAGGGCTACGACTCGCTCTTCAAGCTGGTCATCATCACCGTGCACGCGCTGGGCACCTACGTCGCCCCGGAGCGCATCTTCACCTACGGCATCTCGACGATCCACGAGTCGGACATCCGCTACGCCCGCGAGAAGGGGGTGAAGATCAAGCTCGTGGCGCAGGTCGTCAAGGTCAGCGAGGAGCACTTCACGATGTTCGTCATGCCGGAGTTCGTCACGCCGGACAAGTACATCTACAGCGTCGACGACGAGTACAACGGCGTGGTGATCCGCGGCGAGTGCTACGACCGGCAGTTCATGTTCGGCAAGGGGGCCGGGAGCCTGCCCACCGCCTCGTCGATCCTGAGCGACATCATGGCGCGGCTGCACGACTACCGCTACGAGTACAAGAAGCAGAACTACGTGCAGCGTCCCGACTACACGACCGACATCACGCTGAAGGTCTACGTCCGCGACACGACGACGGACATCCACCGCATCCTGCACTTCAGGAAGATCCGCGAGCAGTACACGAGCGAAGAGAGCAACTACGTCATCGGCGACATTGCGTTGAGCGAGCTGCTCGCCAAGCGGGAGCAGCTCACCGGTGAGGACCTGTTTCTGGCCAACATCCCGATCTTCTTCCTGAACCGCGACCACTGATCCGACGCACGGCCCGAAGCTCCGCCGGCCGGAATCGCCGCCGCAGGAGCGAACTGCCGCAGGAACGAACTGCCGCAGGAACGAACTGCCGCAGGAGGCTGTTCTCCTTCGGCGGCGAACCGCGGCCCGGGACCCGCCCGCCGCTGGAACGATCGCGGTCAGCGACCGAACCGGAGCCGCCGGATGCAACAGGGCCCCGGACCGGAAGGTCCGGGGCCCTGCCGTATCATGCGCCGCGTGTCAGTCCTGTACGCAGCGAACCGTCAGGCCGTACTCCGCGGAGATCGAGGTCACCTGCGGCACGTCGTTGTCGAGCGACGTGAACATCAGGCAGCTGCACTTGCCGTCCTGCAGCGTCGAACCCATCACATAGCCCTTGCTTGTCGAGCCGAGCCGGTCGCCTGCTATGCCGTAGATCCAGAAGCCGCCGCAGACGAAGAAGTCGTCGGGACGCGCCGCACTTGCGGCAAGGGCGGTCAGCTCCGCCTCGTCGGGCAGGTGCCAGCCCGGCGGACAGATGCCCTGCACCTGCACGCCCTCGCTCCAGCTCTCACCCGCCGTCGCCGTGGCATAGTCGTAGAGCATGCCCTGCGTCGATACGGCCGATGCCCCGCCCGCAGGATTCCACACGCCGCTGCCCAGCGCCGCACCCTCGGGCATGCAACGCAGGTTCTCGGCCATCCAGAGCCGGCCGTCGATCGCCACCGTGCGGTAGGTCTCGCCGGCATGGGAGATCGTCCCGTCGGTCACCGTCACGTCACCCGAACCGGAGCCACCGTTCCCGTCATCGAGCGAGCCGCCGTCCTCCCAGTCGCTGATCTCGCCGCTCAACGAGAGCGAGATGTCGATATTGGTCACCTCGACCGACAGATCGTAGCGCTTGCCGCTCTCGAGCAGGGTCGAGGAGATCGTGCGGCTGCGGCTCTTGCCGTCGTCGGTGCGGACCGTCACGGTGAGCGTCCCCTGCTGCGGCACGAGAATGACCCGATACTCCTCGTCGGGCGTCACGGTGAAGACCGTGATCTCCTCCGCAGCCGCCCCTTCGAGCGCCGAAGCCGTCGGGACCGAGAGGTCCACCGCGGCCGTGGTGACCGTACCGCCGACGGTAATGCCCGTAACGGATGCATCGGAGACGTTGTTCACCCGGATCGACAGCTGCGTGAAAAGGTGATAGAAGACCATGCCCACGGGGGCCGATGCCGGCGTGACACCGCGTTTGACGGCACCCAGCAGGTCCGAAGAGGCACACCCCGCGGTCTGATCCGTCTCGATGTGGAACTCCTCGGGCGTCCCCGTCGCCGAATAGGGGTAGTAGGCCGTCAGCGTCGAGGTAACGTTCAGGTCGTTGTACCACAGGAATCCGGGGGATGTGAAGGTCGAGCCGTTGTAGGTCATCATGCGGTTCTCGACATAGGGGCCGGAACCATCCATCATGACGGTCAGACCGATCCGGTCTCCCGCATCGAAATAGAGTCCCGTCACGCGGGTTTCGATCGTAGGCATGATTCGCACGGAGGATGTTGCAGTTTCGGCCTTATCGGCACATCCTGCGAGCAAAAGGGCGACAAGCGCCGCCCATGCAGTAAGAATCGATCTTTTCATTTGGAATCAAAGTCTTAAAAATGCGTCTTTATGCCGCAAAAATAAGACTTTTTATCCCATTTCCACCATTTCCGTCAGTTTTTATAGTAGAAAGCATCCAGTCCGAGCGTGAAACGGTTGCGCCGCAGGCCGGCGGCCGCGGCGAGGATGAGCGTCAGCAGCGCGTTGAGCAAAAACGGGAAGCGGTCGCCCTGCGCATGAAACAGATGTCGGAGGAAGTCGACCACAAAGGGACAGGCCATCACGGCCAGGTAGTTCATCGCCATGACGAACGACAGGGCCAGCATCGCCGAGCGGGGCGGGGCGATCGTCGCGGCCTTGTCGTAGATGACGGGCTGCATCGCGCCGTAGCCCAGTCCCGCGAGCAGCGCCCCGAGCACGATCAGCGCACGGTCGCGGAACAGGCCGATACAGCAGAGCCCCACGGCGATCGACAGGAGCGAGACGAAGTTCACATACTGCTTCAGCCGGGCGATGATGCGCCCGATGAAGAAGCCCGGGAGCATGATAGCCAGAAAGAAGAGCGAGATGACAACCCCCGAGAAGGAGCTCTCGATGCGGTAGTCGTCGATCAGGAACGACATGTAGAAGGTCACCACCAGCACGGCATAGGTGATGAAGAAGTAGAGCCCCATCAGCCCGACGAGTTTCGTGCGGTCGATCGTCTTGTGCTGCAACTGGATGCTCCGGGCCGGTTCGGGTACGGGGCGGCAGCGGCGCAGCGCCCCGACGAGCAGCAGCGAGACACCCGGCAGCGTGTAGACCAGGAAGGGGAGGTGCCAGTCGACGTCGGCCAGGTAGCCCGTCAGGGCCGTTGCCAGCACGAGCGTCAGGTTGTTGATCGCCGAACTGTACCCCAGCTGCCTAACGCGGCAGTCGCCCGTGAAGTAGTCGACGACAAGGCCCGTGGAGAAGGGGATGACCATGCCGGCCCCGATGCCGAGCAGGCAGCTGATGACAATGAGCATCCCCATGCTCCGGGCGAAGAGGCAGGCCACGCCGCTCAGGAAGAAGAGCAGCAGCCCGAGGGCGAGGATCCGCAGGCGGTGCGGCCCGACGGAGAGGCGGCCCGAGAGCAGCACGAAGGGGATGATGAGCAGCGACGGCAGCGACGTGAGCATCTGGATTTCGAGGTCCGTGGCTTTGGGGAAGATGCGGTTCAGATCGCCCAGCACGGGCGAGACGGCCAGTCCAGGCAGTGACGAGATGGCCGAAACGGACCAGATGGCCAGCAGCACCACCAGCGGGATCGTACCTTTACCTGTTTTGATTTCCATGACGAAAGGGGAGTTTCCGTCACACCCGCAAGTGTCGTACCAAACGGCCACAGACGAAAGCGACGGAGCGGCCCGATGCCGCTCCGTCGCCCGTATGATCGCTCCAAAACCCGCTACCGGTCGGCCACGCAGCGCACCGGCATGCCGTTGGCCCGGTAGTGGAGGACGGGCCCCTCGACACGGCTGTTCTCCACATGCAGCTTGTTGAAGAAGAAGTAGAAGGCCGAGGACTGCGACGACGAGATGTCCGTCGTCCAGTAAAGTCCCACCCACGGCTGGTCGTACATCGCCACGTTGCGGACCTGACGCTCCGAATCGGGGTTCACGTAGATGTTCTGGAATCGGCCGTCGGGATAGATCCGGCGTCCGGCGCCCATGAAGAGCGACTCGGCGCTGCCGTCGGTCAGCGTCCAGCCGTACTTGTCGAAATATTCGTCAGCGGAGACCCCCTCGAGCGGGTCGGCGATCGTCAGCCCGGCAAAGGCTGCCGCCGGAGCCACCTTCCAGCCGTAGGGGCAGGGGTCGTTCACCGTCTTCTCATCGCTCCACAGCGCCTCGGAGTGCGATCCCCACATCCAGTCGTATTCCGAAGCCTCGACCCCGGCGATGAAGGTCAGCGGGTGTTCGCGTGCATAGTCCACCGTACCGGTCTCGGCCGACGACTCCTCGACGGAAAGCGACACGACGTCGCCCTCGTCGTCGTACAGCGTGGCCGACGTGCCGTTGCTGAAATCATAGGTACCCGGACCGATGAAGGGCTCCTTGCGGCCCCACTGGTAGTAGAGCCCGAACGAGTTGAGCACATCGTCCGACGAGGCGTTGGAATCGGCCAGAGCGCCCAGATTGCGGTCCATCATCTCGTACCCATTGAACGAGACCGTCCCGCGATTGTCGGGATCGTAGTCCGCGGCCCAGACATGCCAGCTCCACAGCAGGTTTCCCTTGGTGTCGTAGGCGCCGATCAGGGCGTTGCCCTGCTTGATGCGCCCCTCGTCGTCGTCATCGGCTCCGACGAAGAACGAGGCCCGGCCCTCCTCGTCGAGCGTGAGGTATTCGATCAGATCGGAAGGTCGCTGCCAGATGATCTGCAGCCGGGCCGTCTCCAGCGCCGTGGTGCCGTCTCCGGCGTGCATGGCATCGAACAGGTAGTTGGTCTGCCGGCTGTTCACCAGGTAACTGTTGGCCGGGCGGTCGCTCATGTCGACCGTGCGGCTGATGCTCACGTAGATCGACGCCGAGACGCTTCGGCCGTTGTCGCCCCGTCCGGTGATGGTCAGCGTACCCGACTCGGCAGCCCCCTCGGTATTGGGGGCCGGCGCCGTGATGCGAACCGTCTTCGTCTCGGTGTTGATTACCGGATCGCCCCACTCGGCCGGCTTCGACGAGACGGTGAGCGAGCGGACGTCCGACGCGGAGAACTTCACGCTTTTCGTCTCTCCGGCCATGAAAAAGAGCGCCGACTTCTCGAACGAGAGTCTGCCGCGCTCGCCGTCCTTGCTGCACGAGACAACCGAGAGAGCCGCGGCCACCAGCAGGAGCGTGCTCCTGAAAAATCCCTTCATAATATTCGCGTTTACCAAATTTCGCATGTTGAAAAATCCTTGCAAAGATACCAAAAAGCGGCATATATCCCAACAACGTCCGTCATAATTTCGCCGCCTCCGCCCTTCGTTCTTCACATTAACGGATTCACGGCCCGATTAGTATGTCGGCGCGCCGTTTCCGGCACCGCGACCGGCAGCAGGTCCGCCCGGGATTGCCGCAGCAGGCGCCGGGAGGGGCACCGCCCGGCATCCGGATTCGGAGCATCCGGCATTATGCGCCCCCACACACCGCCGCCAGGCGCTTCGGACTCCCAGCCGCATACGCTTCGGGAATCAGCGATACGGCACACCACGGGCATCGGGTGCCCGAACATCCGGCGTTCGCCGGACACTGGCGTCAGGCACTTCGGGCATCAGGTTCCCTGTGCCCCCGACATCCGGCCCTCGCCGGACACTGGCGTCAGGCACACCGGGCTCCCGGCCGCATACGCTTCGGGAATCAGGCATACGCAGGGCATCGAGCGCACCCGAACATCGGGAGCACACCGGGCATCGGAGATGAAAAAGGGGAATCCGGTGTCGGATTCCCCTTCGGACGCCCCCTGTTGTGCCCGCATCCCGGGCGGCGGGGCTATTTCTTCTCGGGCCGGGCGATCGACTCGCGCATCGACGTATCGGCCATGATGTTCTTCATCTTGTAGTAATCCATGATCCCGAGGTTGCCGTTGCGGAACGCCTCGGCCATGGCCAGCGGCACCTCCGCCTCGGCCAGGATCACCTTGGCGCGTGCATCCTGCGCCTTGGCCTTGTTCTCCTGCTCGAGCGCCACGGCCATTGCACGCCGCTCCTCAGCCTTGGCCTGCGCGATGTTCTTGTCGGCCTGCGCCTGGTCCATCTGCAGCTGGGCGCCGATGTTCTTGCCCACGTCGATGTCGGCGATGTCGATCGAGAGAATCTCGAAGGCCGTCCCGGCATCGAGGCCCTTTTCGAGCACGACGCGCGAGATGGAGTCGGGATTTTCGAGCACGATCTTGTGCGAGTCGGCCGAACCGATCGACGAGACGATGCCCTCGCCGACACGCGCCAGCACGGTCTCCTCACCGGCGCCGCCGACCAACTGCTTGATGTTGGCACGCACCGTCACGCGCGCCTTGGCGATGAGTTGGATGCCGTCCTTCGCCACGGCGGCCACGGGCGGCGTGTTGATGACCTTCGGGTTCACCGACATCTGCACGGCCTCGAAGACGTCGCGGCCCGCCAGGTCGATGGCCGTTGCCATCTTGAAGTCGAGCATGATGTTGGCCTTCTGTGCCGAAACGAGCGCATGCACGACGTTCGTGACGTTGCCGCCGGCGAGGTAGTGCGCCTCCAGCTCGTTGGGGTTGAGCTTCAGTCCGGCCTTCGTGCTCTCGATCATCGACGAGACGATCGTCGAGGGCGGCACCTTGCGCCAGCGCATCAGGATGAGCTGCAGCAGGCTGATCCGCACGCCCGACACCAGGGCCGAGAACCACAGTCCCACGGGGATGAAATAGAAGACGAGCCAGACGGCAAACAGGCACACAAAGACGATCAGTACGATCATTCCAGACTGGAAATCCATAGCGAAAAGGGCTTTTAGTTAGGTTATTTGACTACTTTCACGATCACGCTGAAGTTCTCGAATCCCACAACCTCGACTTCGCGCTGCGGATCGACATAGGCGTCGAGCGACTTGGCCTCGTAGATGCGGCCGTCGATCTCGATGCGGCCCATGGGCGAGAGGCGCGAGAGGGTTTTTCCACGCTCGCCGACATGCAGCTCCTCCTCGGGGCGGGGCATGCTCGAGGAGTCGATCTGCTGCCTGAGCGAGAAGCGCTGCCACGTTTTGGCGCGCAGCGAGATGATCGTCGCCACGAGCGACAGCAGCAGCACGACGGCGATGGCGATGATGCCGCCGACGGTTCCGAACGCACGGAACGCGAGGTAGACGGCGCCGCCGTAGCTGACCAGCGCCAGCAGGGCACCGACCGATACGCCCGGCAGCAGCACGATCTCGGCGACGAGGAACAGCACGCCGAAAAGAATCAGCAGCACGACATACAACAGGTCCATGGAGAGCGATTGCAATGGTTATACGGCAATATACGGATTTTTTCCGATTATTCCGCGATTTCGACGACTTTTATTTCCAGTGTGTCGTCCGCCCGGCGGATCGCCTCCGCCACGCGGTCGGCAACGGCGCGGTCGTCGAACGTCCCGACGACGAAGTAGTGTCCGGCCCGCGAGAGTTCGGCCGAGCCGGCCTGTTCGGCGATCGCCTGCTTGACGGCCTCGGAGAGCGCCTCCGTTCCGGCGATCTCGATCCGGAAGAAGGTGGCGGCGGTATCGGGCTCCTGTGCGAGGTTGCGGTAGACACCGTCGGTCCAGACCACGATCTCGGGCCGGATGAAGCCGTGCTCCTTCAGGAGCTTGCGCGCCGCCTCGGCCTCGTCGAAGGTGGCGAAGCCGCCCGTATAGTAGCACCACTTGCCGGCGTCGTTTATCAGGTAGAAGAGCGGGTAGGCGCCGCGGAAGGTCGCTGCCGCACGCTTCGTATTGAAGGTTCCGAGCAGGATGCGGTAGATCGTGCCGTTGGCGTAGACCTTGCACTCGGGAATGGGGTTCTGGTAGGTGTATTTCGGATGCGACGAGAAGGCGACCGTATCGTAGTCGAGGAAGCTGCGCTCGGCGATGCGCACCTTCGGCAGGCGGAAGTCCACCGTCTCCAGCTGCCCGGCAACCCCCCGCAACGAGTCGGCCGCAGCCGTCAGACCCAGTACGCGGGCCACCTGCTCCTCGTAGTCGACAATCACGCGCTTGCGCAGGAAGTAGTCCGCCACGGCATCCGAGGCGGTCTCGCCGCGCAGCGTGGTCATCTGACGCGACGCCCGCGCCGCAAGCTCCTCCTCGCGGGAGAGAATCTCCTCCTCGCCCAGCCGGTCGAGCACGTAGGAGTAGGCGTAGCTCTTGTTGTCGTAGATGTAGTTCCAGAGGGTCGACAGCGAATCGGCCAGCCCCGCGTTCTGCCGCTCGAGCGCCTCGAAGCGGTCGTGAATCTCCAGCGCCTCGCCCTCGGTGCGGGCGGCCGCATAGGCCTCGGCCAGATCGGTGGCGGTCCCGTGGTTGACCAGGAAGCGGTTGACATAGTCCACGGCCTGCGGCTCCATGCGCTGGGCACGGCGCAGCGCGGCGTAGTCCTCCGGAGCGAGACAGTCACGGAAATAGCTGTTGTATACCAGGTTGCGCACCTTGAGCGAGTCGGGGATGGAGACCTCCGCCGCGGATGACGGCTCCGAAGCCGACGCGGAGTTCAGGTTGGCAAGGACCCACTCCTGCTCGATGGCGTTGATGCGGTCGATCAGCCGCCCCTTGGCGGTACGCAGGTCGAAGATCAGGCTTTCGAGCCGCAGAATCTCCTGCGTGTAGCGCTGGCGGTTGTCCGGTTCGTCGTGCAGGCGATGCCGCATGCCGCTCACGACGCGCACGATCGAATCCTCGCGCACCTGCAGCTGCGCATCACGGCGCAGCAGCGACATGTACTCCTCGTTGCTCTCCAGCCCCGCAATGCGGGCCTGCACGGCCGGCTGCTGCGCAACGGCCTCCCCGCAGAGAAGCAGCGCGGCAAGCGACAGAAGCGATATGCAAAATCGACGAAACATCGCAGTTATCTCCACCATTTAATGAAAAAGAGTTGAATGAGACCGAAAATCTCCAGACGGCCCAGCAGCATCAGCAGCGAAAAGACCAGCTTCACCGCGGAGGGCAGGGCGCCGTAGTTGCCCATCGAGTAGACCTCGCCGAAGCCCGGACCGACGTTGCCGATCGAGGCCACCGAGCCCGAGAAGCTCGTCATCAGATCGCAGCCGAAGAGCGTGCCGACGACCGTCCCGAACAGGATGAACATCAGGTAGGTGACGATGAAGATCAGCACCCCGTAGAGGGTCTCGTTGTCCTGGATGATGCCGTCGAGCCGGATGCGGATCACGGCATTGGGATGCTGCTGCTGCTTGAGGCGTGCACGCATCATCTTGCCGGCCAGCACCAGCCGGTTGACCTTGATGCCGCCGGCCGTCGAACCGGCACAGGCGCAGATGATCGAACCGAAGATCAGCAGAATGATCGCGAACGAGGTCCACACGTTCGTGTCGGCCGTGGCGAATCCGGTCGTCGTCACCAGCGTCACGAACTGGAAGGCCGCATAGCGGAAGGCCCGCCAGAACGTGGGGTAGATGTCCGCGGCATAGAGGCTGACGGCGATCAGTACGCTGCCCAGCAGCAATATGCCGAAGTAGTAGCGCGCCACCTCCGAACGGAATATGTTGTTGCGCTTGCCCGTCACGGTGGCGTAGATCAGTCCGAAGTGGACGCCGGCGATGGCCATCGCAAAGATGAGGATCGTCTCCATGGCGGGACTGTTGTAGTAGGCCAGGCTGGCGTTCTTGGTCGAGAAGCCGCTCGTCGCGCAGGCCGACATGGCATGGCAGAGCGAGTCGAACCAGTTCATGCCCGCCGCCTTGAGCAGCAGGGTTGTCAGGGCCGTCAGCCCGACGTAGACCACCAGCAGTATCTGCACGATAAGCTGCGTATGGTAGCGGTAGTTGTCCTTGGCCAGCGTCGAGAGTTCGACGTTCGAGAGGGTCATCTTGCTGCGGCCCATCGACGGCAGGATCACCAGCGCGAACATCACGACGCCCATACCGCCGATCCACGTCGTGCCCATGCGCCAGAACTGCATGCCGCGCGGCAGGATCTCGACGTCGTTGAGAATCGTGGCGCCCGTGGTCGTGAAGCCCGAGACACTCTCGAACCAGGCATTTTCCAGGTTGAATTCGCCGCCCCAGATCAGATAGGGGAACATCCCCACGACGCAGGCCACGAGCCACGAGCCGACGACGATGCAGAACCCCTCCTTGTTGGTGATCTGCACCTTGCGTTCGACGAAGATCAGCGGAAAGGCCCCCAGCAGCGCCGTCAGCAGCGACGAGAGCAGCAGGGGATAGAACGCCGAGTCCACGCCGCTGACGTAGGAGATACCCGCCGACAGCAACATGAACGCCGCGATGAAGAGCATCACGACGCCGACATAGCGCAAAACCACATCCACTCTCATTGCGGCATCACGATTTGGACTGTTTCGACTGGTTGATCAGCGTGTCGATCTTCTCCTTGAGCTCGAGCATCTCGTCCTTGCACTCGCCCTTGACGGTGAAGGGGATGCGGAAGGAGAGGTAATCGCCCAGCCCCTTGTTCATCCCGAGGATGGGATTCACGCAGTAAATCGTCATGAAGTAGTAGAGCATCAGCACGATGGCGATCATGACGGCCAGCGAGATCAGCACGGGGGTCACGGCCCGGTAGGCATTCTTCTTCATCTGCTCGGCACGCGGGGCGAGCGAGCTCTGCGTCGAGGTCATGTAGTTCTTGATGGCCGAGGTCAGCCGGCCGTAGAGCGCCTCGTACTCGTCGTTGTACCAGCGGCCGCCCACCGAATCGACCTGCTGCCGGCCGAGCGAATCGGCCGACGGACCGAAGGCGAGGTAGTTGTCCGTCAACAGGCGCAGCTCGGTCGTCGCGAAGGCCAGCGAATCGAGAAACGACTTCTCGAGCGCCTCGTTCTGGGCGACGAGCAGCGTATTTTCGAGCCGCTCGAGTTCGGCGCGGCAGAGACTGTCGTAGGAGCGGTCGCCGAAGACCGCCAGGTGGATCAGCGCGATGTTCTGTTCGTGTGCGGCGTCGAGCATCTCCTTGGCCAGTTCGATGTTTCGCTTGTTGGCCTTGAGGATCTCGCCCGTATCACGGCTCAAGTGGCTCAACTCCAGGAAGGAGACCATCCCCGAGAAGAAGAGCAGGCAGACGATGCTCAGAAATCCGACCGTCACCCTTTTGCGCAAGCCCGTCATGTTTCCGATAGATTAATCCGGTTGTCTTGGAAAAAATATACGTGCAAATATACGCAAACTCGCCCACATACGGATGAAATTCGGAGGAATAATGCAAGCAGTTGGAAATGAAAGGTGATGTGCGGTTGTATTCCATGTCCATCATTGGAGGGCATCAGCCGTTTTTTGATGGGTTAGGAAAATGAATTGCTACCTATCCGTTGCCTTTTTCGGGGAAGAAAATCCACGCGAAACGGACTCCCGATTCCTCTGTCATATCACAGTAAAGAACGCTGTCCCTGCATATTTGCGTTAGCGAAGATAGTCATTTTTTCGCAGAGCGGGAAAAATATGGGCCGGTTCTTTTGAGCATGGGACTTGTTTCCATATTCTGCCATATTCGTCATGCCTCTCATTTGACCTTTATCCGGTAATTTTGCAAGAAAGGAAAAGGTTATGAATCAGACGAATGTAAAGGTGTCGTTCTACCTTAAAAAGAGCGAGTCCGATGCCGACGGGTATTGTCCCGTGATGGCAAGGCTGAACATCGGGAAATACTCGGAGTCTGCTTTCAGCATGAAGCTGAGGGTGCCGCAGAAGATGTGGGCGGCAGGCCGGGCTACGGGCAAGAGCGTGGCGGCTAAGGAAATCAACAACCGCCTGGATGAGATACGGGCAAGAGCGCTCGGCATATATGCGGAGCTGTCCGCCGTGCGTGATGGTGTCAGCGCCGAGGAAGTGAAGCACCGGTTGCTCGGCATGGCCTCCGAACAGGAAACCTTGTTGGCCTATTTCATGAAGTTCATCGGCAATTTCGAGAAACGGATCGGGATAAACCGCGCGGCAAAAAGTCTCGCTGGTTACAGAAACGCATACAGCCATCTGGAGAGGTTCATCCGGTCACAATACAAGGTATCGGATGTCCCGTTCTCGACATTGGACCTTTCCTTCATTGAGAAATATGACCTGCATCTGCGTACCGAATGCCGTTTGGCTCCGGGTACTGTCATCAATCTCACGGTCCGGCTGAAGACCGTGGTAGGCGAAGCCATCGCTGACGGCATCATCACCGCCTACCCGTTCTTCGGTTACGAACCCGTGCATCCGAAACCGGAACAAAAGTACCTCACGGACGAGGAACTGCACCGGATCATGACCACACCGCTTCACAATCCGTCCCTGTACCATGTGAGGGACATGTTCCTGTTCTCCTGCTATACCGGTATTCCGTATGGCGATATGCGGCTGCTGACGACAGACAACCTTTCCCTGGCCGATGACGGGACATGGTGGATACGGAGTTCACGGGAAAAGACGGGAGTGGAGTTTGAAATCCCTCTACTGGAACTTCCCTTGCGGATTATCGAGAAGTACCGCGACACCGCACAGGACGGCCGGCTGTTGCCGATGTATGCCAACAGCACAATGAATTTCTATCTGAAGCGCATTGCGGTTATCTGCGGAATAGACCGCAGGCTCGTCTTCCATTCAGGGCGCCATACCTACGCCACGGAGATTACCCTCTCGCATGGAGTCCCGCTTGAAACGGTCAGCAGGATGCTCGGCCACAGCCGGATAGAGACCACGCAGATCTATGCCAAAGTGACTGATGACAAGATAGACTCTGACACGAATGCACTGAACGAGAGAATCGCGGAGCGTTTCTCCGTAGTCATATAATAACTTAAATACACTGGTAATATGAAAAAGAATACAGAGAACAACGACATCAAACACCGCAGCACCTTTGCGGTACTGTTCTATATCAACCGCACGAAAGTCCGCAAGGACGGGACCTGCCAGCTGCTGTGCAAGGTCAGCATAGATGCCGAATGGGAGCAGATCGGCACGAAGGTATCAGTCAATCCGGCCATCTGGAACCCGGAAAAGGGACGCGCCGACGGCCGCAGCGCAAACGCCGTGATCGTGAACAGGGCCATAGACGACCTGACCGCCGAAATTGAGGGACATTACAGGCGGATAAAGGACAGCCTCGGCTTCATCACGGCGGAACTGGTAAAGAATGCGGTGAAGGGCATCGGACAGAAGCCGCTTACCCTGCTTGCCCTTTTCCGGGAGCACAACGAGGAATACAGGAAACGGATAGGCGTTGACCGCATCAAGGAGACCTACGATTCCTATATGCGGTCATACAAGCACCTGTCCGCCTTCGTGCATGAGAAAAAAGGTGTGGAGGATGTGACATTGCGCAGTCTTGACCGTGTATTCTATGATGACTTTGAGGTCTTTCTACGCATAGACTGCGACATGAGCCCCAAGACGGTACATGAACATCTGTACAGGCTGAAGAAGATGACCATGCGGGCCGTGAGCCAGGGAACGCTCCGCAGGGACCCCTATTGCCGACTGCACCCGGAACTTCCCCGGCGCAAAAGCCGCCACATGAAACTGGAGGACCTGAAAAAACTGATGGAGACTCCGGTTGAGAAACCACAGCTTCAGCTCGTCAGGGACATGTTCATCTTCTCGACATTCACCGGATTGGCGTTTGCCGATCTGAAAAGGCTGAAGACGGACGACATCACGCAGGCTGATGACGGCACTTGGTGGATACACTACCGGAGACAGAAGACGGACACGCTGTCTTCCGTCCGGCTGCTGGACATCCCGATGAAAATAATCGAGAAGTACAAAGACCAAAGAAACAGCGACAAGGTGTTCAACCTTTATTGCCGCAAGTATTTTCTCACACTTGTTACGGAGCTGGGAAAAGCATACGGCTTCCCGCTGACCTTCCACCAGGCCCGGCATAATTTCGGTACCCATATCACGCTTTCATTGGGTGTCCCGATTGAGACGGTGGCCCGCATGATGGGACACCTGCGTATCGAGACTACGCAGATTTATGCGAAAGTCACTGACAAAAAGGTGGAAGAGGACATGAAAAAACTGAAGGACTCCTCCGTCAACCGGGAAACATTCCTTTATGAGGAAGAGCTTGAAGGGAAAAGGCGGAAACGGGAGCAGCGTGCCGGATGATGATAAAAAATGGAGAAGCGGCAGCCCGGCCTTTTTCTCCATTTTCCTGTCTTACACTTATACCCACCTCTGTTCTTCCCGGCATCTCTTGTAGGCATCTTCCAGCATTTTATGTATGTCGGATTCCTTGTAGAGCACCTTTCCTTGAAGGAGGTAATAAGGGATGACACCGAGCGTGCGGTACTCCTGCAGGGTCCGCCGGCTTATCCGGAGTATGCCGGACAGTTCCTCGTCCGTCAGGAAACGTTCTCCCTTGAACATCGGCTTGGGAGTCTTTTCCATATCGGACAACATTCTTTCCAAATTCTCCAGTCCCTGGAAAAGGACTTCAACGTGAGGGTCTTTCCTCTCTATGAAATGGTAACTCATGGCTTTCTTTTTAAGGGGTGATAACTTGATTCCAACAGGTTCTGCACATCTTCAGGCTTGTAGAACATCTTGTGCTTGATGCGTGTGAAAGGCAGAAGCCCCTTGTCACGGTACACCTGCAATGTCTTCTTCGATATGTGAAGCACGTCGCATACATCCTGGTTGTCCATCCAGTTTTTCAAACCCATGTCCTTGCCTGAGCGGCACAGCCGGGCAAGCCGGCTTTCAAGTTCGCAGAAACGGATCCGGAACTCGTCAAAAGTCTTTTTGTCTATACATATTATTTCCATACGTCTTCTGATTAAGATTGAATACCCAGTTCTTTCCTGATCCTTGCGGGCAGCGCCTTCCCTTTCCGGTTCAGGAACTCCTGAACTTCGGAAGCCTTGTAATAGGTGCGTCCGTCAATCATGTAGTAGGTCACGAGCTTTTTCTGACGATAACGCGCAAGGGTGCGCTTGGTCACGCCGAGCAGCTCGCACATGTCCTGGTTGTCGAGCAGCTTGTCACCTTCAAGGGCGGCCGTCTGCCGGTTCATGCGGTTCAGCCTGTCCTCTATCTTGTCAAAGCGTTCCATAATCTGGTGGAGCATCATCTGGAATGTCTCCCGGTCTATCTGTATCATACTGAATTCTGTTTTAGTGCGTGAATACTTCGTTTCTCACACTGTTGCGCAACAGGTTTCATTATGATAAATGCCAAATCACAGACCAACGCGGCAGATTATTCTTCCGAAAACAGGTAAAACGCTGAATATCATAGAAATAAAAAATCAGCCTTCCAGGAAGAGGGCTGACGGGCATATTGCATTTGCAATGTCCTGCAACGGTCTATTGCAACGTCCTGCAATAATGCAGGCGGCACACGCCGTTCCGGAAGGTCTTGGATCTGACGAGCCGCCAGTTGCCTGACGGGAGGTGAGCGGAGACGGACAAAGGGAAGGTACTGACCGAGGGGATAAGAAAGATTACAAGTTCATCGACAAGGCTGTAAAGTGACAGCCCCCGCAGAAATTCCACGCTCTTCTCATCGTATATTTCCGCATGGAAAACCGTGGAAGGCCCGGCTGTGTCTTTCTCGCAGATAAGACTAACCAGCGGATAACCGGGAAACAGGAGTCTGGTGCCGCGCTTCCGCCAGTACGGGAAGCCGTCCCTGTCCGACTGTATCCACTCCATCAACGGCTCGCTTTCCGTAGGAATGGAACCGTCCAATGTCATTGCTATCACTGCCTGTAACTTAGCCATACTTCTACCCTTAAATGAAAATAGCGTGAAATCCACGCATTATCAGGTAGAGGCTCTGGCAAGCCCAAAAACAGATCTGCATGGACTCACGCTATGGGGTATAGCATAAGCCTCACGCAAAAGCCTCTGTTTTTGAAATTTTGCCAGATTTCTACCTGAGACGTCTTGCGACTTATGTATGATAACCGGCAGGACTCCAGCCCTTGCCGCTATCAGTTCAATATGTCATGGCCGGAACTTATGCAGCGCACAGTTTTCCGGCCTTTTTGCAAAGGTAGGCATTTTCTTTCATTCTGTTATGCCTTTTGCTTCCATATCTTGCTGCTGACAATGAAAAAGATGCCGTTCATCTGTCAAGCAGGCCGTATTTCTTCATTTTCCGGTACAGGGTGGAAGGATCGACATGCAGCATCTCCGCCGCTTTCCTGCGGTGTCCTCCGCTTGCCGTCAGCGCCTTGAGTATGGATTGTTTCTCCTCCGCTTCCGTTTCCGGGAACAGGTTGATTCCGCCGTCCGTTTCTTCCTGCCGGATGTTCAGTTCTGCCGCTTCTATCACCGGCTGTCGGGCCATCAGCACTGCCCGTTTTATCTTGTTCTGCAATTCACGCACGTTTCCCGGCCACCGGTAGGAAAGCATCAGCCGACCGGCTTCGGGAGAGAACCCTTCCGTCTGCCGCTTGAGTTCTTTGGAAAACTTCTCCCTGAAGTGTTCTGCCAGCGGCAGGATGTCTTCCGGGCATTCATGCAGCGACGGCATGACTATCTCGAACTCACCCAGCCTGTGGTACAGGTCCTCGCGGAAACGCCTCTCCTTAATGGCCGACTGTAGATCCTCGTTGGTGGCGGCCACTATCCGCACATCGGCCTTTCTTTCCCGGCTGCTGCCGATCGGGAGATAGGTCCCTTCCTGCAAGACACGCAGGAGCATGGCCTGCACTTCCGGTGACAGTGTGCCTATCTCGTCCAGAAACAACGTACCGCCTTTTGCCAGGTCGAAATATCCCTCCTTGTTGCTGTCCGCACCCGTGAAAGTCCCTTTCATGTGTCCGAAAAAGAGTGTCGGTGCCAGTTCCTTGGGAAGGACGGCGCAGTTGACGGCCACCAGCGGTTTTTCCTTGCGGTTGCTGGAGTAATGTATCCGCTGTGCGATGGATTCCTTGCCGGCTCCGTTCGGCCCGAGAATAAGCACGGATATGTCAAACGGGGCGACAGTCCGGGCAAGGTTCTCCACCTCAAGCATCTGCGGGCTGTTCCTGCGGAAGAGGCTCCTGTCCCTGTCATAGACCCGGGAACTCGGCTGCAATATGTCCTTGATCAATTCAAGAAACTCGTCCATCTGCACGGGCTTTGCCAAATAGTCGTCCGCGCCAAGTTTGATGGCTTTCACGGCATCGGGCACGGAGGCATAACCGGTCATGACGATGAAGGGGATGTTGATTTTCTCTTTGCGGAGCCATTCGAGCAGGGATATCCCGTTCCCCTCGGGTAGTCGCACGTCGGCAAGGACCAGGTCGAAGTGTTCCGACTTTATCCGCTTCCTGGCACCCGGCTCGTCTATCGTGGTCGAAACCCCGTAGCCGGACTTCTCAAGCCATCTTTTCTGCTGACCGGCCAGCATGACATTGTCTTCTACGATAAGTATTCTGTGCTTCATTATATGTTTCGTTTTCTATTGTTGTCCGTTTTCCGTTTCCGACAGCAGACTTTCCGCTTCTGCAATCAGTCCGCATATACGGCCGATTATTTCCTCCGTATGCCTTTGGACCGTATCCCCGTCCGAGCCGTCGTCATGCAGTATTTCACTGTACCCTTCCAGCTCGTGGGCGATGCCCAGCTGCTCCCATACCGGGTACATGCGGTGGAGCGTCTCTCTTAGCCGTCCGAAATCCATTTCCATGTCCGAAAGGGATTCCTGAAGCTCCGCCTTGTTCTTGAGGGATTCTCCGATGAATGTCTCCAGAATCCATTTCCTGTCTTCGATGTCGGCGGCCAATGCGGAGAAGTCAGCCGAAGTGGGTTGCGTGGTTTTCTCCTTCTCCGTAATGGATGACAGGAACGCCAGCAGTTCGTTCATGGAGAACGGCTTGCGGATGCAGCCGGAGAAGCCGGCTTCCCAATAACGGCTGTCGTTCCCGTCATTCCGGGCTGTCATTGCCGCGACCGGTAACGTTCTGGAATTGCCTATGTTGGAGTGCCGCAGCAGGTACAGCAGGGCGAAACCTCCCGTACCACGCATCTGTATGTCTGTCAGGATGATGTCGTAACGGGTCCGGCGCAGTTCGTTTACCACGGCCTGGGCATTCTGGCACTTGCAGCATGACACGCCGTTTCTTTCCAGCATTTCCCCGACGATACGGAGCTGTATCGGGTCGTCATCGACCACAAGGACCCTTTGCGGAAGGCTGAGCCTGCCCTCGGCCGGAACGGCGGTGCCTTTTACCGGTTCGTCCGTCGGAGAGAGAGGGATCCGTATTTCAAAGGAACTGCCTTCTCCCGGACGGCTGGATACGGAAATCTCTCCTTTGAGCAGGCTGACAAGCCCACGGGTTATCGCAAGACCGAGCCCGAACCCCTCGGCATCCACTTCGGGTGCGGCCCGTTCAAAAGGCTGGAATATCCGTTCCACGGTCTTCTCGTCCATGCCTATGCCCGTATCCTGTATGCGGACTGTCAGAATCTCCTTTTCATACAAGGCGGAAAGAGTTACTGAACCGGACTTCGTGAACTTGATTGCGTTTGACAACAGGTTGTCCATGACTTGTTCCAGGCGGTCGGCATCGCCGGAAACCACGATGTCCGGGACATCCACATCCTTGGAGAAGAGCAGCCCTTTGTCATTGGCCGGACGTGTGTATTCGTCTGCCATCCCGTCAAGGAACGGGACGAGCCGGAACGGCACGGGATTAAGGGTTTCCTTCGCCTCGTCCAGCCGGGAAAGGTCGAGCAGGCTGTTGGCAAGGCGCATGATGTGGCGGGCGGCGTCGAGGATGTTCTCCAAATAGGCGTTGCGCCGACGGCGGTCACGCGTGTCCATCGCCAGTTCCGCGCTGCCGCTGATGGTGTTAAGCGGGCCGCGTATGTCGTGCGACAAGGTCACAATGATGCGTTTGCGTATTTCCAGTAGCTCATACCTCTTGCGGTTCGAGTCCTCCAACTTGCGGCGGTCACGGTATTTGCGGCGGATGTCGCGGTAAATGAACACGTAAAGCAGCAGGGCGCACAGCAGCCCCGCCGACGAAATGGCGCATATCAGGGCGAAAGCCTGCTCGCGCAGGGCGGACACCCGTTGCAGACGTTCCTCCGTGCGCTGCATGGCGTCCCGCTCGAAATCGTTTACCAGACGGTTGATATGGCGGTTCAGCAACCGGTTACGGCGCTCCAGCGAGTCCGACAGGGCGCGGTACATCGCCTTCTGTTCCCGCAGGGCGGCGAACACGTCGTCACGGAACTGCCGCATGTCACGCACATGGCGGGGGTTCGGTACGACACGCACGGTACTCGCCCCATGCGCCCCCTCATTTCCGTCCTTTCCCTTTTTCTTCTTGGGCTTGAACCAGTTCCAGAAACTTTTCTTGCTTTTCTTTTCGCTTTCCTGTACCGGTGCGCTGACCACACGGTCCGGCACCGAGGCGGACTGTTCCAGCGGGGGCAGCCGCTCGCTGAGCAGACTGTCCATGCGGCTGACGGTCGAGGGAGTTTCCGCCAGACGGTATATCTGGGCCTTCTTTTCGGCAAGCAGCGACCTCACCGTGTCAATACGCAACTGTTGCAGGGAGTCGGGATAGGCGTCGCCTAACTTTTCCAGTATCTCCGACATCCGGCGGTCCTTTTCCTCGTATGAACGCAGGTCGTCCTTGTCCCACAGCAGGGCGCCATCGCTGTGGAGCAACAGGGCGATAAGGCTCTTGAAAGCGTCGTTCGTCAGTTTCCGCTGTCCGAGCATCGCCCGTTCCTCCTGTTCGGCTTTCTGGAACACGCGCTTCTCGTGCCATACGGCATAGACGATGCCGCCTACCAGCAGGGTAAGCAGCAGATAGCCCGAAAGGATTTTTATCTGCAAAGTTCCTTTCGGGCGGGATGTAGATGTATGTCGTTTTCCCATAAACTTTGCGGATTTACAAATAAAAGCGCAAAGTTACGGCGTCAATGGTGAAACCAAGTTCTGATTTTCAACGTAAAATTTCTGATTTCCGGCGGACACTTATCCGGCCGCGTCTCTCCGCATCTGCGAGGGGGATTTCCCGAAATTCCGATGGCAGTAGTCCGACAGGGTTGATAGCGACTGGAAGCCGTTGCGCGCGGCCACGTCGGACAGGGGCGTTCCTGTATCCGACAGCATGGCGAGGATGTCCTCCTTGCGACGCTCCCGCAGCCATTCGGCCACCGGCTGCCCGAACTCCTCCTTGAAACGTTCTCGGAACACCGTCTCCGACTGGTGGCAGCGTGCCGCCAGCTCCCCAGTGCTCAGGGCCCCCACGGGTCTGTTCCCGGTCATGAGGTGCACCATCTCCTTAAAGCCACCGCACCGGAAGTCCGGTAGGCTGCGTTCCACCCGGCGGAAGTCCGCTTCCGTCAAGAAGCAGGGATAGTCCTCGTCCCCTTCGAGCAGGTGCCGCCATTCCCTCAGCGCCAGACTCATCATCAGGTTGTACAGGGCATTCAGGTGCGGGTACTCGTCATGGAGCGTCATACGCCCTACCACCTCCATGCAGAACAGCACCCCGGCACGGTGCTGGGTGCGGTAATAATGTACGGAAATGTCCCTTACATAGCCCAATGCGGTGTTGTCCCGGCAATGGGCGGCCAGCAGGTACAGGACGCACCATGTCCTGTCGTCCGGTGACGGGGCGGTGGCTGCCTTGCGCAACTCTCCGGTGAGCCACCGCACGGCGTGAACATTCTTCGCCGGCTGTTTCAGCACCGTCCATGTGTCCGCGCGGCGCAGGTCCACGAGGTCGGCCGCCTTCTCCACTTCTTTCAGCCATTCCCGCCACTCCGTGCCGAGGGCGGCATATTCCAACATGTCAAATAAATTATCACTCATCATATATGTTTCGTCTTTATTTTAATCCTTCCGTTTTTCCTTTCTTCATATTCCATTTGACTTTATTGTCATGCTACAACCAATGCCGTCTGTGTGAGCCAAACGATATCCGGACAGGAATACAATAAGTCTTGTCAGAATGGTATGAAGGCCGGTAGCATCTTTTTCCCCCACAAATACACCGACAGGAGAAAGAATGCGAAAGCCGACAGGATATACAGCAACGAGAGTATGCCCCAAAGCATCTTCCGGGGTTCCGCTTCGACTTCTTTCCTTATGCGATCGAACGCACCGCCTTTGCATAGGGAACGGTTACGGATGCATCCAAAAATGAACGCTCCAGCGAGAAAAAGAATTGCATACAAAAATTCATATTGGGGGACTAAATGATAACCGGTAAAGGCATCGACAAGATTTATTATTCCCCAATAAAACAGACAGTCAAGCAACACTACAAACAGCATTGCAGCAAAATCGTCCGCACCGCATTTCCCGATTACCCTGCGGCGAATCTTAAAGAACTGTATATAGGTATATTTCCAGACATTCATATTATCCGGCATTAAAGGTTATCATCAAGAGTCCATCCACATCTGCCGGGATGTCGGCCATACAAAAAGACAGCAAATCCCTTATATCAACCAAGACCGGCAGCATCTTTTTGCCCCACAAATACACCGACAGGAGGAAGAATGCAACAGCCGACAGGATATACAGCAGCGAGAGTATGCCCCAGAGCATCTTCCGGGGTTCCGCTTCTACCTCCTTCCTTATGCGATCGAACGCACCGCCCTTGCACATGGAACGGTTACGGATGCCCCCGATAATGAACGCCCCGCCGAGAAAAAGAATTATTTCCAGTAGTTTGTGTTCGGGAAGCAAATGATAGCCGGTAAAGGCATCGGCAAGAACTACGATTCCCAAATAAAACAGACAGTCAAGCAACACTACAAACAGCATTGCAGCAAAATCTTCTCCCAGCGTTTCTCCCAACAGCCATCGCCGGAATTTGAAGAACTTGATATATATGTATTTCCAGACGTTCATATCAATATCAATTTTCTAACGATACCGACTTTAAAAATGTCGCCCAGGTCAGAATGAAATAGCAAAATGCCCATAAACTTCCCCAACTTCGTCGTCTCTTGGATTTTGCCGCATACTCCTGAATCATATTTGAGAACTTTTCCTTGGCGAAATATCTCTTATATACAAAAGCAATGAATGGAGCCATTATGATGATTATACAAATCCAGGAAGTCAGCTCGTATCTTGTCGTTACCGGTATATATGCGAGCACATCAATGGACGTGTAATAATTGAGAAAATTCAGCAAAGTAAGTACATTCGCAAACAGGCATACTGAAACAACCATCACTGAATCCATCTTCCCGTCATTATCTTTTCTTTTTTGAGCGCGTCTCAGTTTGTAGAAAAAACGATATGTCCAATATACTATTTCTTTCAACATAAGCTCTAAGTTTTAGTGTCTTTCTGTTTGTTCCTTATACTTCGGAGAATCGACGGTTAAAAGCTCCAATATCTTCCTTACCTTTTGCACCGCCTCTTTTCCGTCATGGAACAGGCTGCACCACACGATGACCAGTTTCCTTTCCTCTGTGAACACAAGGCATTGTTCCGGGGATTCCGGCGCCCATTTCAAGGCGTAGTAATCCTTTTTCCCAATGGCATTCAAGCAGCGATTGAAATCCGGGTTGGTGAACGACAGAATGTCCACCGTTATCGGGGTGTTTCCTCCCTGCAGGGAATCCGTTCCGGGCACTTCGAGGTAATGGCGGACATCGCAGTATCCGGCTCTGTCGGCCATGCGCTCCGCTTTCCCGCATCCGTTCAGGGAGGTTGCCAGCTCTGCCAGGACAGGCCGTATCATGTTTTCATGGACGGATGCGCATTGCTCTTTGTCCGCACCGTCCGTCATTATGATGGAATCACCCGTATAAGCGTACCGTATGCTCCGCAGCAGCCGGTAATCCGGCAGCCTGTTCCCGTTGCGGTCGATATAATACCATCCGTCACTTTCCCAATAATGGTATTCTCCACTTGAGCTGGGCACCTCTTTCCGTTGGCCGGAATCCGTCACCTTTGCCCTGCCTCCCTCAAAGGGATAGCCGAAAGCAAAACGGGGGCGGATGACCGTCTTTCCCTCTTTGTCGGCATAGCCGATGCGTCCTTTCCTGTCCACGATACGGTACAGCCCCTCACTGGAATAATCGTCGCCGTTGTCGTATTGGAAGACCGCGTAATGCCGTGCGCAGCCGCAGCCGCAAAGCAGCAGTATGGCAGCGTATAAGAGTATTTTCTTTCCCTTTGTTTTCAGCCCGTATTTCCGTTGTCCCTTCTCCATATACGTCAGTAACGTTGTCGGTCAGTTGTCATGCTCCAACCGGATGTACCAGTCTCCCTTAATCCGTTTGTACAGCGTAGTGTCGTTGTATGTCCTGCGGTATATCCCGTTCAAATCCCCGTGTTCCGTAACCTGATACGCGGGGTTGTTTTTCAGCCCCGGGTCATACACGAAGTCCTTGCTTGTACCGCCTATCGAGTAACCGTGAGAGAAGTACGGTATGGTGAAACTTGTGTACGTCGTGTCGTATCCGTTCCAGCCGGATTCTTTCATTGTTTCCTTCCCGAAGTAGAACACCCGCTCACAGGAGATTGCCTCCAGCAGCGAGTCCAGTGTATGCCGGTCTTCCATAGAGACGCCCTTTAGACAGGCGGTGTCCTGCATGTCGTATGGCGGATAGTAATCCCGATAGGGACAGCGGGCGATGACCTCCCGGATTCCGTCGAACGCCGTTTCGTGCGCGAGGAAGTGCCGTGTCATCTCCGCATCGGACGGCGGCATGGGAGGATTACCGCACCCTGCCATAAGCAGCAGTGCCAACATAAAAACCGATATGTATTTTCCTCTTTTGCTTTTCATTTGATTACAAATTTATAAAAAACACTTCTTACAGTTACCATAAAAGTCGGAAAAACTGTATCTTTACATTTAGTATTCGATAATTGGTGCGGCTATGCTGAAATGGATAGACTATATATGGTTTGTCGGAGAGGCTTTTCATCGGCGTGAAAGGTCTCCGGGCGACGGCGGGGCATTGCTGATGGTATGCTGGTATATGGATGTGTTCTTGCCATTGCTGACCTTTTCCCACAGGGTGCTGAACGGCTGGTGGTTCTATCTGGCTGCCGCTCCGGTCCTGTTGCTTGCCCCTTTCGTTTTCTGCCGTTTCAGATACACAGCAAAACGGCGGGATGAGATTTGGACAAGGTTCCATGATTATAAGCACATGGGCAGGAGGCTGTTGGCGACAGGAGCGGTGATAGCCGGTATATGCTCTCTCGAAATCTTCCTGATGATTCATTTCGGCTTTTGGAAGTTGGGGAGCCGTTGATGACTGCGGTTCTAATTTATTTTTATTGATTGATAATGTAAAACATGACTCGCATTATTTTGATTTTGGCTATTTGTGGTTTCGTTGGATGTGCTTCTAACGGGAATGTCGTTTCAGTAAGACAAATTGAAAGTGATAAACCTGTTGTGCTAAGAATGAGAAAGGACAGGACTTTCATCCATAGTCTGCTATACCCATTATCTTTTGAATTTAAGAAGAATGATAAAAGAGAGATATATTATTTTGAATCCTCTTACTTTGCTAAACATGATGAATTATGTCCTGGAACTGGCGAATGTTGGTTAAAGTCAGAGAATCAAAATGATAATTTAACTTATTCTTATAAGAAGTTTTATGGAGGGGTATTATTTACCATTGAAAATAATGATACAATCCAAACACATTTATATAAGTATTATAAAAAGATAATTAAAGAAAATAAAGACACCATTCATGTTTCTTTAAAAGAATTCAATAACCATTTTAAATATATTATTGATAATTTCTTCGAGGGAGATTCTATCTATTTACATTTTCATGATCATAAAAGATGGATTGATGTTCCTTTGAGAATTACATTCAAGTAACTTCTTAATCAACGTGAGTTGTATTCTGTATTCCTATTGTCATAAACAATATTATTTACTTCTCCCAAAGCGAGTACTATCTTGCATTAATGTTCCAACAATGTCACCATTCCGATCAATGTAGTACCAGTCATCACTTTCCCAATACCAGTGCTCGCCGCCGGAGCCTGCCACCTCTTTCCGTTCCCCCGAATCGGTAACTTTCGCCTTGCCACCCTCGAATGGATAGCCGAAGGCAAAACGGGGACGGATGACGGTCTTGCCTGTCTCGTCAGCGTAACCGATACGCCCTTTCCGGTCCACTATGCGGTACAGTCCTTCACTTACATAGTCGTCTCCGTTGTCATATTGAAACGCTGCATAATGTCTTGCACTGCCGCAACTGCACAGCAGCAATACGGCACTCAGATAAATGATAATCTTGTTCATGATACGGGTTGTTTTCATTTGATAATTTGTTTTTGTTAATGTCAAGGCAGCAGGAACTGCATGTTGAAACGGCAGAACAGCCTGTATGCCGCATATCCGGCAAGCAGGGTGATACCTATAAAAATCCAAAATATTGTTCTGCGCCTCTTCTTCTCTGAATTTTCCATCCGGTCAAACTCCGCCTTCAACCTTTCATAGCGGCTTTCCTTGTAGATCCGTCCGTTTACCAGAATCAATATGACAAACGGAACAAGGATATAGCCCAATATCCCCTTTGACTTGTGGAGAATATACAGATGCCATGCAGTCGGACTGTCAAGACAGCTGAGTATGACAGCCGTGAACAGCACGACATAGACATACTGCATAACTGTAACAGTCGCAAAGGTACGGTGCGGCAGGCCATGTTTAGCCAAACACCATGACCAATAGAAGATATTGTCCCAGAATGAGATTCGGGGAGGTTTGATCAAGGGCTTTTGCTTGTATGCTTCCTTCCTTTCCTGATTATATTTATGCCTTCTTTTCTCCATATTCCATTCAGTAATACCAAACATATGTATTTCAGAAACATTCCATTCATATAGGACAAAAGTAACGAAATCGGTTGATTGTCATGCAATAATGTGGAAGAAAATGTATCTTTACAGCCAGATTATGGCTGAGTGTCATGGCTGTTCTGAAATGGATTGACTATATATGGTTTGTCGGGGAGTCCTTTCACAGGTGTGAAAAGTCTCCGGGCGACGGTGCCACATTGATTATGTGGTGCTGGTATCTCGATGTGGCCATGATATTGTTGACCCTGTTCCACCGGATTGCAGGCGGTTGGATATTCTATCCGGTCATTGTCCCTGTCCTGCTGGCTGCGCCTTTCCTTTTCTGCCGTTTCAAGTACACGGCAAAGCGTAAGGACAAGATCTTTGCAAGATATTCCGGCAAAAAGACGGGAAAGCGGTTATTGGCGATATGGGCTGTGATAGTCGGCATATTCTGCCTTGAGGTGCTGTTGATGGTACTTTCCGGACTTTGGAGTATTGAATCTCATCCGTAAACACCTCGATGTTTCACCACCTCAAGTTCAAAAGTCGTTTTCGTTCTTGCTCTGTATATTCCTGTTTCCTCATAAGGCATTCCGTTTTTTCGTTTCCTATATCGTGGCAAAATAAAGACACGCCACGCCTGCCAGGGCGATGACCAACAATGCGCCCACGCAAATGCGCAACGCCTTCTCGCCGAAAGTCTCACGCACCCAGTTCCATCCCCATGTGCTCAGCGAGTAAGTCCATTTCCACCCGCATATCACGCCGATGAGCCACAGCAGCAGGATGCCGCCCACTATCAGATAGCCGTAGCGGGGGTTCTCGGCTATCCACTCAAAATGTCTGTCTATCTGTTCGTTCATTGTTCTATATTAAATACTTTTCAGGTGCAAATTCAGAGAATGAATTGCACCCCAATAATGAATGTAATGGCACACAAATCTTCTCTCAAGGTATCTCCTTTCAGGTTTGTCACATTACCGCCCAATAGTCGGATTCTGTCTGTTATTTCCTTTTTCATGAACTCCGTATATCTTTTATTATTTTCGTTTGAGATTCACATGTTTGGACAGCCATTGGAAATATTTCCAGTCTTCCTTGAAGATTTTTTTTTTCCTTCGAGCATATAGGCACGGAGAAGAAATTCAGTAGCATTGGTCTCATCCTCCAGTTCCAGATAATTTTCACCCAGACGCAGCAATATGAAAGGATTGTCTGTCTCTCCGATATTGTAACATTTGCGGAAAAATTCCAGCGACTTGCCGTAGTTCCGCATCATGAAATAGGCGTCACCGATTGAGCCGGCGAGCCAAAGATATGCTTCCCAGTCTTCCTTCGGTTCAGGAAGAATGTCCAATGCCTTCTGGAAACAGGAGATGGCTTTCGCGTAATCTTCGTTCTCCATCGCCTCGTTTCCCGTTTCTGACAGTTCTTCGATTCTGTCGTACAGTTCATCTGACAGTTCCATATTCCTCTATTTTTCTTTGATATTCTTTGAAGCCCACATCCCGATATCCTGCTTGCTCAATGCCGCAGCCATCAGGTCAGGAAATTTGTCAGGCGTACAGGCAAACGTGGGAACACCCAGACCGGCAAGATACTCGGCATTGCGCTTGTCGTAGCAGGGCGCCCCGTCATCGTTCAGGGCCGGAAGCACAATCAGCTGCATGCCGCTGGCCACGATGGAGGCAAAACGCTTGCGCATCTCCTTCTCGTCACCGCCTTCATAGAGGTCGGTCACCAGTACCAGCACGGTGTCCTGCGGCCGTGTGATCACACCCTGACAGTAAGTCAGGGCCCTGGCTATGTCGGTTCCTCCGCCGAGCTGGACGCCGAACAGCAGGTCAACCGGATCCTGCAGATCATCGGTAAGGTCAACGACCGACGTGTCGAACACCACCATACGCGTGCTCACGGACGGCAGGGAGGCCAGTACCGAACCGAAGATGCCGGAATAGACGACGGAGGTTCCCATCGAACCGCTCTGGTCGAGACAGAGAATAATGTCCTTCAGAGCCTTGCATTTTCTGCCGTAGCCTATCCTGACTTCCGGAATGACGGTCTTGTACTGCGGCTGGTAGTTCTTCAGGTTCTTTATGATGGTCGTCTTCCAGTCTATCTCGTTGTAACGGGGATTGCGTCTTCTCGCCGAACGGTTCAAAGCACCGGTGACGGCCTGCTGGGTCGGGGAAGATAGCTTCCGCAGCAGGTCATCCACGACCTTGCGTACAACCTGACGGGCCATGTCCTTGTTCTTTTCGGGAATGGCCCTGCCGAGTGACATCAGTGTAGCCACCAGATGTACGTCAGGGACAACCGTTGCCAGCATCTCCTTCTCGGTAAGCAGCGAATCGATATGCAGACGCTTGATGGCATCCCTTTGGATGACCTGCACGACGGTCTGTGGGAAAAACTCCCGGATATCGCCAAGCCAGCGGCTTACCTTCGGGGCCGACGATCCGAGTCCGCCTCGGCGGTCACTGTCATAGACGGCTTCCAGCGAACTGTCAAGGCGCTGTTCCTCCACCGTCAGCGTTACACCCGTCCCGTCAGCGGCGTTTCCGCCGAGAGCCATGCGCCATCTTTTCAAATATTCTGTTTCCATGTTCTGTTCCTTTTTTATCCGATTCCCAGAAGTCTGCCGAGCAGGGGTATCACCTTGGATGCATCCCCGTCATTGCAGGAATGTTCCCCGGAGGCGGTTCCGGTATCGGTTCCGTTCAATTCGAATCCTTTGGCCTTCTCGCCGAGCTTGCGGCGCTCGGCCGTGGTGAAATTGCTGAATGTGCGTCTGATCACCGGCAGCAGTTCTATGAAATTCGCGTCACTCAGGCCGCAGAGCCAGCCGTTCACGAGCTGCCACAGGTTGTCGTCCAGCAGCAGTACCGAACCTGATGCACGCAGAAATCCCTCGAACCAGTATGCGATGTCGGAAGGTGCGTTGCCCACCGATGAATAGAAACTCAAGGTGTCACGCATCTCTTCACGCGATATCCTGCCCTTGTCGTAGAGTATGCGTGCCGCGTACCCGGAGAGCAGCGGATGCGCTCCCGATGAATTGCGGATCTGCTGCACGAACCCGTACCACATGCCGTTCAGCTCTTCGTCATCAAGCGTGGAGACGGCATAGTCGGTAGCCGACAGGTGTTCAAGAAGTTCTCCGGCTGCCTCTTCGTCGATGTTGATGCAGACGAGCAGACCTCCTGCAAGGATACGTGCCACCATGGCCCGGAGCATGTTGCCCACCTTGCTGAAATCCAGATTGCGGACATCGCCGTAACGGACGATGTTCACCAGGTCGGGAACCGCTTCCATCATCTCCACAATGTCTGTGGATGCCGCCGACAGACGGTCAAGACGGATGGTCATCGCCTCCACAAGCTCCGGAAGGTTGGCCGGAATGACCCGGTCAAGAAGTCCCGTCAGTTCAGGGATTCTGGTGATTCCGGTCATGCGGTCGGAGACGTACTTCTGCACGGCTTCCTCCACGGTATTGCCCCAGACTGCCCGTTCTATGATGCAGACAATCTGTTCCGGCCTGTGGTAAAGACTCCATTTTTCCTTGAATGTACCCTTGCCGCCTGCTGTTTCAGGCTTGGCCCAGTCTATGTCAAGCAAGGCCAGGCGGTGGAAGAACAGGCTGCGTTCCAGGTCGGTCTCCTTGCGCAGGTCAAGTGTCATCTCCTTTATTTCCGCCGTGAAAGGGACACGCAGGCGTTTCTGCAGCCGTTCCACGTCAATCAGGAGAGGGACTTTCGGTACCGCTTCCGGCACTTTGCCCAGCCGGTTGCCCACGATGAGCGATTCCCTGACGAGCTGCAGCAGCATGTCGTCCCCGAAGCCCATTACGGTGGTCACCGCTTCGTTGTATTCCTCAAGCGTCGGGGCGGGCAGACCACGCAAAGCCGCTGTCGTCTGCGCCAGACGGACTGTCTCGATTACATGGGCAACGGAGATGTCCATGTCCTTCTTCCTCAGAAGGGCCGCTATACGGCTGACCCACCAGGTGCCGTCATCTTCCGGATGATGCCACAGGTAATGGTACCATCCCGGAGAGTCTATGCCGGCCCCGTAACCGCTGCGGAAGGTGAGCCTGTCATACGTCCACGGAATCCACGTGCATTCCGCCTTTACCTTCGGGAGCCCTTTCAGCAGCTCGTTGTCGTCCTTCACCTTCGGCATGTTCTCCAGTGCCGGGACATGCCATGCCCCGCAGATTACGGCTATGCGTTCGAAAGGCTCCTTCTGGGCCGCCCGTATCATGCGGCGCATCCACGCTTCACGGACAAGGTCCCTGCGGGAGGTATGTTCCGGGAGGGCTTCCCTGAGTGCGGTCACAGCTTCCTTGACGGCCTCGAAAATGCCGCTGCCGTCCCTGCGCTGTTCTATGTTCATGTTCCACCACGATTCACCGTCCGGATAGCCGGCAGCTTCTGCCAGCAGGTCAAACGGATCACCCGGCTGTTCAATGGCTTCATCATCCGCTTCTGCAGGCTCGCTGCCATCCTTCCTTTCCGCTTCAAAGGCAAGGGAATGGGCAAGCGGGAGATCGAAGAAGCGTAAGGTGACATTCTCCCGGAGAGCATAGCGCAAAGCCTGCCATTCCGGCGAGAAGTCGGCAAACGGATAGAATACGGCATTCTGCGGCGCATCGGGCTGATAGCCGAGCAGGGCTACCGGAGGCTTCATCTGCCCGTCGGAGACGAACGGCATGAGAGCCTCGGCCTCCGCCGGTCCCTCAAGCAGTATGAGGTCGGGACGGATACGCTCAAGTTCCTGCAGGATGTTCCGGCAGGAGCCCGGCCCGTGATGACGTATTCCCAATAGATGAATGTCTGTCATATTACTTGTCTCATGCAAAATACGTCAATCAAATCATATCTCTTGAAGCCCTGTAGATGTCTTTCCAGCCCTCACGGTTCTTGACCACCGTCTCCATGTATTCCTGCCATACCACTTTGTCCTGCACAGGATCTTTCACCACGGCACCGAGGATGCCTGAAACGAGGTCCTCCGCATGGATCTGGCCGTCGCCGAAATAGCCGGCCATGGCAAGGCCGTTGTTCACCACGGATATGGCTTCTGCCGTACTCAGTGTGCCGCTCGGGCTCTTGAGCTTCGTCTTGCCGTCACCGGTGGCTCCCTGACGCAGCTCACGGAAAATGGTGACGACACGGCGGATTTCATCAAGGGCAGGTTTCTCTGCCGGCAGCTGCATCACTTTCTCGAAGCTCTCCACGCGGCGGCGTACAATATCAACTTCTTCCTCAAGCGTGTCGGGCAATGGGAGGATGACCGTGTTGAAACGGCGTTTCAGTGCGCTTGAAAGGTCATTCACACCTTTATCCCTGTTGTTGGCCGTGGCTATGATGTTGAATCCGCGGATGGCCTGCACCTCCTTGTTCAGCTCGGGGATGGGCAGGGTCTTCTCCGAAAGGATGGTGATGAGCGTATCCTGCACGTCAGAACCGATACGGGTAAGCTCCTCGATGCGGCCGATCTTGCCTTCCTGCATCGCCTTCATCACCGGGGTCTGCACCAGGGCACCCTCGCTCGGCCCCTCTGCGAGAAGACGGGCATAGTTCCAGCCATAGCGGATGGCCTCTTCTCCCGTTCCGGCGGTACCCTGTACTATCAGCGTCGAATCGCCGGATATGGCTGCCGCCATGTGCTCGCTGACCCAGCTCTTGGCCGTACCGGGAAGACCGTACAGAAGCAGCGCCCGGTCGGTGACAAGGGTGGCCACGGCAATCTCCATCAGGCGGCGGTTGCCGATGTATTTCGGTGAAACCTCGAAACCGTTCTTCAGTGTCCCGCCCATGAGGTAGGTGACAACGGATTGGGGTGACATCTCCCAGTTTTCGGGAATCGGGTTGGTCTCGTTCTTTTTCAGTTCATGAAGTTCCTCTGCAAACTGTTGCTCGGCATGTTGTCTCAGTAAAGTGCTCATATGAATATCAATATTTAATTTTCATTTAACAAAGTGTCTGTTTCAGATTTAAGATCCATGAATTCCAGCATCTTCGAGCAGAACTCGTTCATGGACGGCGAAACCTCCGCCGAAGAGGCGGCCTTGGCCTCGATCAGGTTCCTCAGATGCGACGGGATATGCATGGCAAGCCGTTCCGCCATGTCTGCGGCATAATACAGGTAATCCTTTTTCAGAATCCAGGACAGGACGCTGGAAGAGAATTTCGGGCCCCATGCCTCGTAGTCGTTGCCGTACCATGAGTCGGGTATGAATCCGAAATCCCGGACCGTTTCCGGCCAGCTGATTTCCTCCCGCTGGGAGGGGGTAAGCATCGCCACGAGTTCCGGCTTGCGCAGATAGGAAGGGTCTTCCTTCAGGGTGTGGAAAGCCCACAGCCCGTCCGAGAAGTTGAGTATCGGGTCTTCCAGCTCCAGGAACTTCCTGAAAGGAGGATGCTTGGCGAATTTTCTCGCTGCCTCTTCCTTTCCGCAGCCATATACCTCGCACCAGAAACTCAACGGCACCCGTTCGGCGAGCTGTCTCAGAATGAATTCGGAATCGCCCTCTTTCTTGTTGGAGCTTACCTCGGACAGCCCCATGGCCTTCATCTCCGGGGTGTATCCGATCTCGTCGTATGACCATCCGGTAAGCATGTTGTGTCTGATATGTCCACGCAGGAGTTCGCAGCAGCGCGTCACCATGGCTGAATCGGGAATCATGCACAGAAGTTTCCGTGCCGTTTCCTTGACAATGGAGCTGCGGTCCGACTCCAGCACTTCCTGGATGAAGGGCTCGTCGGTCTTGCTGATGTTTGTCCGGAGACATTCAAGCAGCTCGTTGCGCTGGTTGGCCGGTTCGCTCTTCCAGTCTTTCCTCAGCAGTTCAAGGGCTGCGGCAGGATCCTGCTGCCTGAATCTGGCAAGCATCTCCTTACGCTCGCCGTGGGTGGCCGTGTCCCAGGAATCGGTGGCCCCGCATTCCTCTCCGGCAAGGCCCATTTGCCTGATCAGCCACAAGCCTCTGTTCCCGACGAGATTTTTCAGCAGCCTGCGTTCTTCAAACCGCAACGGGTTGTTGCGGTCATAGGCACGCCGGATAAGCGGCTGGAGGCATTCGGGTGAAATGATTTTTCCCGATCCCTGCGCCAGACGGTAGGCGTAGGCCAGCATATAGCGTGTGCTGTGGAGTCTGGAAAAGAGCTGGCTCCGGTCTTTGTCGAAATACGGCAGTTCCTCTTCCGGGGCAGTTTCCACGGGGACAATGCCTTCCGCTCCGGCCGGTTCCCATCCGGCACGCCTGTAGGCGAAGGCGGATGCGGCTGTCATGTACAGGAACGATTCCGTGTCTTCGGCTTTCCCGCGGATCCCGTCAACCAGAGTCTGAAGGGACTCGGGAAAGGCTCCGGGAACGAATTCACGGTTGGCTGTTCCAAGCAGTGCAGCTTGTATGATAGGTTCAGTTACGTTCATCTCTCCAAGTATGATATTCTTTGTTGTACCAGATGGATTTCAGTTCCCATATATCCCCGTTTACAATGACCAGCGAGGCGAACGGATTGCCGCCGGTAATGGCGAGGATGTCGATGTAGGTTTCCTCGGGCATCGCCACACGGACGGCATTGCCTGCGTTGTCCAGCATCGTGTAGTCTTTCCCGTTACGGGCGACCCTTACGTCATCCACAAGCAGGGGGACGTCCTCGGAAAACGGATTCGTCAGCATGGCCGTGCGGTACACCGCGGCAGCCTGCTTCAGGTCAGGGCTGCACGCCGGCACAAAGTTTTCTTCCGCGAGTACGGACTCCCGGAACAATGCACGCCGGCATGTACCCGTGCCGTTGTAAAAGCATAGCGCCCCTTTATATGCACTGCCCGGAATCCAGTTCTCGGTGGAAAAGGTACCGGCAACGGCAAAACTCAGGTATCTGGCGAAAAGCCCGCTTTCCTTTCCGTAAAACCAGTAGATGTCGGTATTGACATCGTTGACTTTACGGGACTGCTTGTGAAGCACGAGCCAGCTGTCCGCCACCGGCTCTCCGGCAAGGACGTTGTCCTTGGACTGCGGATATCCGATCTGCGTGCGTATCTCGTCCTTCCATTCTTCGGGAAGGCCGTCGATGTTCCTGTAGCTCTGCATGAGCAGGTACAGCCTGCCCATGCTTTCCGTCAGGTCGGATTTCCAGCTTTCCGAGTCGAAGTCTATAGCCTCCATGGCTCTCAGTCTCCCCGCAAGTCCCGGTGCCTGGGCATCCACCATCCTCCGGGCCATGTTGTCAAACAGGGTATAGGCACGTTCCGGAACATTCAGGAATCCGTTGCGCACCAGGTCCTTCATCCATACCTCAAGGTCGGATATGCCTCCCAGTACCTTCTGGTGCCGTTTCTCCTGCCTCTTGGCCTGGGCCGCTTCATCCACAGGGGTTTCGCTTTTGGCTTTCTGCTCCTTCTTTTCGGCCTTCTCCGTTCTTTTGGCAAGCCACGCCGTCACCCATTCCGGCTCTTCCGCCTGCGTGAACTGGTCAGGCTGGCGGGCGTACAGCAACAGCAGGCCAAGCCCATGCTTGCACGGGAATTTGCGGCTCGGGCAGGAACACTTGAACGCAATGTCATTCAAGTCTATCACCGTCTGGTAGGGATTCTTTCCGCTTCCCTGACAATGACCCCAGACGGCACGTCCGCTGCATTCCCTCAGTACCCATTTGCTCAAGGTCGCAAGTCCTTTGCCGGCCTTTACAGACGAGTCGTCGGGAGCGAGCTGCAATATCTGTTCTTCTGTCAAGTTCAATGGCATACGCAACAAGTTAATTGGTCATTGGTAAATCATTCCCTGTTCCCGGCTGCATATTCTCCCGTGTTGATGTCAAGTACGGGACGTTTGGGCTGTATCAGCGCATCTTCGTATTGGCATTTCCACTGGATGCTGCGGTCCATATAACCGTCTTTGATTCCATCGACGGTTTCTCCCGAGTCTATTTCATTGCCGCTTGTAAGCAGATAGGAGGCTACGTTGTAGGCATGGTTCACTACCCAGTTCGGATCAAGTCCGCGGAAGTGGTACTGCAGGTCAGGCAGGAACAGCGTGTTCATCCCGAGTGTATCGACCAGCATGTCGTCGGAACCCTGAATCGTGAAGAAACGGACGTTTACGGCATAGCGGATGAACCGGTCAGGACCTTCTATCTGATTGCCGCGGATTTCCTCCGCCTCGAACAATTTCCCGCTGCCGCTGAAGAAGAACGCTTCGCAGGACGGGAACAGTTCGGCGAGCGCTTCAAGGTAGTCCATTTCCAGATTGGCACGTTCCAGAGAAGACAGGCCACGGGCAAGGAAGTCCGTAGCGAGCATACTGTACCGGCATTCCTCAAGGATACGGTCACGGCTCTCCTGGCGGTCCCACATCTGGCTCCGGGTGAAGTCGTCCACGGTCTTTCCGTCAAAGTCCATGCACGAAGTCATCAGGAACTGCACGGGTGCTTTCCCGTCCTCAAACTCCACCATGTGGTCCAGGGCGGTGATGAAGACAGACTTGTCATCACCTTCGCGGCATTCTACATTGCCGAAATGCTTCCGGCATACATCAGCCACCCTCTGCGTGTCCGGCAATTCAACCGGTTCCTTGAACAGAAGGTTTATAAGTAAAGGCCCTCCGGGCTGCAGTTCCTTTGTATTTAGGTCTTGTTGAAATACTTGATTCATATTGAAATGCTTTTGAATGTGAAACGAATCGGTTAATCCCACCAGAAATACCATATTCTGGATTGACGCAACGTGTCGGCAAGACTGCCTATGCCGTTACAGTTCTGGTCCATATCCGGACAGAAAGCATATTGCTGTATTGCGGCTTCCATTGCTTTGTCTTCCGGAACGGGCGCTGGAAGTTCATACTCCAGCTGGTCGCTGGTAAAGGTTCCCGGAACAGCACCGTATTCTTCGTACCAATACTTTGAGATGGCCATCAGTTCGGGGTTTGCAGGACAGTCGTTCCAGTTGCCGAATGGCAGGTACGCGAATATTTTCCACGGCTCCGTGACCGGAATACGGGCAAGGATCAGCGGATGCGTCATGTTCGTATCGGTATTCCAGTAGCTCGAGTAACGGTTGTTGTCGAATCCGCCTTCAGGCTCTTCATCAATATCATCGTTGTCCTGCCCGGTCAGCTTGTCAAGGATGGATTTACCGTCCATGACAGGAGCCTCAAGCAGCCTTCTGCGGAATTCATTGACTTTTTCCCGGTTGAATGTGTAATCATCCGAGCTTTCGCTCTCAGGATCCGAGTTCCCGATTATGTTTTCCCACAAACCTTCATCGACATTGACCAGAACGGGGATGAAGCCTTCCCGCACGCCGAGCCGTTGGGCATAGGTATAGGCTGACATGATAGGGTCATCGTCACTCATGGATGGGAAATAGGTACATTCACAATCAAGATAATCCATGAAGGCACGGGCCAGTTCGTCTGGCTCAACGGTATCTTTGTCTATATGCAGCCCCTGCCAGTTGGCGAAGCGTCTGTCTATGCGTTGTGACATTGCCTGGTAATAATCCTCGTCATACGGGACAAACAGGTATGCTTCCTCTTTGAACTCATCGGAATGATACCTTTCCGGACCGAAATAATCCAGGGCGTGGTTGTCAATGTCTCCGGGGTAAAATGGAGTTTCATTGGCGCCATAATAACTGCCATAATAGTAGTCGGCAAATGCACGGCCCTGTTTATTGAACAGGAATCTTGTAAGCTGCCCGTTCAGGTTGTCCTTTATGAACACCCTCAGGTCATCATCGGCCGAGCCGCTTTTGATCCGGGACACAAGGTCTCCGAACTGTTCAAGAAAATCATCCCTCATAAGGTCATTTACCATGCACCAGCGTAGATATATTGCCAGATGATTGTAGGCCGTAATTGTATCTAACGGCAGATCCTTCTCTTTGAACTTCTCCAGATGGCCTTCCGCATCGTCCATCACTTCATCCGTGTCATCCGGGAAATCGGGACCGCCATCGGCATCGTCTTCGCTGCCGTATGAGATTTTCAGAGTCACTTTGTCCGGAAGGGCAACACCCTGTCCACGTGTTATCCTATGTTTGTCGACAGCCGAGAAGCCTATGGTTTCTCCGTCGTTGAGAACTGCATCGTATTCCAGAACATATCCTGCCATGCTGGCCAGGAAGTCTCTCACCTTTGACGGGTCGGCATCCACGTCAAGGACCTCCATTTCGTCCTTGCCGAAACACTCCATTCCATAGGTGTAGCCGCTGATTCCCTTTTCGGTACGGTAAAGCCCGAACCATATCCAGTTGTATATAGGCAGCGAATCCTCCTTCATCATTCCGGAAAAGCCTTCATAGAAACGGGGCTGGAAAACGACACCGCTGGTATAGATGCCGGTTATGTTCTTCTGGTGGCAGCAGACAGACAACAGCTTCACATACAGTTTGCCTCTTTCGATCAGGGACTCCTCTTTGCCGATAACGGCAACCATGATGTGTGCCTTATGCTCTTTGGCTGTTTTTTCGGCCTCCGGCCACATGTAATTGTTCTTCGCGCATTCTTCGGCTTCACCATTAGGTACGGGGGCAGGCATCAGGCTTACCGCCGCCATCATGTCACCTACGTCAAAGACCAGAGACTCGGGATTCCGTTCCTCGTCAGATTTCTCTTCAGCGGTGATGTCCCACTGTTCTTTCAGATCTCTGATGTATTTTTCCTTGTCCCAGCTGTTGTCGGAGAGCAGGGCGAATCCCACGAATGTGCCGGCCTTCTTCTCACGTTCCTCGGCCTGCTTTGCCTGTTCCATCCAGTAGGAACGCACCATCTCGACAAGGGCCGTAGCATCCTTGACAGCCGTCTTTTCGTTATAAGGTTCCATCTCACTGAAGGTATGGCCGCAGTCAGACAAGCTGTCTCCTTCGTATCCACCATTCACACCCAGCAGCCATTCACTGTCCTTGGTATCCTTGTATTTGAAGATGTAGTAGGTCATATCGTGCAGTACAAATGTTCCCGTACACTCTATCTCTGCCGGCTCGTGTCCCAGTTCCTGCGCGTGCGAGAGCCAGGCTGTCATTGCAGCCAGAGCTGCTTCTTTCTGTCTGTTGTCCATATTCTTATCCCTTAGTTCGGTATTTTCAGTCTTTCTTGTTTCAATATGCGTGTTGCCTGTATCGCATGGCTCCACTGTATAGGATTCCTTTACGTTTGAACTGTCCTCCCGCTTCGAAATCTCCTCCATACACACTTTGATGACTACCTTGGCATTGTTGTCCTCCGGATCAAGTTCCGCCCATTTTTCCGCATAAGCGACAGCCTTCTCTTTTTGGCCTGTAAGATATTGGTAGGCGTAGGCCATGCGCATGTTCCATCTTGCCTTGTTTTCTCCGGTTTCACGGACAGACTCCAGCAGTTCCAGGGCTTTGTTCAGCGCCCTGTCGCATTCTTCTATTTCCGGTTCTTCGTTGTTGTCGCCAAGGATGGCATAGTTCTCGTAGGCTCTTACAAGAAGCATGGTTGATTCATAGTCCATTTCATCGGCCGGTATCGTCTCAAGAGCCCTTATGCACTTCGTGTATCTGTCGTTGTCGTTCCAGTCCTCTATCTGCTTGAAGAAAGCCTCTGCATTTTCCTTAGTGTATGGTATGACATCGCTGTCCGCTTCTGTCAGTTGCAATATATGTCCATTACGGATGAAGTCTGAAATGTAGAAAGAGTAGTCCGGATATTCTTTGAGAATAGATTTTACCTTATCGACAAAAGAAATGAAATCATACACAATCAAATCTATGTAGCTGTAATTGGTTCCTGCCGCACCTCCTATTGCAAATCCGAGATTATCCGGTTCCAGTATCTCTTCCGTAATCCTGTCTTCAAGATCGTGGCGAAAATCCACGATACTCCTGCTGTCGTCGTAATTACCGTTACGGAATACTATGAATACAGCCTGCGCACCGAATCCATTGGCATGGTCGAATATCTCTGTCGAATCATTGCAGTAGTCAGCAACTATGGAATCCATACATGTGCTACAGATTATCACGTCAGAGCGAAGTCCGCCATCTTCCTTAGGAGTAAACTGATATTGCGAGTAAACATCCCTCGGATTCTCGAAGAAGTCATGGCCGTGGGATTTTACGGTTTTCTCTATGTGCTGTCTCAACCCGGACAAGGAAATCATGCCGTCTTCAATGCCTGATACCCTTTCTATCTCGTTGATATATTTGAACGAAACGCCTTCTCCTAATGTAAGTTCCAGAATGATATGGGCAGCTCCGTGGCTCTTTTCTAACGGTAAAGAGCAGAGGTTCCTGTCGTAATACCTGATATTGAAATACCCTCTTTTTTCGTCATAGGATGGTTTTACCATCACCTTGTCCAGATTAACCTTTACGCCGTGCATCTTGAAATCGAAAGACCCGACCTTGCCCGGGTTGAAGGGGAAGAACTTCCATTTGCCTTTCAGGCACTCCGGCATACAGGATATGATATAAGGATAGATGATGAAGAGATCCGGCCATCCTTCGACCGAGAACGTGAACTCATGGTCACCTCCGATATTGAAGTGCATGTCTTTAGATATCAGATTGGAACCTTCATTGATAAACTCCACGAAGGCATCGGCTTCCTCCATGGATTTCGGATTCATCATGCCTGACAGCTTTTCTTCGTTTTCTACAAACCAGTTCCAGAATTCTTTCACTCGCCTGGTTAACGGCATGGCCATATTGCACTGACGGATGAGACTCAAGGCGTCTTCATCCTCCGGATCAAGCTCCCTTACCTTGCTGAAATAACCCAGGGCCTCCCGGTAATTGTTCAGAAAATACTGGGCATATCCCATTCTGAAATTCCACCGTTCATCTTCAGCGCCTTCCTCCCTGACGGATTCGAGCAGTTCAGCGGCTTTGGCATATTCCTCAATATTGTTGTACGCCCTTGCAAGAAGGCTGGTCGTTTCAAAATCCCGTTCTGCTTCCGGAATCTGTTCCAGTGCATCGATGATTTCCTGATGCTTTTCGGCCTTGTGCCATTCGTCTATCTGCTTCATCAGTTCGTCATTCATGTTCTCTCCGGTATATATGATTTGCTTATTTTCCGGTTCTATAGGCTGGTCTGCAACCAAAGTCGGGAGGAATTCACCTGAAAGTTTTTTCAGGTCTTCCAGCCTGGAAGCACACAACGTGAAGAGGGTGTACTGGTTGGAACACAGTGCGTGACAGCTGTAAACGGGATAAGGTTCTTCATCCTCTGAATCTTGGCTGGTACCCATGTCATAGAGACGGTATTTTCCGCCGTCAAATTCCCTTTCTTCAATCATTTCCTCTTCCACATCAAGAAAATCCGGCTCACCATTGGTGGAGTATCCTGTACATCTGACCGTGTGCCAGTTGTCTGCAGCCGCATCATAATAGACGAGGGTACCATCATCCGTATCTTCGAGATAGCTGCCCGGCAGACTGAACCTGATCCTTCCGACCTTATGGTTGACAATTCCTCGCCGGTAGCCGATGGTAAATTCCGTTTCGTATGTCGGCATCCCGTCAGTCGGGACAGGGGTACAGCCATGCAGTCTGCAAAGTTCCTCGTATTCCTTTTTTGGGAAAGGAAGAGACGGGTCAAGTGATGCTGCCGTTTCCAGCTCGCTTATGATGTACCCGTTGATGCGGGCATCTTCTTCACTTCTTTCCGACGGCATGAAATAGCAGTCCTCCCACATGGCGTTCAGGGCCAGTCCTCTATGGAAACGTGCATCACGTTCCGGATTGTTCCAGATGAAGAAATCATCGGCGAAAGATTCGATTCCTTCTTCCCGGATACGTCTGATGACTTCTGAAAGGCGGAAAGAACCCAAAGGTGAGATGACAATGCCGCTGTCCGATTGAGGGTAATATTTATTGAGATCCCAGCAGATTGACAGGGACGTACTGCCTTTGTCTTCCTGCTCCTGGATGATTTCAAACAGTTTGGCCAGCCACTTGTGGAAATGTTTCTTCTTCATGGCCTCAAAGTCCCTTTCCGTGTAATACTCCGTTTCATCTTCTACCTCGAAGCGGGTGTCTGTAGCCTGTTGAAGTCGGTCAATGAACGCTATGGCTGCCTTGTGGAAGCCGGGGCCAAGCAGGTTGGTCTGGCATTCTCCGGTTACAGAAACAATGTCATCCGTATTTTCTTTTCCCTCATATTGATAGTTCAGGAACAGGTCGCCTAATTTGCAAAAACGTACCCTCGTTGCAGATTCGTCATGCTCTGCATGATAGCCGGATTCAGCGGCCAGTTTTTCCACGGTGCGCTTGAATGTTTTGATATTCCTGATCCTTGTGCGAATGTTGAATCCAAGTCCCATATTCGTTATATTTTTAGTGTATATTATTAGTGACTAATGCGTTTCAGCTAACAGCATTTAGGCTGTTAAGGTGATTGTTACCAATGTTTTGTTTGGGGAAATAATATAAGCTATCAACTTTGTTTTCCTCAAAATACAGCTCTATATTTCCAGCTCTTATAGAACCATTCTTTGTTATATTATTCTTCAATTTGCCTTTTACATCATCTATACATTGTCCCAAAATGAATATATCGTCAACAAATTCAATAAATATATTCTGCTTTTCTCTCTTCTTGTTGAATTCTTCAACCATAATATATTGACATATATTATTTTCTTTATCAAAAGAGAACTCTATTTTATATCCCGATGAGAAAGCCGCCATTAGATAATGTTGCTTAGTTTCACACAAATCATCAGATATGTTTTTGACAACTTCAATACTTGTCAATTCTTCAGCTATATCTTTTCCAGAAAGTAAGTCCGATGTCTTGATCCTATACATAGCTTATTTTATTTTCGTTATTCTAAATTGGTAATGTTTGGCAGATAAACCGCCTTGCCTTAAAAGTTTCATCTGTTTGTTAGCAACCTATTCGATTGGGATTATCGGATAATACCAATCTTCTTCTCCATTTATAGCAAGTTCAAAAAGAGGATGTATTCGTAATTCTTCTTTTACTTTCTTATAGGCGATTTGCGCCACTTCACTAAGGATGGGCGTTGCCGTTTCCCAACATTCCTCACTGTAATCTTCTTCATAGCTTTCAGGAAAAGAAGCATTTTCTATGCTGGCAAAATCAGAAAGTTCAAATTCAGCTGGGTTAGTTTCTCGGACTTCATCACTGGGTTTGAATAATTCTGCCTGCTCCAAATTCCCTTGTGCCAAATATTTCTGATATTGTTCTTCTTCCCACTTCCTGCTTTTTGAAAGAGACTTATCAGAATGTTCCTTGCTATCCAAACAAACAGCACTATAACAAGAATTGAAATCTGTATAGATACATATAGTGAAGACTTCAAAATCTTGTTTTTCTGTTTTCATTTTCTCAATAGCTTCTTTTACTAATTGAAGCATCTCCTTTTTGTATAAGGTTACATCCAGTTTCTTTTTCTTGCTCATTTTTTATCTTTTTGAGGTTGCTAATGTTTGGTGGCTAACCGACCTTTCAGGGGAGGTTGAGCCATATGTTAGCTGATGTTTTACTTCTATTATTCATTCCTTTAATATATTTGCCAGTATATTAAATATGCGTTTGGAGAAAGGACAATCATTAATGTCTCCCGGCAATCTCAATGCATAAAAATAATAATCTCCCATAAACCATACATACTGATAGTAGTTATGCTTCACATCCATTGTATCTGGAACAATAAACGACGAGTCTAATGACTCAGCCCCTGTATAAAAATATATACAACCCTCTCCATTCATTCGAGTATTATAACCTATTTCCAAATGTGTATCATACATCTCTTGGCTTTTATAATAGAAAAAATCAAAATACTCTTTTATAAATGGTTTATCGTCACCCTTTTTATATTGATAGCCTTCTGCCTGTAGAGCTTTATTAAATTGCTCTATCACTTCTTTATTGCTTTTATGCGAATACAGCAAATAATCAATTCCAGTAATATCCATATATTCTGTTTTTAGAGCATTGTTCATTTATCAGCAGCTAATGGTTTGCAGCTAATCGCCGTTTAAGGCGATTGAGGTG
>ULRR01042149.1_pt1 | contig 115290 bp, 88 predicted proteins | sample 1955651 | NCBI WGS metagenome assembly ULRR01 (sample SAMEA4835688, study PRJEB28245) | human gut metagenome | biome: gut microbiome; material: fecal sample | place: Denmark | collected 2008
CATGGGTCAGGTTGCGGAACATCTCCTTGCCTCCCTCGCTCAGAATGACATTGGTGAAGTTGTCGTATTCGTCAACAATCAGGTAAAGCTGGTATTTCTTACGTCGCGCCTCCGCATTGATTATCTTCATCTTGGAAGCGGCATCTTGTTCCGCAAGCACTTTTTCAACCATCTCCTCATCGTAATAGGACCTGTATTCCTTGATGAAAGAATCCAGTTCGGCACCGCAGTAATCATTAAAGCTGCCTTCCAACTTGCCTTGGCGGGCAGATACAAGGGAAAAGTCGAAGTAAATCACCTGGAAAGCATTCTTCAGCGGAGTAGGGTGCTGTTGTATCCAGAGTCCGCCGAACAGGTCATCGAAACGGTCTGCCTGAGCCATGTCGTAGTATGCCTGCATCATGCTGACGAATACGCTCTTTCCGAAACGGCGCGGGCGAATCAGGAACAGATAGTTGCTTGTGTCTTCCAGCAACGGAAGATACATCGTCTTGTCTATGTAGTACAGATTGTCCCTGCGTATGTCTTCGAAGCGTGCCACGCCGTAAGGGATGCCTTTCACTTTTGCCTTTTCCATGCCTGAATCGTTTTAGATGTTACCGTAGGACAAAGATAAGGTTTTTATTTTTAGTTGACAAGGTATCAGTTGACGAGTTGACAAGGTTTTTGTGGCCAGGAGTTAAAGAAGTTAGAGAAGTTAAAGGAGTTAAAGCCAATAGTTTTGTTTTTTAGGAGTTAAGTAGTTAAAGAAGTTAAGGAGTTAAGCCAATACTTCTGCCGATGTATCTAAAACCTAGTACCTAGTACCTAGTCAACTAGTTACCTAAAAATAAAAAACACAGAGACACGGAGAGAATTAAGAATTAAAATCTGCGTTTCAAACAAAAGCCTTGTCAACTATCTAAAACCTGATTACTTGAAATAAACAAACTTAGTTTCACCCTGTTTCAATATGGTGAAACACTTGTTTTACCTATATGAAACACTTGTTTCACCTAGCTGAAACAGTTGTTTCACTTAATTGAAACTGCCTGAAACTCTAATTGCATCAGGAAGATTGTCTGGCTGGGTACTTTCATATAATTGTCTTTCCGGAAGAAGAAGGTTTCCTCCGGTTGATAAGATAATCGGGAAGCTTTTCAGGTAAAAATAAAACCGGCGCGCATCCCTGCGCACCGGTTTCTGATTACTAATTTAGTAAAATGTGTGTGAGGACGCTTCCTCACGGTTTTGATAGAGATTAATTTACCATCAGAAACATCATTCTGTGGTTTCGTTTCCGCTTCCGTCCGGATTAGAGGTTTGTTCCCCCCTCCGTATCGGAAGTGGTGGTATCTTCGCTTGTATTGCTTCCTCCTTCATTTCCTTCGTCTCCGCTATCTTCGGTATTATCTTCTTCTGGCTTTTCAAGGATTTCTGTATACTCTGTGCCATCTTCTTTCTTTAAATTATCTATATCTCCGTATAGGGTGACGCCTTCGGGCAAAACCAAGTAATATCCTTGTCCGTCCAGCGTGTAACCTTTAGGGATGGTGATGCCGTCTTCAGGAATTTCTACTCCTTCTATATCATTCCAATCCACATGGGTAAAGAAGCGGATGGTTTGTGTTTGTGATTCTCCCTCTCCCTCTACATGTACCAGATAGTCGGGGATGCTTGCAGGGGTGCTTAGCAGACCTATAAGCAAGGCTTCTGCATCTTCTTGGGTATAGACGCCGGGGACACGGTGCTGGGGGATGGTTCCGATTTCTTCTGTGTTCCAACCTGTTATATAAGAATACATACCGCTTACTGTACCGTCTCTTACGATAAGATTCATCGTCAAACATTCACCGGCACGAAGTTCTGTCGGGTCGTTTACTTGGGTCAACGAACCTGTATAAGTTCCTGAACTGGTTGTAATGATGAAGAAACTGGGCTCTTCATAATAATACGGTGTTTCGCTATTGTCTGAGCTGAAGTTGAAAGGAGGAACATAGAGTACGTAATCATTAGCATTTACTCCTTCTCCTTTTTCCCACTCCCATTCTATGCCTTTGGATGTTGGTTCTTCGGGAATTGTTAAAACCTGTGGATATTTTTCTTTCCCTTCTTCAGTTGTATAGCCAGTGGCGGTAAAGGTTGCAGACTTGGCTAAATTGGGGAATGTGATTGTACACGACGTGATAGGGTTGGTTGAACCATCCGCTTCAATGTGAGTGATGCTGTTCAATTTTATTTTGGCAACCGGATGATAAAAGTGCAAACTGACATATTGTCCCCATTCGTGGTATGAAATGGGACCTTCATGGGCAACAATGAAAGTTTCCAATCCTGTCTTTGCTTGTGTGCCGAAAATCACTGTGCCGGTAGTCTCTGCATTCATAGAAACTCCTCCGGTAATTTGAGTATCTTCTCCGTTAGGTTTATGAGGTTGTGTCCATGCATAAAATTCATGTTGGGCATCTGCATCTTCCCATTTTAATGCTTCTCCACCAGTTGTCTCCAATTTTCCTTGTTTTCCCGATGTGACTTGATATACTTGGGTTTTAGATTCTTCATCATTTATTTGTTGCCAAATATAGATGTTTTCCTCATTATAAAGATTATTGTCACTACCCATGATGGTTGATTCGCGTGTGGTTATGACTGTACTGTTTTCTACCGAACCTATAAATGTAATCGCGCTGTCAGCTATTTCTTCCGATGACATGCCGGTGGATTCTTCATCGGTACAGGCATAGGTTGTTACAAACAACGAAGCCGCTAACATATATAGGATATTCTTATTTATTTGTTTCATGGTTCCGTTTGATTTTGTCGTTATGGTTGTTAGTTATCCAAATCTCCACCAATGTCGCCCGCATCAATTGGAGCACCAATATCATCCAATTCTGTTGCTGTTGTATTCATGCTGGTATCATTGGTAATTGATGTATCGTCTGCCCTTCCGGCAATCTTGCCTACATGATAATTGCTACTTTCTTCTTCATATAATCCATTGAAAGTAATCCATGTCGTGTTATTGGAGGAAACAGTCTGGAATATCTGTCCATAAAGTCCGCCAAGGGCATAAATGGAATAAGGAAGAGGAGTAAATTGTCCTTCGTCTGTCGGTCCGTGTAAAGTTCCGTAGACGGCATTGTTATTGATTGTGCCTACTGCGGCAACATAACCAACCAAGCCTCCGGTATAGGCATGGCCTTCTACTTGATCGTTTTCTGTGGAATAGGCAAGTCCGCTATGGATGTCTCCATGGAAGGTACAATTGGAAACTCCTTCTGTTGCTTCGGTGAAACGTGTCATGCCTGCTATTCCTCCGGTATAAACCAGCACACCGCGGGCATTGGATGCATCGACGGTAGCTTCCAGCGTACAATTGGCTATGTTACCGGTAGAAAGTCCTACCAGTCCGCCTGTATATCGTTCTCCGATTTGGTTCGGACAGTTACAGATTACGGTTATGGTTCCTTTATCTTCAGCTTCTGCTGCTTCTTTAAATCGTGAAACATCTTGTAGATTTCCGGATGATTCGCCTATCAGTCCGCCTACATAAATTCTTCCTAAGTTTGTTGTTGCTTCTGTCGTATAAACTTTGACCGTAATGTCTTTGCTTAGTTGGATTTTTTCGATATTGCCCGCACTGTAACCAATCAATGCACCAAAGTTGCACAAATCGGCTGTAGCGTTGGGTTGCGCTTCGATGGTGATTCCCGTCAATCGGATATTGTTGATGTCGCTTGAGATACTGCTTGTCCTGCATAGAGCACCTATGTTTGTCGTATTGGTTTCATTCTGATTTTCAGTAATCTTTACATTTGCCAATTGCAGGTTGGTTATTGTGCCTTCAACGCCTTCAAACAAAGGTTGACTTACATTTTTGATGTAATGGTAATTCCCGTTGAATATGGCACCGTTGGGCAAGGTGTGTGGACTGAATGATTGATTATTAAAGTTTACATTCACTAATAATTCGACTCCTCCTTCAGGAGATGGAGTAAGTATGGTGGTTCCATCTTCCTCATAAGCAGTTCCTGCACAAATGTGGTCGAGGAACTCATTGATACTAACTTCTACTTCATTGGGGTCTTCTTGGTCTGGGTCGTCCCACCAATCGTCTTCATCTTCGTCTACTGTGATGCTGCCCGAATTTTTGATAATGGATACCACATACGATTTCCCTTCCTCCAAGTTATTCAATTCCTCCATATTGAGGGTAAGATAAGGACGGCTGTAGCGATAAGTCAGTTGCATGCCTTTATAACCGTAATCTACATTTGCATCACAGGGAGCCAGATAATAACTTACATAACTTGTATTGTCGTCTTCTGTGCTCAACCGTTGGCTGCTTACTCGTGGTTCTTCTGTCCCTTCCTTTATAAAATCAAATTGAAAATCACCATTGCTTGTAATGAATAATTGGAAGGCATCTTTCAACTCTTTCTCTTTCAACTCTGTACTTTTCTTGACCCAAAATTCGTTTGCGTTATCGGTAATGTCGGTAATGGTAAGTTTGGTACACAGGTGTTCGAATTTTAACGGTACGGCATGTCCGTATTCTATTTCTTGGGCTTCTGCTACCAAAGGGTCGGTGACATCGGTCAACGTCTCCAGCTTTACGGTAATCGGTGTGTCAGCCAACCGGCCATCCGATGCACTGATGTAATAAGCTGTAAAGTCTGCTTCTGTTGCATTCCACGGCCATGTCATAGGGGATGAGGTGCCCACTTCGGCTGTAGCGGTTGTTTTCCATTCTGTACCATCGAACTGGAAACAATCGTAGAAAGGAGCTTGCTTTTCTTCTGTCCCGTCAGCTTTCTTTATGGTAAACACAGCGACAACGTGAAGGTAGTCGCCTGACTGGAACTCCTGTTTATAGTTGTCTTTTATTTCGGCTCTCGATTGGGCATCTTGTTCCATGGGTGTAAGCTCGGTAACGAAAGTGATGGGCAAACCGTTTTCCGGATTCCGGTTGTCAATTCCGTTCCCTGGTTCCACGTCATCCTTGCAACCCGAAAGGCAGGTGGCAAGAGCGAGACATATAGTCAGTATGTATTTTTTCATGATGCGCATAGTTTATTCGGTTTTTTGAAATATCAAATCGGTAACGAAGTTGCCTGTAATGGTTACTGCTGTTTCTTCGGGATTGTCTAACTTTCCGACAAGATAACTGTAGCTTTCCTCCGATTGGGTTCCTATTAAAGTGCCGCCACAGGTGTTGTTCTGGATAGTACCTCCAGATACCGTTCCGGCAATTGCTCCTACAAGTCCCTTAGTATTATTGATAAACAAATTACTAATGTCGCAGTCGGTTATGCTTCCACCCGTCATGGTGTTGGCAAGGCAGCCGATGGCTTCTGAACCTGTAGTATTTGTGATTGTTACGTTTTCCAGTTTCAGGTTCTTTATCTGGCCACCTTCGGATAACGTTCCGATGAAATACGGATTTTCCCCCTTCAAAGTCAGATTACGTAAAGTATGGTTACGTCCATCCAGTACATCTTTGAATGTGGTTAAGAGACGACTGGTTTCCATATCCAATTGGGAACAGTCGATGTCGTTATTGAGATAAAACTCCCAATGGTTGTTTTCATAACTTCCGTATTGGGTTAAATTCGTATTTTTGCTGCTGGAGTCACTGTTGTATGCACTAATCCATGCCTTTAGTTCATCGACTTCGGATATGCCTTTTCTTTCTTCTACGATTTCTTCTTGTTGGTCCCATGGCGTAAATGTTCCCGGCCAGATGGTTGGTTGGTCTCCTTGCATTTGTACGGTGAAGGTGTAGCGTGTTCCTCTCTCCAGTTTAGGCAAGATGCCGTTGGGACGAACCTTTTGTGGGTTCCCGAAGACATCATTTATTTGAATGTACTCAACTTCGGTTTCGCTGGGTACGAGAACATAAAAGAAACTATTTTGGGCATACGTTTGGTCTCTGATTTCATCTTCAGCAGTAATTACTTGCTCGTTTGGAATGGCAATATAGTCCTTTTTTGCTTTAGCATCTGTGACCAAATCCAAATCAAAGTCTTGGTTCGTGTTTCTTACTACTTTGGCATAAGCTACGCCTTCTTTTAAGTGTACTGTAATGCGTGCATCTTCATCTATGCTGAATCCTGTTCCTGGAAAGATGAAAAGCATAGAAAATACGTGTTTGAAGTTGAAGTGAATCAATCCATCTGCATTGTTTAATCCGGAACTACTGGCTATCAATAAGTCAATGAGTCCGTTATCTCCCCACTCAGATGATTCATCAAAAATTTGAATACGATTCTCCACCTCTTGTTTGGCATAAGGATAATACGCAAAAAGTCTTCCCCAGTTGCTTGGCGTGTTGCCTAGCTCAGAGTTATAGAAAGTCTGGAAGTATCTGTCATTATCTGTGGAACCTTCAATTTCTTTCGTATAAGTCAGGCATAAGTTGTTGAAGCCGTTGCTTGGCTTGCCTTCTGCTCCCCATTCAGAATAAAAGCCTATTTGGTCACCTGCTGCAAATCCACCTTGCTCCCACGTGTTAAATTTGTCTTTACCTACCCGGCTCTCCACCGTTACTGCATTTTCGATGCTACCGGTAATGATGACTGGGGTAGAAGTGTTGTTGCTTATGCGATTTATTTCATCTTGGGTACATCCTGTCGTCAGTGTGGCAATAAGGCAGGCAAACAGTCCGTATGTTGTTATCTTTTTCATTGTGCTTCCTCCTTTTCGCTTTCGTTATCGTTTTCTGTGTTTCCATCATTCCCATCGGTTGGGAGATTGCCTGTATCTCCTTCCTCAGTTGAGGATTTTATCAAATTTTCATAAGTTTTTTGCCCATAGACAGTATGGTTGTTTAATTGTAAATTCAACTGTTCGTCATTGTTGAATTTCAAATCATCATTTAATGCTGTTTCTTCTCCAAAAGAAGCGAAGATACAGATTGTCCATATCCCCTTGTCATAAGTGGCATAGCGTTTTAATGTTGATTCGTCATCGTTATTATAAGCAGTTACGACTGTTTTATAGTCGTCTTCATTGTAAATGCCAAGCTGGTTACATTCGATGCTTACAGGGCCTTTGTCTTCCCAGTTTTCCACCCGTGCAGGAAGGAAAAGTATCGGTTGTTCTTCGATATCCTCTACCAGTAGCACTCGGATGGTAAGCAATTTACCTGCTTCGAATGCCAATGTCCGGGAGGTGGCATTGTTGTCATCGGAAGATTCTTCACCTGAAAGCATGGTTTCTGGTATGGTACCTGTATAGGTCGTACCATCTTTTAATATAATTTGTAATTGAGGGCGTCCATCGCTGAAGTTGAGCGGTGGAAATATCCAAGTGTCTGTATCACCGTTGTCGGATAAAATTCCTTCATGGATTTTGACGTCTTTTTTTGTTGTTTCATTATTTACGCTTACAACTCCCGTATTGCGATTAAATGTAGAGGGAGTCGTTCTTATTTCTAACAAAGATACGGTAACTCCTTTTTTAACTTCCTCTTCTATTAAACTCAATCCTTCTGCTACATCGATATTAACTTTCACGCTTGCCATTCTGTGCTGGAGGGTAAATATGACAGGCTCAGCGGTGTTCCATGTAGCCTCCTCTGTTTTCCCCCATACAATATCGTTTTTATCCTCTTGTGCGTTTGCAGCTTTGTACGCATCACCTAAGGTGACATCAGTCACATTTATTTGATTTTGTACATTGTCTAATGTCAGCGTGCTTTTGCCACTTATGTTTTTTACCCCTTCCCATTTCAGTGGAGTGCCTGTACCTTCCGTGTCGTAGATATAGGGGTATCCTACACCACTTGTAAAAATGGCAGATAATACTTGTTGCTTGTTGATAGTGTCGGTGTAGGTCAGGTAGTATTGTCCTTCTTCTATCTCACCCGACTCAACCCTGCTGTCTGCTTGTCCGTTATTGTTGACAGAGGCGGATAGGACAATCGGATTATCACCGCCTTGTTGGGCTGTGACTGAATCTTGTTCTTCTGTACAGGAACAGGCAAGCATTCCCCAAACAAGTAAACATATATATTTTTCTGTTTTCATAATTCAATGCAACTTTATTGTTCTTATCCTGTGTCATAAATTTGCCATACTGTCATTCAGTTGGCTCATTTGAAGTATCTGGACTGGTTGGCGTATCCGTGGTATTCGACCCATCCGGTTCCATAGGCATGGTTGTATACCACGGATCCCATTCTTCCACAGAGGCTTTTAGTTGTATGATTTCTGTTTCATCTACATTGGAAGTCAGTTCCAGATTCGTGATATATCCTTGGGTCAATGGTATGCTTGCTTCGGGTCTGAAAATATAATTTTTGCTTTTTATGACAGGAAGATTATTATTGTTAAATTCTCCCGTATAAGTCTTTATGCGGAACTTTACCCACTCTTGGTCTGGAGAAATACTTTGGGCAGGTATGATGCCGCAATAAATAGAGCGTTGTGTTCCTGTTGTACCGTCACCTTCTTTTATTTCATTTAATAAAGGATACATCGTAATGTCGCGTTTCTCACCGGTTGCATATACGGTGCGTGCTCCGTCATTAGGAATGGCTTCGCTGTATTCTGTTTCATATCCCGTTTGCATGCCGATTAATTGCACGCATTCAATAGCATTCTCAGGAAATCCACCGTCTTGTTGGGGAGGGGAGATGGGAAGGTCGATTGTTACCCTTACCATCGCAAACACGTGATGGAATTTCAGCTTGACCAAATCGTAACGGTCGCTTAACGGTTGGGCGTGATGGGCTAGCAGAAGGTCGGCTTTCCAAAAATTATCTCTTGTAGTTTGGTCGGTTTCTATTTCACTGAAATGCGTATATGTCATCGGGTAGCAAGCTGCTTCGAAAACAAAGGCGGCTGCTGTCGGGCGGATTTCGTTCCAATCGAAACCGCTTCCGTCCTTGGTAGGAGTGAAATTTATGCCATTTTTATCGGTTTGCCCTGTATAGGTGTATTCTTTGTATGCACCTTCTGTCTTAAAGTCCGGTACCGAATAGTTTACGGTATTGACTACCCGGATACGGCTTTTTCTTTCATCAGTAAAAATGAAGCTATTGTGTAAATAGTCTTCGCCATCTTCAGCCCGGCTTGAACTGCTTCCTTGGATGCTGGCAGAGAAACCTACGGCTGTGGTCTCTTCTGGGGCGGCATCATCGGCCGTAGGCAATGGCTCATTCGAAGAGCAGGCTGCCAGCAGCGTCACGAAGAGAGGTATGATATATTGCTTTTTCATAAGTTTCTTGTTTTACGGGTTAGTTTGTAGTTTCTTCTTCGGGAACAATTGTTCCGGTAGTAGGGTCATATTCTTTCCATGCTTCTATTTCTGCAAAGATACCATCCGGGCCTTCGCCTTCTTCCAATGCCTTAATCGTGACATCTATCTGTACGTAAGTGCCACGGAAGAGGGAAGGAAGGTTTTCAAGCTTGGCGGTATAAACCTTGCTGTCTTCTGCCGTCCCATTTTCTTCGCTGATGCGGAAGGAAATAGTGTATCCTTGTGTATCAGGGGAATCAGGTTCAGGAATGTTCTTGCTTTCGTGCAGGTAGATGGGAGTTTCACTTTCGGCAGGCGTTGTTACCGGCGTACCTTTACTTACCTCCACAGGCTCTGCATAGATATAGGTATACGCAGTGTGATTAGCATCGGGTGGCACATGGTAGTCGGTAACAGGTGTGTCATTTTCCTTGTTGTATTGCGCTAAGACTTTCTCGTACCATTCAGTGTCTGTGACTTGAGGAATCAAGTAGGAGTTTTGGGCTACCTGTTCAAGTGTCCACGAATAGATGGTAATGGGTTCCCCCGATTCTAATGCGTTGTTGTATGTAATGTGGATTTTGTTGGCAGCATGTGCTACCCATAAATCTTTGGTTTGGTTTTCATTACCTACTTCAATCTCATATTTAGCAGTGGCTGGCAAGTGGAAATTTACACCTTCTGATTTATTAGAAAACCAACCATCATCAGTTGTCAATTCGAGGTTATCCAGATTGCTTATGCTTATTTCTTTGTTTTCAAGAATATCCTCGCAATTAGCCAGCAGGTAGATGGTTTTGGTTTCGTTGCCTTTTACGATAAAGCTATAATATCTGGTTTCGAATAGCCCTTCACCATCTTCTCCTGTCAATGTATACTGTCTGTCGTGCTCTAACTGGTCATTCTCATCGAAGATAATGATGCGCAGGGTATGCATCAGCTCTCGATATTTATCAGCAGAAGAATCTTCATCGAAACTGGCACGTGAAACCATAGCTGCCGAGATGGTAAGGTTGACCATGCCATCTGTTTGCTGTGGGGTATCTTCCTGCCGGTTGCACGAGGCAAACAACAGGAAGAGCAGACAGAGGGGAATTATATGTCGTGTAATATATTTCTTCATGATAACGGAATATTATTCAGTCGTACTACCCAGTCGTTGATAACTATGACGGTTTGCAACCACAGGTTGTTGTCGTCCAGAAAGAAGATAAGCGACCATTCGCTTTCGCGGTCGAGAAACTCTTGGGCGGGCATATCGGCATAAAGGTCGCTTTTCAGCAGCAGCAGATAGTCGTTGAGCGGGATGTTTACAATCTCCCTGCCGTCTTCGCGTGCTGTGATGAGCAAGCGTGGATGATTGGCCGTCATCAGGCGTGAAGTGGACAGCTCGGCGTAGGCTACGGTCACTTCCGATTCTTCGCCTCCGCTTTCGCCTACGATGCGTTCGCCTTGGCTCCACGGCAGGTAGGTAATCGTACCGTTACTGATGAGGCTGTTGTCGGAAGCAAACAGCGTATTGTCGTCGGTAATGCGGAAGTCGAAATCATCGCTGTCCAGCGGCTGGTTGTTGAGCTGCTGGAGGATGATTTGCACATTGTTGGTGTTCTTCATCATGTAGACCGTATGGTCGGCATACATATCGCCTTCTACTGTGACGTCGAGGCTGCCATAGAAGAGGTCGTGCAGTTTGGCGTCCGAAGTTTCACCGTTGTATTGCATGGCTATTTGCAGTGCCTGCAATGTGCTTCCTGCAGCCGGTTCGGCATTCGGGGTGAATGAATGGGCTTCGCATGCCAGCCCGCCGTAGGCAACGAAGTGGTAGCTTCCTTCCGGCAGGTCGATTTGCATACGGTAGTTTTCGTCCTTCAGCGCGTCGCTGGTTTCGGTACGGGTAGCTACATAGTTTCCGCTTTCGTCGTAGATGTAAAGCGTCAGGCAGTCTACTTTGGCAGGGAATGCGTTGGCATATTCCATGTTGTAATCGTAGACAAAGCGCAGGTTGACTCCTTTGGGACAAGGTTCCAAGTCGTCGTTGATGCACGAAGACAATGCGCATAGCAGGGCAGCTATCGGGAGTATTGTCCGTGCTATAGATATCATATATCGTTTCATGGCGTTGTAAGTTTTAATGTCTTATTCATTATATTGTACCACTATTATCTTGGTCTCCAAATGTGATGCTATTTACACGTACTACCCAAGGTAATACTTGTACCTTTACTTCGAAGAATACTTTGGGAGCTTCCGGGTCTGGTTCCTCCGGATCTGGGTCTGGTTCTTCTTCGTCTGGAGTTTCAGGGTCGGGTGTTTCACCTTCGGGATACCCAAAGCGATAAATGGCTTCTACGCTAAGCTTGTAGACATTGTTGCGTACTACAGCAAATTCCATCGGACCCATATCGGGAACTTTCCCGTTGTCATTGTGACGGTTCCAGTAATAATAATAGGTATAATAGTTACCGTCTTCGTTGGGCTCATAGATGGTGAATCCTGCTCCTTTATAATCATAATCTCCATTTGTTACGGCTCTGTATGCATACGCGACATTTGAGTTTGAATGAACTGTTGCATAGTTTGCTACTGCTTCCCAGTTGCCGTACAGCTTGTTTTCGAAAACATAGATAGGTTCTCCTGCCGTCCATGTCACGTCACTATCTTCTGTTATCCCTATTTTTGCTCTAAAGACGACACCTGTTGTGATTCCGTTTTTTTGCAAGGCATCAGTTTCCTGTTCATCTTGAGGTATGGTGTTTTCTATGGCATAGCGCCAGATGTGATAGCCTTTGGTTTCATCCTTATCTTCTCCCCAGTTGTCTTCTGTATTGTTGCTTATGGTAGCCAATGAAGTCCATTGCCATGTTTCAGGTTCTTCTAAGTTGTAAAAGAAGTTATCTGTCTTATTAGTCCAGTTTTCAGCGCTTGTATAATTCACTTTTTCTTCTGCATCGGTATCTACCACGTAATTGTTAGCGGTTTCCACTCCACAAACGGCTGATTGGGCGTTTTGTCCATTGTCAGAAACTCGGCGCAAGTAGTAGAAACTCTTGCTCATATTGATAAGGGCAATGTCCGTCAGCTCGATATAGATGCCTGGATTGGTATTTGTCGTTTTGACATCCACATCATCATATATGGGATATTGGTTATTGTTTTTGGCTTTGTAGTCGAAACGTGCTGCAGAGCGTTCCACTTTGATGGGGCCTATCTCGAATGAATGGCTGGATGAAAGATATTCGTTCCATGAGGTAGGCAATGTAATTAAATGCTTTACAGCATTGCTCATCAGGAAATTGCTGCTTTGCCATACCGATGCGTTTTCACTTTCACCGTCGGTTAGGGTATGGGCTTTGTTGATAAAATCTTCTACTCGTGCACTTCCGGCTGATGCGCCTGCCAAGGCACGTAATTCATCGGTCGGGTTGCAAAATGCATACACATAAGCTGTTTTTGGGATCGTAGTACCCGTTCCTTCTTCGGGTTCCGGACTTACACAGTCTTCCAGCCTTTGGGGCGGGATGGTAATCACATATTGATTTTCTGTGTCTGTAGTGGGGCTTACCGAAACGACATCGGTGGATGTCAGATACGTGTTATTCTCATCTGTGAAAACCAACAGAATCTGATTGATTTGGTTTTCATAGTCTTTGCCCACTTCAGTACCGTCTTCAGAGGTGACATAACCATCTTCCTCATCTGAGGTCGTTGCACTTCTGCTTCCGCTTGGCAGGTCAAGCGAGAACTGCAGATATACGGAGTTGGAGGTCTCCGTAGGGACGTTTCCTCCCTCTATCTCGTCGTTGCATGCTGTGAAGCATACAGCTAACGCGCTCATCATTAAAAAGCTATGTAGTGTTTTCATTGTTCGTCTGCTAATTAGTAGGGTTGCATCATTTGGTTATTTCTTCGATTTGCTTCAGGCAGTCTTCCGCCTGGCTGACACCCATTGCCTGTGCCTGTTGCAAGTGGGTACGGGCTTCGGTATAGTTTCCTTCGAGGGCAGCCAGTACGCCACGTGCATATTCAGCTTCTTTGCCTGTGCCGGCTTTTTCGAGGTACTTGCGGGCTGCGGTCAGGTCGCGCTTGTTCATGGCTACGTTGGCTGCATTGAGGTTGGCAGTTTCGTCGTCGGGATACATCCGGACGGCTGTTTCGAATACTTCGTTATAAGCGGGTGTGCCCGACTCGTAGGTATTGGCTATGGTGTAGAACTCTTGCAGGCTCAGTTTGCCCGGTGCGGTTTTCATGATGCGTTTGGCTTCTTCCACATCGGTGTACGAGCGGACTACATATTCTACGGTATAGTCGGAGTGGCGCAGTGCCGGGTAGCAGTTCTTCAGCAGGAAGGCGTAGGTATCGGGATAGCGGCGCTTGATGTTGGCTTCTTTTTTATCCAAGTCAGCCTCGCTGGCGGATATCAGCTTCAGGATGCCTTCTTTGTCCGAAAGCTCGGTCGACTCGAGGTAGCGTACCAGTCCTGCCCAGTCTTCCGGTTCCCAGGAAACGGTGAAGATAGAAGGGTCGAAATGGTATTGCTCTTGTACGTAGGCTTTCAGTGCCTCGGTTCTTCCTTTTGCCAGGCGGGTATTGTTGGCATACGAGCCTTCGGGCGAGGCGTAACCCTTGATGCTGATGGCTGTAATCCGGGTGTCGGTATCGTTCTTTACGACATCGATGGTCTGACGGATTTTTTGCAGCTCGGTAGGATTGTTCCGGTATTCGGGACGGATAACGGTCTGGTTGACGGGGAAATCGATAAATGCTGAGCCTTTGACGTTGCGGGTCTTGACGGTTTCTACTTCGGGCTGTACATAGACAAATACCGGTTCGAATACTTTAGGTGCCATATCCAGCTGGGTCAGCAGGTCGTGGTTGTTCATCAGCAGTTCGCTACAGCAGCCGCACAGGTCTTCGCCGATGATGACCGAAGCATTGTCCATCCATTCGGCATACGGTGTCATCGCCTGATAGTGTATCTCTGTTACTTTTCCTTTGCGATAGAAATAGGTTCCTTCTGCCGGTACGCCGTTGCGCAAGTGGTGGTAATAGCGGTTACGTCCGTTGATGCTTACGGTAGGCAGGTTGACAAATGTCTCTTCGCTGCTTTTCAGGGCGGGGGTAAGTATCACTTCCTGGTCGGATTTCACGTCCAGTCCGCTGACATCCATCACCATCGAAAGGAAGATGTTGCCTTCATTCCGGGCGATGTTCAAGTCCTTTATCTGTATCTGCCCGTTCATAATGCTCTGGGCATTTACACCTATTATAATAAATAGGCAGCATAACGTGCTGAAAATATATTTTGCTTTCATAATCGGGAAGTATTTAGAATACGTAGACTAAATTGATTGCCGCTTTCGTCGGTCCGAAGTAGTGATGATCACCGCTATCCAGCTTCTCGCCGCATTGGGCACACGGGTAACGGTCGAAGTGGGTATAGGCATATCCCACACCGATTTCCAGTTCGAAGTTCCAATGCTTGCTGAGTATCCATGTATAGCCGTATGCGACACCCGCGCCTGCGAACCATCCTTGGTAGCGTGAATCGGAAAGCTTAGACAAGTCGCTGCCTAAAAACATGATGTCATTTTGGAGGTTTCCCACATTGTATTGACCGCCGTGGGCATGAATTCCCAGAAAATGTCCGCTAAAGCTGTTGCAGAACCAATAACGTGCTTCGGGCTGTACCAGCCAGTGCTTCCATTTGCGGTCGTGCGACATATCCCAAGCGTTGAGGTTTCCTGATACGTCGAGTGTCCATTTGGGAGCCAATGCTATTTCTATCCCGGCATTAACGGTGGCAGTCGCATCATAAAGCACGTTGGTTTTTAATGCAACTTTCTGTGCCGAGGCTGAAATGCCCAAGCACAATAAAAGGATTGTAATTACCTGTTTCATAGCCTAATCCTCTTTTTTTTGTGTTTTCTTATATCTCTATTTTTTTTCTATCTCTATTCTCTCTTTTCAATAACCCGATAGGAATCTACTGTTGTGTTTTTATTAGCAGAAGATGGGTTAAAGGTCTTATTCGGGGTGTTTTCGGTTATTAGCTGCAAAGCTATGTAATTTATTTTAGACACACAAATCTTTTTTCTTGTTTTTTATAAAAAAACAGAAAGGAAAAGGAATTTGAAACAAGAGGCACGGAGAGAATGAAGAATGAAGAATTAAGAATGAAGAACGAAGAATGAAGAATTAAGAATGAAGAATGAAGAATGAAGAATTAAAATCTGCGCTAATCTGCGTTTCAAATCAAAATCGAACGCAGAGACGCGGAGGCGCAAAGCTTTTAATTCTTCATTTATCTAAATCTGTGTAATCCATTGAAGGAAAAATTTGTGTAATCTGTGGTGAAAAAAAATAAAATCTGCCGGTTGCTTGCCTATTCGGAATATTCTTGATAACTTTCCGCTGTCCTTTTTGGATTTTGCATAAAACAGGGTTTTAAAATTAAAAAGAGTAAAAACAACAATATTATGATGGAAAAAACTTGGAGATGGTTTGGAAAGAAAGATAAGATTACACTTTCCATGCTGAGACAAATCGGAGTAGAGGGCATTGTAACCGCGCTTCACGAAGTGCCGAATGGTGAAATCTGGACCGAAGAGGCTATTAACGATTTAAAGTCGTACATTGAATCGTATGGCTTGCGCTGGTCGGTAGTAGAGAGCTTGCCGGTATGTGAAGCTATCAAGTATGCCGGACCGGAACGCGATCAGCTGATCGAGAATTACAAAGTGAGCCTTGCCAATCTGGGTAAGTGTGGCGTAAAGACAGTATGCTACAACTTTATGCCGGTTATCGACTGGGTGCGTACCGACCTGCAACATCCGTGGGACGACGGTGCAAGCTCGTTGTATTTCGACCGGGTACGTTTTGCCTACTTCGATACCAAGATTCTGCAACGCAAGGGAGCGGAAGCCGATTATAGCGAAGAGGAACTGCGCAAGGTGGCAGAATTGGACAAGGTCATCACCGAAGCCGAGAAGGACGAGCTGGTAGACGCGATTATCGTGAAGACACAGGGGTTTGTGAATGGAAACATCAAGGAAGGCGACAAGAATCCGGTGGCTATCTTCCGTAACCTGCTGGCATTGTATGACGGCATCGACCGTGCTGCCTTGCGGGAGAATATGCGCTATTTCCTGGCTGCCATTATGCCGGTATGCGAGGAATATGGCGTGAATATGTGTGTACATCCTGATGATCCTCCTTTCCAAATATTGGGCTTGCCGCGTATCGTGACCAACGAGGAAGACATTGCGTGGTTCTTGAATGCGGTCGACAATCCGCATAACGGACTGACGTTCTGTGCCGGCTCATTGAGTGCAGGCGAGCATAACGACACGCGTGAGTTGGCTAAGAAGTTCGCTTCGCGTACTCATTTTGTTCACTTGCGCAGCACAGCGGCTATGCCGGGCGGTAATTTCATCGAAAGCTCGCACCTGGAAGGACGCGGTCACGTGCTCGACCTGATTCGTATCTTCGAACAAATCAAGCCGGGATTGCCGATGCGTGTCGACCACGGACGTACGATGTTGGGTGACGAAGATAAAGGTTATAACGCCGGTTATTCGTTCCACGGCCGTATGTTGGCATTGGCGCAAGTAGAAGGCATGATGGCGGCTGTAGCCGATGAGATGAAACGAGGAATTAAGGTGGAATATTAATAGTTGACGAGGTTTTGTTTTTTCACCACAGATTACACAGATTTTTTTTCATTATTGATTACGCAGATTATCATTTAAAACGCAGATTAGTGCAGATTTACGCAGATTATTATTTTCACCACAGATTAATTAAATGAAGAATTAAAACTCTGTGTCTCCGTGTTTCTGTGTTTAAATAAGAAAAAATCTCCGTGCGCTTTGCTTTCTCAAAAAAATAGAAAACTTTGCATCTTCGCGTCTCTGCGTTCGATTTTATTAAACCACAGAACTTGTTTAATTAATAAATCTGTGTAATCTGTGGTGAAAAAAACAGTCAACTAGCCACCTAAAAATGTGTATGAAAAAGATTAGTTTACTTAAACGATGCAGTGTCCGGTTCCGTCGGTGGAGCCGGAAAGGGTATGCTGTGTTTGTCAGCCTGCATCGGGCGGTAACTATCGGGCACGTATGCCGGAGCATTATGGACGCGGCATTGAGCAAGAACAAATCTTTTTCTACGGCGAACAGGAAACAGGCACTTGCATGGATCGGTACGGAAGCTATGGAAGAAGTGCCGGATGACGAAGGCGGAGGAATCTTTGTGTCCGCGTCACAGGGATGGAAATCCGTATCACTTTTGTGCTTGGTGCAGATGGCGGTACAGGTTTTGGGCAAGGTTGCTTCTTGTCCGGAGCGTTTATATACCTTATTATATATAATAGTAGGCGGAATGGGAAAGACTCGTAAGCGGGTCTCTCTCATTCCGCTTTTTTGTTTAAAAACGGAATGAAATGATAGAAAAATTAGAGAAAACCATTTATGAAGGGAAACAGCTCCAGCCGGACGAGGTGTTGGAAGCGGTGGAAAACACTTCGTTGGACGAATTGTGCGAAGCGGCACATCGGGTGACGGTGCGTTGCGCTTCGCGTAAGTTCGATATGTGTTCCATCATCAATGCCAAGTCGGGACGTTGTTCGGAGAATTGCAAATGGTGTGCCCAGTCGGCGCATTACGATACCGGCGTGCAGGTGTATGGATTGGTATCGGAAGAAGAATGCCTTCGTCACGCCCGGCTGAATGAAAGTCAAGGAGTCGGTCGCTTTTCGCTGGTGACAAGCGGGAAGCGTCCTTCGGATAAGGAAGTGGACGAGTTGTGCAAGCGTTTCGCTTACCTGCGTGCGCATAGCGGCATCCGGCTGTGCGCTTCGTTAGGGCTTGTCGATGAGGAGCAGCTACGAGCCTTACACGAATCGGGCGTCGGCAGGTATCATTGCAATCTGGAGACTGCCCCTTCGTATTTCGCTCACCTTTGCACCACCCATACGCAGGAAGAAAAGCTGGAGACGATTCGTGCCGCACGCCGGGTAGGTATGGAGGTATGCAGCGGAGGCATTATCGGGATGGGTGAAACGATGCGTCATCGGGTGGAACTGGCTTTTACGTTGCGTGAGCTGGATGTGAAGTCGATACCGCTGAATCTGTTGCAGCCCATTCAGGGAACTCCGCTGGAAGATATGCCCCATTTGTCGGAAGAAGAAGTATTGCGCACCCTGGCGATGTTCCGTCTGGTGAATCCCGATGCCTATCTGCGGTTTGCCGGCGGGCGTTCACAACTGAGCGAAGCGTGTGTACGGCGTGCATTTTATGCCGGTATAAACGCTGCCATCGTCGGCGATTTGTTGACCACACTGGGCTCGAAGGTGGCAGAAGATGTAGAACGAATAAAAGCAGCAGGTTATGAATGTAGATAAAGTATTTGATGAGTTCGACCGTGAACATTTGTGGCATCCTTATACGTCGACGCTCAATCCCTTGCCCACTTATAAGGTGGAGCGGGCAGAAGGATGCGTGATTACACTGGCAGACGGTACCGAACTGATAGACGGAATGTCTTCGTGGTGGTGCGCGGTGCACGGATACAACCGTCCCGAACTGAATGAGGCTATTGAGCGTCAATTGAAAGCTATGGCACACGTGATGTTCGGCGGACTGACCCACGAGCCGGCCATAGCCTTGGGCAAGCGTCTGTTGCGGATAGTGCCGCCCTCGATGCAATACATCTTTTATGCCGATAGCGGTTCAGTGGCGGTAGAGGTGGCTTTGAAGATGGCTATACAATATCAGTATGCGGCAGGCCGTCCGCAGAAAACCAATTTCGTGACTATCCGTTCGGGTTATCACGGGGACACGTGGAATGCGATGTCGGTATGCGACCCTGTCACGGGTATGCATAGTTTGTTCGGTCCGGCATTGCCGGTGCGTCATTTTGTTCCTGCTCCCCAAAGCCGTTTCGGAGGCGAATGGGACGAAAACGATATCCGGCCTTTGCGCGAGATGCTGGAAAGGCATCACGATGAGTTGGCTGGGTTGATACTGGAACCCGTGGTGCAGGGAGCGGGCGGGATGCGTTTTTACCATCCGCAGTATTTGCGTGAGGCGGCTGCCTTGTGCCGTGAGTATGATGTCTTGTTACTCTTCGACGAGATAGCGACCGGTTTCGGCCGGACCGGCAAGCTCTTTGCTTGGGAACACGCCGGGGTGGAGCCGGACATTATGTGTATCGGGAAGGCGTTGACCGGAGGCTATATGACCTTCTCGGCTGTGCTGGCAAACAGGAAGGTGGCAGAAGGTATTTCGTCGAAGGCTCCATCTGTGTTTATGCACGGCCCTACGTTTATGGGCAATCCGCTGGCTTGCTCGGTGGCGTGCGCGTCAATCGACCTGCTGCTTGCTTACGGCTGGCAGGAAAAGGTGAACCGTATCGAAACCCAATTGCGCAAAGAACTGGCTTCGGCGGCGGAACTTCCCCAAGTGGCAGACGTGCGTGTGCTGGGTGCCATCGGGGTCATCGAGACCAAACAGCCGGTCGATATGGCGTGGATGCAACGCCGCTTTGTGGAAGAAGGCATCTGGGTGCGTCCGTTCGGCAAGCTGGTTTATGTGATGCCGCCGTTCGTCATCCGCTCCGATGAACTGACAAAGCTGACATCGGGACTGGTGAAAATCGTGAGCGAGCTCAGGTTCACCACAGATTACACAGATTTATCCAATTAATTAATAATGGTTTAATAAAATCGAACGCAGAGTCGCTGAGACGCAAAGTTTTCTATTTTTTGAGAAAGCAAAGTGCACGGAGATTTTTTCTTATTTAAACACAGAGACACGGAGACACAGAGTTTTAATTCTTCATTTAATTAATCTGTGGTGAAAATAATAATCTGCGAAAATCTGCGTTAATCTGCGTTTCAAATAAAATCGAACACAGAGACACGGAAACACAGAGAAATAAATTATTTAATCTGTGTAATTCATTGAAGAAAAAAATCTGTGTAATCTGTGGTGAAAAAAAGATGAACGAAAAAGACTTGTTACAGAAACTGGAGCGGGAAGGAAACCTGCGCACGCTGCCCGAAGCGGAACATTGCGGGATGTGGATAGTGAAAGACGGAAGGCGGATGCTGAACCTGTCTTCGAATGACTACTTGGGACTGGCTGCCGACAGCGGTTTGCAAGAAGAGTTCTGGCAGGAACTTTCTTCGCGCGACCGTTGGCTTTCGGCTTCTTCCTCGCGTCTGCTGACTGGCAACTTTACGGTTTATACCGAGCTGGAGAAGCTGTTGGCGGAACGTTTCGGGAGGGAAAGCGCGCTGGTGTTCAGTAGCGGATATCACGCCAATACCGGCATTCTGCCTGCCGTGTCGGACGCGCACACCTTGATTCTTGCCGACAAGCTGGTGCATGCCAGTCTGATAGACGGCATCCGGCTTTCGTCTGCCACGTGTATCCGGTACCGCCATCAGGACTATGTCCAGCTCCGTAAACTCCTGGAGAAACACTGCCATTCGTATAACCGGATTATTCTGGTGACCGAAAGCGTTTTCAGTATGGATGGCGATGTGGCTCCGTTGACGGAGTTGGTGGCACTGAAGAAAGAATTTAAGAATGTGATGCTGTATGTCGACGAGGCGCATGCCATTGGGGTGCGAGGCAAACGGGGGCTGGGTGTAGCGGAAGAACAAGACTGCCTGCAGGAGGTGGATTTCCTGTGCGGTACGTTCGGGAAAGCCTTGGCATCGGTCGGCGCCTACGTGGTATGCAGCCGTTTGACGCACGATTATTTGGTGAATCGGATGCGGACACTTATCTTTACCACGGCACTTCCCCCGCTCAATGTAGCGTGGACAAAGTTTGTGTTCGAACGGTTGGAGGAATGGGAAGGACGACGCATCCGATTGGCGGAAATATCACGTAAGGTGCGCGAGGCAGTGCGGAAGGCGGGTTACGCTTGTCCGTCTGAAAGTCATATCGTCCCTCTTATTGCAGGCGAGAGCGAGGCAGCACTTCGGGAAGCCGAAGCATTGCAGCGGCAAGGACTCTATGTGTTGGCAGTCCGTCCGCCCACAGTGCCTGAAGGCACCTCGCGTCTGCGCCTGTCGCTTACAGCCGCATTGCCCGAAACTGAAGTGGAGAAAATAATAACCCATATAGAACAAGGAGGTAAGCTTTATCATGAAGTAAAGCTCAATTCATAAGAAGGAATTGTACTTTAACTTCTAGCGAAGCGATAACTTCTTTGACTTCTTTAACTTCTAGAAAGTCATAAGAAGGTATTCTACTTTAACTTCTAGCAAAGCGATAACTTCTTTAACTTCTAGCGAAGCGATAACTCCTAACTAATATAACTATGCAACAACGATTTATAAAAAGAGAAAATAATCCCCGCCTGCTGCTTTTCTTTGCCGGATGGGGAAGTGACGAACATTTGTTCGGCAGGCAGGTGGCGGATGGATACGATTACCTGCTGTGTTTCGACTACCGCAACTTGGATTTTGATTATACCTTGTTGGAGGAATATCGCGAAATACGTCTGCTTGCCTGGTCGATGGGGGTATGGGTGGCAGGGCAGGTTCTGGCGGGAAAGGATTGTCCGTGGCAGGAGAAGGTTGCCGTGGGCGGTACCCCGTATCCGATAGACGACCGGAGAGGAATCCCCGAAGCGATATTCCGGGCGACAGTGGAGAACTTTTCCGATGCGACACTGGTCCGCTTCCGCCGGCGCATTTGCGGGACAGCGGTACAGGTGAAAGAGTTCTTGTCGCATCAGCCTTACCGGACGACAAAGGATTTGCACGAGGAATTGCAGGCGCTGGACGACTGTGTGCGCCGTTTGCCTGCCGTTGCGTTTCGGTGGGACAAGGCGATTGTCGGCACGAACGACAAAATCTTTCCGCCTGCCAACCAGCGGAATGCCTGGCAGGGGGTGGAAACCGTGGAGAAGGCAGTGGAGCACTATGACGGCGCCTTGTTCGACCGTCTGCTTTCGGGAGAGGAGGAAGTATGGACAAGGCTTTGATACGCAGTCGGTTTGCCAAGGCTTCGGACAGCTATTTGCGCCACGCCCTGGTGCAGCGCCAGATAGCTTTGCGCATGGTGAAGCTGATACAGGAGTACGTGCCTTTGTCGGCACATCGGCATGTGCTTGAAATCGGTTGCGGGACGGGATTGTTCACCCGTGCCTATCTGCATCATTGGCAGCCGGAGCGGTTGTTGCTGAACGACCTTTGTCCGGAGGTGGCACCTTTTTTCACCGACCTGCCGGAAGATAAGGTGTGTTTTATGGCTAAGGATGCGGAGCTGCTCGATTTTCCTTCGGGGCAGGATTTGATTGTATCGTGTTCGGCACTGCAATGGTTCGACGCGCCCGAGCGTTTCCTGTGCGGATGCCGTCGCCTGCTGTCGCCCGACGGTTATCTGGCTTTCAGCACCTTCGGCCCGAGGAATGCTGAAGAGATACGCGGCCTGACCGGCGACGCGCTTCCTTACCGTTCGTTGGAGGAGCTGACCGATGCGCTTTCGGGTTCCTATCGGCTGGTGCATGCTTCGGAATCGTGCATGCGCCTTTCCTTCCCGTCGCCGCTGGACGTGCTGCGTCATCTGAAAGATACAGGCGTGACAGGCATCCGTCCTTGCCATTGGACTCCAAGGAAACTGGCGGATTTCAGTTCGCGGTATGCCGGGCGTTATGCAGATTCCAAAGGGAACGTCACGCTGACGTATCATCCTATCTATATGATTCTTATTAGGAGTTAAAGAAGTTATCACTTCGTTAGGAGTTATCACTTCGTTAGAAGTTAAAGTATAAATCCATTGGATGATACCTACTTTAACTTCTAGCGAAGCGATAACTTCTTTAACTCCTCTAACTACTTAAAAATTTTGACAATGAAAGAAAACGTTTATTTTGTGAGTGGCATCGACACCAATGTCGGCAAGAGTTATGCCACGGGTTACTTGGCACGTGAATGGAATGCCGCAGGCATCCGCACCATTACACAGAAACTGGTTCAGACCGGCAATGAAGAAGTGTCGGAAGACATCGAAGTGCATCGCCGGATTATGGGGACGGGCTGGCTGCCCGAAGACGAACAGAAGCTGACGATGCCCGAAATTTTCAGTTATCCCTGTTCGCCTCACCTGGCAGAAGAGATTGACCGTCGTCTGATTGATTTTGGCAAGATAGAGCGTGCCACGGAAATCCTCAGCGAACGCTACGATGCCGTTTTGCTGGAAGGGGCCGGCGGCTTGATGGTGCCGCTTACCCGCGATTTGCTGACCATCGATTACATTGCCCGTCATCATTACCCTCTGATTCTGGTGACATCGGGCAGGCTGGGCAGCATCAGTCATACGCTGTTGAGCCTGGAAGCGATGGAGCGAAGAGGCATCCCGCTGCACACGTTGGTTTATAACCTCTATCCGGAAGAAGACGACGCATTGATTCGCCGTGATACCGAAGACTATCTTCGCCGTTTCCTGGCAAAGAAATATCCGCACTCCCGCTTTGAAACGGTTCCGTGCCTGTCTCTTGATGAGTGATGGGGCGTGTTCCCGTCTCCGCCTTGGGCAGGTACAGGCATCAAATGATAAAAATCACTCGTGATAATTCGTTTTTAAAAGACACATATCCTGTTTAAAGCCTGTTCTATTTTATGTCCTCCATACGGAAAACGTACGTCCTCCAATCGGGGGATATACGTTTTCCATACGGGGGACGTACGTCCTCCGATTGGAGGACGTAAAACTAATATGCAAAAGATGAGCAATGGATGATACTTCCAAACGAATGTTTTTCACTTCTTTATCTATGATTCTAAAAAATTTTTTATATCTTGCCACAGCTTTCAGTCAGGTCGTTTGGATACGGTGTCATGGCTTTGTGGTTTGGTATCTCTATAGAGGATAAGACATTTCCCCGATTGGCTTATTGAAGTTGTGTTTTTGTGGGCTGTTTTGTGTGATTTATTGATTTATTCAATAGGAATTCAGCGTTTTTTTAAGTCAGATTCGAAACAGAATTGAAATAGATTGAGATGTGAATGAGATTTGATAAATAGTTTTAAATCAGTTGTGTGTTTTCTTTTGAAACAATCTGTTTCCTGTTTTGTCAACTGTGTTAAGGCACTGATAGAGGATATTTTGAGAAGTTTTATAGGACTTTTTGAGAAAAGGATAGAAGCCGGTAATTTGATGGTATGACTGATTTATCTTAACTTTGATATGTTGTTTTGTAACAATCAGACGAATGTAAAGTATATTATAAAATATGGAATCAACAGGGATACAAACTATCGTTTCAAGGCAGGCGGTATTTATCGGACAAGGAGAATATGCAGTCAATGAAAAGCATCTGGTTATTGAAGATGCTTCGGAAGAGAATCTGTTTGTGTACCGCTATGCTGCGGGGGCACAATTCAATGTGAGCCGTAAGCTGCAAAACAATGTGATTTGTGGTTTGGTCGCATTGACCGAAGACCCTTCTTCGCCGGGTGACATGATGTTGGCTCCGAACGCTACCTTAATAAATAAGGGCATCATCGATATTCATTTTAAGGATTTGTATGCCGCTCATGTCCGCAACGGGCAACAGCAAGGCGAGGCTTATCAGGTAGACGCGCTGCGCGGATATGCCATGGCTGCCGGAACAAATTCGGTCTTGATAAACGAAGGGGTCATCAATATGTATATGGACCATGACGCCGATGCCGAGACCACGATGTATTGTTGCGCCATGTGGGCTGAAGCCAATTCGATGTTGGTCAATAAAGGGGAAATCCATTTTTACGGCAACGGTTCCTGGCAATCATTGGTGCGCGGTGTAGGCGGAGTGGCCAATCATCTGCACGTCATCAATGAAGGACTGGTTACGGTGGATGTGGAACGTGCTTTCCAGACCCGCATCCTGCATACGGCGGGCATGTATGGCTCGCTTTGGAACAAAGGTCGTATCGTGATCCGTGTGGCGGGGCGTGTGATGACCATGGGAAGCGTGACAGGTACGCAGATGACGAATGACGGCGAGATAGAAGTCACCTCGCTGGCAACCTTGGTAGAAGGTAAGATTCCTTATCTGTTCAATTTCCCGCCTATGGCTACGGGGATGTACGAGCATTTCCGTCCGGGTACGATGTTGCCGAGTCCGATTGTCAACCGTGGAAGCATCAAGGTGCATTTGGTAGGCAGCGAGGCTTCCGGTCCCGACGCGATTGCCTTCGGCTTCTATTATCAGATGGAAAATAAGGATGAGGGCGAGACTCCGGCGCGTATCGTCGCCAATGAGGGTACGGTAGAAGTCACTCAGGAAGGCCCCGTGAAATATGTAACCGGAGAGTTGGGCGTAAATATGCAGTTGAAGGAAAACAATCCGGTGAAGTTGAAAATCGTGTCTTGGAAGACCCGCAACCGTGATTTCGCTCAGACGCATGACCTTTTTGTTTGTCAGAGCGCGTGCTTCGACTTGTCGGAACTGAAATTACAGGTAGAGGACGGCGGTGTAGTGCCCGATGTGTCGGAGCTGGTATATCAGCTTCCGGCAGCCGGTCGGCGTGGAGATGAATGTATTGTGTTGAAATGAAATAGGACATTAAGAGTATTAATTAAATAAAAAAAGAACAGATTATGGACAATAAAATGGTTATCAATCACAAAGAAGTAGAGAAAGTAGATATGGGTGCAGGTGTAGTCCGTCAGGACTTTGCCATGGGCAAGAACTTGAATGTATTGCATTGGAACATGGCCGATGGCAGCGAAGTGGGTATGCATACTCATCCGCAGGAACAATTCGGCTATGTGATTAAGGGAGGTTTTCACCTGACAATCGGTGACAAAGTGTACGAATTGTCAGCAGGCGACGCTTATCTGGTTCCAGCTGATATTCCTCATGCATTTGTCGCTGTCGGCGATACAGAAGCTATTGATGTCTTTGCTCCGGTAAAAACCGAGTTCGCATGGACTAAAAAATAAACGCAACTTATTTGTATGAAGAAGTTTTTATACATATTGTTGGTCTTGCCCTTGTGGTTTCTGGCTTCGTGTTCGGATGACGATGAACCGGAATACATCCCTCAAGAGCAGGAAGAAATTCTGATTACAGACGTTTCGGGAGCTACAGTGACCAATACCCGCGAGATTGAAGTCGGGAACGTGGAAGATGATGTCGTGTTTGAGATGAGCTCAACTGTCATGAACGAACAGGGGCGGGTCATAGAAACGACCTTGAATTGTGCGGCTATGGCAGGAGTCGCCTTGGACGGTGAAAAGATGGATACCCTCCGGAAGGTGGAAAACGTGACGCTTATCAATAAAGGGACAATCACCGTTCACACGAAAGACCTGGTGGAAAAATACAAGGACCTGATTCAGACAAGCGAGCATCCCGACCGCCCTTATACCTATTTCAGGGTATTGGTGATGTATGGAGGGAAAAACAGCATGGTTGTCAATGAAGGGACAATCAATGTCTATTTCGACCATGATCCGGACCTTGTACAGACCGTTTATGTCATGGCTTTGATAGGCGGAGAAGGCTCTACGTTGGTCAACAACGGCGAGATAAATTTCTACGGCAACGGCTCGGTCGCCACCCGTCTGAGAGGCATGGGAACATTCGGAAGCAATATTTCGGCTGTCAACAACGGAACGATGACCGCTGAACTGGATATGTGTGAGGATGCCCGCATGATTACCACAGGCGGTGACCGCTCGAATGTCATCAACAACGGCATCATGCGCATGCGCACACCGGGAAAGATGCTCTGCATGACACGCTATGGAGACAGCAACCTGATTAACAACAACCTGGTTGAACTGACCATGGTGGATATGCCCGAAGGATATACTTCCATAGTAGGGGAGGAAGACCATATCGTGTGTGCGCTGTACGAACCTTTGCAGGCTTCGCGTGTAGGGATGCCTTCGTTGGTCAACCGCGGTACAATCCGTGTTACGATAGAAGGAACAGCGGCTTCAGCGCCTACATCACAAGGATACGGAATGTTCTGCGACTTGATGGGAGCACCGGCGGAAAGCCTGGATGTGAACGTCATCAACGACGGAGAAATCACCTTGCAGCAGAGCGGTCCTATCCGTTTCAACATGGCGGAAGCGGGTTTCGTGGCACGTAACCTTGCTTCGGCAGGAGCTTGCAGCATCAAGATGGGACGTTGGCAGACAACCTTGCGCGATTTCGCGACTACGCATGACTTGTTCTTGGCAAAAGGCGCGAAGATGGATTTCTCCGGTGGAGAACTGTTGTTGGTAAAAGGCGACGGATATGTAGACGGCACTCCGTATAGTGTAGCGCCCGAGGCGTTGATGTATGATGCCGGCGAGGGAGCGTTCAGGTACGAATACAACGGCTACAGAGGCATGGACATCAAGTCGGCGGACGAAAGCACAGCGACTTTATTATGGGACAGAGAGCAGCGGACAGCCGCTTTATCCGCCAAGTGAAAAAGTATGTAATGAAATAATTAACGAGAACTGATATATGGAAAAGATAGTGACAAAAAGCGTTTGCGTGGGCAAAGGAGGATATTATGTGAACAGAAACCATCTGGTTATCTCCGCTCCCGAAGCAGGCAATATCGCTGATATAACCGAGCAGGCTATTGCTGCCGGCAAAATTCTGAAAGGACGGAATATCGTTCTGTATGCGTTGGCGGCTATGATGGACGACGAAGAAAATCCGGGGCAACAACGTCTGGCGCCGAACGCGACCTTAATCAATGAAGGGATTATCGAAATCCACCTGCACGATATCGTGGAAGCCTATAAGGCACAGGTGAAAGCTACGCCCGATGACCCGAATGGCGTGTACCGTTTCGTGAAATGCTTCGCTATGGCAGCCGGAAAAGACTCGACCATCATCAACGAGGGTATCATCCGCATCTATTTCGACCAGGACAAGGAACTGGAGACAGCTGTATACGGAGAGACTTTGTTGGCAGGCGAGAACTCGACGGTCATCAACAACGGCGAAATCGAGCTGTTGGGCAACGGCTCGTTTGATACCCAGACCCGTGTCATTGCGCTTCCGGTCAATAACGTGACCATTATTAACAACGGGAAAATCAACGTCCATGTAGAAAAGGCCTCTACCGTCCGTGTATTGGCTACTACAGGCATCGGAGGAACCATAGCCAACTATGGCAGTATCTGTGTCAATTCGACGGGACGTATCATGACCATTGCCCGTTTTGCCAATACGCATCTGATAAATGCCGGAACGGTAGACATCGTTTCCAGAGCACATTTCATTGTGAACAAGGTTTCGTTCCTCTACCAGTCTTACCCGCTGGCATGCGCGTTCTACGAACATTCGTTGCCGAATACCGAACTGGTTCCTCCTTTAATTAATAAAGGTACGGTCAAGGTTCACCTGGAAGGCAGCGAGGAGTCTACTCCGCAGGCTGTGGCATTCGGCATATACAGCGAGATGGTGGGGAAGGAAGAACATATCCACCGGATGGAGAATACCGGTTCCATTACGGTCACCAAGTCCGGTCCGTATGATTTCCAGGTGGCAGAACTGGGTGTGAATGTGCAGTCGGCTAAAGATTTCCCGTATCATGTGGCGATTGGCGAATGGCATACGACAGCGCGTAACTTTGCGGAGACCAAGGATTTGTTCATCTGCAACAGCGGTATCTTCGACTTCTCGCATACCCGTCTGCATGTGTCGGGCGAATCTTCCATTGCCGGTTTGAAGGCGGAAGATTTGGTTTATCAGTGCGAGGCCGGCAGTTCGCGTGGCGATACGTTCTTATTGGAACATACGGAAAAATTAACCGTCGAGTAAGAATGAAGCCGGGAGGTCTGTATGCCTTTGCATTCATGTTGTTGATTTGTCTGTCGGGAAGTTGCTCGGACAATCAGGACGACGAGACCGCAACGCCTTCTTTTGTTGTGGATGTAGCGTCAAGTGGTATCTCGGTCAGTTTGGGACTGTCCGTTCAAATCGGAATAGCCGGACAAGACCAATGTCTGGCTTCCGCGACGATAGGTGAAGACGGTAAAGCCGTCCTGCAGGTAGACATGAATGCGTATGTCGGTCAGTCCGTCTGGGTTTGTCTGCCTCGTGTTGTGAAATATTTTCATGTGCTGACACAGGACGAAGCGGTCGGCGGCAAATTGACTTTGCCGGATAAAGACAAAGGCAGTACGTTGCTGACAGTTGCTGGAAGTCCGCAAGTCGAGGGGAAATATTATGTGAACGACTGGATTGTCGCTTATTATATGGGGGTGAATAAGGGTGGAAACTCGGATGTCCCCATTTATTGGGCGAGCGGCAACTTGATAGCTACCAAACTGAATGCAGCAAACAGTGGAGAGTCGGAAGTGGCTTTCCATATAGCGTCGATGGAAGAGATCCAAGCGGAAACGGTTGATGACGGTACGTTCTTGGGCATGGACAGCAGACTTCAAGGAGGTGTTCCCGATGCTTATTCGGCGTTAGAAGCAGGTACTTGTTGGGACTTGTTTGGATTTGGCGACAATACCGGCAAGATGCTTTACGAAGATTCCGAGCTGGAACAATATATCGTCGATGCCGGACAGTCGGAACAAGGAGAGATTGTTTATGAAATAACCGGTGATGAGGCTTATGATATCGCCCGTTCCCGGTTAGGAGGAAGCTGGAGGACTCCTTCAGGCGGAAAAGGTGAGGATAACGAGCTTGCCGCTTTCGAAGATACCGAGTTCCCCAATCTGGCTCCAGATGCAGCCGAATGGTTGATAGACGGTGTACGACGGGGTTACAAGTATGAATACCGTGTGGAGTTGGACGGCAGGGAAGTCACGGTCAATACGCTCTATTTCCCGGCAGCGGGTTATCGCCATGCAGCCAGTTTTGCTGGCGGACGCGGTATGAGCGGCTGGTATTGGAGCAGCACGGCAGATCCGACTGGTACGACTCCTTATGTCCCGAATGGCGTTTACGCGGGAGAAGTGAATGAGAAGACGACCGCATTCAATTTCGGTTTCTTGCAAGGAAACATAAAATGGTATCCGCATCCCCGTACAAGTGTACAGGCGATACGGCCGGTAACAGACTAAATGTAAAATATGTGAAAATAAAAGCAGGTAATACCTGTATGTTTAATTTAAATTTTTCAAGCAATTATGGCAAAAAAAGTTTTAATCATCGCGACTAATTACGGCTCATGGGGTGAAGAATTGCAGGCACCGTGGGATGCATGTAAGAAAGCAGGTTTCGAAGTGACATTGGCTACTCCTCAGGGCAAGAAGCCGCTTCCTTTCCAGATTAGTGTGGATCCTGACTTTGTAGATGGTGTACAGAATATCAAAACCAATCCGAAGGAAGTTTGCGACCGTTGCAAAGAACTGGTAGACGGTGAAGAATGGGCACATCCTTTGAAATTCTCGGAAGTGAATATGGCAGACTACGACGCTATCGCTTTGACTGGCGGTCCGGGTGCTATGCTTGATATGTGCAACTGCTGGGAACTTCACAAACTGATTATGGATGCTTATAAGAGCGGCAAGATTGTAGCAGCTTTGTGCTATGCCGTTTCTACATTGGTATTCTTGCGTGATCCGGAAAATGATTACAAGTCTATCATTTACGGTAAGAAAGTTTGCGCTCATCCTCGTGCATGGGACTTCTACGGTCCGGGCATGGCTATGTCATACGACTTGTATGGTGCAACTCCCGACAATTGCGGTACCAACGTAATCACTCCGGGATTCTTGTGGCCTATCGAAGATTTGGTACGCGACGCTGTAGGTCCTAACGGTGCTTGCATCGCACGCATCAATGCCAGCCGTGAAGATCCGCAAGTATATTACGATCATCCGTTCATCACCGGTACTTCGGTAGAATCATCTATCGCTTACGGTGACATGATTGTGAAAGTCTTGAACTCTCTATAAGTAATATTCATTTATCGGGCGAATCTGGTGCAGAAGGTTTTCTGCATCGGATTCCCTTTAACCTAACTTTTAAAAAAGAAGAAAATGCCGGCAATCGTAATCCATAGTATTGAAATGACCGATGAGCAAAAGAAAATCATCGCCGATAAGTTTATTTCTGCCTTTTCAGAAGTCAGTAATGTCCCTAAAGACCGTATTTATCTTTTTTTTAACGGATATGGCCTGAACGAAGCAGCTACGGGAGGAAAACTGTTTTCGGAAAATCCCCCGATGAGTGCGAAAGCTAAGTTCAACGAGGACGAATGGTCGAAGAAAGACGAGACCAAATAATTACATTAACATTATCATTCAATTCAATCAAACCCAAATGAATGTCCGCACTTTGCCAGTACAACTACAGTCCCAGATGAAGATATACTTCGTAGACTGATGCAGTATATCTTCATGTGGAAAGCATATATCAAGGCAAAATGAGAACACTCATAAAAACTAAAATCAATGGATGTAAATCAGACTATCGTAAAAACGCTTGAAGATATAGGCGTGAAATATGTATTCGGTGGCAGCGGGCAAGTCAATGCTTCCATGTTGCTGGCTTTGCGTGATTCGAAAAAAATAAAGACTGTCATCATTCGTAATGAACAGGCTGCATCGTTTATGGCTTGTGGCTATACGATGTTTAATCCCAATAATCTGGGGGTATGTTTTGCAACGGGCGGTCCGGGTGCCTTCAATCTGTTTTCCGGTATGGCTGTAGCCTTGTCGGATTCGTTGCCTGTCCTGGCCATTACAGGATATACTTCCATGAGCCAACGCGGAAAAGGGGCATTGAATGAATCTACCGGTTTGAGCCGCACGCCCGATTCGCAGGCGATGTTTTCGGCTACGACAAAGAAATCGTATGTATTGGAGCGGGCAGAAGACACGTGCGACGTGCTGGAAGATGCCATCAATACGGCTTTCGATGGCCGTCCAGGTCCTGTTCATATCCATATACCGAAAGACGTGACTACGGCAGAGGTGACCAACTTCCGTCCGATTGAGGTCCGTATCAAGCCGGTTTTGGCTGAGGCCAGTGCGTTGCAACAGGCAGCAGATATGCTGGCTGATGCTATCAGTAAGAACAAGAAAGTGTTGGCATTGATCGGGTATGGCTGTATCCGTAGCGAAGCTGCCAAAGAACTGTTGCAACTGGTAGAAACCTATCAGATACCTTTCGTGCAGACAATGGACGCCAAAGGATTGCTTCCGGAAAATCATCCTCTCTGTCTAGGCATGTATGGAACATCGGGCGATCCGGCAGCCAATGCGTATTTCAGTGAAGCGGAAGTCGTGCTTGCCATGGGTAATTCGTTTGCCCAGAATGCAACCTTCTCGTTTCAACCGGATTTGTATGCAGGCAAACAACTGATACATATCAATATCGATCCGGCTGAAATCAATAAGGTGTATAAAGCTGATGTAGCTGTAGTAAGCGATGTGAAACCGGCTCTTCAAGGCATTCTCTCGCTTTTGGAAGCACAGCATCTTCAGCCGCTTCAAGCAGGAAAGTTGCCCGAAGGACATTATTATAACGAATCGCTTCATACAGATGCCAAACGCATCTTCCCGGGAGACATTGTCCGTATATTGTCGGAAAACTTGCCGGATAATGCGATTGTGATGGGCGATGCAGGCTCACACATGTTGTGGCTGAGCTGCTACCTGCAACTGAACAAGAACCAGCGTTATCAGAATCCGGGAAGTTTCGGACCGATGGCAAGCCATACGAACGGTTGCCTGGGAGTGAAATGCGCCAATCCGGATAAAGTCGTGATTGCCGGTGTAGGCGACGGATGCTATCAGATGGCAGGTTTCGAGCTGATGACCGCCGTGCAGTATCAGATTCCGGTTATCTGGATTATTTTCAATAACAATGAATTCAATATCATCAAGAAGTTCTTGTTGAACATGTACAACGATGAGGCATATATGCAGTTTGATAATCCGGACTTCGTAAAATATGCCGAGGCGTGTGGGGCTAAGGGCTATCGGGTAGAGAAGCTGGACGAATTCCTGCCGGCATTGCAAGACGCCATTGCGCTGAACAAGCCGTGCATCATCGATGTGGCGGTAGACAGCGAAGTGTATCCGCCTTTCAGTTTAGGCAAGGTATAAGAAAAGCGCTTTTTAATCGGACAGGAATGCGGTAACTAACGAAACAGGACAAAAATGAGAAGGAAAGTATGGATTGTATTGATGTTGGTTGGGGTTGCGCTTTATGCGCATGCCCAGAAAGTCACGTTCGACGTAGGGCGTGATTCAACCTTTAATGCCGCGGAAGATTATGCACAAACCAGCGAGGGATTTGATGTGGACATTACGAAGCTGAATGTCATTAACCTGGGTTCGCAGATTGCGCAAGACGTAGCTGTGGCGAGTGTCAACGACAAAGATGTGAAATCAGCTCTTACTGCCCCGTCCTATTACAGGCAGCGGGTTGACCTGATGGTTTCTTCTGCCCTTCCGGAGCGGACCAACGTATATGCTACCATCTCTTTCCTGAACGATAATTCCGGTTCGTCATCTGCCATGGTGACGGTGACCAACCTGGAAATAGAGCATTTCTTCCGGAAGAACTTCAAGTTCCGTGTAGGCCGTTTGGCTAATTCGGTGTCCGAATCCCAGTTCTTCGGCCGCATGGCGTTAGAGGAATCGTCGGCACACGTATTCGGGAGAAAGCTGTTTATCAACGATGCCTTGGAGTTTGACGGAAGTTTCAAGAAAAAAGGCGGACCGTCGTTCTTTATCGGACTGAAGCCTCAGTTCAAACCGTTCAATTTAAAAGGCGTGTATGCCGGTATCCATCAGGCGTTCAAGAACGGGATGCAGCTGCACGGGATTTTTTCCGTGAACCGCCAGTTCGAAGCTGATATGCAGAAGTATATTCCCGATTTTGTAGGGAAGGACGCTTATTTCTCGTATGAGGCGGAAGTGGCATACAAGCGGCTTGGAGCGACTGTTTTCCTGAACGTGGGAGGTAACTTAGGTTATCGGGGATTGATTCCTCATGCCAGCGGACGTTTCGATTTCATGAACCAGTTGCTTCCTGTCGTTACGCGGAAAGGAGATTCGTTTGAAGAGACATTTACTCCCGCGGCGGGTTTCCGCCTATATCCGTCCAAGCTGGCTCCTTCATTGAAATGGTTGCCTCAGGTAGGCGTGGAGGCGGAAGTGCAAGGCGCGCTTACCGACCGCTTTACGGCATTGAACGTTTGTGCCTATTGTAAATTGAGCCTTACGCGCCGCATGGTGTTGACTTATTATTGCACGCCTCAGTTTATCTGGCAGGAATTCAATGCGGATAAGCCCTCTTACATTGGCGGAGTGGTGAACTACCTTCGTCTGAGTGTGACGGTAGGACGGCCTGCCCGTATGTTCTTGTAAAATGAAAAAGAATATGGAAGACAAAATAGAAGAGAAAAAATATTCGAAGATGCTGATACCGTCTATCTTGTCGGTATCTGTGTTGACTATTATGGCGCCGACGGCCGTATCGCCGGCACTGGCGGCTATCCGTGACGCGTTTCCTCATATATCGGAAACCCAAGCCAAGCTGGTATTGACCTTGCCTACTTTGGTGATGATGCCGATAGGGCTTTACTCGGCACGTCTGACTGCCCGGATTGACAAGAAGAAGCTCTTGCTTACGGGAATGACGCTGTTTCTGATTTTCGGTGTAGGAGGCGGGTTCGTGAACGATTTCCGTCTGCTGTTGCTGATGCGTCTTTTCTTCGGAGTCGGGCTGGGTATCATGACTCCTTTGTCCACTTCGTTGATTTTCGATTTTGCGCCCGATACCAACCGGCGCAGCAAGCTTTTGGGCATACAAGGTTCGTTCAATCAGTTTGGCGGACTGCTTTTCATGAGCCTTTCGGGAGTGTTGGCGAGCATTTCGTGGCGATACTCTTTCTTGTGTTATGCCTTTGTGATTGTCTCTATTGTGCTTACATCTTTGTTTATGCCCTCCATTCCGCCTATGGCACCTAAACCGAAAGGGGCTGACGGAAGCGTGAAGAAGCAGAAGATGAATAAAAAGATATACATTCTGGCATTTTTCGCGATGATGATTTTTGCCTGCTATTTTGTGATAAATACCGATTTGGCGTTGTTCATGGATGTAGAGGGCATTGGCGACGCGAAAGAGTGCGGTTATGCGCTCTCGCTGATGCGTATTCCTGCCATCATAGCCGGGGTGTTGCTGGCGTGGATTATGCGTAATCTGAAAGACTGGACAATGCCTTTTGCTACAGTTATAATGGCTGTGGGCTATGTCATCATTGCCTGTTCGCATTCATACGGCATTCTGATGGCGGGCTGTCTGGTTGTAGGCTTGGGAGGAGGTTTTGCCTTGCCTCCGATTTCCCTTTTCTTGCCCCGCATTGTTACCCCGCGCCAGCGTACGTTGGGGGTAGCTATCATCATGTCGGTTGCTCAGTTGGGGCAGTTCGTTTCGCCCTTATATATCGACTTGTTTGTAAACAATGCGGCTGAGGGAGCCAGCCGTATGCGTTTTTTGATATCAGCTATCACTACGGTTGTAGTCGGTATTTTGGTGTTGCTGTTTGCGCGTACGCTTCCCAAAAAACCTTTGATGGAATAAATAAATGTAGAATCTAAAAAATGAGACTATGAAGAAGTGGATTGGATTATTTGTGATTTTGACTTCAGTGTTTAGCATTTCGTGTGACGATGATGCGTCAGACGGATTGTCCGGTGAAGAAAATAAGAATTTGCATGAAGGGCATGAATATGTCGACTTGGGATTGCCTTCGGGAGCTTTATGGGCGACGGAAGATGTGAGTGTAAACGGTTCGGTGTTCTTCTCATGGGGCGAAACCGTTCCGAAAGAATCATATACGGTAGCTACCTATAAATATTGTACGGGTGCAGACAGTACGCTTACCAAATATAACAGTGAGGTATTGTGTGGCGATAACGGATTTATTGACGGATTGACCGAGTTGCAGCCCGAAGACGATGCCGCTCGTGTGAATTGGGGCGGTGACTGGTGTACACCTACCTGGGACGAATGGCAGGAGTTATACGACAATTGTACTTGGGAGACGATTACAGCCGAAGACGGTTCTTCCGTATTTGTGGCTACAAGCAATATCAACGGTGTACAATTGTTTTTCCCCGCAACCGGTGCCATGCAGGGTACCAATATGCTTTATGCCGGGAAAGGGTCGTATTATTGGGCTTCTTCGGTGATAGGCGACAACTGTATGTATAGCGACGGCTTGTCACTTTCGCCTTCTTCCATTAATTGGAAAGAAGGAAAACGTCCGATGGGACATTGTGTGCGTGCCGTGATTCCGGGCGACCGCCAATCGATGAAATATGTGGATTTGGGCTTGCCTTCAGGTATTAAGTGGGCAAAAACCAATATCGGGGCAGCCAAATCTGAACAGACAGGATTGCTTTTCGCATGGGGTGAAACGGCTCCGAAAGCTTTTTACGACTTTACCAATTATGTTCATTGCAGCGGAACTCCGAAGTCAATGACCAAATATTGTACGAATGCCGAGTTCGGAACTCCTGACGACAAGACCCGTCTGGATGCCGAAGACGATGCGGCTGTACAGCTGTTGGGCGAAGGCTGGCGGATGCCGACCTTGGAAGAAATAGAGGAACTGATGAAACAATGTACATGGGTTGCAGGAACAATAGGCGAACAGAAGATTTATACGGTGACCGGACCTAACGGAAACAGCATCATTATTCCGCTGGCAGGTACCATGTGGCAGACAGCGAAAGAATACCAAAATATGCGTGGCTTTTATTGGAGCTCGGATTTGGATGACGCAGGAGATATGTATGCGGAAGGTTTGTTCCTTAATCCTGTATCATATGAGTTAGGAAATGGATTCACGCGTGGTAGCGGACGTACCATCCGTGCGGTTCATGAATAGTGTGGTATGACCCGTCGCAGGAATCGCTTCGGTCTGTGATACTACAGGTTTTGAACGTGTAGACGCGTGCGGGTCATCCGAACAGGAAATATAATTTTAAGAATAACATAAACAATGGCAGTTAAGATTTTAAGCGTAGACGACGAACTTGATTTGGAAATATTGCTGACCCAGTATTTCCGCCGAAAAATCCGTAAGGGGGAATATGAATTCACTTTTGCGCACAATGGCTTGGAAGCCTTGCAACTCGTGCTGGAGAAGAAAGATTTCGATATTATCCTGAGCGATATCAATATGCCTGAAATGGACGGGCTCACTTTGCTTACCCGCATCAATGAGATGAGGAATCCGGCATTGAAGTGTATCATGGTATCGGCATACGGAGATATGGACAATATCCGCACAGCAATGAACAATGGGGCATTCGACTTTGCAACCAAGCCTATTGATCTGGACGATTTGTCGCGCACGATAGAGAAGGCGGTCGAACAGATAAATTTTGTCAGGGCGTCGCAATGCGAGCATGACCAGCTGGAGTCTTTGAAAAATGATTTGGCTGTAGCCGGTGAAATCCAGCAGGCTATTTTGCCTCGTAAGTTTCCGCCGTTCCCCAAGCTGGCGGATGTAGTGGATATTTATGCTTCCATGACTCCGGCAAAAGACGTGGGCGGAGATTTTTACGATTTCTTCCAGATAGACGAAGAGCGTATCGGTTTTGTCATTGCGGATGTCTCGGGCAAGGGAGTCCCTGCATCTTTATTTATGGCGGTGAGCCGCACCTTGATCCGTGCTACCGGAATCAGAGGGGTACCGTCGCACGAGTGCATCAATTATGTCAATAAGTTGCTGTGCAACGAAAGTCTCGACTCGATGTTCGTAACGGTATTTTATGGCATTTACAACATCAAGACGGGTGAAGTGGATTATACCAATGCGGGACATAACCCTCCCTATTTGTTGCGCAGGAACAATACCGTGGAGCCTTTGCCGCTCTCGAAGAATTTCATTGTGGGAGTCTTCGATGATTTCGTATATGCGAATTCGAGTTTGACATTGGAGCCGGGAGATGCCTTGATTCTGTATACCGACGGTGTGACTGAAGCTTTCAATGAAAACCGCGAAATGTTCTCGGAAAGCGGTCTGGAAAAGACATTGAAGAGTGTGCCGGGTGCCGGAAGCGAAGAAATCTCGGAAGCCATTCTGGAAGACCTGAAAGACTTTGTCGGCAACGAACCGCAGAGCGATGACATTACCATGCTGGTGCTTAAACGTTTGAAATAACAAGATAATGTAGAACCCAATAAAAACCTTTTTTTATGAAAGACAATTTTAAAGTATTCAAACCTGCCGACAAGATGCAGTTTGAATTTACGGATTTGATTGCCGGATATGTAAGTGATTTTAATGAGAGCGAAAAAAGCTTTTCTTTGACTACTACGGATAAACGTTCTTTCCCGGTCTTGTTGACGGATACGACGTTTGCCCGATTGATGCGTAACTTGGACGAGCCTTATCAGGATGCTACAGGCAATCTGTATCAGCTGTTGGCACAAGACGGACGCATGGCTTTTGTATTCGGTATTTTCTATCCGCAGCATGACGGACAATATACCTTTGAAGCCAAACAGATTGATTTCCCTGAAAGAGAGCTGGGCAAGTTCCGTTTCGAAGAATCCAACTGGTGGGCCAATCAGGCAAAGAGCATCTGTAATTTCTTTGTCCGTGCCCAGTTCGGCGACGGTGAGATTGATTACGAGAAATACCGTACGGCTGTCAGCTTGGGCGGCAAGCGGGAAGTGAATTCTTTCCGTCAGGAGACAGATACCATCTCACGTATGATTTACGGTATGGCATCGGCTTTTATGATGACCGGCGAAGACATTTTCCTGGAAACGGCGGAAAAAGGTGTGGAATACCTGAAGAAACACATGCGTTTCTACGATGTGGATGAAAATGTGGTATATTGGTATCACGGCATTGATATCGACGGAGATAAGGAAAAGAAAATCTTCACTTCAGAGTTCGGTGATGACTATGACGCCATTCCGATGTATGAGCAGATTTACGCGTTGGCTGGTCCTATCCAGACTTACCGTGTCAATGGGGACGCTTCCATCTTGCGTGATGCCGAACTGACCATTGACCTTTTCGAACGTTTCTTTAAAGATAAGAAGGGTGAAGGTTATTATTCGCATATCGACCCGGTATTGTTGAGTCCGGATAGCCCTAGCCTGGGTCCGAACCGCATGCGCAAGAACTGGAACTCGGTAGGCGACCATGCTCCTGCTTACTTGATTAACCTATATCTGGCAACCGAGGAACAGAAATACAAGGATTTCCTGGAGTATACGGCAGATACGATTACGAAACACTTCCCTGACTACGAAAACAGCCCGTTTGTCAACGAACGTTTCATGGATGACTGGAGCCACGACCTGACTTGGGGATGGCAGCAAGACCGTGCCGTAGTAGGACACAATCTGAAGATTGCATGGAACCTGATGCGTATCAACAGCATTTGTCCGAAAAAGTCTTACGAAGAGTTTGCACAGCATATCGCGGAAGTGATGCCGGAAGTCGGCTTGGATGTACAGCGTGGCGGTTGGTATGATGTCATGGAACGCCGTCTGCACGGAAACCAGGAATATTACCGTTTCGCATGGCACGACCGGAAAGCCTGGTGGCAGCAGGAACAGGCTATCTTGGCATACGAAATCCTGTATGGTATCTATGGCAAGGAAGAATACCTGAAATATGCGCGTGAGTCGGCAGCCTTCTATAACACTTACTTCCTCGACCATGAAGACGGTGCGGTTTACTTTAACGTATTGGCTAACGGTCTGCCTTATCTGTTGGGTACCGAACGTAAGAAGGGTAGTCACTCGATGAGTGCTTACCATTCGGTTGAATTGGCTTATCTGGCAGCCACTTATACCAACCTGCTGAACACCAAGAAGCCGCTTACCTTGTATTTCAAACCGATGGTAAATGGTTTCAAAGACAACATTTTGCGTGTACAGCCTGATATCTTGCCGGTAGGCAGCGTGAAACTGACTCAGGTATGGATTGACGGAAAAGAATGGACCAAGTTCGACGCGGACAAGCTGACAGTACAGTTGCCGGCTTTGGATTACCGTCCGAAAGTGAAAGTAGTGATAACTCCTAAAGACTAAGAAGATGAGTGCGAAAGTACATAAAGTGGGACCGGTATTGGATGCTTCGTCCAGTAAAGACGAGCAACAAGCCATCTTGTCCATCTTAGATGAAAAGGAATGTGTGATATTGGATTTATCCGAATGCACCTATGTATCCAGCGCAGGTCTGCGTGTGATGCTGTATGCCTATAAAGTAGCAGCAGCCAACGGATTGTGCGTTTATTTGGTGGGAGTGTCTAACGAAGTGCGGGAAGTGATGCGCATCACAGGCTTCGAACATTTCTTTAAATACTTCGATACGGTAGAAGAGTGTCAAAATCAAATCGGATGACTATGCAGCGAATAGATTTGTTTCCTACGCACGAGTATAAAGGATTGAAATTGCGTACGGGCCGTCCGTATCCTTTCGGGGCTACGGTAATGGGCAACGCTGTAAACTTTTCGGTCTATTCTCGTTATGCGACTGCATGCACCTTGGTGTTGTTCCATAATCATGAGCCGGAACCTTTTGTCGAAATTCCTTTTCTGAAGGAATTCAAGCTGGGTAACGTGTTCTCGATGATGGTCTTCGATTTGGATTTTGAGAATATAGAATATGGCTTCCGGATGGACGGACCGTGGAATCCGAAGGAAGGACACCGTTTTGACAAGACAAAGATTCTGATGGACCCGTACGCCAAATTGATTGCAGGGCGTGATACTTGGGGAGTCCAGCCGGACTGGAACAATATCTACCAGTATCGTTCACGTGTGGTATGCGATGATTTCGATTGGGAAAACGATTTGCCCCTGGAAACTCCGGTAAACGAGTTGGTCATCTACGAGATGCATGTACGCAACTTTACCTGCGGTGCGGGAGCAAACGTACATCATCCGGGTACATTCGCTGGAATTGTCGAGAAAATACCTTACTTGAAGGAATTGGGAGTGAACTGTATCGAGCTGATGCCGATTCATGAGTTTGATGAATTCGAGAACAGCAAGCCTTCTCCGGTAGACGGACACATGCTTTATAATGTGTGGGGGTATAGCAATGTAGGTTTCTTCGCTCCCAAGGCGGCATACGCTTCCACGGGACGTTTCGGTATGCAAGTGGACGAGTTGAAAAACTTGATTAAGCAGCTCCATGCCAGCGGCATCGAAGTGATTCTGGACGTTGTGTTCAACCATACGGCAGAAGGAAACGAAAACGGTCCGTACATTTCTTATCGGGGCATTGACAACAAAACGTATTATATGCTGACGCCCGATGGATATTATTTCAACTTCAGCGGTTGCGGAAATACCTTGAATTGCAATAATCCGAATGTGCGCGATATGATTGTGGAAAGTTTGCGTTATTGGGTGACCGATTATCACATCGACGGTTTCCGTTTCGATTTGGCAGCTATCCTCGGTCGTGACCAGAACGGATGTCCGATGCCGAATCCGCCTTTGCTGGAGTCGCTTGCCCATGATCCTATTTTGGGCAAGACCAAACTGATAGCCGAGGCATGGGATGCCGGAGGACTGTACCAGGTAGGTTCATTCCCTTCGTGGGGACGCTGGGCTGAATGGAACGGTAAGTACCGCGACAGCATCCGCCGCTTCCTGAAAGGCGACGAGCATGTGTTGCAGGATGTGAAAGAACGCATTACCGGCTCGGCAGACTTGTATGCTTCGCAGAACCGTGGCATTAAGGCGAGTGTGAATTTCATTACCGCCCACGATGGGTTTACATTGATGGACCTTGTGTCGTACAACGGCAAGCACAATGAAGCTAACGGCGAAGGCAACCGCGACGGCGAAGACAACAACAACAGCTGGAATTGCGGCTGGGAAGGCGAATGCGAAGATACCGGCATTAACCTCTTGCGTCACAAGCAGATTAAGAATGCCATTTCGCTGTTGATGGTTAGCCAGGGCATTCCGATGATTTTATCGGGTGACGAGATGGGAAATACCCAGTATGGTAACAACAACGCTTATTGCCAGGACAATGAAATAGGTTGGCTCGACTGGAACAATCTGGAGAAGAATGCGGATATATACAACTATTTCCGTAAGATAATCCGTTTCCGTCAGATGCACAAGGCGTTGCGTTTCGAATATCACTTCGGACATTGCGACTACCGTAATTTGGGTTATCCCGATTTCTCTTGGCATGGCGTAAAGGCATGGCATCCCGAGTGCGGATACAATAACCTGACCGCCGCATTCATGATTAACGGCTGCTATGCGGAAACGGATGGTGTGCCCGATGATTTCATTTATGTGGCAATGAATATGCATTGGGATATGCATGGGTTCGAGCTTCCTCAGTTGCCTGAAGGATTTGCCTGGCATGTATTTGCAAATACTGAAATGTCTTCGCCCGATGATATTTGTGAGCCGGGTGAGGAATGCTTGATTGAAAATCAGCATGAGATTCTGGTCGGACCTCGCTCTATCATGATTCTGGTCGGCAAGAAGCCTAAAGAATAATTCTTCAGTTATAAACGTAATAAATTAAAAAACAGAATATAGATATGGATAATCAATTTGTAATCAATCAGGAGGGAAATACCCTGACTATCGTTTTGGGTGATCAGCTTACTACAGGCAATGCGCCTGCTCTTATGGAAGAACTGAACAAATACAAAGATAAAGGGGTAGAAAAGGTCGTATTCGATGCCACTAAACTGACTTATATCGCAAGTAGCGGTATCCGTACCATCATTTTCGCCAAACAGAAACTGGGAGGCAATCCTGTAATTGAATTTGTGAACTGCGCTGCCGATATCCGTAGCGTATTTGAAATGACCGGTCTGCAAAACTATATTTCTTTCGTAAGCAAGTAAGCGTAATGCTATGAAAGAATTGGTTTTCAAGCCTATTGCAGGCAGAACGGAAGAAATCATCGATGCCATCCTCCAAACCGAGGAGGTGGCATCGTGCACCAAACAATTGTATGCCATTCATCTGGTGTGCGAAGAATTGGTGGTAAACGTGGTAAGTTATGCTTACCCTGAAGGCGTGGAAGGTTATCTGAAGATTCAGATTGATAAAGCTGACGGATACATCACGTTGAAGTTCATCGATGGAGGCGTGCCGTTCAATCCGTTGGAAAAGGATATGCCGGATGTTTCTCTTCCGCTGGAAGAACGCCAGATAGGGGGACTTGGAATCTTCCTTACGGTTCAGATGATGGACAATGTGTCGTATGAACGCGTAAGTAATGAAAACGTATTGACAATCAAAAAAATGTTGGATAATGAAAAATAAGATAGGCATACTGATAGAAAGCGATTTCTATGAAAATGAAATCTTTTATTATCAGTTCCGTTTCAAGGAAGCCGGGTATGAGGTTCATTTCCTCTCCAGGCTTTGGGGAAACGAAGGCATTACATTCAGCGGGCATGAATTCAGGGCACCGTTTTATTGCAATGAAAGTTTTGAGACGATTGACGATAAAGCGCTCGACGATTATGCTGCCGTTATCGTGCCGGCTGGCATGGTAGCCGACCGTCTCCGTTATACGGAAGATGTAAGCAAGCTTCCGCCTGCCTGTGTTTTCCTGCAGAAGGTGTTTGCCCGCAAGGACATAATAAAAGGTGTAATCTGTCACGGTTTGTGGCTCTTGTCACCTGTTGCGGAATTGGTAAAAGGCAGAAAGATGACTGTTCATAATAATTTGCTGGGCGATGCCCGGAATTATGGCGTCGATTATGTCAACGAGGATGTTGTGGTAGACGGTGATTTGATTTCAGCCCGTACAGGAGGGCATTGCTATCTGCTGGCATCGGAAATTCTCAAGGCATTGGCTGCCCGATAAAGGATTGTAGCTTGTCGCATAAAGGATATCTTGCGTATATTGCCCGTATTCGGAGAGGCATTAAGTAAAGGTAAAACTTTATGTGACAAGCATGATTTTTGATATGAAAAATATGAGGTTAACGTTAAAAATAAATCGGACCCGTGACATCAAAAGCTAAAAAATATAGCCTGGCTGTTGTTTTTGCCTTGCTTGTTCTGGCATTAGTAAGTTTGTCTTTTTGGTGCGCTTCTTTGTCCCGACAGGTAGAAGGCTTGTATGCCGAACTGAATACCTACCGCGAGAAAGAAGGCCAGTCGTATGTGGTAGAACGTATCAGTAAGCAAATGGAAGACATTGCTTATCAGCAGAAAGATATTTCTGAAAAGCAGCGCGAAGAAGCATTATATCAGATGGGAGTCGCCCAAAAGATGCGTGCGCGTGCCGAAGCAGAACAACGGAAGGCACAGGAGTTTGCCCGCAATGTGGTAGAGGCGAGAAACATGGCAGAAGAACAGCGTGAGCTGGCCATCGACCAGCAACACCGTGCTGAATTTGCCCGTAACGTGGCGGACACATTAAGCTATGTCGCTTTGGGGCGTGCGCTTGCCATGCTTTCTTCCATTCAGTACCGGGCTGATAATAAAACGGCATCGGCATTGTTGGCATACGCCTCATGGAAATTCACTTCCATGTATAAAGGAGATGTCTACCAACCGGTTCTTTTCGATGCTTTAAGTCAGAATAGCGCAACGTTTATGTCGCGTAACCTGCATAAAGGAGGTGTGACACGGATTGTAAACGACCGTAATCTGCCCGACCATTACGTGTCGGTGAGCGATTACGGTGAGGTATGCCGGTGGCAGTATGTGGATGGAGAAATAAATCATCAGTTGTTGTTCTCCGATCCTGCCTATAGTTTCCGTGATGTTTACGTAGATGCAGAAGGAGTCGTGTATGCTCTTTCTTATCAAGGCGAACTTGTTGTGATTGCCAACAAAGAGACACCGCGTAAAGTTGTATTGCCGGAAAGTCGCGGGTGGTTGAGGCTTGCCCCGATGGCGGAAGGACAATTGCTCCTGTTGTCCTCGGCTAATTGCTATTTTTATGATATTCGCGAAAGAGAGATAACAAAGACGATGCCTCTTCCCGAACATCCTACGGCTTTGACCGAGAAAGAAGGCAGATGGTTTGTATTTGGCGATGGAAAAGGTTTTTGGGAAATAAAGCCTGAAGGGAATTTAGTGCCTTACGAGCGTTGGATCAGCAATACGATTACGGCGGCGGCATGGTCTCCGGAGTTGAAACTGACCGCTATCGGGGTAAAGAACGGCGATATTTATGTGGTGAACGAGGTAGGAAATGTGGTGAAGAAGCTGGTAGGTCATCAGTCACAAGTGTCTCAGCTTGGCTTCAAAGGTCAGCATTTGTTTTCTTCCAGTTACGACCGTATGGTCTGTTTATGGGATATGAAAGCCGACCGGCAGGAACCGGTATCGCTTAAGAGTCTTTCTTCGTGGGTGTATGGCTTCTGCCTCTCCGGCGACAATACGATATGGGTCGGGGATGCTTCAGGTTCTGTGTCGCGGATTATGGTTTCGCCGGATGAAATGGCGGAGCTTATCCAAAAGAACTTGAGGCGGGACTTTACGGAGGACGAATGGAATTATTATGTCGGCAGTAATGTTCCTCGGATAAGAATGATGAAATATATTGAACAAAAAGAAAGAAAGCAATGAGACGGACGTTGTTTTTAATGATAATCCTATGCTTGTCTGTAGGTCAGGTGGCAGCTAAGGACGGAGTTCCGTTCTTCCTGAATTTCCCTCCTGCGGCTTATCATGCCCATAATCGTAATTTCGATGTGGTAAGTGATGATAATGGGCGTGTGTATGTAGCTAATTTCGAAGGGCTATTGTACTATGACCAGACGGAGTGGCATACGATTCATACACCGGGAATCTTTCGGGTTACCAAGTTGTATAAGGGTCGTGATGGCAGGATTTGGGTAGGAGGATACAATCTGTTCGGATACCTTACGGCAGGCCGTGACGGAAGATTGGAGTTGAAATTGATTTTCTCAAAAGACAATAAAGGTTTTTTGGGCGAGGTGACCGATATTCGGGAGAAGAACGGTAAGATTTGTGTGGAGACTTCCATCGGCTCCGGTAATTTGGAAGACGATTCGATGAAGAACTTTGAAGTGACACGTAGCACGTCCGGCAAACCTTCCTATTATAAAGGGGTACTGGTGAACCGGCAGCTTGATTTGGCTGACGGGACTTCTCTTCTGGCTACGGCAGGACAGGGGCTTGTGATGCTTGCCCAAGATGGTACGGAGTTGTACAACTTGTCGGAAGAAAATGGTCTGTGCAACAACAATGTGAACAGCGTATATGTCGATTCGTTGGGGTTTGTATGGGGAGCTACCGACGACGGCCTGTTTTTGGTGAAGGTGAACAACGCCTACACGCATTATCAGGAATCCGAAGGTTTGGAGGGTGAAGTGCAGTCCGTCTGCCATACTTCCGAAGGGCTTTATGTAGGCACATTGCGTGGCTTGTATTTGAAGGATAATGATATCTTCCGTCCTATAGATGCCATTCGTTACGCTTGCTGGCAACTGCATCCCAATGCCGACGGTAGTCTGTATGCTTCTACGGCAGGAGGTTTGTATCAGGTTCGGGGTACGGAGGTACGTCGGCTTACCGGCAATCATACATTGTCTATGTTCATCACTCATGATGGAGAATGTCTGAGCGGTGAAGTAGACGGTGTATATCGTATCCGTGACGGAAGACGGGAACCGTTGAATAATATTGAGAAAGCAACCCATTTCTTCGAAGATGCCGACGGTGTGGTATGGGTGCGCAACATTTATGGTCAGGTTTTCCGCTTGGATGACACGAAGACCGTTTATACATTCGTTGAGCCTGCGGATGAAAAAGGCGAGAAAGAGACCTATAACAATACACTTTATCAGCAGCATGGCGAAATTTATGTGTTGAATCATATCGGTCTGTTCAGATGGGATTGTTCCCAAAAGCAGTTGGTTCGTCTGGAAGACAAGAAATACTGGTCTTTCTCCAATCAGTATCCCCAGTTTGTCTATCCCGATGCCGGTGGTTGGATATGGGCTACCGATAACGAGAGTAAGGAATTGAGGGTATATTCGGACAGCGAGGATTTACAAGTTTTGAACGAGACTTTGCGTCCGGTACACAATTTGCGTGTCATGGCAATGGAGAGAGCAGGCCATGATGTATGGTTTGGCGGTAATTTCGGCTTGATTCATTGGAATGTCGGCATGCAGGAAGCTGACTTTAGTCGGAAGCCGGACATTTATATACGTCAGATAGTTATTAATAACGATTCATTGGTATGGGGCGGGTTTCAAGGGGCTGACCAGCTTGATGCTTCCCTTCCGTTCGATAGGTTGACATTCGATAGCGGCATCCGCGATATACGTATTCATTATTCGTCGGATATGTATTCCACTTTAGGGGATACGGAATACCGTTATCGCTTGAATAACGATTGGTCGGATTGGAGTACAGATACTTACGCACGGTTTGCCAATCCGCGCTCCGGGCGTTACACCTTCGAGGTGATGGCACGCGACAGATACGGACATGTCACTTCTCTTCTTTCGTTACCCGTTACGGTCCGTTATCCTATTTATGCACGTTGGTATGCCATTCTGTTGTATGTCCTTTTGTTGGCATTCAGCATTTGGCAGCTTATCCAGTGGCGCATGAAGCGGCTGTTAAAGGAAAAAATGCGGCTGGAGAATATTGTCGAAGAGCGTACTTTCCAGTTGCGGCAGCAAAAAGACGAGATAGAAGAGAAATCAAAGAAACTCGAAGTGGCTCTCGATGATTTGAGCAAGGCGCAATACCAGCTCATCCGTCAGGAGAAGATGGCTACGGTCGGTACATTGACTAAAGGTTTGGTCGACCGTATACTGAACCCGATGAACTATGTGAATAATTTCTCTCACATGAGTATCGGATTGGTTAAAGACTTAAAGGATAATTTGGAAGACGACCGCGAACATATATCACCCGATATATTCGATGATTCGATGGATGCCCTTGATATGCTGGATACCAATCTGGAGAAAATCGAAGAGCACGGGCTGAATACCACGCGGATACTGAAGGCTATGGAAGAGATGCTGAAGGAACGTACCGCCAACATTGCCCTGAAGGATATTGCCGCTATTTGCCGGAAGAATATCGAGATGGTATATTCGTATTACGCGAAAGAGATAGCCGAATGCCATATCCAATTGGAGGCTCCCGATAAAGAAGCGATGGTGATTGCCGAGGTAGATGCCGAACAGTTCAGCCGGACGATGATGAGTATCCTGGCAAACAGCGTCTATGCGGTTCAGAAAAAATACCTGCGCAAGGCATACAGCCCGTTGATACGGCTGAGTGTATCAAGCGATACCGATGCAGGTTTGGTGGTTATCTCTATTTATGATAACGGTATCGGTATAGAGAAGTCTATTATCGATAAGGTATTCGACCCCTTCTTTACCACGAAGACCACATCGGAAGCGGTGGGAGTAGGCATGTACCTGAGCCGGGAAATCATCTTGAACCATAGAGGAACCATTACCGTCGAATCGGAAAAAGACGAATATACGGAATTTAAGATAACGCTGCCCATTCGTCAGCAAGATACAAAAAAGAGAAACGAACCAGAAGAAAATAACGGATAAAAGGTGGATATTATGGAAACGATAGAACAACTGAAACAACAAGTCGAGAGCTTGCAAAATCAACTGAAACAACAAGAAAAGATGGCTACGCTGGGACTGTTGACCGCCGGCATTGTACACGAAATACGTAACCCGCTGAACTTTGTCATCAACTTCAGCAAGTTGTCTGGCGGACTGTTGAAAGACCTTGCCGACGACTTGGACGCGATAGCCGACAAGTTGGAGGAAGACGATAAGGAAGACATGGAAGATATCATGGCGAGCCTGGAAGAAAACCTGCAAAAGATAAGCGAACATGGCGAGCGTGCTATCAGCATCATACAGAACATCCTGCTCTATTCGCGCGGCAAGGAAGACGAGTTTATTCCCACCGATGTCTGCAAGCTGGTGAAAGAGTATGTATGGCTTTCTTATCATGCCATGCGTGCCAACCTGAAGAACTTCAATGTCACTATCAACGAAGATTACGAAGAGGGCATACCTCTTCAGCCCGTTGTACCTCAAGACTTGAGCCGCGCTGTGCTCAATGTGATGAATAATGCCTGTTATGCCGTATGGGAAAGAGCGCAGCAGGCTCCCGATGATTACAAGCCTACCATCGATGTCAAAGTGTCGTGTCAGGCAGACGAACTGTCTATCATCATTACCGATAACGGTACGGGCATGAGCGATGAGGTAAAACAGCATCTGTATGAAACCTTCTTTACGACCAAGCCTACCGGGCAAGGAACCGGATTGGGAATGTACATCACGCGCAACATTGTGGAAGAAAAACACCACGGGCGCATTGAGTTCGATTCGGAAGAAGGCAAGTTTACAACATTTTCATTGATAATACCCTTAAAGAAATGAAGCAATACGTATTCGTGCTATTTCTCTTGTTGGCTTCTACGGTCTGTGCACAGCAGGAAGACGGCAGGTTGCGCGACATTTATCAGCAGGCCGAGGAAGCGTACAGCATCGGCCGTTTTGATTCTTCCATTCATTTGCTGGACACTCACCTGAACGAGTTTCAAGGAACACTGAAAGTGAGTGCTTACCGGTTGTTGTCTTTATGTTATTTAAGTCAGGACAAAACCGAAAGTGCCGAGCAATATGCCAATTTATTGCTGAAGGAAGACCCATATTATCGTGTCACCATTTATGACCCCCTCCGTTTCTCCGATATGATAGAGCGTTTGAAGCGAGGCGAGAGTGCTACCATTACGACCGCTTCGCAACAGGCAGAATCCATAGAAGAAGCTCCGGTACCGGTGACGTTGATTACGGAAGATATGATAAAGGCTTCAGGGGCAAGAAACTTACGTGAGTTATTGATGATTTTTGTACCTGGTATAACTCCGATAGAAGGTGAAGAATGTAATATGAGTATGCGAGGAATATATTCTTATTCTCAAGAAAATATTCTTATTATGCGTGACGGGCATAGGTTAAACAATTATAGCACAAATTCTATTGCGCCTGATTATCGAATAAACATTGACAATATTAAGCAAATAGAAGTGTTGCGTGGAGCGGCTTCTTCTTTGTATGGTAATGTTGCTCTTACAGCTGTGGTTAATATTATAACGAAATCGGGTAATGATGTAGATGGCGTTGAAGTTTCTTATGGAATGGGAGATAATCACACTTATAAAGGAAGTGTGCTTTTGGGTAAAAGGTTTATGAATACAGATCTTACGATTGGGGCATCTGTATATTCCTCAAAGGGAGATAGAATTAATATAGATAAGAATAGTCAGGATTTTTATGGAATTATACCCAAAGATGGATATATTTATGTAGACGGTTATAATCATAAGCCAGCTTATGATTTCGGGTTAAAATATCAGTGGAATAATTTTAGATTATCTGCTGGTCATCAATATGGCAAACGTACTCATACTTATAACAGTTTGTATGTGCTTTCTACTTATGATTATGATAAGTATCAGTCGATAAATGGGGTAAAACCTGGTAGAGGTACATCTACGACTTATGCAGATTTAAAATATACAGGGACAATAAAGAATACTAATGTAGAAGCATCGTTTTTTGTTGATTATGAGTCTACTAATTTATATAATGTATTAGGAGATACAATACCTGAAGGTTTCGAAAACCTTGGGGAATCTTATTTCCCTAGCAATGAATATTTAAAAGATTCCATATATGTAACTAATGGAGCTTTTGAGTTGCAAAATTGGAAGAGTCTGACTATGGGTGCGGAATTAAAAATTTTGCGTAATTATAAATTGAAGGAAATGAAAGGAAATTTCATTTTAGGAACTCAATTTCTGCATTTTAATAGTTTTTATAATGATATGTCATTGGGCGATATGTACGATCGAATTATTATGACTACGGTAAATGATCGTACCGGAATTTATGAAAATGAAAAAGAGAATAGTTTCTCTGTTTATGGTCAGATTAAACATTATTTTTCTCCGAATTTGATATTTAATGGTGGTTTGCGTTATGATTATAAAAAACGTTTTAATAATAAGAATTTAAATGTGGTGTCACCACGTTTGGCTTTGATTTATATACCATCTCAGAGTTGTAATATGAAATTGTCTTATGCACATTCTTATGTGGATGCTCCATTCTTTTATAGAGCTTCAAAAATTATGTATTTAGGAAATGAAGATCTTAATTCACAGAGTATGGATAATTTTCAGTTTTCTGTTACAGCCAAAATTAAACCGCTTAATTTAACTTATGATGGGAATATTTTTTATAATCGTTCGAGAGATATTATCATGATGCTTTCTACAGGCTATTCTAATGTCGGTTCATTAGAAATGATTGGTTGGGAGAATATACTTCAATATAAAGATCCTCATTTTGTCGCATATTTTAATGCAACATATCAGCGATTGCTCAGTTCAGAGAATTATGCTACCTATACAAATAACGTAGCGGGAGTTCCTGATTTCTTTTGTAATTTGAATTTGGAAAAAGAATTATATCCATGGGTGAAAAACTTATGGATAGGCGCTAATATTTCAGCTAAAACGAAACAGACAGGTAAGAATTCAGAGAATTTTGTCTTTAAAGGCAATTATGATACAGATGTGCAACAGGGATCTTATAAAATTAATGGTACTTGTCTATTCGATTTGGGTTTGAGATATTCCTTAAAAAGTATAAGTCTGAATTTACGTTGTTATAATTTGTTTAATACCAGATATCGTTTGGGAGGCGACCGTATGCCTGTTTTGCAAGCAGGTAGAAGTATTCTTGCAACAATAAGAGTTAATATGTAACTCTAGTTAGAATTTAGTTTATAAATAGACTTGTGTGTTATACGGGTCCTTAGGAATAATTGGTAGTTATAAATTTATGAGATTTATGAAAAAATATCCTTTGTCAGAAACTCAATTGGGTTTTTATTTTGAGTGGATGAAACATCCTGAACTAACAGAATATAATGTGCCGTATCTTTATGTCTTTTCAAAAAAAATAGATGTAGACAGATTGGAGCATGCCATACAATTAGCTTTGTCAAAACATCCCATATACTCAATACGAATAGCAGTGTCTGATGGCAATGTTTGTCAATATGTTGATAATAATCGGACTATACCTGTTAATCGTATAACAACTTCTGAAAAGCATTTTGCAGAAACAGTCAAAAGTCTGATTAAGCCTTTTGATTTATATAATGACCCGTTGGTACATATTTGCATTATTGAAACAGAAAATTCGGTGTCGTTATTCTTTGATCCTCAACATCTGGTTTCTGATGGTACAACGTTGGTTATGTTGTTAGAAGAAATAGATATAGCATATTGTGGTGGTGAAGTACCGGATGAAACAACAACTTTCTTTGATTATGTCCTTAGTGAGAAAGCGTCTTTTCAATCGGATGCATATCAAGTTGCTAAAGATTATTATCAGAGTAAATTTGCCAATCTTTCTATGACCAAAACGTTGAATCAGTTATCGGATAAAATAGGTAGATTGCATTATGTTTCCAGTTTTGTTTCATTTGATTTAGTGGATAGTTTCTGTAAGACATATTCGTTGGCTCCTAATCTTTTGCTGATGGCTGCATATGCCTTTGTCTTATCTGCATTTTCTCGTGAGTCGAAAGTGGTGTTTTACACAGTGAATCATGGTCGTACAGAAAGACGTTTCAGAAAAAGTTTTGGACCATTTATTAAATCAGTCCCTGTATTGGCTCATATTTCTCCCGAAATGGATGTTATAAGTTTTATTCAAACGATGCGGCGTGAGCTTATGAGTGGGGTACGTTATGGCATTTATCCGTTTAATCATTTTTGTCAAGACTTATCAATGGTTCCTGAATCCTCATTTACTTTTCAAAATAATTTGCAGGAACTTGCTAAATTAGGTGATGAGGTTATACATTCTCAGGCTTTGCCGCAAGGAGTTGTTGATTCAAATATATCAGTTGTCGTATTTCTGTTAGATGGTAAATATGAAATACGATTAGAATATAATGAGATGCGACATACAGCGTTTGAAATGGCACAATTTGTTCAATGTATGTCCGATTGTGTTGAAAATATGATTCAGCATCCAAATGTACGTTTAGGAGATTTGCCGATAGTTTCTGCTATCTCCCAAACAAATCTTCTTGCTTTATCGAAGGGCGAAGACCGGCATTGGGCTGATGCAACTTTCTTGGAACTATTTCAAAAACAAGTTTTAGTTACTCCTGACAATATAGCTGTTGTAGACAGTGTTAGTAGAATGACATATAGTGAACTGGATAAAATGTCTACTGCATTAGCTGCTTATTTATTGAAAAGAGGGGTAGATAAAGGTGACTTCGTTGGCGTTCAGTTACATAGGTGTAAGGAATGGATAACTGCTATTTTGGCGATATTTAAAGTTGGAGCAGTTTATTTGCCTTTATCGGGAGATTATCCTGATGAGCGTATAAAATATATGTTGGAAGACAGTGGAGCTAAAGTTGTATTGACAGCAAAAGATTTTTCATTACTTAATAATGACGATTCAATAATGCCAGTGCAGCTTACCGGTCAAGATAATGCATATATTATTTATACTTCTGGTTCGACTGGGCATCCTAAGGGAGTTGTCATTCAACATAGAGCATTGGCTTCTTTTTTGCATTCATGCAAAGAACTGTATAAAATTGATGAGGACAGTCGTATATTTTGTCATAGTAGCTTTAATTTTGATGCTTCGGTTGAGGATATATTCCCTGTTTTAACAGCTGGTGGACAGTTGCATATTTTGTCTGACCAAATAGTGAAAGAACCAGAAAAAATTGCTGATTATATTAAAGAGAATGCATTGACAGGAGGGAATTTTACTACTCGGTTTGGTGTGGAAATGTTGCGTACATTTGAGTTGCCATTAACGTATTTGACATTAGGAGGAGAACGTTTAGAGGTTGTTCCGAAAACCCGATGCAGACTTTTTAACTCATACGGTCCGACAGAGTTTACGGTGGATGCAACTTTCTTTGAGTTTTTGGAAAAAGAGGAGTATCCTACCATTCCTATAGGTCGGCCAACTCCCAATTCAAGAGCTTATGTGCTTGATGAGCAGCGGCGTTTGTTGCCTAAAGGTTGTGTTGGTGAACTTTATCTTGCTGGTCCTCAAATAGCTGCGGAATATTGGAATAAACCGGAACTGACAGCTGAGAAATTTGTTCAAAATCCGTATTCTGATGGTGATATGTATGGTATTATGTATCGCACAGGTGATTTAGTCTGGTGGAATGAAAACAATCAATTGGAATATGCAGGGCGGATAGATAAACAAATAAAGCTGAGTGGATATAGAATCGAGTTAGGAGAAATAGAATCTTGTTTGATGCAGTGTGCAGGAGTTATACAAGCTGTTGCTGATATTAGAAATTTAAACGGCATGAAAAGAATTTGTGCTTATTATACGGCAGAAACTCCTTTGGATGTTAATGTATTATATGGACATCTAATGAATGAACTTCCTGCTTATATGCTTCCTGCTTCAATTTTATATATGAATAGTTTACCTCTTACCTCTAATGGCAAAATAGATTATTCTAAATTGCCTGCAGTAGACTTGGAACTTACTTATGGAAATAATTATGTGGCTCCAGCTACTGTGGACGAAAAGATATTAACAGCGATCGCTGAGAAAATAATGGATATGAAGCATATTGGAGTTGAAACGAATTTATTTGATTTAGGTTTAACTTCGTTGCAAGCAATGCAGATTGCTATGGAAGCTGCTTCATTAGGCATTCATTTTTCAGTATCAAGAATGTATGAGAAAAAGAATATCCGTGGATTTTTAGATAAGAAGCAAGAATTGTACTTTTGGGTGAATGAAGCTGATAAAGATAAACCGCTTTTAGTCTTGATTTGTGGTTATCCTTATTATCATCCTTTTTATGATGATTTTATAGCTTTCTTTAAAGATTACTATTCAATATTTGTTTTTGAATCTTATCATGAATACTTTTTGTGGAAAAGTGAGGTTAGTATAGATATACTCATGGATTTTTATTTGCAAATAACGAAACTTTTACTCGTTGACCGTCCGATATATGCTGTAACAGGCTATTGTATGGGCGCAGAATTAGCGATGCATTATGCAAGTAGGTTGAGAAAAGAGCAAATCGCTTCCCCAAAGGTTATCATGATGGAAGGGTTTTATAAAAGAGCTGAGGAAAAATTTTATCCTGATGTTGAAAATAATCCTGTAGTACAAGAACATTATAGAATAACCTATTTGCTCTCAAGGAGTCTGCCGACCATGGATTATCAAGGTGAAGTTATTATTTTCCTAGCAAAAAAATTGTCAAATAGATTATATCTTGAATTCGGTGAAGAAACAAATGAAGCTGTATTAAAAGAGGCTGCAAAGGAATTTATGGATAATAGGATTAATTGGAAAAAAGCATATCCTCATACTCCCTATTTTGAAATGGATGCAGATCATTGGACATTTTTCAAGAAAGATGTTTTGATTGAAATGCAGCAAAAGATAGAAGAGTGTTGGGGAAAAGATATTTAAACTTAATAGATTATGATACAAAACGAAACGATAGCTAATCTCTTGACGCGGGTTACCGTCAGGAGGTTTACCGATGAACCGGTAAGTGATGCAGACTTGCATGTGTTGCTGCAGGCGGCTATGGCTGCGCCCAGTTCGATGAACCTGCAGCCGTGGCATTTTATTGTGGTGAGGGATGAGGCTGTAAAGCAGTGCCTGAAAGACTGTTTGCCGTATGCCAAGATGGTCAATAAAGGTTGTACTGGCATTGTGGTGTGTGGAGATGTTTCTCTTTATGAACATATTAACCAGGTGGATAAGGAAGATAACACACTGTATTGGGTGCAGGACTGCTCGGCGGCGTCAGAGAATATCTTGGTGGCAGCTCATGCCATGGGGCTGGGTGCCGTATGGACTGGAGTTTATCCTTTGGAAAGCCGTGTGGCTAAATTGCGTGAGTTGTTAGCTATTCCTGCTCATATTGTACCGTTGAACTTGATATTGGTAGGGCATCCTGTGACTATACCTCAACCTAAGAATAAGTGGAACGAAACGAGAATACATTATGATACTTATTAAATGAATAGGGATGTTCGTATATTGGCAGTATGCATGTCTCCGAATGAATATACATTCGTTTGAGAGCGTGATTATATTGACAAGTTAGGGAGGTTCCTATAAGAGAAAAATGTTTATATGCTGAACGGAATTTTACTTCATCATGTTGGTTATACGGTAGCGGATATTCGTGTTTCCGCTACCTTGTTTGCCGGTTTAGGATATACGGCTGGCGAGATATTGTATGATAAAGGCTTACAGGTGGAATTGTGTTATTTGAGCAAGGAGGGTGCATTGCCCATCGAGTTGGTACATCAGTTGCAGGAAGATTCGCTTGAGGCAGAGTTGCTTCGTAAGAACGGTGTAATGCCTTATCATTTAGCTTATGAGACGTGTGATTTTGATAAGGTCTGTGAAGAATTGCAAGCTCAAGGTTATGAGAGATTATTTGCTCCGGTGCCGGTTGAAGTTCTGCATGGCATTCGGATTTGTTATTTTCATCATCCGGCAGTAGGTTACATCGAGATACTTGAAAAACGGTAAGCGTCCAAAACTGACGTATTGCCCGTGGCGTTAGATGTGTCTACCTTCGCGCTGGTACGGCCTATGGAAGAGAATGAATTTATCTTGGAATCCGCCCGGAGAATGGAGGCATGGGAGAAGACTCCCAAGCCTGCCGGGGATGACCTACCGAACCATGGACGCCGACAACCGTATATGTCACAGGAGTGACCTTGGCAGGCTACCCGAGGGTGCGACGCTTATAAAGACTTATTCCAGGTATACATACGACCAGCGTACTCTCGTGACGGAGCACGAATACGAGATCATGGTCTACAGGACAAGGACGGGAACTATACGATAGACAACAGCCTTGCCGAACGGTGCATCAGACCGTTGGCCAATGAGCGGAAGAACTCGTTGTTCTTCGGCTGCGACAGGATGGCGCGCGTCAGCGCGACCTATCCTCCGTCGTGTCCACTTGCAGGCTTCAGGGGTATTCAATCCTGGAATACTTCAAAAAGTTCTTTGCCGAGATAACCGCAGGCAATCGCGACTACGGAAAGCTTATGCCCTCCACCATCGGCATTACTGCAAATAAACTTTAAAAATCAACCGAATTTTAATCTTATTTTAGACGTACCGCCTGAAATGCAGGGGGTATGTCGGAATTGGACGCTTACTTGTCAACTGAAACCTTGTCAACTAAATAATCTCTATTCCTTGTTCCGCACAGAGCTTCAGGCTCAATTCCTTCAGGCGAAATTTCTGAATATTTCCACTTCCGGTCATGGGGAACTCTTTGACGAAGAAAATGTATTTCGGAATCTTGTAGCGGGCAATCTTTCCTTCGCAGAACTCGCGCACGTCAAACTCGTTCATCGTGTATCCTTCGTGCAGGATGATGAATGCGCCTACTGCCTCACCGTATTTCTTCGAGGGGACACCGGCTACCTGTACATCCTTGATGCCCGGCATCTTGTAAAGGAACTCTTCTATTTCGCGCGGATAGATATTCTCGCCTCCACGGATAATCATGTCCTTGATGCGTCCCGTGATGCGGTAATTCCCGTTTTCGTCTTTTACACCCAGGTCGCCCGAGTGAAGGAATCCGTTCTTGTCTATCACTTCGGCTGTGGCTTGCGGGTTCTTGTAATACCCTTTCATGTTGTTGTATCCCCGGTTGCACATTTCGCCTTGTACGCCTACGGGACATTCCTCTCCGGTTTTGGGGTCGATAACCCTTACTTCGGTAAACTCAAAGTCACGGCCTACCGTGTTGAAGCGCACTTCTTGCGGGTCGTCTATACGGCTATGCGTCATGCCCGGCGAGGTTTCGGTCAGTCCATATACGCTGGTCACTTTCATAAACATCTTTTCCTCTACCTGCTTCATCAGTTCTACGGGGCAGAGCGAACCTGCCATGATGCCGGTACGCAGGCAGGAGAGGTCGAACATATCAAACATCGGGTGATGCAGTTCGGCGATGAACATAGTCGGTACACCATAGAGTGCCGTGCAACGTTCCTTGTGTACGGAAGCCAGCACGAGCAAGGGGTCGAAACGTTCTACCATTACTTGCGTACAGCCATGCGTGAGGCAGTTCATGGTGGCAAGCACTACACCAAAGCAATGGAATAGCGGAACGCATACACATAGCTTGTCATCGGGGGTAAACTTCATGTGCTCTCCCGTCAGGAAACCGTTGTTCGCTATATTATAATGGGTCAGCATCACGCCTTTGGGGAACCCGGTCGTGCCTGAGGTGTATTGCATATTCACCGTGTCGTAACAGCTTACCTGCTTCTTGGCTTCATCCAGTACGCTATCTTCGATGTTGTTGCCCAATAGCAGGATTTCGGCTGTATTGTACATGCCGCGGTATTTCTCCTGTCCGATGTAGATGACGTTGCGCATGTAGGGGAAACGTTTGCTCTTCATGTGCCCGCGCTCGAAGGTCTTCAGTTCGGGCAGCATGGTGTAGGTCATTTCCACGAAGTTGCTATCGCGCTCACCGTCTACGATACAGAGCGTGTGCATGTCCGAGTTTTCGCACAGGTATTCCAGCTCTGCCTGCTTGTAATTGGTGTTGACCGTAACGGCTACGGCGCCTATCTTGGCACAGGCATACAGGAAAGTCAGCCAGTCGGGCACATTCTTTGCCCAGATGCCTACGTGGGTGCCGTGGGTTACACCGATGGCAAGCAAACCTTTTGCCATATTGTCTACGCGGCGGTTGAACTGGCTCCAGGTAAAGCGCAGGTTGCGGTCGGAGTAAACGATGTATTCTTTGTCCGGCGTTTCTGTAGCCCAATGTTCCAGCCAGTCGCCGAGTGTGCGTTCATAGAGTTGTATCATAAGCTTGGTCTTTTATTTTTAAACGGGTGTATAGATTACGGCAAGGATGCGTGCGGCTTGTCCTTCGAAAGCATGTACGTGGTGCGGCACGATGGAATCGTAGTAAATGGTATCCCCTTCTTCCAGCACATACGTCGATTTGCCGTAATTGATTTCCAGCACGCCTTTCAGCACCATGATGAATTCTTCTCCTTCGTGTGCCGAGAGAGTAAACTGGTTTTCTTCGTTGGCATCAATGTCAATGATGAACGGCTCCATGTGGCGGTCGGCCTTGCTTCTTGATAAAGAATGGTAATGCATGTGCTGGCGTGCGTCGACGGCATTGTTCGAAAAGCTGATGGTGTCGTCGGCTTCTCCGCGCCGGCATACGACCGGACCTGCTTCTTCCGACTGGTCATCGAGGAAGGTTCCCAGCCGTACTCCCAATGCGCGTGCAATCTTCAGCAGGGGGGCAAGCGAGGGAATGTCAATGTTGTTTTCTATCCGTTCGATTTGCTCTAAAGCGAGGCCTGTGCGTTCAGCCAGCTCTTCGATACTTATTTCCTTGACCGTTCTCAGTGCTTTTATTTTTTCTCCGATAATGTTCGTGCGATCCATAGTCTAAATTTTTATTTTTGTTGTAAATTGATATTCAAAATGATACGGCAACAAAGATAATGATTTTTTGGAATAGACGTTCTTTTTTGCATAGATATTTGAATAGTCACTGATTTATCCCCTGTTGATAGGAAGAAATGAGGCGTATAGAGCTATAGCGTTTTTGTTGGTGAATCGCTGGAGAAATTGTAATTTTGCGGACAAAATAACAAATGAAAAAACAATGAAAGAAGCTTTGCTTAAACTCCACTTGTCGGTCTTGATAGCAGGTGGCACAGGGGTATTTGGCCGGGTTATCACGTTGAACGAAGGGTTGTTGGTGTGGTACCGGTTGCTTTTGGCGACACTGATGTTCTACGTCGTGTTGTTTGTGTTGAATAAAATCCGCAAGGTGCACCGGATGGATGTGGTGCGGATAGCGTCGGTAGGCGTGTTGCTTGCCATGCACTGGCTGTTCTTTTACGGCAGTATCAAGGCGTCGAATGTATCTATCGGTGTGGTCTGCCTTTCGTTGATGAGTTTCTTTACCGCCTTATTCGACCCGCTCATCAACCGTCATCGGGTGTCGGTAGGCGAGATTCTCTTTAGTCTGATTGGGGTAGCGGGCATCGTGCTGATATTCCATTTCGATACCCGTTATCGGGTCGGTATCCTGATGGGTATTCTTTCGTCGGCGCTCGCCTCGCTCTTCACTATCTGCAATAAGAAGGTGGCGTCCAACTATCCTTCCAGTACCGTGCTGCTTTACGAGATGGGAGGCGGTTTTATCGGTTTGAGCCTGCTCTTGCCTTTCTATCTGCATTTCTTTCCGGTAAAGACCATTGTGCCTTCGGCTGCCGACTGGGGAAGCCTGTTAGTGCTGGCTTCATTGTGTACGGTATGCCTGTACATCCTGCAGATACAGGTGCTCAAAAAGATTTCGGCATTTACGTTCAACCTGACTTACAACCTGGAACCTATCTATAGCATCATTCTGGCAATGATTATTTTCCATGAGGCAAAAGACTTGAATTTCAGTTTCTATGCTGGTTTGGGCTTGATTTTCTTTTCGGTCGTATTGCAGACTTTCCGGGTTATTGCCCAGGTGAAGAAACAGAAGAGTATCAACGCGGAATAGCTGACGGGCTCTTGTCCAACAAGATTTAATTTTGTGTGCTTACTTGGTGTATTTTCGCAAAATCTCTTTATCTTTGCTCGGAGTAGGAAAAAGAATCATGTTTTTATGAAAATACGTATCTTCTATCTTGTACTGGTTGCCTGTACACTGGCATCGTGTGTGTCCGTGCAGACCATCACTTTCGACCAGTTGTGTCCCGCCGAGGTCAGCCTGCCCGGACAGGTGCAGACCGTAGGGATTGTGAATAACATGCCTTCGATACCGCAAGCCAAAGGCAATGTGGCTACGATGGGCAATCTGAACGGAGACGGGAAGCAGACGGCAGAAGCCTTTGCCGGAGCTTTGGCGGATTCGAGGTATTTCAATCAGGTGATTATCTGCGACTCGGCATTGAACGGACAGCCCGTAGCCGATGATGCGGAGCTTCGCGGGCTCTCGCGGGAGGAAGTGCGCCGGCTCACGGACGACCTTCGTGTGGATATGCTTTTCTCGCTCGAACGGGTTTTCGTGCAGAACGTCCGGAAAGAGCTTTACTATCCGGGTTTGCCCGAGCCTTGGCCCGTGGTACAGACACGGGTGACTCCGGTGCTGAGCATTTATTCGCCTGTGCGCGAACGTCCGCTTCGGGTCGTGGCTCCGACGGATAGCCTCGATTGGGATTTAGACCAGATGCCTTCCGACAAGGAGTTGCTGGAGTATGTGGCAGATTTCTCTGCCCATTTGCTGACCCGCCAGGTGGTTCCTTATTGGGAACAGACCAGCCGTGCTTATTTTACCGGCGGATGCGTGGAGATGCGTGATGCGGCGGTCTGTGTCAACGAAGGCGACTGGGAAGGGGCGAAGACATTGTGGCTTTCGCTATACGAGCACCGTAAGTCGGGCAAGGTAAAAGGGCGTGCCGCCCTCAATCTGGCTTTGGCTTCCGAAATGCTGGGCAATCTGGAAGAAGCGAAAAAGTGGATGGATGAGGCGAAAAAGTATGCCGAGCCGGGCTCGGACGAAGAGCGTGTGTGGAGTTATGCCGCGCTCCGGCTGGAGAAGCGCATTGCTCAAATGTCGCATTTGAATATCCAGATGGGGCGTTTCGGAAACAATTTGCCGGAATAAAAGTTGGCGCAATCAAAATTTTTTGTACATTTGGTCAAGATAATAATGTAGATATGATGAATATTAGTGAACAGTCGCACAAGGCCATTGCTTCGGCTCTGAAAGAAGCCCTTGGCAGATACAACGGCAACGGTGAAGAATCGGTGCTGACAGACATTCATTTGCATCCCGAGCAGGAGAGCGGTGAATTGGTGATTTACGACGATGACGACGAGCTGTTGGCACGTACCGTCGTCCGTGAATGGGTGAACTACGAAGGGGATGATTTCTATGCCCAAACCGAGCCTTTGCTCCGTGCCGAAATCAGCAAGCTGAAAGAAGAAGGATTGCTCGACCGTCTTTCCCTGATGAAGCCCTATTCGTTTGTCTTGGTGGATAGCGAGAAAGAGACGGTGGCAGAGCTGTTGCTGGTAGACGATGACGACACGTTGTTCCTGAACGATGAATTGCTGAAAGGGCTCGACGAGGAACTGGATGCATTCCTGAAAGATTTGCTGGAGAAATAAACCTTTCATTCTTCATTTTTTTAATGCTTCATTTACAGGAGATACGCTTATGGGAGAACGCATAACATTCCGCCGCAACGAACGGTTGCGCACCATCAATCCGCGTTGGCGTGGCAATCCTACCGCAGGAGGTAAGTTTTTCAACCGGCAGCACCGCTGGCGGCCGGGGATGGGAAGTGTGTTGAAGTGGCGTCTTTCTCCCAATCCGCAACGGAAAGAAAAGCGCACCGTAAAGTGGGACCCGAAGGTGCATTTCCTTCGCTCGCTGGATGCCGTTGTGGGCAATTCGCTGATATGGCTGGGGCATAATTCGTTCTTCCTCCAGTTGGGAGGCAAGCGGTTTATGATTGACCCCGTGTATGGCAGCATTCCGTTCGTGAAACGCCGGAGCCAGTTCCCTGCCAATGTGTCCATATTTAAGCATATCGACTATTTGCTTATCAGCCACGACCATTTCGACCATCTCGACAAGCCCAGTGTGACACGCCTGGTGGCTGATAATCCCCAGATGAAATTGTTTTGCGGTTTAGGTACGGGAAGCCTCATTCAGAGTTGGTTCCCTCAGCTGGAGGTGATAGAAGCCGCCTGGTATCAGCAATATGAGGACGGTGGGCTGCGCCTTACCTTCCTGCCTGCTCAGCACTGGAGCAAGCGGGGAGTGAGCGACGGCGGCGAGCGCCTGTGGGGTGCCTTTATGATTGAAGCGGACGGCATCACCATCTACAATAGCGGCGATACGGGCTATGCGCAACATTTCAGCGAGTTGCCCGAAATGTTTCCCCATATTGATTATTGCATGGTGGGCATCGGTGCCTACAAGCCGCGCTGGTTTATGAAGCCGAACCACATTTCGCCTTACGATGCGCTGACCGCTTCGGCAGATATGCATGCCTGCCTCACCATCCCGATGCACTATGGCACATTCGATTTGTCGGACGAGCCTTTGTTCGACCCTCCCCATGTGTTTGCGGCTGAAGCCAAAAAGCGGAATATGCCAGTCATTATCCCGGAACTGGGAGAAATCATCAAGCTGAAACCGTTGAAGTAGTTATATTTTTTAGGAGTTAAAGAAGTTAGAGAAGTTAAAGAAGTTAAAGTCAATAGCTTTGTTTTTTAGGAGTTAAGTAGTTAAAGGAGTTAAGGAGTTAAGCCAATAGTTCTGCTGATGTATCTAAAACCTAGTTTCCTAGTACCTGGTCAACTAGTTACCTAAAAAATAAAAAACACAGAAACACGCAGGCACAGAGAAATAAATTATTTAATCTGCGAAAATCTGCGTGAATCTGCGTTTCAAAAAAAAACTTGTCAACTATCTAAAACCTAGTTTCCTAGTCCCCTGACACACAACCTTATTTCTTCAGCGCCGCGATGCTTTCCTTCAAGGCCGCTATTTTGGTCTCGGCGTCCGCCTGTTTCTTGCGTTCCATTTCGATGACCTTTTCCGGAGCCTTGCTGACGAATTTCTCGTTGCTCAGTTTCTTCAATACACTTTGCAAGAATCCTTCCTGGTATTTCAGGTCAGCTTCCAGCTTTTTCAGCTCTTCCTCTACATTGATGAGGTTGCCCAGCGGAACGGCATATTCGGTTGTCCCTACCATGAAGGCGGCTGCCCCTTCGGCTTTTGCTGTTACGGTATCGATGGCAGAGAGGTTGCCCATTTTCATCAGGACCGGATTGAATGCCGCAACCGGATTTCCGCCCACGGCTTCCAGAGCCAGTTGCTCTTTCTGGGCGATGTTCTTCTGCAGGCGGATGGTACGGATGCCTCCGATGACCTCTTTCACTTTCTCGAAGTCGTCTACCAGTGCCTGGTCGAATCCTTCCACCTTTTCCAGTTGTTGCGTCATGATGCTCTCGCCCGGCTGGCGGTCGTAGATGTGCTGCCACAGCTCTTCGGTGATGAATGGCATAAACGGATGCAGTTGCTTGAGCAGGGCTTCGAAGAACTTCAGGGTCTGGTCGTAAGTGGTGCGGTCGATGGGCTGGCCGTAGGCAGGCTTCACCATTTCCAGGTACCAGCTCGAAAATTCGTCCCAGAAGAGTTTGTAAACCGCCATCAGGGCTTCGCTCAAGCGGTATTTGCCGAAGAGGTCTGCCACTTCGAGGATGGTCTTTGCCAGCATGGCGTCAAACCATTTCGTAGCCAGGCGGGCATATTCGGGCTGTTCGATATCAGCTACCTGCCAGCCTTTCACCAGGCGGAAGGCGTTCCATATCTTGTTGTTGAAGTTGCGTCCCTGTTCGCAGAGCGCGTCGTCGAACAGGATATCGTTTCCGGCAGGAGCAGAAAGCATCATGCCCATGCGCACGCCGTCGGCGCCATACCGGTCAATCAGTTCCAGCGGGTCGGGCGAGTTGCCTAACGATTTCGACATCTTGCGTCCGATTTTGTCGCGCACGATACCTGTGAAGTATACGTTGCGGAACGGCATGTCGTGCATGTATTCGTAGCCCGCCATAATCATGCGCGCTACCCAGAAGAAGATGATGTCGGGACCGGTCACCAGGTCGCTGGTGGGATAGTAGTAGCTGATTTCCTCGTTGCCCGGGTGATTGATGCCGTCGAAGAGCGAGATAGGCCATAACCACGAAGAGAACCACGTGTCGAGGCAGTCTTCGTCCTGGCGCAGGTCTTCTGCTTTCAGGTCGGGGTTGCCGCTTTTCTGCTTGGCAAGCTCAAGGGCTTCTTCCGGCGTTTCTGCCACTACGTAACCTCCCTGGGGCAGGTAATAGGCAGGGATGCGGTGTCCCCACCACAGTTGGCGGCTGATGCACCAGTCCTTGATGTTCTCCAGCCAGTTGCGGTACGTGTTCTTGTATTTGGCAGGGTAGAATTTCAGTTCGTCGTTCATGACCGGAGGCAGCGCCATGTCGGCAAAGTGCTGCATTTTCAGGAACCATTGCATAGAGAGTTTCGGCTCGATGGGCACGTTGGTGCGTTCCGAGAAACCTACCTTGTTGGTGTAGGCTTCCACCTTTTCCAGCAGGCCTGCTTCTGCCAGGTCTTTTTCGATTTGTTCGCGCACGTCGAAACGGTCCATGCCTACATACATTCCTGCGGCTTCGCTGATGGTTCCGTTGTCGTTGAAGATGTCGATGCTCTTCAGGTTATGCTTTTCGCCCAGCATGTAGTCGTTCACGTCGTGGGCAGGAGTCACCTTGAGGCATCCCGTACCGAACTCGGTATCCACGTATTCGTCTTCGATGACGGGGATTACGCGGTTCACCAGCGGCACGATGACCTTCTTGCCTTTCAGCCACTGGTTTTTCGGGTCGTTCGGGTTGATACACATGGCCGTATCGCCCATGATGGTTTCCGGACGGGTGGTCGCCACTACGGCATAACGCCTGCCTTGCGCGTCGCGGTGCACGATTTCTTTCTCGTCGCCCGTTTCGCCGCTCATGTCGTCATCGGCTACGTAGTATTTCAGGTAATAGAATTTTCCGTGTTCTTCCTTGTAAATCACTTCCTCGTCGCTCAGTGCGGTCAGGGCTTTCGGGTCCCAGTTCACCATGCGCACGCCCCGGTAGATAAGTCCTTTGTTATACAGGTCGACGAAGACTTTGATTACGCTCTTGCTGCGTTTTTCGTCCATGGTGAAAGCGGTGCGGTCCCAGTCGCACGACGCGCCCAGCTTGCGGAGCTGTTTCAGGATGATGCCTCCGTGCTCTTCGGTCCATGCCCATGCGTGTTTCAGGAACTCCTCGCGGGTCAGGTCGGTTTTCTTGATGCCCTGTTGCGCCAGCTTGTTTACCACCTTGGCTTCGGTAGCGATGGAGGCATGGTCTGTGCCCGGCACCCAGCAGGCGTTTTTGCCCGTCATGCGCGCGCGGCGCACCAGGATGTCTTGTATCGTGTTGTTAAGCATGTGTCCCATGTGGAGCACGCCCGTCACGTTAGGGGGCGGAATGACGATGGTGTACGGCTCACGTCCGTCGGGTTTCGAACTGAAGAGTTTGTTGTCCAGCCAATACTGGTACCATTTTCCCTCCACATCAGCGGGGTTGTACTTACTTGCTAATTCCATTTTATCGTATGATTTTTAATTGTTTCCGTTATACATGTTTCCGGGTTGCAAAGGTAGTAAATTCTTCGGAATATGTGTAGTAGAAAAAGGACTGATTCGCATGAATAAAGAAGAACTTCGTTTTTAATCCTTCCTTCTTAATTTCTATAAAGTTAACTGTAATTGTAATCGTAATCGTTTTTGCCTAAGCCATTACAATTACAATTACAGTAAGCTTTAATCGAAACTCATTTTTACTGCGTAAACTATTTTATATATATAATATATATTATATATTATATATATAAATATATTTTTAATAAATCTTCTCTTTAGCATGTTGTAGATTGTTTTGAGTTAACTGTAATTGTAATTGTAATTGTTTGGACCCGTTTTTGCTATGCCATTACAGTTACAATTACAGTAAGGTGAATCGGATTTTGTCGTCATGCAAGGCATTATATGATTGTATAGATAAGAAAACGCATGTATATGCATAGCTCCTGCCATATAGTTTCATAGGCAATCGGACATAGTTTCGCCGCGCCGTGCAGTTGTCTTCGCGGCAGATTAAAGAAATGACGTGTAATTTGTGGGGGAATAGGAAAACTTATCCGCAAACTTACCCCTTTTTTTCTCTTTTTATCCGCAAACTTATCCGCTGGCTAAAAACTATTTCATAAGTCGGGCGTATCACTTACCTTCGCTCCTGTGATTCAGTTGACGAGGTATCAGTTGACAAGGTATCAGGTTACTAAAAACCTTGTCAACTTGTCAACTCGTTAACTTGTCAACTTAAGAACTTAAAAACTTAAAAACTAAAAACAATGTTTGGAGTATCAAAAAATGTAAGAAGTCGGGAGGTGCGGACTTGTACCCCCGAATTGTTTTGGAAAGCAGTACGCTCGCCGCAGGTGAGCAACGTTTGTGCCCAAATAGCGGACGGGCTGGAGAAATACCGCCGCGGAGAGCTGGAAAAAGAAGCGTATGAGACCTTGAAGGCGGGACTGAAGAGGCGGCTTCCTATCTTTACGCCGCACGCCACATTCAAGAACGGCCGCAGGCTGAATGCGGACGCCGTGCCCAGCGGTTTGTCGATGTACGACATCGACCACATTCCCGACCCACGCGCGTATTGGGAAACGAAAAGCGAAGAGCTGAAGAAGAAGAATTTGCTTCGCTACGTCGTGCTGGTTCACATTACGCCCAGCACCGAAGGGCTTCGCCTATTCTTCATCATCCCTTCGGGAATGGACTTGGAAGGTGCCCAGAAATGGATGAGCGAGCAACTGGATGATAAGAATTATGACCAGAGTGTCAAGGACTTGGCACGCTCTTCGTTCATCGTTCCCGAAAGTTATATTCTGTATATTGACGAGGAAAAACTCTTCAATAATGAAGAACAAAGGGAAATGAAGAATGAAGAACGGGAGGAAATGAAGAATGAAGAATTAAGAATGAAGAATGAGGAAACTCAGAAAATGAAGAACGAAGAATTAAGAATGAAGAATAATGAGGATGCATCCACTAATTCTTCATTCTTCATTCTTAATTCTTCATTTAAAGGTGTTCCTTACGCCAATATCATTTCCCGTTGGTTTATGCTGGCAGGGGGCGAGCCGGTGCCGGGAGAACGCAACGACAAGCTGCACCGGCTGGCTTCGCATCTGCGCTATATTACGGATAACAACGAGGAAACGCTTTTACAGGTGATGCCGAGGTACGGGCTTTCGGAAGCGGAAATGAAGGGGCTGATTCACTCGGCTTGTTCGGCAAAATGGTGCTCGATGCCGAAGATGATGAAGCGGGCGCTGGACGAGGAAGCTTATTTAATGAAGAATGAAGAATTAGGAATGAAGAATGATGCGGATGATTTTTTGCCTCCTGCGATGCCGAAAAGACTTCCTAAGCTGATTGAACTTTTGACGAGCCGTACGCCCGAGGTGTATAAACCTGCCGTGGCTCATGCGGTGTTCCCTCCGCTGGCTACCCACCTGCACAAGGTAAGATTCCGCTACATCGACAATGTGGAGCACGAAGCCACGCTGATGAACGTGCTGATGGCTGGCACGGGAGCGGGAAAGGATTGCATCTCCGAACCGATTAACCGCATCATGGCAGACATTCGGCGCAAGGATGCAGAGAATTTGCGTCGGGAACGGGAGTGGAAGGATGAAGTGAACTCGAAGGGCGCGAACAAGGACAAGCGCAAACGTCCCGATGGATTGGTGATTCAGGAAATTGACGCGGACATGACCAATCCGGCATTTGTGCTCCGCACGGCGGAAGCGGAAGAGCATTTTCTCTATACGAAGCTAAACGAGATAGACCAGTTTGACGCGCTGAGGGGAATAGGGAAGGGCAACCAGCAGTTCCAGATTATGTGCCTGGCTTTCGACCCTGGCAACCGCTACGGGCAGACCCGTGTGGGCACGCAGAGCATCACGGAGAAGGTGACCATCCGCTTCAACTGGAATGCGGCGACTACCATCAAAAAAGGTAAACAATATTTTTCGCGTGTATTGACCGACGGACCTGTATCGCGCATCAACTTCTGCACCATCCCCGAGCGTGAAATCGGGGCGGACATGCCGGTCTACGGAACGTATGACGCCGCTTTCGACGAGGAACTTCGCCCGTACATTGAGAACCTGAACCGTGCCACGGGGTCAATCGAATGTCCGCAAGCCTACAGGCTGGCAAAGGAAATGCAGGAGGAAAACGCAGCATACGCCACATTATCGCAAAGCCGTGTGTATGAGAATCTTTCGTTCCGTGCCAATGTGATAGCGTATCTGAAAGCGTGTGTGCTTTACGTGGCTAACGGGGAGAAATGGGACAAACAGATAGAAGATTTCGTGCGCTGGAGTTATCATTACGATATGTGGTGCAAGATGGAGTTCTTCGGGGCGGCGATAGAGGATGCACAAAGAGAAGAGGGGAGGCTTCAGACAAAAGGTCCGCGCAACTTGCTGGAATCATTGCCCGACGAGTTTTCGTTTCAAGATGCCGCCAGGGTGCGCCAGGCTTCGGGACTGAGCGAGAAAGGTCTACGCAATATGCTGAATCAGTGGGCTTTCCGTAAATACATCTTGCGGCTTGCGGATAATAATTTCCGGAAACTGAAATTCAGAAACGGTGAAAGCAGCTTTGCGTGATGCAGGCATCCGCCCCCTTGCCGGAGATTGAGGGCGTGCCGGAAAACAAGTCTTTTTTGAGATTGCTTATGGCACGCCCTTGGTTTCTTGTCCCTAGTCCCCTGAAACGCTTACCTCAGTTCGTCCGAAGTGTAGCCTTTGGGAAGGGGGCGGCAATTGTATTGCGAAGCCATGATTTCGCCGTATGCGCCAGCCGAGCGGATGGCGAGCAGGTCGCCGCGATGGGCACGGCTCAGGTCGATGGCTTTGCCGAACACATCGGACGACTCGCAGATAGGTCCTACCACGTCGTATGCCTCTATCGGCTCTTCGGAGGTAATGTTTTCTATCTTATGATATGCCTGGTAGAGGGCAGGGCGGATGAGGTCGGTCATGCCGGCATCGACGATGGCGAACTGCTTGTTGGTGCCTTGCTTTACGTATATCACTCGTGTGATGAGGCTGCCGCACTGGGCTACCACCGATCGTCCCAACTCGAAATGCAGGGTCTGCTGCGGACGGAGTTTCAGGTGTTTGTGGTAGGTGGCGAAATATTCGGCAAAGTCGGGGATAGATTGGCGGTTGGGGTGCGCATAGTCGATGCCCAGTCCGCCGCCTACGTTGATATGTTCTACGATAATCTGGCGGGCATAGAGCTTTTCCTGCAGTTCGTTCACGCGGTTGCACAGCGCCACGAAGTCGCCCATGTCCAGAATCTGCGAGCCGATATGGAAGTGCAGCCCTACGAACTTGACGTGGTTCATTTCGAGGGCGCGGTCGATGACCTTGTCCATGTCCTGCATGCTGATGCCGAACTTGTTTTCCGCCAGCCCGGTGGTGATGTTGGCATGTGTGTGAGCACCTACATCGGGGTTGATGCGGAAGGCGATGCGGGCAATCTTATGCTTGGCGGCTGCCAGCTCGTTGATGACTTCCAGTTCGGGCACCGATTCTACATTGAAGCAGAAGATGTCCTGGTCCAGTGCCAGGTTGATTTCCTTGTCGGTTTTCCCCACACCGGCGAATACGATTTTGCTCGCGGGGAATCCTGCCCGGACGGCTGCTTCTATCTCCCAGCCGCTTACGCAATCGACTCCCAGCCCGCTTTCGCGGATGATGTTGAGCAACTTCGGGTTGGCATTGGCTTTGATGGCATAGTGCACGCAAAATTTGTTGTACTTGCCGGCTTCGGCGCGGATGACGTTCAGCGTTTCGCGCAGCAGGCCGGCGTCGTAATAATAAAAGGGTGTTTCTACGTTTTGGAATTTTTCTACAGGGAAAGTACCTTTCATAATCGGATTTGTATTAAGTATTATAAAAAAAGCGGAAGATGCGGTTTGTGCCTTCAACCGTACCCTCCGCCTGTATATGAATTATGAAGAAGATTCCGGGGTTACTTGCCGTTGAACAACAGGTCGCTCAATGATTGCAAGGCTTTCTTCTTGTCGCATTCCCGGATGAGGAACGAAATGTTGTAGTTGCTGCCTCCATACGAAATCATGCGTACGGGGATGTCGCGCATGGCATCGAGGGCTTTGGCTTCGAAGCCTACATTCTCCCATTCCAGGTCGCCTACGACGCATACGATGCACATGTCGTGGTCGACGGTTACGGTGCCGTATTTCTTCAGGTCGTTGACTATCTCGTTCAGGTGCTTGGTATTGTCTATCGACATCGATACGCCTACTTCGGAGGTGCAGACCATATCGATGGCGGTCTGATAGCTTTCGAAGATTTCGAACACCTTGCGCAGGAACCCGTGTGCCAGGAGCATGCGGCTCGACTTGATTTTGATGGCGGTGATGTTGTCTTTAGCCGCTACCGCCTTGATTTTTCCTTTCTCGGTATCGTTGGAAATCAGTGTGCCGGGAGCGGAAGGTTCCATCGTGTTGAGCAGACGCACGGGGATGTTGGCATACTTGGCAGGCTGCACACAGGTGGGGTGCAGGATTTTGGCGCCGAAGTAAGCCAGTTCTGCGGCTTCCTCGAAATGGAGCTGGCGCACGGGCGAAGTCTTGTCCACGATGCGCGGGTCGTTGTCGTGCATGCCGTCGATATCGGTCCAGATTTGGATTTCGGAGGCATGGATGGCAGCTCCGATGAGGGATGCGGTATAGTCGCTTCCGCCCCGTTGCAGGTTATCGATTTCTCCGTAGGCATTGCGGCAGATGAACCCTTGGGTGATGTATATGTCTTGTCCCGGATGCGCTTCCAGTTGGGCGTTCAGCTTCTCGCGGATGTAGTTCAGGTCGGGTTCGCTGTTCTTGTCGGTGCGCATGAATTCGAGTGCCGGAATCAGGTATGCCTTGATACCCTGTTCGCACAGGTAGTTGGTAACCATGTTGGTAGAGATGATTTCCCCTTGTGCCAGGATTACCTTTTCTTCGAACAACGTAAAAATATCTTTCGTAAACGACCGGATATAGTCAAATACCGACTTGACGAACTCCCGTGTCTTCTGCTTATACGCTTCGGTGTCATAAAGTTCATCAATGTGCTGTTTGTATTTGCTTTCCAGCCTGTTGATGATTTCGTTCGCACCTTCGGGATTTTTCTTGTACAGATAATCCGAAATTTCAACCAGGGTATTGGTCGTGCCCGACATGGCAGACAGAACTACGATTTTCTGTTCGCCGTCGGCAATCAATTTGGCAACGTCTTTCATTCTCTGTGCAGAGCCTACCGACGTTCCTCCAAACTTTAAAACTTTCATTTTCAGTTTCGAATTTTTAATTGTTCTGTTTAATACTTTTTTCTTTTCAACGGGCAAAGATACGAATATTTCACGGTCTTTCAGTGTTTTGCCCGTAAAATCTCGGTCTCTTTGTTTTTTTTAGGATTCGCCAATGCGTTGCAAATGATGTTGTTCGCAACGGTAGACGATGCCCGGATATTCGGAAAGCAGGTTGAGGTTATGGGTAGTCATCACGATGGCAGACCCTTGCCTGCATATTTCCTTCAGCAGCTCTACGATGTTCCTGCCCGTTTCTACATCGAGGTTTCCGGTAGGCTCGTCGGCAAGGATGATATCGGGGCTGTTCAGGATGGCGCGTGCGATGACGATGCGTTGTTGCTCGCCTCCCGAAAGCTCGTTGGGCATCTTGTATCCCTTGTTCTCCATGCCTACCAGGCGGAGCGTTTCTTCGATGCGTTCCTCGATGGCTTGTTTCTGCTTCCATCCGGTGGCGCGCAAGACGAACTCCAGGTTGTCGTGTACGGTACGGTCGATGAGCAACTGGAAGTCTTGGAAGACGATGCCCAGCTTGCGTCTCAGTTCAGAGATTTGTTTGGGCTTGATTTTGGTCAGGTCATAGCCCAACACATCGGCTTCGCCTTGGGCGATTTCCACTTCGCCGTAGATGGTCTTCAGTAGGGTGGATTTGCCGCTGCCCACTTTCCCGATGATGTAGACGAACTCGCCTTTGTGCAGCTCGAAGTCCACGTCGTGCAGGATGCAGAGGGCTTGCTGGTCGATTTCCACCCCTCGGTATCGGATAAGCGGTGCTTGGTCCATACGCATCAGTGTTTTTTCCAGCTTGCGCTGTGGCGTTCTTTCAGTTCTCTTGCCAGGTCTTCGATGCGGTATCCCTTCGAGGTGAGCAAGACGATGAGGTGGTATATCAGGTCGGCTCCTTCGTATATCAGGCGTTCGTCGGTGCCGTTGCATGCCTCGATAACGGTTTCTACCGCTTCTTCGCCCACCTTTTGTGCCATCTTGTTGACGCCCGACTTAAACAGGCTGGTGGTGTACGAGTGTTCAGGCATCTCGGCATGGCGCCGGTCGATGAAGTCCTGCAATTCTTTCAGGAACATGATGTCCTGCTCGTTCTTCTCGCCCCAGCAGGTATCGGCTCCGGTATGGCATACGGGACCGGTCGGGTGTGCTTGGACGAGCAGGGTATCGTTGTCGCAATCGCTTTTCATCGAAACTACTTCGAGGAAGTTTCCACTGGTTTCGCCCTTTGTCCACAGGCATTGCCGGCTCCGGCTGTAGAAGGTCACTTTGCCAGTTGCTACGGTCTTTTCGTAGGCTTCTTTGTTCATGTATCCCAGCATCAGCACTTTTTGCGTGTAGCTGTCCTGGATGATGGCTGGAACCAGTCCGTTCATTTTATCGAAATCCAATTGTATCATAGTCTTTTCTTCTTATTTTTGTTGTTTGGGATGGTTATATTCTCACGTTGACACCTTCGGCACGAAGGTAGCTTTTCAGTTCCGGAATGGGGATTTCACCGAAGTGGAACACGCTGGCGGCCAGTGCCGCGTCGGCTTTTCCTTTCACGAAGGCATCCTTGAAATGCTGTTTCTCTCCGGCTCCGCCCGAGGCGATGACGGGAATGGTCAGCAGGCGGCTCAGGGTAGCCAGTGCTTCGTTGGCATAACCGTTTTTCACTCCGTCGTGGTCCATGCTGGTGAAGAGGATTTCTCCCGCTCCGCGTCCGTTGGCTTCGTGCGCCCAGTCGAACAAGGTCTTGTCGGTTTCCACTCTTCCTCCGTTCAGGTAGCATTTCCAGCCTTGCGGAGTTTGGCGGGCATCGATAGCCACGACACATACTTGCGAGCCGAAATGCCGGGCGATGTCGTCGATGAGTTGCGGGTTCCGGATAGCGGCGGAGTTGACCGACACTTTATCCGCTCCTGCATTCAGCAGGCGTTCCACATCGCTCAGCTCGTGGATGCCTCCGCCTACCGTAAAGGGGATGTTGATGCGGGCGGCAATGCGTTTCACCAGGTCGGTGAAGGTTTTCCGCCCTTCGTGGCTGGCGGTGATGTCCAGGTACACCAGTTCGTCGGCTCCTTGCCGGCTATAGATTTCCCCTAATTCCACGGGGTCGCCCGCCTCACGCAGGTTGACGAAGTTGGTACCTTTTACGGTTTGCCCGTCCTTGATGTCCAGGCAGGGTATGATTCGTTTGGCTAACATGATGTTTTCTCCTTATTATATTATATAGCGGCTCAGGTCTTTCAGGGAAATCCGTCCTTCGTAGAGGGCTTTGCCGAATACGGCGGCAGGGATTCCGGCTTCGTCCAGCTTCAGGATATCGTCCAGGCTGCTGATGCCTCCGCTGGCTATCAGGTGCAGTTCGGGATGGACTTGCAGGATGCGCTTGTACAGGTCGGTCGCAGGTCCTTTCAGCATGCCGTCGCGGCTGATGTCGGTGCAGAGCACTTGGGTGATGCCTTTGGCTACATACGCGTCGAGGAAAGACATCAGTTCCAGCGGGCTTTCTTCTTTCCAGCCGTTGATGGCGATATGGTTGTCTTTCACATCCGCTCCCAGGATAATTTTTTCGTTGCCGTAGGTTTGCAGCCATTCGGTGAACACTTCGGGGCTTTTTACGGCGATGCTTCCCACGGTCACCATCTGCGCTCCGCTTTCGAACGCAATTTCGATGTCGCCCGTGGTCTTGATGCCTCCTCCGAAGTCGATGACCAGCGATGTCTGTGCGGCTATCTGTTCCAGGATGCGGTAGTTGACCACATGTTGCGAAGCGGCACCGTCGAGGTCTACGATGTGCAGGCGTCGGATGCCGTATGCCTCAAACTCTTTGGCCACTTCCAACGGGTTTTCGTTATAGACTTTTTTCGATTCGTAATCGCCTTGCGAAAGGCGTACGCACTTGCCGTCGATGATGTCGATGGCGGGAATCAGTTCTATCATAAAGGTATCAGTATGCTAAGTTCAAAAAATTCTGTAAAATCCGCTCGCCCGTCTTTCCGCTTTTCTCCGGATGGAACTGGGTGGCATAGAAATTGCCTTTGTGCAGGGCTGAGCTGAAAGGCAGGATGTAATCGGTCTGAGCTGCGGTAAAATCGTTGAGCGGGACATAGTAGCTATGCACGAAGTAGACGAACTCTTCCCGGTCGAAGCCCGCGAACAATTGAGGGTCGCAGGCACGGATGGTGTTCCAGCCGATATGGGGCACTTTGTCTTCGTGGCGTTGCGGGCGGAAGCGTTTGACCTCCGTATCGAAGATGCCCAGGCAGGGCACATCCCCTTCTTCGGAATGCCGGCACATTAGTTGCATGCCCAGGCAAATGCCGAGCACGGGTTGTTTCAGTCCGGTAATGAGCCGGTCCAATTGGTTGGCACGCAGATACTCCATCGTGGTTTTGGCTTCGCCCACCCCCGGAAAGATGACCTTGTCCGCGCTTTGGATAGTTTCTTTATCGGCGGTTATGACCGGTTCTATCCCCAGCCGGCGCAAAGCATAATCGACCGAGAAGATATTGCCTGCATTGTATTTGATAATCGCTACCTTCATCTGTATGGTTTTATAATGTTTTTGCAAAAATAGCGAATTATTGTTTATCTCCTAATATCTCTGACAAAAAGATGTGATTTTATCGGGTAGATGTTTCAATTTAAATTAAAACAAGACGATGCCCGCTTCGAATGTCCCTTTCTGTTCGAAGGTGTGATTATGCTTGTACTGACGGGTCCAGGCATAACCGCCCGATGCGAAAATGCCTATCCGCCGGGTGATGCGGAACTCCAGATTCAACCGGGGCTGCAGGGCATAGAGGCGTGCCGGATAACCCTTATGCTTGTTGTTGAGTGTCTCGATGTGATAAAATCCGGCATCGGCGCTGATTTCCAGCAGGCGGCAAAGCGGGAAGTAGACACCTGCACGGTAAAAGGCGGAAGCCGACAGGTCTTGGTCGAGGTCGAAGTAATAGGCTCCGCCACCCAGTTCGGTATAGGTGTATTTGTTCTTGAAACGTACGGCGATATTGGCTTTGTTCAGGTTTCCGCTTGATACGAGCAACTGGATGCGGGTACGGGGAGTGATGTTGACACAGCCTATCTGATGGGCAAGGCTGTCTGCGCTCAGGTTGAAGAAGCCGAATTGCAGTCCTTTATGTCCACCGCTGGAGAGGTTGGCAATACCCAGTTGCACACCTTTGTTTTCGGCACTATAGTTGCCCAGTCCGACTTGCACACCCCGGTTGGCTACGGCGATATTGCCCAATGCCGCCAGTTGTACGCCATTATTGGCTTTTCCCGCAATATTCAACAAGGAGCTGAATTGCAAGCCGCGAAGGGTATCTCCGCTGGCATTCATCAGTCCGCTTATCATTAGTCCGTTCTGGTCTTGCTTGCTGACATTGGCGATACCCGAAAGCAGGAAACCCGATGAGGAACTGTTGCTGACGTTCATCAGTCCTCCGAAGATAAATCCCCGGTTGTCTTTTACGGAAAGATTGCCGATGCCGGAGAAAGCCAATCCGTTGAGCGACTGGCCGCTGACGTTAAGCAAGCCGCTCAGGATAAGTCCGCTTGCGTCCCTGCCCGTCACATTGGCGATGCCTGCCAGTTGCACGCCGGTCGTGTTCAGCCCCGTGATATGGGTGAGTCCTGCCGCCTGGAAGCCTTTAGAGTGATAATGAGTCACGCCCGAAAGCACATTGATGCCTATACCGTTTAGGCAAGGATAATTGCTGAGCAGCCCTAAGTTCAGGTAGGTGCGGGGAGGTTGTTTCTGTTTATTAGTGATATTCAGTGCCAGGTTGACGCCTTTTTTCATCCCTTTCCGGTTGTAGCGTGGTTGGGAAGAGGCGGGCAAAGTCAAGGTGAAAAGCAGGCATATACAAGCTATGCCTGCCAGGATAGGGTTCAGTTTCATGTGTATGCTGTTATTTGACATCTTGATACAGGAAGCGTTTGATGCTCTTCTTCGGTGTTTTTTCGAATTCTTCGGGATAAATCCTTACCGTGGCTATCTGCGAGTACGACGGAAGGGCGGCATTCAGCATGGTGCGGTTCTCCTCCATTTTGGCTTCGATGTCCTTATCGGTCAATCCTTGCGCGTATGCGGTCTCGAAGTCGGGATAAATCAATGCCGCCAGCTTATTGTCGCGTTGCTGGATGACGATGCACTCCGCCACGAGGGGAAGGTTATTCAGCTGTTCTTCGATTTCTTCGGGATAGATGTTCTGACCCGACGGGCCGAGTAGCATGTTCTTGCTGCGTCCCTTGATGAAAAGGTTTCCTTCCGAGTCGATGATGCCTAAGTCTCCCGTGTGCAGCCAGCCTTCGGAATCAATGGCTTGGGCGGTCGATTCCGGATTCTTGTAATATCCCAGCATGACATTATCGCCGCGCACCAGGATTTCGCCGACCGTATAGTGCGGGTCAGGACTGTCTATGCGGATTTCCATACGTGGAGCCGCTTTTCCGCACGAGCCCGGACGGAAGTTTTTCCAGTCTTCGTAGCTGATAATCGGACCGCACTCGGTCATGCCGTAGCCTACCGTATAGGGGAAGTCGAGGCCTTTCAGGAAGGTTTCCACTTCACTATTGAATGCCGCTCCGCCTACGATGATTTCGTAGAATTGTCCTCCGAAACCTTTTATCAGCAGTTCGCGGATGGCTTCGTTTATCTTGCCGTTGATGATGGGGAGCTTCATCAGCATCTTCATCTTGAGGGTTTCGGTCTTGGGCTGTACGCCTTTCTTGATAATCTTCTCGATGATGAGCGGCACGGAAATAACGATGCGGGGCTTCACGTCGGTAAAGGCTTGCGCGATGATTTTCGGGCTGGGCATCCGGGTGAGGAAGTAGACATGGCATCCACAACAGATTTCGTAAAGAAACTCGAAAGCAAGTCCATACATGTGTGCCATGGGAAGCATGGACACGACCCTGTCACCCGGATTCAACGGAAGTACATCGAAAGCAAATTGAGTGTTCGACCATAACGAACGGTAGGGGAGCATGACTCCTTTCGAGAAGCTGGTAGTGCCCGATGTATAGTTGATGATGGCAAGCTCTTCTTCCTCATCGCGGCGGTAGGAGACGTGCTCACGCCGGAAATTGCGGGGGAATTTCTTGCCGAACAATTCATTCAGATGTTCGCGCGCATATTCCAGTTGTTTGCTACGGCATACTAATAAGGTGAAGTCGGTCATCAGGATGATGCCTTCCAGCCGGGGCATTTCCGCTTCGTTCAGGCTTTCCCATGCCATATCGCCTACGAAGAGCAGGCGTGCGTTCGAATGATTGACAATGTTGTGGATAGTGTCTGCCTTGAATTCGTGCAGGATAGGAACCGCTACGGCACCGTAGGTCAGCGCAGCCAGGAAAGCTACTCCCCAGTGTGAACTGTTTCTGCCGCAGATGGCAACTTTATCTCCCGGGCGCACGCCGCTTTCGGTCAGCAGGATGTGTAATTTCTCGATTTTCCGTGCCAGGTCTTTATATTGCAAAGTGGCTCCTTTGTAATCGGTCAGTGCGTCAAGGTCCCAGTTCTTTTTGATGCTCTGCTCTAAGAGGGCTAAGAAACTTTTTTCCATATTTCAAGTTTGTTTGATGCACAAATCGTGCGATAATGTGCAAATATATCCTTTTATTCTTATCTGTGCAATGATATGGGCAGATTCTTTGGCCGATTTAGGTCGTTTTAGCATCCGTTTCTTTATTTGAACACAAAGGCACGGAATCGCGCGCCTGATTTTCGGGGAAGTGTCGTAGGTTTTTATCTTTCCCGAGAGTCGGACGCCGCATGTTCCGTGCCTTTTTTATCCGAATCGGATTTTACGCCTTATGGTCGCTATAGTATTTCATGAACTGGGTGCGCTCAAAGGGGTTGACGGTTCCTACCGCCCGTGCGTTCAGCTTGCCTTTGAACTGTGCCGGATGGTCGAAGCCTTTGCTGTCCATCCATTGTGTCAGTTCGTCCAGCATGGATTGAATGATTTGATTGCCGTGCCGGTAGATTGCCGTACAGATTTCCGTGGCGCAGGCTCCGGCCAGAATGGCTTTCACCAGGCTTTTGCCGTCGTGTACGCCTCCCGATACCGCATAGTCCAATTGCGGAACGGCGGCCGAGGCAATGGCGGTCCAACGCAGGCGGTCTGCCAGTTCATTGGGACAACTCATCACCTGCGTATTGCCGATAGTGAGCGTGTCGATATCGATGTCGGGTTGGTAAAAGCGGTTGAACAGGACGACGGCATCGGCTCCGTTGGCATAAAGTTGGTCTATCAGTGCGACCGGATTGGTGAAATTGTTTCCCAGCTTCATGATGACCGGTATCCGCACTTCTTTTTTCACATGGCGCAGGATGTTGAGGTGCCGTTGCTCGAAGCTCCCGGGGATGTATTCTTTCTCGGTCTGTAAGGCGAGGATGTTAATCTCCAGCGCGTCGGCTCCGGCTTTTTCCATCAGTTTGGCAAAATCTGTCCATTCATTGTCATCATAGCAGTTGATGCTGGCAATGACCGGAATCGTGCATGCTTTTTTAGCTTGTTCTATCAGGCTGATGTGTTCGTTCAATACGTGCGAACGGACGTAAGTGTTCAGGTAGTCGTCCGCTTCGGGCGAGCCGTATCCCTGCAGGGTTCCCGCCTTGGCGTTGATTTGTTCCTCGAATACCGATTTCAGTACGACGGCTGCCGCTCCGGCTTCTTCCAGTTGCTTGATTTTCTCCGCGCTGTCAGTCAGTCCCGAGCTGCTGATGACAATAGGGTTCTTGAGCGCAAGGCCCGCGAATGTGGTTTTCAGTTGTGCCATAAGGTTATTGTTTGTTGGTATAGATTCTTTCTCCGAATATTTTGCTTCCTACGCGCACCATGGTGCTTCCTGCCCGTACGGCTATCGGATAGTCGTGCGACATTCCCATCGAGATTTCCTTGAATGCCGGGTCTTCGGCAAAGAAGGTCTGTTTCCATTCGTCGAACAAGCTTTTCAGGTTGCGGAATTCTCGTTCTATCTGTGCTTCGTCATCGGTGTTGGTCGCCATGCCCATTACGCCGGCAATGCGTACATGTTCCAGTTTCTTCCATTCGCCAGCCTCCAGCATTTCGCGGCAAGCCTGGGGAGTGAACCCGTATTTGCTTTCTTCCTGCGCGATATGGATTTCGAGCAGGCAAGGGATGATGCGGTCGCATTTAGCCGCTTGCTTGTTGATTTCCGCCAGTAGCTTATACGAGTCTACTGCGTGTATCAGGGCGATGTAAGGGGCGATGTATTTCACCTTGTTGGTTTGCAAGTGTCCGATGAAATGCCATTCAATGTCTTGAGGTAGTTCTTTCTGCTTTTCGGACAATTCTTGTTCTTTGCTTTCGCCGAAAATCCGTTGACCGGCCGCATAGGCTTCCCGGATAGTTTCGGCGGGATGAAACTTGGATACCGCTACCAGGCGTACGCCGGCAGGCAGATCGGCAAGTACATTTTTCAAATTTGTCTGAATGTCCATTCTTATTATCTATTTAAAGGTTATCTTTTGTCTGCGTCGGGGAATTCGGGTTTCACATCGGGTTCTGCCGAGTAGGGATATACGTCCATGATGGCAGTTTCGGCTACCGAGGCGATGACGTAATCTGCCATAGTGCCTTTCATACCCTCGTCCAGCTTCTTTACGGCGTCGCGCAGGTCGGATGCCTGCACCAGCATATTGGCAGATGTTTTCTTCTCGGCTCCGCTTTTCTCGTCCAGGGTGATGAAGTAAATCTTGCACTTGAACCAGCGGTCGGCAACTTCTTCTTCCGAGGGGAAGAGTTCGCTATAGTTGGCACGCTTGATGTCTGCCACGGTAAATTCTCCACTGATAAACGGAGTTATTTCTTCGATGATACGCGATTCGGCTTCGGTAAAGCTCAATGCGTCCACCAGGTAAGGTTCTGTTACTTTTTTGTTCATGCCGTTCTCGGCTACTTTCTCGTAGCGAACTTTACACTCGAACCAATTATGCATCATAATGTATGTACTTTAAATGTTAAGTTAAGTGATGATTTTAGCGTTATTTTCTTGCAAATGTACGCTAAAATTTGGAATGAAGCGACGGAAAGCACACTTTTATTTCCGTTCATTCGCGCAGCCTGCACCGGTTTTGCTGCATAAATTCCTGTATCATATCGCAATAATCTCCTTTGATAAGGATGTGATGGTTGCCCAGCGGATTTTTCAGGAAATAGTCGGCAGGCTTCCCGTTGAGCTTTATCAGCAGCTGCGTGCGGCATATCGAGACGAAGTTGGTGTTTTCCGTGAGATAGCCCGAAGCTACGTAATACTCGTCCAGGCATTCGCCTCCGCACTTGAAGACGGTGACGTTGCCTTCGTGCATGATGCCTTGGATGGCGATGCCTTGTGGCGTGTCGAAGTGGCTGCGCAGGATGTATTGTTCCACCATCTGTGTACCGATGGTGTCGTGTGCCAGCAAGACAGTGTTCTTTTCCGTGTCAACCAATGACGGGTTGGCGATGAAGCCTTGTTGTCCGGTCAGTACCTTTACCATCAGCAGGGTCATGATGGCTTGCAGGTCGCCTTCGCTTCCCGCGGGGATGCCGTTGTCGTTCAATAGCGATACGGCTACACAACCGGTTATTTTCAAGTCTTGCAGCATGGAGAATCTCGACAAGGTTACGGCGTCCAGGTGATATTCTTCGCATACCTTGCGGGTGGCATAGTACAGGCGCATCTCGCACAACAGCTCTTCCGGCGTCACATCCTGGCAGGCTTGTGCATTGGTGGCAAGGAGAGAGGCTTCCACTCCTACTTCTTCATCGGTAATGGCATAGTAATGCTTGTATATCTCTTCTACCGGGATATCCACATACGTCACTCCCCAGCGGCGGTTGGTCAGCAGATAGTCGGCATGGCTTGCTACCAGCCACGGAGCCGGCGCGCCTATCAGCCCGATGCGTTTTCCTTTCAGCTTATGCTTGGCGGCATAAGCCTGATGATGGAACAATACTTGCTTGACCATGTCGGACACTTTTCCGTAGATGATTCTTGCGCGCATGTCTTTGGTGCGTACCCATGTGGCTACCTCGAGGGCTGCGGCGAGCGAATTGTTCACTCCGTCTGCCAGCAAGGTGATGGGATAGGGGAATACGCTGAAGTTACGGATAACGATATCTGCCACGTGCCCGTCGGCAATGAATGGCATTTTGTAAGCTCCTTGGGGAATTTGTTCATCCTCGGTGTAGGGGACGAGGTGAAGCGTGAAATGTTTCTCCAGCGACACGAAAAGTTCTTTGTGGCTTTCGTACACTTGTTCGGCATGAAATTCTTCAGAAGTGAATATGAGTAAGTATAAATCCATAATCATTAAGTTAAATGAAAGCGAGCTGTTAACGTGGGCGAATATAGAACTTTTCCAGATAACCCGGCTATTGCTCCAGTGCTTTTTTATGTTTTTTGATAGAGTTTAGCCCCTGTTTAGGGTTAAGTTGGCATTTATTTCGCTGGAAATGTTGCGGGTTTTATTCTTTCGGGTTATCTTTGCGACCATTATTTACTTAAATTTTTATGTAATATGCCACATATATCCATTCGAGGAACTGAAATGCCCGAGTCGCCTATCCGGAAACTGGCACCGTTGGCAGAAGCTGCAAAAGCGAGAGGAATCCATGTCTATCACTTGAACATCGGTCAGCCTGACCTTCCTACTCCGCGAGCGGCCCTTGATGCGATTCGTCATATCGACCGTACGGTCTTGGAATATAGTCCGAGCCAGGGGTATCGCAGTTATCGCGAGAAGCTGGTAGGCTATTATAAGAAATATGATATCAACCTGGATGCCGACGATATCATTATCACCACGGGCGGTTCGGAAGCCGTGTTATTCGCTTTCCTGAGCTGCTTGAATCCGGGCGATGAAATCATCGTTCCCGAGCCGGCGTATGCCAACTATATGGCGTTTGCTATTTCGGCAGGGGCGGTTATCCGTACGGTCACGACCACGATTGACGAAGGTTTCTCGTTGCCGAAGGTGGAGAAGTTCGAAGAGTTGATTAACGAGCGGACCAAAGGCATCTTGATTTGCAATCCGAACAATCCTACGGGATATCTCTATACCCGTCGCGAGATGAATCAGATCCGCGATTTGGTGAAGAAATACGATTTGTTCCTGTTCTCCGACGAGGTGTACCGCGAGTTTATCTATACCGGCTCTCCTTATATTTCGGCCTGCCACCTGGAAGGCATCGAGCAGAATGTGGTGCTGATTGATTCTGTATCGAAGCGTTATTCGGAGTGCGGCATCCGTATCGGCGCGTTGATTACGAAGAACGAAGAAGTGCGCAAGGCGGTGATGAAGTTCTGCCAGGCGCGTCTGAGCCCTCCTTTGATAGGTCAGATAGCGGCGGAAGCCTCGCTCGATGAGCCCGAAGAATATACCCGCGAGACGTATGACGAATATGTGGAACGTCGTAAATGCTTGATTGACGGACTGAACCGCATACCGGGAGTCTATTCGCCCATCCCGATGGGAGCTTTCTATACGGTGGCTAAATTGCCGGTAGACGATAGCGAGAAGTTCTGTGCCTGGTGCTTGAGCGATTTCGATTACGAGGGCGAGACTGTCATGCTGGCTCCGGCGGCAGGATTTTATACCACACCGGGAGCTGGTATAAACGAGGTGCGTGTGGCATACGTCTTGAAGAAAGAAGACTTGGTCCGGGCATTGTTCGTGTTGCGTAAGGCACTCGAAGCTTATCCCGGACGTGTAGACGACTGAACATGAACTGGAAACTATTCATAGCCCGCCGGATTTATCAGACCAAGGAGAAGGAAGGCGACAAGAACGTATCGAAGCCTGCCGTGCATATTGCCATGGCAGGCATTGCCATCGGTCTTGCCGTCATGATAATCTCGGTGGCGGTGGTTATCGGTTTCAAGCACGAGGTGCGCGATAAGGTCATCGGGTTAGGGTCGGACATTCTGGTCACCAGCCTGGATGAGGCTCAGTCCTATCAGGCGACTCCCATTGTGGGCGATGATAGCTTGATGGCGGCACTGGGAGCTTTGCCGAACGTGAAGCACATACAGCGGTATGCCACCAAGCCGGGCATGATTATGACCGGTGATAATTTTCAGGGCATTGTCTTGAAAGGTATCGGGCAGGAGTACGACACGCTTTTCCTGCACCGCCATCTGCTGGCAGGAGAGATTCCGGCCTTTACCGATTCGGTGTCATCCAATCAGGTGCTGGTCTCGAAAACAATAGCCGACCGCCTGGGAGTAGGCGTCGGCGACAAGCTCAATACGTATTACTTGGAAAACAATATCCGTGCCCGCCGCCTGACCGTAGCCGGCATTTATCAGACTAATTTTTCTTCGTACGATGACCTGTTCCTGTTGACGGACTTGCGGACCGTAGTGCGGTTGAACAACTGGCAGGAAGGGCAGACGGGTGGACTGGAAATACAGGTCGCCGATTACGCCTTGCTCGGCGATACGAACGAGCGTATCCTTTCCGCGCTTGAGGGTAAGGTCGACAAATACGGAGGGCGTTATTATTCGCAGACCGTTGAGGAAGTATATCCTCAGATTTTCGCTTGGCTCGATTTGCTCGACTTGAACGTCTGGGTCATTCTGATTCTGATGATTGGCGTGGCGGGTTTCACCATGATATCGGGTTTACTCATTATTATATTAGAGCGTACCAACATGATTGGCGTGCTGAAAGCCTTGGGCGCCGACAATACAGCCATTCGCGAAGTCTTTCTCTCGTTTGCCGTGTTCCTGATTCGTCGGGGCATGCTGTGGGGGAATGTCATAGCCTTGGCTTGTTGCGGTGTGCAATATTTCTTCCGTATCATCAAGCTCGATCCGGCGGTCTATTACGTCGATGCGGTGCCTGTCGAGTTGAATATCTGGGTATGGCTGTTGCTGAATGTGGGCACCCTGCTGGTTTCGGTCCTGATGCTGGTCGGTCCTTCTTACCTGATTAGCCGCATCCATCCGGCACGTTCCATCCGCTTCGAATAGTAAGCTGGGTTTATAACTTTAGTATAGTTGCTGGTAAATAGGGTTGCTTTCTTTTGAAAATCAGGATTCCCAAGAGACATCTTTTTTTAAGATTTGCATCCCTTTACCATGCCCTCCAATAACACAATTTTGTTGATAGTTGCTTTGAGTGATGGTTGAACTGGCCGCAATAATAGTATGGTCAGCGATTGTGATACCTTTTAAAAGTGTGTTGCGGCATCCAATCCATACATGATTCCCTATTTCAATAGGGCGGGGTTCATTGATGATTTTCCCTTCTTTGTTTGAAATGTGATGAAAGTCTGTATCCATTATTAAAATATCCCAAGATAAAAGGCAGTCATCTCCAAAATGGATTTTCTTTTGACAAATGATGCTGGTATCTCCTGTGATACAGAAAGAACGTCCGATTTCCAATATAGCTTGTTTTCCAATGCTGATACGACAACCACGGCCGAAACTGGCTTTCCCATTGATTTTCAGTTCTCCTGTTACTTCCCACATTGTTCGGGAAAATCTTCTGTCTCGAGTACCTAGACCATGCGGTCCTATTTTAACAAGTCCTGGGCGTAACGGGCAATTGAATGTTATTTTGCCTTTCATCTTATATAGATAGGTGCGGTTATAGATGAAAACCGGTAAAAGTATAGCTTGGGAAAATGAAAGGTAATGTAAATTGAAATATATTGTTTTTAACCAATTTACCTTAAATAGAGTGAGCAATAACTTTTTCATGGTATGAATAAAGTTTGCAAGCCCCTCACAAACAGAATAGTTTAAAATATAAGAAACGTGGGACTTGTTCTGCTCATCATAAAACAGGCGTCTGGAAAAGCCCTTACGGAATGAGTCAAGAAACAAATTCCCACGCTGTAAGTATATGTCACAAAAGGGCACAAAAATCCCTTTGCGCATAGATACACACAGAATGAGCGTTACATTGTCTCTATCCTCCGTTCCAAAATTTTCCAGACTTTGTTTATGGGATAAAGCAGAAAACGCTTTCTTTTCTATAATCTATCTTGACTCTTTCAGTCAAGACGAAGCAAAGATACGCTTTCTTTTTTACAATGCAACGCTCTGATGCGATAAATTTAAATAAGTATTATCAAATAGCCGTCAAGTAAGTAATAAACTTTATGAAAATGTTTCCAAAGATACTTCTTTCCAATGTAATGGCATTAAAAAATAAGAATAATTAATTTCAAGACACTTATAATAAAAGGATTGGATTACAGCATCGTGCTGGACTGCGTCGGATATTGCTTGAATGGGAATTGCAAGCGGGCGGACAAATACTTGCGCTATCAGATTTCTAAATTTATTCCGAAAGACAGACTTTTTTATGTCCTTGTCTAAAGCCTTCCAGTTGTTTCAGGAGTTTCAATTAAGTGAAACAGTTGTTTCACCAGCGTGAAACAACTGTTTTAGCCTGTTGAAACTAAAGTTTCAGCTTTTTGAAACAGGGTGAAACTGTGTTTGCCGTGTTCCATGCTTGGTACTTGCTGTCCCATAGGTCGAAATTGTCGTGGCGGTTGCCTGAAGCGAAAAAATATTGGGCACCTATCTTTTTGTAGAATGCGACCAACGAGTCAGGATTCCAGTGTAGGCTGAAAATTGCCTTTCATCATCGGTTCATCAGCTTCCGAATAGTGATTTTTCTACATATATGTTATCAATGTGACACTTATTTTCTTCTGGACTTATAGGATAAGGAGGGTATGAAAGTATAATGAAACACTTATTCATATAGATAAAACATGCGTTCCATCAATTTCCATTTTTCCACGGACGTGCTTCCTGCAATACATTCTTGAAACCTTGCTACATAGTCTTCCCATTCTTGCTGACGTGGCAAATGGGATAGCTTCTCCATCGCCTCATCCCAGTTAAAGTCTTGAGGAGTTTCTACAATCATAAATACTTGTGTACCTGAAATATACATTTCCATCTCCAGTATACCTACTAAGCGGATTCCTGCCCGGATTTCAGGCCATGCTTCTGTTTTGCTATGTATTTTCCGATATTCGGCTATTAGCTTAGGGTTGTTTTTTAAGTTTAAAGTCTGGCAATAGCGTTTAGTCGGCATTGCATATTTTTTTATGGGGTATCCTTGCTTGATTGTCATATTATTCCTCCTTTTAATTTAAGTAAGACAGTGAAAAGTAGCCTGCTTTAATAATAAATTGTTATGTAATTATTGATTAAAGCAGGCTTGGATCAACTTATAAGACGAAAAAATACATTCTCATCGTTTTAATTAATATCCATCATTCTGTTTTAAGTTTTTGTTTACATTGATTTCGGATTGTGGAATGGGGAAATAGCGATTGTGTGCAGCCCACGACCGAGTCTCAAACTGATAATACATATCTTCATCTACCGGAGATGCAGTTGAACCACTTCCACGATAATTGCGGTCGGCTGGATTATCTGAAAGTTTTACACCTGTAAACGTATGATTTAGTTCTTGTTCAGCGATACCCCAACGGAGGACATCGAAATAACGAAAACCTTCAAAAGCTAATTCGACTCTTCTTTCCTTGCGAACAGCATTACGAACTGCTTCTTGGGACGTGAGTTCCGCTTTTGTATAGCCTGGCAGGTTTACACGGTCACGAATGTCATTGATGGTTTGGTCAAGAACTGTTTGAGTTACTTCATTAGGTGCTGATTCATTCAATGCTTCCAAATAACTTAACAATACTTCACCGTAACGCATAAGTGGGGTATAGGTAGGCGTTGAACCAAGATTGCTTGTTATAGAAGGATCACATCCTTTTTTGGGGCAATAACCGTTGAATAAGGGAAAACGGTTGTAACTATCAGATGTATTGGGACCTTGAAAACAATCGTATGTGATGTCATTGTATTTTGTCCCTGGATAACTTCCCAATGGAGGTAAAAAAACAGAAGCATATAAACGAATATCACGATTCATATATGGGTCATTGTCGTCATAGAGAGGTGATGTCTCGATGCTTTTTCCATCTATGCAGAAATATTCTTTTACTAGTTCATTGTAAACAGCAAACTGATGCCAGCCACCGTATGCACATTCAGGATACAAATACTGATAACGTGAAGTGGTGTATAAATCGGGTATACCCATAATGCAGAAGATAGTTTCCGGGCTATATTCACCTCCTATTTGGAATAATTTTTCATAGCTGTCAGCACCATTTCTACGGTCTAGTTCGTAGATTCCCGAATCTATTACATCTTTCAAAACAGAAGCTGCTTCACTCCATTTGTTTTGTCCTAAATAAACACGGCTTAACAGTACTCGGGCTGCACCTTTTGTGAAACGACCATATGCTGAAGCATCATATTCTTCCGGTAAAATTTCTATGGCTTCCAACAAATCTGTCTCTACTTGTTTATAGACTTCCGCTTGAGTTGTTTGTGGTATTGTATTAGCTTCTTCCAAAGTTAATGTCGTTAATGGCATAGGTACATCTTTGAAATGGAATGCTAAATAGAACAAGAAGTAGGCACGCAAACATTTTGCTTCCGACATCCACTGAATTCTTGTATCTTCACTGTTCATCGGGCAATGTATCACATTGTCCAGGAAATTATTGCATTTGGCTATCTGACTATAAGCATTACACCAATACCATTGTAAATTACCATTGGTAGGCAATGTGTTGGTACTTGCCATCAATGTTGTATAATTTTCTTTTTCTGTTCCATTCCCTCCACAAAAATCTAAATAGAGAAGTCCCTGAGGGGTGGCAAAATCATCATGTGACCAACCGGTTTGAAAACGATAACAACCTACAAGAGCTAAATAGGCATCGTTTTCATTGTTCCAAAAATTACCATCTGATATAGCTGAAGTCGGATTTTTTGTTAACAAATCAGAACAGCTATACATCCCAGTTAAAAATATGCAAAGGCACAAACCCAATTTGATTACATGGGTAATGCGTTTATAGAATGTTTTCATATTGACTTTCATTTTAAATGATTAGAAATTAAGATTTATACCGAAAGAATAAATAGCTGTAATTGGGTAGTATGAAGGTGCGTCACCAGTACCGATTTCGTTTTCAGGGTCCCAGCCTTTGTAGAAACCATTAAAACTGTACAGATTTTGACCACTAACATACAAACGTAGTTTCTCAATGCCCATTTTCTTGGTTATAGCTTTGGGGAATGTGTAACCTAATTGTACGTTTTTAATGCGTAAGAAACTGGCATTACGCATCCAGTAATCCGAAGTTTGAAGATTAGGGTGATTCATATTCAATGTTTCGATACGTGGATATTCAGCCCATTTATTGGGATTTTCTTCCGTCCAGCAATTTTCGGCTTGCCATCTTTGGATATTACCGTTATTATAGAAAGCGTATGCCATATACGAACCTATCAGACGTTGATATCCACCTAGACCTTGTAGCAGTGCGGAGAAGTCAAAACCTTTGTAAGAAGCCGACAGATTTAAACCATAATAGAATTTAGGTGTGGTACTACCCAATACAGTACGGTCATATTCTGCATCTACTTTTCCATCGGGCACACCATTCGGACCGCTGATGTCTTTGTATCTTACATAACCGGGTTTCAGGTTGCTCTTGCCGACAAGTTGTTCGGGAGCGGCATCGATTTCAGCTTGGTCTACAAATAAACCATCCGTTTGATAACCATAGATTATACCAAGAGGTTCACCCACAATACGGTTATTATTGATTTCTTCGGTAGCACCGCCAGCCAATTCCTCTACTGCATTTTTTACCCATGTAAAGTTAGGGGCAATGCTGAAGTGGAAATCTTTGCCAATATGACCGTTAAAAGAGAGATTGACTTCAATACCTTTATTGGATACGGCACCTACATTTGACTCGCCTACATTACGTCCCATTATACCTGTTACTTCTACAGGTGCCAAGATGTCGGATGTGTATTTATAAAAGTATTCTATGCTACCGTTAATCACTCCATTGAACATGCCAAAATCTAATCCCACATTTGTGATAGCTGTTTTCTCCCAGGTTATGTCCTGATTTTTATAAGTAGATATATATGTACCAGGGACCAATACCGCAGGATTACCTAACGGATAGTTATGTCCCAAGTCGTAAACTTGTTGGTAAGGATAAGTACCAATATTCTGATTACCTAATACACCATAAGATATACGTAACTTTAAATTGTCAAAGAAGTTCACCGCATTCGATTCTTTCCAAAAATCTTCTTCTGAAATTCTCCAACCGGCAGACAATGAGGGGAAAAGTCCCCAACGATTATTTTCTGCAAAACGGGAAGAACCATCGTATCGCAGATTTCCTTCAAACAAATAACGGTCTTTGTATGAATAATTGATACGGCCAAAGAAAGATACCAGTGCATATTCATCTAATGTACTGTTATTGGTAGCTGTTGAAGCATCTCCTGAGCCCAGTTCATACAAGAAATTATTGGGGAATGTGTTCCGATAACCAGACAATTCTCTATTGGCTGATTGTTCTACCGAAGTACCGGCAAGTATTTTTAAAGAATGAGCTTCTTTAAATACTTTTTCATAATTTACCAATGCTTCAAGTGTTGTATAAGTATTATTTCCAGACCAAATATTTAATGTAGAAGGTCCAACTGTTTTTGTTTCATCAAAATAAGTCTCTGCACGGTAAGCCTTATCATACTTGGTCCAATAATTAACACCGGCTTTTCCTGAAATGGAAAGTCCGTCAATCGGTGTGTCCCATTTTAGTTGACCGGATGCACTAATGTTACGGCTAATATTATGAATAAATGATTCTCCTGCCAGCCAAGCTTCTGGACTATAATTGTCTTGAGAACCAAAAGTTCCATCAGATTTTTGTCCGGCAATATTAACCGGTTCACGTACGGCATAACCAATCATTCCATCAATACTTTGAGGTTCCCCATTGGGAGCATCGTAATTATTATTATAAGCATTAATGTTTAAATTTAATGACAAGCGGTTGGTTAGTTGACTTTGCAAAGAGAAAATAGCGGTCATACGTTCATTAGAAGTCTTTTCTGTCAGTCCGTTCTGTTTTCGGTATCCGATAGATAAACTATAGCTGGTACGCTCATTACCCCCTCTTACACTAATGTTGTGTTGATGTTGAAATCCGGAACCTGTTTCGAGTAACCACTTCAAGTGATTTACATTGGGGTAATTGTCCGGATCAGAGCCGTCTCGATATTTTTGGATTTGTTCTGCAGAATAGGCTTCTGCCATACCCATGTTGCTCATTGCCATATTATAATATTGAGCATACTCCCACGAAGGCAGAAAATCTGGTAATTCCGTTGGAGTTTGCCAACCGAAAGTCGCGTTGTAGCTGATTTGTGTTTTACCTTTCTGTCCTTTTTTGGTTTCAATTAAGATTACACCATTGGCAGCACGATTACCATAAATAGATGCTGATGCTGCATCTTTTAAAAAAGAAATGCTTTGAATATCATTAGGGTCTACATCATCTATACTTCCAGATATGCCGTCAATTAAAACCAATGGATCAGTACCTGCACTGGAAAAAGTACCTGTACCGCGAATTTTTACACTGGCACCTGCACCTGGGCGCCCCGAATTAGCGACTACACTTAAACCGGGAGCCAGACCGGCAATGGCTTGTGCCGTACTCATGACAGGCTTGTTAATCAAATCGTCTGAATCGATGGATGAAACAGCACCGGTCAAATTAACTTTTTTCTGCGTTCCGTAACCCACGACAACCACTTCCTCTAATTGTTTCGTATCTTCTTTTAAGATTACGTTTAACACCTGATTGTTACCAGGTCGGATTTCTTGGGTTATATATCCTACATAGCTGAATTGAAGAACATCATTCGGATGGATTGCAATAGAATATTCACCATTGAGATCACTGATAACGCCATTTGTTGTACCTTTTACTAAGATACTTACGCCGATTAGCGTTTCACCACTACTGTCTGTAACAGTACCTTTCACAATGCTTTGTCCTTGTGCGTTAGCACGACCGATAAAGCATACCATTAATAGGAGAATTGTTTGTGCAATCCTCTCAATTCTTTTACAACAAGAATTTTTCATAATACATCTATGTTTAAATGTTAAAAAAAGGCATAATTTGAGCTTGCCGACTTATAAAAGCCGGCAAACTACTTCATTTATTATATAACTTTTTACCTTATTTTGAAAACCGGAGCTATCGTGTTCACTTGTTTTTCAGGAAGTTTGATAGATAATCCTTGGGAAGTGCGGTTAAATTCCACTTTCCCGTAGCCCAGCAGTTGCACTTCTTTTATTTCTTCGGGATAAAGTTTGTTTCCTTTGGCAAGCGATTTTACGACTATTGTCTTATTTTCAGGCCATGCCAAGGCTACCGCATATAAATATCCGTCTTTCTGGGTGAAACGTATTTCTTGTGCTGTGGCGGTGGTATAAGAGCCTTCGTTGAATCCTTGGGCATTGAGAGCAATATCTGAATCGGCAATAGGACCTTCGCCGAATACTTTCCAAGGACGTGTGTCGTAAATAGCTTCTTTGTTGATAGCCATCCAGTCGCCGAATTCGTTCAGAATTTTAGCTTCTTTTTCATCGAATGTTCCATCGGCACGCAGAGGGACGCTTAGTAAAAGATTACCGTTTTTACTTACGACATCCATTAATAGTTTTACTACACTACTGGCTGATTTATAAGCATCTTGTTCATAAATGGATGTATTGTAGTGCCATCCGCCCAAGCAGGTGCAGGTTTGCCAAGGGTCGGGAAGTATTTCATTGGGAGCTCCGCGCTCGACGTCCCAAACCAAGGCTTTCCGCTCTTCTTCGTTAAGAATCTTGCCGAACATCACGGCTTCCAGCTTGCCGTTGTGTGTGGCTTTGCTGTGATTATAGAAGTGGGCAGCTATTTTCAGACCGGCATCGCTGATACCATAAAAAGGCATAACGGTTACGTCAAAGTAAAGCAAATCGGGATTATAACGGTTGATGACATCCAGTGTGCGGTTGTAGAAATTGGTTACAAATTCCTGGGTAGGCAGGCAAGCACCTTCTCCCCAAGCCCATTGGCGGTGTATCATGCCATTGTCCCAACTGTTTTCGCTAAGCGGATGATTTTGTGCATACAGTTCTTGGGGGTCGTAGCCTTCCCACCATTTGCCTTTACCGTCGGCTTTAGTCAGTTTGCCATCGTAGGGAATGCCTTTTTTCGGTCCGATGGTATCATGGCGTTGTGCCACTTCATACCAGGTCCATGCATGGTCGGCATGTAGACTGACTCCAAAAGGAAGTCCATACTTACGGGCAGCTTTTTCCCATTCACCCAAGATGTTTCGTTTCGGACCAATGTTTATCGAGTTCCATGCTTGATACTTGCTGTCCCATAAGTCGAAATTGTCGTGGTGGTTGCCTAAAGCGAAAAAATATTGGGCACCTATTTTTTTGTAGAATGCGACCAACGAGTCAGGATTCCAGTGTTCTGCCTTGAACAAAGGAAGAATATCTTTGAATCCCACTTCAGAGGGATGTCCATAGTGCTCTACATGATAGTTATATTCTTTAGACCCTTCGATATAGAGGCTTCGAGCCATCCAGTCGCCCGAACCTTCTACACATTGAGGTCCCCAATGCGCCCAAATGCCGAATTTTGCATTGCGGAACCATTCCGGCACTTCATACGCTTTTAAGGATTCCAGTGTAGGCTGAAAATCGCCTTTCATCATCGGTTCATCCGCTTCCGAAACGGGCACTTGATAAGCTGATTGAGGAGTTTTGCTACACGATATAAACGCGGTGCATAGCAAGGAAAGAAGGAAGACTTTGTTTTTCATGATATATTGTATTGTTTAGTTGATGAATCTTTTTTATATTCGGTTTCTAACAATGCAAAAGTAAAATAAAAGATTGGATACTTGATAGAAGAATGTAGAGAATGTATAGGACAAAATCGATATAGAGTGAGGCTTTTAGGTAAAAACTAAAACAAAATCGATGTTTTGTTTCACAATATCGATAAAGCCTTTGACGATTCAGAAGAGTTGCTTATTTTTACATCCATTTGATTGAACTGCTTTAATATGAATCTTTCCATTGATCAATTTCACCCCCTGGTGTTGAATGCCGGACTGGCTATTCATAACGCTGATTGGAACTGGCAAGATATAGTCAGCCCATTTATCCGGTTGTATTATGTGACGGAGGGTAGTGCGCAAATCAAGTTGCCTGCTGGCATTTGTGAGTTAAAACCTCATTATATGTATTTCATACCGGCATTTACGGTGCATAGTAATATTTGTCATTCATTTTTTTCTCATTATTATATACACATTTATGAAGAGAACCAGCAAGGAGTCAGCATCTTGGATGATTGGGAATTTCCGACAGAAATTCCGGGTACGGAATTAGATCTTGCCTTGATAAAGCGTTTCTGCGAGATAAATCCGCACATGGGTTTACAGAAATCAGACCCGGTGACTTATGATAATAAGCCAACTTTGATACAGAATGTGCTGAAAAACAAGCAAAGGGATTTTTGCAATAAAGTGGAATCGAGAGGTATTGTCTATCAATTGTTGGCACATTTCATGAAGCGGGCACAAAAGAAAATAAAGAGTCGTGACGAAAGGATTTCCAGAATTTTATTGTTTATCCATAGTCATCTTTATGAAAATATAAACTTGGATGAACTGGCGGGACAGGCCTGTTTATCCAAAGACCATTTTATACGTTTGTTCAGGCAAGAAGTGAAAATCACTCCCCTGCAATATATCAACCAGAAAAAAATCGAGAAGGCACAACAGATGTTGGTGACTAATGAGGCTTCTGTGAAAAGCATTGCTTTTACGTTAGGATTTGAAGACTATTCGTATTTCAACCGCCTTTTTAAAAAACTGGTGGGAACCACGCCTCAGGAATATCGTCACTCTTATCATTAAACGTGCCTGACGATAAAAAAGCATACGTATTTCTAGTAAGGCGAAACACGTATGCTTTATCGGGAACAGTTATGAATGGTTAGAACTGAACCAAGATGCGGAACACTTTGCCGGGGTTGGCAGCCCATTGTTCCATAGCTGACGGGGCTTTCTCTGGTGGAACGATAGCTGAGATGAGCTGTCCGGCAGGGCAATGACCGCTTTGCATATAGTGGATGACAGCACGGAAATCGGCTGGCAGCGCATTGCGTGAACCACGGATGTCTAATTCCTTTTGCACAAAATATTTAGTCTGGAAAGAAACTTCGCTTTTGGCATAACCTATGCAGACCACTCGGCCGGTGAAGCTGACTATATCTATTGCCTCGACATAAGTAGCGGGGCTTCCTACTGCTTCTATTACGACATCGGCTCCCAATCCGCCGGTTATCTCGCTGATACGTTTACGTACATCTTCCGTTTGGGAGTTGATGGTATATGCAGCACCCATCTGGCGTGCCAAAGCCAGTTTCTCGTCATCCAGGTCTATTGCTATGACCGTGGCTCCGCGCAGTGAAGCACGTACTACGGCACCCATGCCTACCATGCCGGATCCAATAACCGTTACGACGTCATTGTCAATGGTTTGTGCGCGGGAAACGGCATGAAAACCTACACTCATCGGTTCGATTAAAGCACAGTCGCGTGGCGAGATTTCTCCGGCAGGGATAATCTTTGTCCAAGGCAAAACAGCATATTCACACATTACGCCGTTGCGTTGTACGCCTAATGTCTCGTTATGTTCGCATGCGTTGACACGACCGTTTCGGCACGAGGCACATTTCCCACAATTGGTGTAGGGATTTACGGTTACATTCATGCCTTTATTCAGATGCTCAGGTACGTCAGGTCCTACGGCTTCGATGACCGCGCCTACTTCGTGACCGGGAATGACAGGCAACTTTACCATCGGGTTACGTCCTAAATAGGTGTTCAAGTCAGACCCGCAAAAACCTACATACTTGATTTTAAGCAACACTTCGCCAGAGTGTAACTCCGGATACGCTATTTCCACTACCTTCATTTCAGAAGGAGCAATAATTTGAACTGCTTTCATTTTTCTAATTAAAAAAACAATAATCAATCTTTTATTTTATATCCCTTCCATCCATAAAAGGCACAGAAGAGAAAACATACTAAAGGTACCAGATAAGCGATATGATAAAAACGCTCATTGATGTGCATCAGATACGCTGTCAATTGTGGCAGACAGGCATTGCCTACAATGGCCATGACCAGAAAAGCCGAACCGCTTTTGGTTTGTTCGCCCAATCCTTTCAGCGCTAAAGAGAACTGTGTAGGATACATAATGCTCATAAAGAAGGAAATGCCTAACATGGCATACAGCCCTACTTGTCCGCCAAACGCTATCACAATTCCACAAAGTACGATATTAGCCAATGCATATACCAGCAACATATCTTGCGGACGGAATTTGCCCATCAGTCCCGTGCCTATCCAACGTCCTAAAAGAAACATCAGCATATACAGACCGAAATAGGTCGTGGCAGCGTCTTCGGTCAGTCCGGCATACGTACAGCAGTAGACTAAGAACAGGCTGTTGATGGCTGTCTGCCCACCGTTATAGAAGAACTGGGCTATTACCCCCCAACGCAGATGACTGTGCTTTAATACCCCGAAGTCTATCAGCTTTTCCTTTGTCGTGATTTTCTTTCCTTCATCGCCTATCTTCGGCAATTTGGAGAAGATAAATAGAATAGCAATCAATATCAAGAGTAATGCCAGTGCCAGATAAGGCAGTTTCATTGCATCTGTTTCCATCTGGATGTAGGCATCCCATCCACCCGGATAATCGACGGGAAGTGTTTCGCGGGTATAGGTAGAACCGCTTAATATCAACTTGCTCAGGAACATGGCAGCAATGAATGCGCCAAGTCCGTTGAAAGACTGGGCGAGATTCAGTCTTCGCGGTGCTGTGGATGATTCTCCTAATGCCGTAACGTATGGGTTGGCTGCTGTTTCCAGGAAACACATTCCCGTAGCGATGATGAAGAATATGCACAGATAAGCCCAATATTCCTTAATGATTGCCGCAGGAAAGAAGAGCAAGCCGCCTACAGCAGCAAGCAACAGGCCGAAGATGATACCCGCTTTGTAGCTATACCGCTTCATGAACATGGCGATGGGTATGGGGAAAATGAAATATGCCAGCCAATAAGCTGACTCGGTGAACGAAGCCTCGAAGGTGTTTAGTTCACACGTCTTCATCAGTTGTCGTATCATGGTAGGCAACAGGTTGCTGCTGATGGCCCATAAAAAGAACAAACTGAAGACCAGCACCAAAGGCAATGTGTATTTACTGTTTTTCATGGTAGGTGTCAATGATTAAGATGTGTCCTTCTATTCGGACATGTTCTTGATGTAAGGCAGCTCGGGCAATTTCCCGAAACCGTAAAAACTGTGTGCGTTTTCGCCTAAGAAGAGCCGTTTTTCTTCGTCGGTCAGTTCAGCAGACTTGATGATGAAGTCGTAGGACATGCGGTAAGTAATGGCTGTAATCGTGCGGGGATAGTCGGACCCCCACATCAGTTTGTCCATGCCTACCCAGTCGGCAGCCTGACGGATGGCTTTCACCGCTCCACGGAAAGGATAAAACTCGTCATTGAAGAGCCATGTGATGCCGCCCGATTCTATACGTACGTTAGGATGGCGTGCCAGCATCACTTGTTCTTTCCAGCTTGGGCAGGTCACCATTCCAAAATGTCCGACGGCTATCTTTAACTGTGGGCATTCTGCGATGACTTCTTCCAGTTCTTCCACTTGTGTGTCTCCTTCTGCCATATCAATCGAGAGGAGTACATGGTGTTCCTCCATCAAGTGGAACATCTGCATCATTTCGTCCGAGTTCAGCCATACACGTCCTTCTTTCAGAAGCAGGCGTTGGGCAGGAATCTTGATACCTTTGAAACCCCGTGCAATCAGTTGACGTGCTTGTTCCAAGTATCCCGGTTTGCGAAACTCACACATCCCGCAGACGAAGAAACGGTCGGGATAACGTGCTGCAACTTCTTCCAGATAGTCATTCTGAAAACCATCGATAAACTCTTGTGTAATCACAGCAGCTCCTACCTGGGCATAATCCATGTTCGACAAGAATCTTTCTGCACTGTTTACCCCATCTGTCATGAAAGGAGGCAACATCTGTCTGATTTCGCCCATGAATAATGAGCGCCCGTTTTCCAACGTGCGGATAAGCAGACCGTCTACTATCGTGTCTTGTTTCAGCCACAAATGGGCATGGGCGTCGATAATTGTGTAATCCATAGCAGTTCCTCCTGTTAAGTGTTTGCCCAGCTTACACGCATTTGGTCTCCTATAATCGCTCTTACCTCCTGCAACAATGTCTCGTCCATCGGTTCCTCAATGAAAGCGACATTCTTGCGTACGTTTTGCGGATTGGCAGTGCTGAAGAGCGTTGTGGCTATGCGCGGATTGCTTACGGCATATTGCATGGCCAACTTCTCGATAGGATAGTTTTTGGCTTTGCAATGTTCCATTGCTTTACGGCAGGCTTCAACCAAGGGCTTGGGTGCCGGATGCCATGCTGGTACACCACGCTCAGTAAGCAACCCCATCGACAAAGGTGAGGCATTAATGATACCGATACCTTTCTTCTCGAAATAATCCAGAAAGTCGGTCAGTTTGTCATCACAAAGGCAGTAATGGCAGAAGTTCAGTACCGTTTCCACAGTTCCTGCCGGTGAGTGGTCAATGACCCATTGCAGGTTTTCCAGTTGTAAATCTGTAATTCCTACATGCCCCACAATGCCTTTTTCACGTAATTCGACCAAAGCCGGCAGGGTTTCGTTTACTACCTGATTCAGGTCAGCAAATTCAATGTCATGCACATTAATCAGGTCGATGTAGTCGATATTCAGTCGCTCCATGCTTTCGTATACACTCTCTGTAGCGCGTTTGCCCGAATAATCCCAGGTGTTGATGCCGTCTTTACCGTAACGTCCTACTTTCGTTGAGAGGAAATATTTGTCGCGCGGAATCTCTTTCAATGCTTTTCCTAATACTTTCTCTGCTTTATAATGACCGTAATAGGGCGATACATCAATAAAATTTATACCCAAATCGAGTGCTGTAAACACGGCTTCTATGCCTTCTTTTTCCCGGATGTCATGGAATACGCCGCCCAAAGAAGAAGCGCCAAAACTGAGCGCCGAAACTTTCATTCCTGTTTTTCCAATTTCATGGTATTGCATAATCTTACGAATTAAAATGAACTATAATTGATTTTGTAAGCAAAAGTAAAGATTGCGTTTTTTGCTTTTATGCGTTGACATGGAGAAAAAGCACGTAATGGTTTACGTAAAAAACTTGTACGTATTGCCTGATGGATTCCGAAGAAAATAGTTACTTTGCATTAACCTTTATAATAAGAAACCTTGTATGACAACTATCAAACATATTTCCTTAAAAGACCTTGCCGCCCAATTAGGGGTATCTGTGCCTACCGTGTCGCGTGCGTTGAAAGACAGTCCCGAAATCAGCCGCGAGCTTTGTGAAAAAGCCAAGCGTCTTGCCAAAGAGATGAATTACCGCCCTAATCCGTTTGCCATGAGCTTGCGCAAGAATACGCCGCGTATTATCGGAGTGATTGTGCCTGATATCGTGACTCACTTTTTTTCTTCGATACTGAGCGGCATTGAAGATATGGCTGTAGCCAATGGATATTTTGTCATTATCACGACTTCGCATGAGAGCTATGAGCATGAGAAGCGGAACATCGAAAACCTGGTGAATATGCGGGTGGAAGGCATCATAGCTTGCCTTTCTCAGGAAACTACAGATTATACGCATTGGGCAGCTTTGTCGGATATCAATATGCCGCTTATCCTGTTCGACCGTATTTGCCTGCCCGAACGTTTCTCGACCGTGATAGCCGATGGAGACAAATCGGCACAGGCGGCTACCCAGCATTTGCTGGATACAGGCAGTAAGCGAGTGGCTTTTATAGGGGGAGCCAATCATCTGGATATTGTAAGGCGTCGCAAGCATGGGTATCTGGAAGCCCTTCGGGCCAATGGGATACCCATTGAAAAAGAATTGGTGGTATGTCGGAAAATAGATTTTGAAGAAGGGAAGCGGGCTACTGAATCTTTGTTGGCTTTACCCAATCCGCCCGATGCCATACTGGCAATGAATGATACCTTGGCCTTTGCTGCGATGGAAGTTATAAAAAGCCATCATCTCCGCATACCGGACGATGTTGCGTTAATAGGCTATACAGACGAGCGGCATGCCAACTATGTAGAGCCCAAGCTGTCAGCTGTGTGTCATCAGACATACAAGATGGGAGAGACAGCTTGTCGGCTGCTTATTGATTATTTGAAGGGTGACCACACCGTGCGTCAAGTGGTTATCCCGACCACCTTGCAAATACGTGAAAGTAGTGTAAAAAATCGTGTGCCTTCTGCATCGGAGGCGATAGACCATGCGTTATGATGTTTGTCCGTTCTCGTCGGTTGGTGGATATTGTTTTCTTTTCTTCAGCCTGCCGTTCTTGCGCAAAGCTTCGGTAATAATCCACTGAAGTTGTCCGTTGGTGCTGCGGAATTCGTCGGCTGCCCATTTTTCGATGGCATCCATCGTTTCCGCGTCCACTCTCAGGACGAAACTTTTGGTTGTACTCTCTTTCTTTGCCATAAACATTTGATGATAGAAAATGGAGTCAGGGACAAACGGCGCCCGGTTCTTTCATATCCGTCTGTCCCTGCATCCGGATTAATGGTTCAGTGTGCCCGTGTTCAGTACCGGCTGGGCAGCTTCGTCGGCGCAAAGCACTACCAGCAGGTTGCTCACCATGGCTGCTTTCTTGTCGTCGTCCAGCTCTACTATCTGGTCTTTTTCCAGCTTGTCGAGTGCCATGTGAACCATCGATACAGCCCCTTCTACTATTTTTTCGCGAGCACCGATGATGGCCGAGGCTTGCTGGCGGCGAAGCATGACGGCAGCAATTTCGGGCGCGTAGGCAAGGTAGTTGATACGTGCCTCCACGACTTCCATGCCTGCCATATCCAGCCGCTCGTTCAGCTTCTGTTCCAGTTGTTCGTTGATTTCATCGCCTCCCGACCGTAAGGTCAGTTCGCCCGAAGTGCCTTCGTTGTCATCGTAGGCATATTGTCCTGCTACCTGGCGCAACGCTGCATCGCTTTGTATCTTTACGAAGTTTTCGAAAGCGTTCATTCTGCCGGCTATGGCATTTCCGGCATTGGCGGCGGCTTCCTTGCCGCTCGAAGCCATGGTTTGCGAGTCGATTTCGAACATGGCTTTATAGGTGTCTTTCAGTTTCCATACCAGGACCAAGCCAATCAGTATCGGGTTGCCTATCTTGTCGTTTACCTTGATGGGCTCTACATCGAGGTTGCGTGCGCGGAGCGAAAGTTTTTTCTTGGTCAGGAAGGGATTGACCCAGAAGTATCCGGTTTCCTTGAACGTCCCTTTATAGTTTCCGAAGAAGACCATTACCCGTGCTTCGTTAGGCTCCTGCTGTATGTAGCCGGCAAACAGGATGCACCACACGATGAACAGCACGACCGCTATCGCGTATCTCCATTCGGCATATTCCAGACAACAAACTACAATGGCAGCAGTAACTAAAATCAGATGTACGAACAACATGACAAATCCGTTCATCTTAAAACCCTTGAAAATCATTTCTTTTGTTTCCATAATACGATGTTTGGTTTGATATTATTTTGATATCACAAAGATGGAAAAATAAATTGAGATATGCAAGAGGGAAGGGTGTTTTTTTCACCTGCTTAAGTCGGATAGTCGGGAAGAAAAATGCGGTTGCTCGCATAAAATATAAAAACAGGAAGGATTGCCATTTATAATAAATAGCGTACCTTTGTGAGGTATCTAAAAACAAACGGAAAAAATGGAACTGGAAGAATTATATAACCGCTTTTTGGCATGCGGGTATGTGACGACAGACAGCCGTCATTGCCCTAAGGGGAGTATGTTTATCGCCTTGAAAGGAGAGACCTTTAACGGAAATGCCTTTGCGGCGCAGGCTTTGGCACAGGGATGCCGCTATGCCGTGGTAGACGAACCGGAATATGCCGGCGAGAATTGCATCCTGGTCGACGATTGCCTGCAGGCTTTGCAAAAGCTGGCGAACTGTCATCGCCGCCGGCTTAAGACTCCGGTGATAGGCATTACCGGTACAAATGGGAAAACAACAACCAAAGAATTGGTCTCGGCCGTATTGAGCCGAAAATACAACACCCTGTTTACGCAAGGCAATCTGAACAATCACATCGGGGTACCGATGACCTTGTTGCGCCTGACACCCGAGCATGAAATGGCAGTGGTGGAGATGGGCGCCAATCATCCGGGTGAAATCAAGACGCTGGTACACATTGCCGAACCCGATTATGGATTGATAACCAATGTAGGCAAGGCGCATCTGTTGGGATTTGGTTCATTCGAAGGCGTTATCCGTACGAAAGGTGAGCTGTACGACTACTTACGTGAGAAAGGCAATGCTACTGTTTTCATTCAGAACGAGAATACTTATTTGAATAACATCGCTACAGGCTTGCGGTGTGTGCGCTACGGGCAGACTCCGGGGCTTTTTGTAAGCGGGGAGGTAACGGACTGCTCGCCTTTCCTGGCGTTCCGCTGGACTTCCGAAGGCGCGTCACACGAGGTACAGACCCATCTGATAGGTGCATACAATTTGGACAATGCGTTGGCTGCCGTAGCGGTAGGACGTTATTTCAAGGTCCCCGATACGGATATCTGCGAAGCGCTTGCAGCATACGTTCCCCAAAATAACCGTTCGGAACTGAAAGAGACCGCTTCGAACCGCCTCATTGTGGATGCCTACAATGCCAATCCCACCAGTATGCATGCCGCATTGGAGAATTTCCGCCGGATGCAGGCTCCGCATAAAATGGTTATCTTGGGTGACATGAAAGAGTTGGGCAGTGCCAGTGGCGAAGAACATCAGAAGGTGGTCGACCTGTTGAAAGCCTGTTCTTTCGAGCGGGTGATGCTGGTCGGTCCGGAGTTTGCAAAGACCTGTTCGGCTTACGAGCATTATCCGGATGTCGGGGAGGTTATCGAAACCTTGAAGCGCGACAAGCCCGAAGGCTGTACGATTCTTATTAAAGGCTCCAATAGCATGAAGCTGAGCCAATTGCCGCAATGGCTGTGATAAGGATCGTTTCGTTATCTGAGGAATGAAATCTGAACCATGAAAAACGGAGTATTATGAATATGAGATTAAAGTCAATTTCTTTTTGCGGCATGGCTTTCATGCTTGCCGCAATAGGCGGTAACGCCCAAAGTTATAATTGGATAAGCAGTAGGGAAGGAAATGTCTGGCAACAAGATAAAATCAGTTTGCAGAGCAAGCCTGCCGGTGCGGTGGATGTAACCGTCGATGGGACGGAAAAGATTGTCACCTTTAAGGCATGGGGAGCTACGTTCAATGAACTGGACTGGGATGCGCTGGGAGTTCTGACTCGCAATGAGCAGGATGAGATATTATATAAGGTGTTTTCTCCCGAAGGCGATTTGCGTATTACGCGTGGCAGGATTTCGATGGGAGCGAACGATTATGCACGTTCGTGGTACAGTTGTGATGAAGTGGAAGGCGATTTCGAGTTGCGCTATTTCAATATCGACCGCGACAAGCAGGCGATTATTCCTTTTATACGTGCGGCTCAGAAGTACAATCCCGACATGACTTTCTGGATTTCGCCCTGGTCGCCACCCAGTTGGATGAAGATAAATGGCGATTATCCGGTGTTGAGCAGTAAATACAATCATCTTTCGCCTGAATTGGATTACCTTTTATATGGCAACATAGGCGGAACGACCGACCCCGATGAAATGAAGCTGACGGGTGAGCGTGACGGAAAGTTCCCGCACCAGCTGGCAACGACGGACTATATGATACAAGACCCGCGCTACTTGCAGGCTTATGCCAATAGTTTCTGTAAGTTTATCGACGCTTATAAAGAGCAGGGCATTCCCATCGATATGGTCATTTACCAGAATGAGGCATATAGCTATACGCCTTATCCGGGCTGTGCATGGACGGCCGAAGGGACTGTGCGCTTTAATAAGGAATACCTTGCTCCTACGCTTAAGCGCCTTCATCCGGAGGTGAAACTTTACTTGGGAACATTCAATACCAACCGTCTGGACCATGTGGAGAAAATCATAGCCGACAAGGAACTGCAAGCATGCATTAGCGGCATGGCTTTCCAGTGGGAAGGAAGGGAAGTGCTTCCGCATATCCGCCGGCAGCATCCCGAGTGGGATTACATCTGTTCGGAGAGCGAGTGCGGTTGGGGCAGCTTCGACTGGAAAGCCGGAGAGCATACTTTTGAACTGATGAACCATTACTTGGGCAATGGGTGTAAGGAATATACTTTTTGGAATTTCATCTTAAAGGATAATGGTGAAAGCCCGTGGGGCTGGAAACAGAACGCCTTGATTCGGGTCGATTCGAAGTCGAGGACATTTACCTATACACCTGAATATTATGCCGTGAAGCATTATGCGCATTATATCGGCGTAGGTGCGGAGGTTGTATCCTATAAGCCGGAAGGTGAAGACAAGAAACCTGTCCTGGTTGTCAGGACACCGGAGCAGAAATGGATTGTCATTGCAGCCAATCTGGGAGATGAAGCGCAGACGCTGACCGTGCAGATAGGCAAGCGTTACCTGAATGCGGATTTGACTCCTCATTCGATGCATACGTTCGAGATGAGATAGTGGAAGGATTATTTGTAAAGATTTAAGCCTAAGTTATTTATACAGATAAGAAACGATTAGTTAGAAACGTGAAAACGTTTCTTCCTCTCTGCCCCCAATGCGGTCGTTTGTGCGTTTTTTATGAAATGATGCCTACATTATTAGGCATTTTGGCAGAATAGCCGTAAATTCGCACAAATGTTTAATCTATTTAATTAAAATCTTTGGTAACATGAAATGGAAACACTGGGCTGCTTTGGGGGCGGCGTTATGTCTTTTGCCGGATGTATCTTTTGCACAAGTAGTGGCAAACCGGCTTGATTCAGTTTATATTTTTTCGTATGCAACAACTCCGGATGCCGGACGTAGCGGATTGAAGTTAGCTTGGAGCCGCGATGCAGAACGTTGGTATAGCATCGGTGACGGTTATGGATATGTGAAGAGTGACTATGGAGCTTGGGGAGCAGAAAAGCGGATGATTAGTCCCAGGCTGATGCGAGGCACCGATGGCTTATGGCATTGTGTATGGCAACTGAACGAAAGCGGAAAGGAACTGGCGCATGCCGCTTCGGCAGACTTGACCGACTGGAAGAGTCAGACTTATTTCCTGAAAGGGAATGAAGGGCAGATAAAGCCGGCATTCACACCGGCTGGAGGCGAGAGAGATACAGCCGTATGGATAGAAGGGGCTCTTCAGCAAGGGTATGTCCAGAAAGCTGCTTGGACGGAAGTCGAGTCTGTGATTCAGTTTGCTGGCTTCCGTGCCAATAAAGCCCGGCTGGATGGTGAACAGACGATACAGGATGCCGAGCGTTTTGCCGGATTGAAAGAAGTGAACCTTCAGTTGGATGTGCGTCCGGATGAAGCACGTCCTATCAGTGATAAATTAATAGGTGTATTTTTTGAGGATATCAATTACGGGGCTGACGGTGGTTTGTATGCCGAACTGGTGCAGAACCGCGACTTCGAATATTCATCGACAGACCGTAAGGAATGGAGCGGAACGTATGCCTGGAGCCTGAAGGGTGAAGGCGGAACATTTACGGTAGAAGCGGGCGGCAGTTCCATTCATGCCAACAATCCGCATTATGCCGTGCTCGAAGTGAACCATCCGGGAGTAATGCTGGTGAACGGTGGTTATGATGGCATAACGCTGAAGAAAGGCGAGAAATACGATTTCTCTTTGTCCGGACGTGTTCCCGAGGGAAAGAAAGGCGGCAAAGTAGATGTTCTCTTGCTGGACGAAAACGGGAAGGAAGTGGCAAAGGCTTCCGTAAAGGTGACTTCCTCGGATTGGAAAAAGCAACGGGCTGTATTGAAGCCGGATACGGATGTCAAGGCTGCTTCGTTGGCTTTGGCTCCTTGTGCGGCAGGTACCTACGAGTTGGATATGGTTTCGCTCTTCCCCCAAAATACGTTCCACGGACATAAGAATGGACTGCGTGCCGACCTGGCACAGGCTATCGCCGACCTGCATCCGCGCTTCGTCCGTTTCCCGGGCGGATGTGTGGCTCACGGAAACGGCATTGATAACATTTATGACTGGAAAGGCTCTGTCGGTCCGCTTGAATCGCGTAAGCCGTTACGTAACCTGTGGGGCTATCATCAGACCCGTGGCTTGGGTTATTTCGAATACTTCCAGTTCTGCGAAGATATGGGAGCCGAACCCGTTCCGGTAGTTGCTGCCGGTGTGCCTTGCCAGAACTCGGCTTGTATACCCGGCAAACTGTTAAGTGGCGGTCAGCAGGGCGGTATCCCGATGGAGCAAATGGATGCGTACGTACAGGATGTGCTCGACCTTATCGAGTATGCTAACGGCGACCCGAAGACCAACAAGTGGGCGAAGATGCGTGCCGAGGCGGGACATCCCGAACCGTTTAACCTGAAATACATCGGCATCGGAAATGAAGACCTGATAACCGATGTGTTCGAAGAACGTTTCACCATGATTTACGAAGCCGTAAAGAAACATTATCCCGAAATCACCGTAATCGGTACCGTAGGTCCGTTCTATGAAGGTACGGATTATGAGGAAGGCTGGGAACTGGCAACTCGCCTGAATGTTCCGATGGTAGACGAACATTATTATAACACGCCGGGATGGTTCATTAACAACCAAGATTTTTATGACCGTTACGACCGTTCGAAACCAAAAGTATACCTGGGCGAGTATGCCGCACATCTTCCCGGACGTCCTAACAACATCGAAACGGCATTGGCAGAAGCGCTTTATCTGACATCGGTAGAGCGGAACGGCGATGTGGTGCTGATGTCATCGTATGCTCCCTTGCTGGCAAAAGAAGGACATACCCAATGGAATCCCGACTTGATTTATTTCAACAATCAGGAAGTGAAGCCTACGGTAGGGTATTACACCCAGTTGCTTTACGGTCAGAACTCGGGTGACAGTTACTTGCCTTCCGAAAGTCGTATCGATAATTCACGTGCTGATGTCGGTAAACGCATTGCTTCGTCGGTAGTGCGTGACAGCCGTACGGGAGATATCATTGTGAAGCTGGTCAACCTGTTGCCCGTTGCGGTCAATGCGGAAGTGAACCTGCCAGCAGGCATCGGTGGAAAGCAGGTTGCCCTGCACGTACTTTCGGGCAAGCCCGATGACAAAGAAGCAAAACCGGTAGAAAGCACGCTGGAGGTAAGCGACGCATTCTCGTATCAGATGCCTGCCTACTCGCTGAGTGTAATCCGGATAATGAATGAAAAAACGACAAAATAAAATAATGAAACAGACTTTATTTTCTTTATTCGCTCTCTTTCTGGCTTTGGGCACGGCTTGTGCCCAAAGGCTGGTACGTGTAGATGACGGGTATAGCAATACCTCGGTCAATACGACAGTGTTCCGTAACAATTCGCTGGTGACCGAAGGAGATACGCAATACATCGCCTACTATGCTCCCGACGGATACCTGGTATTGGGGAAACGGAAGTTGGGCGATAGTCAATGGATTTTGCAACGTTCTCCGTATAAAGGCAATGTGGCGGATGCGCACAATGTCATCAGCATGATGGTAGACGGGGCAGGATATATTCACGTGGCTTTTGACCATCACGGTCATCCGCTCAATTATTGCCGCAGCGTGAAGCCCGGTTCGCTTGAGCTGGGACCTAAAGAGCAGATGACGGGGAAGGACGAACAGGATGTGACTTATCCGGAGTTTTACCGCATGCCTGACGGAAACCTGATATTTGTTTACCGTTCGGGTGCATCAGGCAGAGGCAACCTGGTTATGAACCGTTACGATGTAAAGACGCGCCGTTGGGAAAGGGTGCAGGATGTGTTGATTGACGGCGAAGGCAAACGCAACGCCTATTGGCAGCTGTATGTCGACGCGCAAGGAACCATCCATCTTTCATGGGTATGGCGCGAGACATGGCTGGTAGAGACCAATCACGATTTAGCCTATGCTTACTCGGAAGACCAGGGAAAGACTTGGCATAAGTCGACGGGGGAAATATACACGCTTCCTATCCGGGAAGGGAACGCCGAATATGCCTGGCGTATTCCTCAGAACAGTGAACTGATTAACCAAACCAGTATGTGTACCGATGCCGAGGGGCATCCTTACATTGTCACTTATTGGCGTGACGCTGATTCGGAAGTTCCCCAATACCGTGTGGTATGGAACGATGGCACCCGCTGGAATATGCGTCAGGTGATGGAACGCAAACAACCTTTCTCCTTAAAGGGCGGAGGAACGAAAATGATTCCGATAGCGCGTCCGCGCATTGTGGTGGATGGCGATAAGGCCTATTTCGTATTCCGCGACGCTGAACGGGGAAGCAAAGTCTCGCTGGCATATACCGATGACCTGAAACAGGGCAAGTGGCAGGTGAAAGACTTGACCGACTTCTCAGTAGAAGCCTGGGAGCCCAGCCTTGATACCGAACTGTGGAAGCAGCGGAAAGAGCTGCATCTCTTTGTGCAGGTCACTTATCAGGGAGACGGCGAGAAGACAGTCGACCAGGCTCCTACACCGGTCTATGTACTGGAGGTGGAAGATTGAGCGCCCGGTTCGGTATCTGTTGCAGTTATTGATGGAATTTAACCCTAAAACCATAAAACCAATGAAAAAACTGTATGTATGGGCAATGGCTTGTTTGTGGGCTCTTTTGCCTTTTGCCAATGCACTGGCAAAGCCTTCCGAGGCGGAAAAAGTGCGCGGGATTATTGATAAAGTCAATCAGCACTGGCAGGCTGAAAATTCGCCTGAAGTGCGTGCTTTCTGGGATAATGCCGCTTATCATACCGGTAATATGGAAGCTTATTTCCTGACCGGAAACGAGGCTTACCGTGCTTATTCGGAAGCGTGGGCGGAGCATAACGAGTGGAAAGGAGCCAAAAGCGACGACCGTTCGAACTGGAAGTATTCGTATGGCGAAACCGATGACTACGTTTTGTTCGGTGACTGGCAAGTGTGTTTCCAGACTTATATCGACCTTTATCAATTGGATCCCGATGACCGGAAAATCCGTCGGGCACGCGAAGTCATGGAGTATGAGATGAGCACGCCTCGTCATGATTATTGGTGGTGGAGCGACGGACTTTATATGGTGATGCCTGTCATGACCAAGCTTTATAAGGTCACTCACAATCCCCTCTATCTGGAGAAGCTTTACGAATATATCCTGTATTCGGACAGCATCATGTTCGACAAGGATGAAAACCTGTATTACCGTGATGCGAAATACGTTTATCCCAAGCACAAGAGCCTGAACGGCAAGAAAGACTTTTGGGCGAGAGGTGACGGATGGGTATTGGCAGCTCTTGCCAAGGTGCTGAAGGATGTGCCCGAAGACTACAAGCACCGTGCTTTCTTTGTCGACAAGTTCCAAAAGATGGCTAAGGCGGTGGCAGCTATCCAGCAGCCGGAAGGTTATTGGACACGCAGCATGATGGACCCTGAACATGCGCCCGGACCCGAAACCAGCGGAACGGCTTTCTTTACCTACGGTTTGCTGTGGGGAGTGAACCACGGTTACCTGGACGAAGCGGTTTATATGCCTGTTATCCAAAAAGCGTGGAAATATTTGTCGGAAACGGCTTTGCAGAAAGACGGTTCGGTAGGCTATGTACAGCCTATTGGCGAGAAGGCGATTCCCGGTCAGGTAGTCGATGCCAAGTCTACTGCCAACTTTGGGGTAGGGGCATTCCTGCTGGCTGCTTGCGAATATGTGCGTTACCTTGAAGCATCGGCACAGACCGACCGTGCTTACTGGAGCAAATTGGCATACGATATGGCAGCTCCTGTATTGAGTAACATGGCAAAAGGAGAACTTCAGAAGAATATGCAGGTGGAAGTCAGTCCTACCTGGGACGGACGCGATAAGCGCGTGACTTATATGGAATGCTTCGGACGTCTGATGGCAGGCATCGCGCCTTGGTTGGCTTTGCCCGATGATGATACCGAAGAAGGAGCGATGCGCAAGCAATTGCGTGAATGGGCTTTGCAGAGTTATGTTCATGCGGTCGACCCGGCTTCACCCGATTACCTCTTGTGGCGTAATGAAGGCCAGCCCTTGGTAGATGCTGCCTACGTGGCAGAAAGTTTCCTCCGTGCATTTGATCAGTTATGGGTGCCTCTTGACGAAACGACTAAGAAGCGTTACATCGAAGAGTTCACCCAGCTGCGCCGCATCGACCCGCCTTATACCAATTGGTTGCTTTTCTCTGCCACCATTGAAAGTTTCTTGGCAAAGGCAGGCGCTCCGTTTGATATTTACCGCATCAATTCTGCCATTCGTAAAGTGGAAGAATGGTACACGGGCGACGGCTGGTATGCCGACGGTCCTTCGTTTGCATTCGATTATTACAGCAGCTATGTGTTCCATCCGATGTATCTCGAAACCTTGGATGCGTTGATAGATGCCGGCGTACATTCACGTCTGGATTATCCGAAGTATTATCAGCGTGCCTTGAAGCGTGCGCAGAAATATAGCCTGGTATTGGAGCGTTTTATCTCTCCCGAAGGCACATTCCCGGTATTCGGACGTTCCATTCCTTACCGTATGGCTACGATGCAGCCGCTTGCGCTGATGGCATGGTATCGAGAATTGCCTGCAGGAGTGACTCCTGCCCAGGTGCGTTGCGCATTGACCACAGTGCTGAAACGGATGTTTGCCACCGGTGAGAATTTCAATGAAGGAGGTTTCCTTACTATCGGGTTTACCGGTCGTCAGCCGAATGTGGCAGATTGGTACACCAACAACGGAAGCCTTTATATGACGTCGCTTTCTTTCTTGCCTTTGGGATTGCCTGCCAGCGATGCCTTTTGGACAGATGCTCCGCAAGACTGGACGAGTAAGAAAGCTTGGAGCGGAAAGCCTTTCCCGAAAGACCATCATTGGAGCGATGAAATTGTGACGAGAGATTTATATTAATAATAAGGAGTTATTAGGAGTTAAGGAGTTAGAGAAGTTAAAGAAGTTAGAGAAGTTAAAGCCAATACTTTTTTAGGAGTTAAGTAGTTAAGAAGTTAAGGAGTTAAGCCAATACTTCTGCTGAACTATTCAAAACCTAGTCACCTAGTACCTAGTTCCCTAGTCACCTAAAAAAATATCCCGCCGACAGAAGCCAGCGGGATATTTTTATTCTCTTACCTGAAAATCATTATTTGATGTTCGGGTTCAGCTTGTTCCATTCAGAGATTGCAGGAAGAACGCCCATAGCGATTACTTCGTCACGCAATTCGCAGAGGTGAGCGTAGCTCTTATCCAAAGCTTCTTGTTCTTCGGCTGTTCCGTTCAAGGCAGCGCAGTGGCAACCGTCAGCTGTGATTGAAGTTTCCCATGCCATCATGATGTGGTCGTACTTGTCATTTGAGATATAAGTACCAGCCGGCCAGCGGAATGATTTGCCGCCCATAGCTGCACCAATCATTTCGATAGATACGTATGCCGGGCTCTGGAATGAAGAACGGCCACGCAATGCGATGATGTTGGCACCGCCTTTAATAACTTTCTGTTGGATTTCAGCCCAAGTTTCTTTCGGCAGAGCGTCAGTACCGATGATGTCAGTCAACGGTTTGCCGTTTACTTTTGCTGTAGAAGCAAATACAGCCATCTGTTCGCCATGGCCACCGTAAGTACGGCAGTTTTCAACTGAATCCATAGGAACGTTGAAGTATTTAGCCAATTCGCTGCGCAGACGAGTAGAGTCCAAAGCTGCCAAGGTAGTAACCTGAGAAGGTTTCAAGCCAGAGTACAGCAACGTAATCAGACCGGTGATGTCAGCCGGGTTGAAGATAACGACGATGTGTTTTACATCCGGGCAGTATGCTTTTACATTCTTACCGAATTCCTCAGCGATAGCGGCATTGCCTTTCAGCAAGTCTTCACGAGTCATGCCGGCTTTACGGGCAGCACCTCCTGAGTTTACGATATATTTAGCACCAGTCAGCGCTTCTTTAACGTCGGTAGTGAAGGTTACGTTTACACCTTCGAAACCGCAGTGATACAATTCTTCTGCAACACCTTCCAGACCCGGACCGTATGGGTCATACAAACAGATGTTAGGAGTCAAACCCATCATAATGGCAGTCTGAGCCATATTAGAACCGATCATGCCGGCAGCACCAACAATGGTAAGCTTTTCGTTAGTTACAAATTCCATAATTCTTTTATTTTAGTTAAGTTATAAGGTATATTCTTTTTTCTAACCGATGCAAAGTTAAAAAAGTTCTTTTTATAAGCGAATCATTAGGCAAAGAAATCTATAGGGAAACAACACCTTTTCAACTTAATTACGGAATTATTTCACTATTTTTAAATCAAACCCTCCCTTTTTGCTATGAGCAGTTGGCAAAAGGTTCAGCAGACAAAGTGATTTCTTTTATTGAACACAGAGACACAGAGGCACAGAGAATAAATTAATCCGCGAAAATCTGCGTAATCTGCGTTTCAAACAAAACCTTGTCAACTTGTCACCTGATACCTTGTCACCTGATACCTTGTCAACTATAAAAAAACTCTAAAGAAAGAAACTTAGAACATCCCCGTCTATTGATTTTAACTAATTTTGCTCCCCGATAAATTACATACGAATATGTCTGAATTAGCACCTTTGATTACCGATTTAGGTATGATTCTGATTGTGGCGGGATGCGTCATGATCTTGTTTAAATGGCTGAAACAGCCTGTTATCCTGGGCTACATCGTAGCCGGGTTCATCACCGGTCCGTCTGTGAGCTTCCTGCCCACGGTGTCCGATACGTCCGACATCAAGATATGGGCGGATATAGGTGTCATCTTCCTGTTGTTTACCATGGGATTGGAGTTCTCCTTCCGCAAGTTGCTGAATGTAGGCCTGAGCGCCATGATAGCCACCATCACCATCGTGTGCGGCATGATGTTCTTAGGCTATTCGGCAGGAAACCTGATGGGATTCTCCCACATCACCAGCCTCTTCCTGGGCGGTATGCTGTCCATGTCGTCTACAGCCATCGTGTTCAAGGCTTTCAACGACATGAACCTTCTGCAGCAGAAGTTCACCGGCATCGTGCTGGGCATTCTGGTGGTCGAAGACCTGGTAGGCGTTGTCATGATGGTCGTACTTTCCACATTGGCAGCCAGCAGCCAGTTCGAAGGCACAGCCTTGCTGGGAAGCCTGATGAAGCTGGTCTCCTTCCTGGTGTTCTGGTCGGTGCTGGGCATCTACCTGCTCCCTACCTTATTAAATAAGATCAAACGGTTCGTGAGCGACGAGATTCTGCTGGTCGTATCCCTGGGGCTTTGCCTGCTCATGGTGATGATTGCAGTACAGGCAGGCTTCTCTTCAGCACTGGGCGCCTTCGTCATGGGCTCCTTGTTGGCAGAAACCTCTGTGAGCGAACGCATCGTGCGGGTAGTTCAGCCGGTCAAGGACCTGTTTGGCGCAGTCTTTTTCGTCTCGGTAGGTATGATGATCGACCCTGCCATCATCGCCGACTATATCTTGCCTATCCTGTTGCTGACCGTGCTGGTGCTGGTAGGGCAGAGCCTTTTCGGCACCTTTGGTGTCTTGCTTTCGGGCGAACCGCTGAAGCTGGCGATGAAGTCGGGCTTCTCGCTGACCCAGGTAGGCGAGTTCGCTTTCATCATCGCTTCCTTAGGAGTGAGCCTGAAAGTGACCGATGAATATCTGTATCCCGTTATCGTGGCGGTATCGGTCATTACCACCTTCTGCACACCTTATATGATACGCCTTTCCGAGCCTGCCTATACGTGGGTCGACAAGCATCTGCCTGCCTGGTGCAAGCAAATGTTGTCGCGCTATGCTTCCGGTTCCATCTCCGAGAAGCACCAGAACGACTGGCACCGCCTGTTGCGCAGCATGATTGTCGGCGTACTGATTTACCTGATTGTCAGCGTAGGCATCATCGTGATGTTCTTTAGCCGTTTCTATCCGTTCATCCAAAGCCATTTGCCCGGCTTGCAAGGCAACCTGCTCAGTGCCTTGATTCTGCTGGCGGTGCTTTCTCCGTTGCTGTGGGCAATGGTCATGAAGAAGAACCACTCGCCGGAGTTCCGCCGCTTGTGGGAAGACAACCTAGTCAACCGGGGTGCTTTGGTTTCGCTGGTCTTGGTAAAGGTGATTCTCTGCATCACCATCGTGATGAGCATTGTGGTCCGCCTCTTCAATGTGGCTTCGGGACTGGGACTGGTCATTGCCCTGCTTATTGTGGTAGCAGTCTATTCGTCGAAGCGTATCCGCAAGCGTTCGCAAGAGATGGAAGAGCGTTTCGAAGAAAACTTCATGGGACCGGACGAGCCCAAGGCAAAACCATCTACCCTGTTCGAGCAGGTAGATGACAATTCCTCGCTGTCCGACCTGCACGCGACCGACTTCACCGTAGACCCTAATTCCTGCTATGCCGGAAAGACCCTGAAAGAGATTGCGCCCCGCACCCGCTTCCGGGTAAATGTGGTTTCCATCACCCGGGGAGAAGCTGTTCTCGATATTCCGCAAGGCGATGAAACGCTTTATCCTTGCGACAAGATTACGGTAGTAGGCACCGACGAAGACCTCTTGCAGTTCCGCCAGGCATTGGAACAGAAAGCCATAAGTGAAGGAAGCAAGGATATTTCTTCCCATAAAACTACACGCATCACGAGCTTATGTGTCGACGACGCCTCTTCCCTGCTCGGCAAAAGTGTAGGCGATGTGAAGTCCGACCGCATCATCATCCTGGGTGTAGAGCGAGGCAAGGAAACAGTAAAGAACCCTGTCCCCGCCTTCGTCTTCCAGCCCGGCGATGTAGTCTGGATGGTTGCAGCCAATTAGTCGAATAGTTGACAAGGTTTTTCTTTAGGAGTTAAGTAGTTAAGAAGTT
>ULRR01014712.1_pt1 | contig 95800 bp, 85 predicted proteins | sample 1955651 | NCBI WGS metagenome assembly ULRR01 (sample SAMEA4835688, study PRJEB28245) | human gut metagenome | biome: gut microbiome; material: fecal sample | place: Denmark | collected 2008
CGGTGAGCTGACCCTGCCTGCTGCCACCTGCACCTTTATTGTACTGTAAATAAAACAGCAACATCCCGTCTGCCGCAAGTACACTTATGTAAACAAGTGCGCTTGACTCGTAGACGGGATGTTTTTATTTTCCTATGCTTCTATACCCTGCCGTTTTTATCCTCGGTCTGCAGCCGCTTTTCCAGTGCCGACTGCTTAGCAAGAATAGCATTCACTTTATCGTACAGATCCTCAATCATAATTTCGGTTTTCAAATTGACCTTATAATCATTTTCCGCTCTGCGTCGATTCTTTTCCTCCTGCCGGTTCTGACTCATCATAATAAGCGGCGCCTGAATTGCCGCCACACAAGACAACACCAAATTCAGCAGAATAAACGGATATGGGTCAAACGCCTTGGCCGCCAGCAGAGTATTGACAATCATCCAAAGAACTAAAACGCCGGTAAAGGAAAAGATAAATGCCCAACTACCGGCGAATTTTGCTATTACATCCGCAGCACGCTGCCCCAGCGTATACTTTTCCTTTTCGCTTTCGGGGCTAACTGAAATTTTGCTGTCTGCCAGCAGATTTAACACTTCCTCATCGCTCATATCATGGCGGATGTCCTTGAGCACTTCTTTTAGCAGCTTTCTGTTTTCCTTCATGGCGTTTGCCCCTCCTGTTCTTTATGGGCCACTGTGCCCGCTTCACACTTCGTCTGCTGGCTTGCTGACGCAAACCCTTTCCATCATTCTATCTTTACAGAATATACTCCATCTGCCGTTCCTTTGTTTTCATACCCATCTTCTCATAGAAGCTTTCGGCTGATGTGTTCCCTGCCCAGACATTCAAGGTGACTTCATAGCAGCCAAGCTTCTTTGCCTGCTGCTTCACATATTCAAACAGGCTTTCCCCGATATGTTGTCCGCGCGTCTGCTTGTCAACGCACAGATCATCAATAAACAGTGCCTTAAACGGTACCATATTGGTAGAAAACGGCTGCTCCTTCAGCTGGCAGAAAGCATACCCCATACACACATCATCCTCACCGGCTGCAACAAAGATAGGCTTATCCTCCTGCTCCAGCAGTTCTTTCAGTTCGCTGTCGGTATATTTTGTGGTGCCGGGGATAAACACATCCGGGCGTATCTCTGCATGGATCTGCAGCACCTGACTCAGCAGCTCCATAATTCTTGGGATGTCCTTTTCTTCTGCCTTACGAATTTTCATCACAACACAACTCCATTCCACCGCTTGTCTGCGGGGTACGCTATGCCAACCTGCCTGCGAGTTCATTTCTTATCCCCTGCAGCCCCGTATTTTCTTTATAGTATCACAAACTCGCGCCAAATAAATCGCTTGTTGCGAAATTTCATGAAATATTTACGGTTCGTGCGGTCTGCAGATTCCGCCGTTTCTCTGTCAGGCATGTGCCGCCTTGCACAGGATGTTCTTTGTGCTTGCAGCAATGTCCACTGTCATCATACTTTGTAACGCAGTTTTTAACGCTTTATTGACAATACGAGCTGTTTGGCATATAGTAATTCGTATAAACACTATTTCACCAGACGCTCAAGACGCAGTGTACCCCAGAGGCTGGGGCATGCTGCGCCTTTTCTGCAAGGAGGCCACCTGTGGACTACATCCAAATCACCAAAGAGAACATCGACAAGGAGCATATCTGCTGCGCGATGTCCGGCAAGCAGAGCCTTGCCAAAAAAGAATGGCTCAAGCAGCGCTTTGCTGAGGGGCTTGTTTTCTACCGCAGTGTTGAGCGCGGCAAGTGCTTTATCGAGTACATCCCGGCAGAAAACGCATGGGTGCCCATTACAGCGGACGGCTGGCTGTACATCAACTGCCTGTGGGTCTCCGGTTCCATGAAAGGGCACGGCTGCTCAAATGACCTGCTGGAAAAATGCCTCAGCGATGCAAGAGCGCGGGGCAAAAAGGGCATCTGCATTTTGTGCGCCGAGGGACGCAAGCGGGAATTTCTCGCCGACCCCAAGTTTTTGTCCCACAAGGGATTTGAAGTCGCAGATGTCTCGGACTGTGGAATCACCCTCATGTGCCTCCCGCTCAACGCCGATACAGCACTGCCGAAATTCAAGAACTGCGCTAAACACCCTAAAGCTGATGGAGAAGGCTTCGTCCTCTACTACACCGATCAGTGTCCCTTTACCTATTCCTGGGTGCCGAAGGTGCAGCAGGCCGCGCAGCAGAATAACATCCCGTTCCGGGCCATCCACATCACCGACAAAGAAGCCGCGCAGAATGTATCCGCACCCGTCACGACCTACGCACTGTTCCGGGACGGCGTATTCCTGACGCAGGGTATCCAGTCCGACAAAAAGTTTCTGGCATTGGCCGGTGTACAGATATGAAAGAACGAATCGTTGATGAGCAAATCAGACTGATTCCCTACTATCAAAACGATGCCGTATCGTTTTGCCGGTATCAGGATGCAGATGTATGCAAGCAGGTCGATAACAGGGATACGCCCCATGATTTAGCGCTTCTGCATCGCATGTAATCAGGCCCGGGATATTCGTTTTCATGATATACTAGTGTTGTGTTTATCATGCCAGGCAGAACCATCTATTCAGTCAACGTTCTCTGTCTCGCGGTAGCTGCGCCATACATTCTCGAAGAAGTCATCATCCTCGGGGATGGGGCGCGGGGCGCGCCAAGCGGTGCGGCAGGTACCATCCTCGAACCACAGCTCCTGAATCAGCGGGGACTCGGTTTCGTCAAAGGCAAAGGTGAAGGTATCCGACAGCTGGGCAAACGGCTTAACCCCGCCCGTCAGGTCGGTGTACAGGGCGCTGCCGCGGCTTTTGCCGCCGTGGGCGGTATAGTCCGCCATGGCGGTCAGGTAGGCGCGCTGACTTAGCAGCATATCGCGCAGGCGGTAGAGCATGGCAAGCTCGGTGCGGCTGCCCGCCTTAACCGTTTGGGCAAAGTCGGCAAGCTGCGCTTCCACCTGTTTTCCGTAGGCGCGTATCTGCGCGGGGTCGCGTATGGCGGCACCGCAGCGGCTCATTTCCTCGACGGCGTGCTGCCACAGGGCGCGCACGTTGCCGGTATCGGCGCGGGTCAGGTACTCGCGCGCCTCGGGCAGCAAGTCGTCATAGCTAAACTCGCCGCCCGCGGGATTTGTGCGGTAATCAAGATAGACTTTGCGTCCCTTGCAGGTTTCCAGATACACCAGAATGTCGATGATCGAGCTGCCGTCAGCAATTTTACGCACATCAAACGGCCACTGGTAGCCTTTCAAGAACAAGTTGCTCAGCATATCGTGGACATCGGAGAAGAAGTCCATCAGGAACTCCCGCTCGTCACTGCCGTCCGCCGCCGTGGAGTAGACCCGCGGCGCGACCGATGCAAGGCCGTACTGCCATTCGGTCAGGTTTTTGCCGCGTGCGCCTGCTTCCAGTGCAAGGCCGGTAGCCCCATACTGGCTGAACGGGTAGACGCTGTCGGCATACATGCCTGCCGGGCCGCCGGTAGCCCAGATAACATTTTTGCATCGAATCAACGTAAAGCGATCGGCGGCGTCCTGCGCAGCCGTGTTCAGACAGAGCAGGCCGCATACCGTGCCGCTATCCGCTAGAATTTTGATGAGCTGCGTCTTGTCCAGTATAGGTACGCCCTTGGCCAGCACAGCGCGTTCCAGGCACTCGGTCATCTGTTTGCTGGTGTAGGGACCTACGCTCGTCGCACGGCGGAGCGAGTCGTGGTCGGTCTTGTAGCCGATGTACTCGCCGTAGCGGTTGCGGGGGAACGGCACGCCCAGCTCGACCAGCTTCAAGAAGTACTGGGTCGAGAGCGCGGCCTCGCACAGGGCAATATCACCATCCACGCAGCGGCCCGCAAACAGTGTGTCGGCCATTTCTCGTACACTGTCGAGGCCACCGCCCGAGAGAGTCAGCTTGTAATACCACAGCCGATAACTGCCGTTTTAAATGTTTTCATTGGTTGTTTTTTCCTTTTTGCTGTGCAGCTCCATACGGTCTTTATACACCGGCGTGCTGCTTCAAGAACCAGAAAACTCCCCTACCCTTCAGCGCAGCAGAATAAGGGAGTATTTTTTGTGTGCAGCCTGTCAGGTATGGTTATTCCGCGAGCATTTCTCCGCATCGATCGCAAGCACGACCATCAGCGCGCAGAGGGCATCTCTTGGGTCGGCAACCTCAATGGTGTATGTATCGGTCCAATTCCAAAGCTCCTTGGCGATATGCGCCACGGTATGTCCGCTGGGGGCAAGGATGTCATAGTCCCATTCCCAAAAGCTGCCTTCAATGCGCCAGCCATTGCAGTCGATATGGTAGCTGGGCCGGAAAAGCGTCAGTTCTCGGCTCAGGCACCCCACATAATCATCCTCACCTGTGTAGAGCTCAAATTGGGGCATCCATGTAAATATCTTTTCTTTGACGCAGCCAACCGGGCAGCCTGCCGCATCAAAGATTCTCAGGCAATGCCCCCAGGAAAGCTGACCCTTGACCACAAACAGGGTATTCCCATATTCATTGTAAATATCATAGCTGTCGAACCAGGAGAACATCCGTTGCTTGAAAAGCATCTTCATTGCGTTTCTTCCCTTCACTTGCCTGCGCAGTATCTGTTACAGGCATCGCATTTGCTTGCCTTATGCTTATTATAGTTTATCGCGCCACCAAATCACAAGGGAAAATCCGGAAAATTAGCCCTGTTATTTTGCTTTCAGCGGAAGAATATCGGAATCCATTCTCTCTGCAGGGCAAGGATATGCTGCTTGCGCTTTTCTTTCTTTTGTACGCTTTGATTTGTATCCTTATTTTGCTATTGCGGACCAGTAGGCATCGAACAAGCGCCCAATTCACCTGTGTTTTCAATACGCAGAGTACAACATTTTCCGGGGTTCATTTTTGTCTCCCGGAAATTGTTGTATTTTGAAGCCCAGGAATCTGTTGTATTGCGCTTCCAACCAGTATGTATTGCTGTGCGGAGCATTCCGCATAAACTTTTGTAACCAACTCAAAGCAGCGTTACCGTGCCGGAATCGCGTACCGTGTCCCATTTCTCTGCAGCTAAACTATGTTCACCTGTAAAAAATGCACATTGTACATTTTATCGCCTTGCAAATGACACATTTTCACATTCCGTCTGCTGATCGCCGGATGTACCGCTTAAAATCCGTTCCAGCGCATCGCAAAACCGGATATCCTGCTCTTTTGTGCGTTTTGCAGCCCCCTTTGGGTGCTTGCCGGCACGAAGGAGCTTTTTGTTTTCATGCCGCTGCAGCATCAGTGCATCTATAGTATCCGCCGTATATTCCAAACCGTTCTGGTTCAGCACCCGCGCGCATTTTGCCAGGCACATACTTGCCAGACCGTAATCCTGCGTCACAACCAAGTCCCCGGGCTTCACCCGGTTGACGAGTGCAAAATCCACACTGTCAGCGCCTTTGTCAAATACCAGCGTCTGTGCCCCTTCCCGCTCGATACGATGGGATGTATCGCACAGAATCACAACCGGCACACCTTTTTTCCCTGCGCTCCGCAGGGTCAGATCGACCACCGGGCAGCCGTCTGCATCGATCAAAATTGTCATGTGCTTATTCTCCTTCCCTCATCGTACTGTGCTTTGGTTTGATAATTGTACCATGTTCCCGCTGTGCTTTTCAACACGCAGGAGGCACTCATTCTCAGCGCACCGCAAAAGCGCGGGAGGCTTTTCCGGAGACCCCCGGAAAAACCTCCCGTGTCTTATTACAGTAAATCAGCCGCGCTTTTCCTTCAGCTCGGTCTCCATCTGGGCCAGCATCTTTTTGCCCAGATTGTAGACAAATTTGGCACCGATGAACTGCAGCACCTTCCGCACCCACTGGGTAAACTACACAGATCTTTCCCCCGAATCTGCCGATCTGCCAAGGCAGTGTTTGCTGCCGGAAAAGCCCGTCCTCAGCATCCAGATGCTGGAGGACCGCTACGCGCTGGAAAATCATCTGCTGGACGCCGTCCACCACGGTGATGCTGAGCTTGCGATGCAGGCGCTGCAGAGCTTTCGTGGCGTAACCATACCCGGGCGCAAGGGTCATACCAAGACCACCACCGTCCGTTTCCGCGCCGTTGCCCTGAATGCCCTGCTACGCAAGGAGGCAGAGCGGGCCGAGGTGCACGCCTTTTACCTTGATACCCTTTATAACGATTATCTGCTCGCCGCCGGTGAAATCACCACCGAGCAGCAAGAGCAGGCCCTTGTGGTCGAGATGCTGCAGCAAAATTGTGACCGAGTGGCGCGGTACTCTACCGCCGGCTATTCGGTGGTCATCCGCAATATCATCCACTATATCAACCTGCATCTGAAGGAGGACCTGACCCTTTCCACGCTGGCTGCCCGCTTCAACCTGAGCCGCTCTTATCTGTCCGACCGGCTCCACCGGGAAGTGCACAGCAACCTGACCAACTATGTGACCCTGACCCGCATCCAGTTTGCGGCGAACCTGCTCCGGTATCATCACTACACGATCACACAGGCGGCACAGGAGGTAGGTATCACGGTTGTACCCTACCCGCCTGTTCAAGCGCACCATAGGGGAGACGCTGTCCCACTACGCCCGGTAGAAAGCCATCACGGCCTAAGAGACGAACCGACTAAAAAGGAAAATTTTGCAGCGGCGCTCGGCCTCCTTGCAATCCTCTGCAGCACGGTATTATAATTTGTATAGAATCGGCAAGCTGTATGCTGCACCAGCAGGAGGGCATTTTATGATTTTACAAACAGGTTTCCGCACCGATATACCCGGCTTTTACAGCACGTGGTTTGCGAACCGCCTGCGTGCAGGGTTTGTGCTGGTGCGCAACCCTTATGACCCGCAGTCCGTCACACGGTATGCCATCAACCCGGATGTGGTGGACCTGATCGGCTTTTGCACCAAAAATCCTGCACCGATGCTCCCCCGCATGGAGCTGCTGCGCCCCTATGGGCAGTACTGGTTTGTCACGATCACCCCTTACGGACCGGAGATAGAGCCGCATGTACCGCCGAAGGCGCAGGTCTTGCAGGACTTTATCACCCTGTCAAAAATTGTCGGTCCCGATTGTATCGCATGGCGGTATGACCCCATTTTTCTTTCCGACACCTACACAGCTGCGCGACATATCGCTGAATTCGAGCAGCTGGCAGCTGTACTTTCCGGCTATACCAGGACCTGTGTGATCAGCTTTATCGACCTTTACGAGAAGGTACGGCGGAATTTTCCGCAGGTGAAAAGCGTCCCGCACACGGAGCGCGAAACGCTGGGAAAGGCTTTTGTTGAAATCGGCAGAAAATACGGTATGATGATACGCCCCTGCGCCGAGGGCACCGCGCTTGCCCGCTATGGTGCCGATTGCAGCGGCTGCATGACGCAACGGACTTTCGAGGCCGCGCTGCACCGTCCCCTGCGGCTGCCCCCGCAAAAGCCAGCCCGCAAGGAGTGCGCTTGCTGCCTTACGGCGGATATAGGTGCCTACAATACCTGCGGTCACGGCTGCCTATACTGCTACGCCAACGCCAGCCGTGTGACTGTAGCGCAGAATATGCGTATGCACGACCCCGCCTCGCCCTTTTTGGTCGGGCACAGCCAGCCGGGCGATGTGATCCACGAGGCAAAACAGGAAAGCTGGCTGGTCGATCAGATCAGTATGGCTGAGCTCCTCTAGCAGCAGACAGTGGCTGTCGGCCACTTTCCCCGCTGCAACAACAAAAGCTTGCAAGATAAGGCTAAAATGCCTGTACTTGCAAGCTTTTTTTGTTTTCATTTGCGAAAATATGGGGCGAGCGATTCCTGTTGCTGTATCGTGCAAAGCGAGCTGCAATACAGCCGCACACAGCAAAAAGGCTGCGCTTCCTGCGCAGCCTCTCAGTAAACGGCCTTATTCGGCGTATTCTTTAACGGCTCCAGCCTTCTGCAGGGCCGCCATCACAGCGGGGATCAGAACCAGCTGCACGATAATGCCCGGTACGGCATTGAGCAGTGCGCCCGCCAAGAATGCCTGGACGGTAAACGCCTTGCCGCCCAAGCCCAGCAGCACGACCTCAGCCACGCCCCAGACAAGCCGCCCTGCTGCCATGGCGGTAACCAGCGCTGCATACACCCCTGCCACGCCCTTTTGAGCCATGCGACGGTATACCAGCCCAATAACCAAGCCGTAGGTCAGCAGCTCAAAAGCCATTGCAATAGCCACCGGGTACATCGGAGGCATCCCGAACAGGACCGAGCGCAGCAGCGGCGCAACAAAGCCCACCGCTGCACCGTACTGCCAGCCGCAGACAAGGCCGCACAAAAGCACCGGAATATGCATCGGGAGCAGCATGCTGCCAATTTGCGGAATCTGGCCCGTCAGCATGGGCAGCACGAGGCACAGCGCCAAAAACAGCGCTGCATAAGCCAATTTTTTTGTATTCTGGTTTTTCACAACATATCACCCTTATCAAAAAGTTTGAACCGCGCACCCTTCTGGGCACTGCCTTCCTGGCTTTTTCATAAGGGCATTCCTGCATCCTTCAAGCCCGCTATAGCGGGAACCATGCAGTTATGCCATAGGTCCGCTTACTATATTACACAAAAATCTCCGCCGTGTCCAGTACAAAATTGCAGCGTGCGGCCGGATCATGGGCAGCAAAATACCCTTCCTCCAGCGGGATCCACCGCTGCACAAAATTTGCGTAACGTATACCCTCTCTCGCCCGCAGGCGCGCCGCCTGCACATCGGGCGGGCAGGTAACAAACACACGCACCGCAAAGTCAGTCTGCAGCGCCGGATGCAGGCTGTAGCTGCCCTCCAGAATCGTCAGCGGCGCGGCTGCAAACGGCTTAGACGGCAGGAAGGCTCCCGCCTCACAGCTGTACGCATTATAGAGCGCCGTTTTGCCGCGCAAAAGCGGCTGCAGAACCTCGTTTCGCAGCCGAATGAAATCTATATTCGCGCCGGGCTGCTCCTGCCAGTTCGCGCAGCGCGCGGCAATAGGCAAATAGAAATCATCGGTATGCACTACCCGGCAGCCCAGCTGCCCCGCCAGAAACTGTGCCAGTGTAGACTTTCCGCTGCCGCAGCGCCCGTCAATAGCCAGCAGCGCAGGGCCGTTTTCTGCGGCCAACTGTGCGGCCTGCAGGATCGGGGCGGCGGCTGTTGCCAGCGGCGTCATACGTCCAGCGCACGCAGCGTAAGTGCTACGGCATTTTGCAGATACTCGTCTAGGCGGCAATCCTGCGTGCCCGCCACAAAGATCCCGCAGCCGGATGCCGGGATCAAAACCTTGGCTGCCTCACTGCCGGAAATCGCTACCGACATTTTGGGTGAAACCTCGCCCATGATGCCGTTAGCCATCAAGATACCGATGGGTCCAAGGATAACATCGGCTCTGGCGGCGTTGTACACCACCGCATTTTCCCCGGTGGCACCGCGCACTGCACCCGCCTTCAGCATGGCGCTGGTTGCCAGCACATTCGTGCCCACTGCCAGCAGCTCGCAATCCGCAGGCAACTTAGGCAGCAGCAGCTTTGCAAGCTGTGCGCCCATGCCGCCGCCCTGCCCATCAATGATCAAAATTCGTTTCATACCTTACATCCTCTGTCTTTATATGTCCTGCCGCTGCCGCGGCTCAGGCTGTCGAAAAGCCTCCCTCTGCGAGACAGACTCCCCCAATACGGGGGAGGTGGCGCTTGCGCCAGAGGGGGAGCGGTGCCCCGAAGGGGCGGAGGGAGAGGACCTTGCCATAGCCCGAAATATTTCGGGCAGCCGTACAGTTCTCACCCCCCACCGTCTGCGGGCGGAGCCCCCTCACAGAGGGGGCCAAGGGGTGAACGCACCTTTTTCGACAGTCTGCGCCACTGCAGTGGCTTACTTATGTCTACTATTTTACACCCCCGGAGTACGGCATCGCAAGTGGCAAAATGAAAAGGGCTTCTGATTACTTGTAAAAAATCATCGTGCTTTATTTTCCGTCAATTCCTGTTGCTGTAACTTCATTTTCGATTTTTTGTTGTGTTCGCTAAGAGATCTCTTGACTGCCAAGGTGACTGCTCTCGCTGCTATAGCATATCGAAACTTTCCCAAATACTGTATGCCTTTATAGCAAACGCAAACCCAATCCTGCTGCCAGTCCCCTCCCCTGCCCTCTTGATATAACCCTTACCTTATTGGATGGTGTTTGCTTTATGCTTTTTCTTCCTTCGGCATGTGCCATATAACCTACGGGGTGATAATCCGCCTTTCTATCTATTGCAAGGTCCATTCTCTTATTCAGCCTATTTCGTGTTGCGAAGGCTTTCCCGCCCACCTAAAAGAGAGGTTTCTACACTTTAACAATCGGATAATTTCCCTTTTGGGAACAGAATGTATGGACCAATTTGTATATTTTCCATATATTATCCTATTAGTATATTAAATTATATCTTATACAGCCACTCACCTATCCTTTTTATCCACGTTATGTAAGTACAGTAAGCCTGCAATCCCTGTGGATTACTGCCGAAAAAGTGGATAAGTCCGTCAAAAAGAGGTTTTCTCATCAAGAAGTCGGGAAGTCCAGCGAAAAGAGAGGTTTCTACATCTCATTACCGAAAAAAATGTTTACTTTGCATTATGCCATACTTTGCACCACTATGGACCTCTCTGGATCATCTTTGCATTACGCTATATACATATCGTATATATTGCAATACTATTTCCTTATTGTATTTTATCTGCAACGATTTTCTCATTTTCTACTATCTTCTCTCCCAGCTTTTTGGTTTTTCAAGTGCTATTTTGTTCTCTATATCTATATATTGTGGTTTTGCATCCTTTTATCACTACGCTGCTTTGGTAGTGCCCTTCTGTACATGGCTGTGTTTTTTCCTCTTTTCTTTCGCTCTTTTTATGTAGAAACCTCTTTTTAGTGCAGATAATTCCTTTTTCGCAGCCCAGTTATATATCGTTATATCGCCTATTATTTTTTTAAAATCTTACGCTGTTTATGTGTAGTAACCTCTTGGTTCGCCACTATTACCTTTCCTGTCTCTGCCTATATAGACTCTCTTTGTGCAAGAACAAGTATGTTAGTTGATCCACAACACCAATATATAGTGTTTTTGAAGCAATTCCTAAAAGGAGGTTTCTACACCGGAAAAAAGCGAGTACCTCCTACCGCAGAGATCACTCGTAGCAGCAAAAGGAGGTTTCTACACTCGCGAAAAGGGAAATTCTTGTTTCACTTCTCCCCTGCTTCTATGCCTACTACCCTAATTCAAGCGCCGGCGCTTTCCGATGCTTGCGCAAAGAGAGGTTTCTACACCGGAAAAATCAGCTATCGCACTCTCCACCTATGTTTGCACGGCAATGCTCTCCCTCTATCGCAAAAGCGAGATTTCCACCCTGCACAATTTGTAGCCGCAACAGGCAGTATACAAAAAAACTTTGAAAACAGAGATTCTTCCACGGCAAAAAAGAGGTTTCTACATGCTTATTTTGGCTGATTGGGCTGTAGCAATCTCTTTCTACAGCCTTTTAAACCTCTTGCATCCGGTGTGGAAATCTCTTTCGCCAAGTGTTTTTTCCTCTCCGCTGGCATGTGGAAACCTCTCTTTCTACATATTATAATAAATAAGTAAAAAGTAAGATATAAGATAAATAATTGTAAAAGAGAAAAAAGCAAAATTTAAAAAATAGAAAAGCTCCAAACATTTTTCGTTGACAGTCGGCAAATAGTATAGTAATATTATCAGTATAATGATATTTGTGTACCTATTTGTATTGTAACATCTAACGAAAGGAATATATAGCTGTATATCGTAATTTTTTTAACCACTCCTTGTACAGCTATAAGTAATGGATATGAACAAAACGAATTCGTCCATTGATGAAAACGAGGAATCTTTAGTTGGAGAGGTCCTTTCTGATGATGAGGTCCGCGAGAAAAAGCAGGCGATTGCGAAATGGCAGCACTCCCCTGTCGGCTTTGGCTCTTACATTACCAAAAGTAATGACCTGATCCAGCGGACAAAGTACTCTCTTCCCAGAAATGAGCAAAAGGTTCTCTTTATGCTCATGTCTAAAATCGACCAGAAAAATGATAAGGATGCATCCAAATATTATTCGATCACTTTCAATGATTTTGCCAAGTTGACCGGAGTGCGCACGGTGGATACGACTTATGCGCTGAATCTTAAGGAAACTATAGAAAATTTGGAAAATCGTACCTTCTGGGTCAAGAAAGAACCCGGCAGTAAGGTGTATCGCTCCATTTCCTGGCTGCAAAAAGGTTCTGAGGTCGATTTCGACAAGAAAGAAATTCGCCTGCGCTTTAACCAGGACATCTGGAAGGATATTGCGCAGCTTACCAGCAACTATACCTCTTACAGCATCGAATATCTGCTGATGATGAAAAGCACTTACTCTATGCGTGTTTATGAAATCATACTCTCCTATGACAATGGAAACAGAGACTATGGCTATACGAACGGCCTTGTATTCCAGCCGGTAAATGATGAAATCTTGAATAAGTTCTCCTCAAAGCGCGACGAGCTGACGGGCTATAAGTATAAAAAATTCAATATTGATGAGTTTAAAGGTCTGCTTTCTGCACCCACAGAGGCAGAGAGAGAGTCCACAAAGAGCAAAAAGAAAAAGGAACCGGCATCTGCCGACAAGAAAAAGTTTGACCGGGAAAAACCGCTGTCTGAAAAGTACAAGACTTTTACAGAGTTTGAAAAGAATGTTTTAAAGACCGTTAAGAAAGAAATCAATGAGATGACGGATCTTTGGTTTGACTATGCCCCGGCGCGCAAGCGCGGTGTTCGCAAATATGAATACCTGTATATTTTCATCAAATACAAGACCAAAGCGGAAATGAGGGATGTCCGCTCCTATCATGATAGAAATACGCACGATGACGAAATTGTAAGAGATTCCAGAAAGAAGAAAAACCAGAGTGCGGAAAAAGCAGCCCAGCATATTACAGAGCCATTTAGCACAGATATTATGAAAATGAAGTATAGAAAAGCAACTACGGAGATCAGAAACAAAGCAGACTATGCTTCGTATGAGGATAAGCTGACGGACAACGAGAAAAATATCTGCAATGATATTTTCACATACACGGCTAAGATCCTGACAAACACCAACAAGCGTGACCAAGCGGAGGAAGCACTGGATTCTTTAAACCGAATCATTCATGACAATGCCGGGCTGAAAACATGGGCCCTGGGACTGTGTGTAAAATTTACAGAGATGTTTGAAAAAGCAACCGAAAGGAAGTCTGCACAGTATTACCGCACGGTTGTTTATAACGATACGATTGAAAACAGTGCTTTGATCATCGCGGCTGGCAAGCAGAAGCTCGCATCGTTGGATCCGGCGGGAGTGTTTAAGTTTGATATGTCCGTCTTTGAGGATGTATAAGTATTATTTGGCAGCAGCCTGCAACATGCAGGCTGCTGCTTTTTGCTGTAAAGAAAAAACAAAGATTATAAGTGACAAATAAATACAAACCGAGAACAGCAACAAGAATTGAAAGATGTGTTGACTCTGTCAGACTGTCGAAAAACTCTTGTAGGGGCGAGCAATGCTCGCCCGTGCCCGTTTGCCTTGTAAGCAAACTTTCCCAGAAAATGCGTTGCTGCGGTAAGTTGACGGCCAACCAATGGTCACCCCTACACATGCAAAAAGGCAATTATTTTGACGGTCTGGACTCTGTTTCGTACTGTGAAGCGCGGTGCGAGTATGTAAAGGAATGGCCTATACGAATGCAGATATATTAAAGAACAGCAACAAGAATTGATAGACTTGAAATATCGTTATGGCAGGATGATACCCGGAAAAGAGAATTGACTTTACTTATATCTATGTTATAATTGAAATCACAATAAGCAGCAAAAGATGGCTGCAACTATTTTTGTGGTGAGGTATAGGCTTCAACATATTCAGCCACTGAAGTATGATAAAATCGTACAACCGGAATGGCAAAAAGGCATGGAAAATCGATTACAAGAGAACCACCGAACGATAATTCACAGCAACAAGAATTGACGGACACATCCACAAATAACAGCCTTTACAGAAATGAGGAATTGCTCAATGTCTGCAAAAATTATTACAATTGCCATTGAAAAGGGAGGCACGGGTAAAACCGTAACGGCCTCCAATCTTGCCTACTTGATGGGCGATGAGGGGAAAAAAGTTCTTTGCGTGGATACTGATCCGCAGGGAAATCTCACCAAAGCACTCAGCGGCGGCTTGAGCATCACAAGTGATGAATTCTACGGAAAGGCGCTTTATAATCTTTTCGACGGGTTCCTGTATCATAGCAAGACGCGAGACTTTATTGTGGAAACGCAGTATGAAAATGTGGATATGATCCCGTGCGATGCGCAGACGCCGCGAATCAATAAGCGCATTGAACTGCTGATTGGCGATGCAGAGCGTCTGAAGGACGGAGATCCGAGGAAGGTTTCCGGTATGGGGGATTTTCTGTGCTATTTTCTCAATCAGGTACGTGATGATTACGATTACATTCTTATTGACACACAGCCTACGCGGGACAGCCTGTTGCTTTCCAATGCAATCTATGCAGCGGATTATATCCTGATTCCAGCCGGCTGTGAGGATAACTCCGAAGAATCGGCATTTCGCCTTTATTATGAATGCAATAAGATGAAGCAAAGCTCCACTTCTCACCTGATGGGTGCCGGTGTGTTGTTGGTGAATGTAGACAAAAGCGCAGCAACAGACAAGAAAATTCAGGAGCATTTTAAGGAAGAACTCGGCACATCGCTGTTCAGCGTTGCAATTCCCACAAGCAAGACGGTGAAAACATCCATTTCCCGCTTTTTGCCTGTGTGCTATATGGCAAAAACGCAGCCTGTGGCAAAAGCCTATGTGAAAGCTTACGAAGAGTTGAAAAAGCGTCTGGAGGTGAAATGACATGGGAATGAAAAGCCCCGCCAAAAAGAAGGAAATCGTAAAACGTTCCCGCCCGACGGATGCAGAGCTTGGCAAAATTGATTCCAATAATGGCGATGCAGGAAAAATTATCAGTGATCTGACCGCAGGGCATAAAAGCATTGAATACGAAGCACGGGATATTGCACTGTACGATATTCGCGTAAATGCGGACAACGAAATCTTCCGGCAGGCAGATACCCAAGAGGATATTGTGCAACTGGCGGAGGATATTCAGCGCAACGGCCTGATGCATAATTTGGTGGTGTTTCCGCAGGAAGAAAATGGAAAAACAGTGTATGTCCTTCTCTCCGGTGAGCGCCGCTACCGCGCGATGGAGTATCTCGAAAAGAGAGGAGACGCCACCTGGAACACCATCAAAAACTGCAATGTGATCACAACCAGTCTTTCGGAAAATGAAAAAAAGGTGCTTTTGTACAGTGCGAACCTGCAGGTCCGCGGCGGCTTTGCGGATGAACAGATCCGCCGCAAGGCCGTTGCAGAATTTGTGGTCTGCCTTCAGAACGAGCCGTTCAATATGACGGAAAAGGACGCTAAAAAGGCAATTAAGGAAGTGAGTGCAACCACAGCCAAGCAAATCGACCGTGATTTCCGCATTGAGGAAAAGCTGGACAAAGAGCTGCTTCGCCTTTTGGATAACAAGTTCCTGACCCGCATGGAGTGTGAAGGCTATATCACGCTGGAGCCGGAGGTGCAGCATAAAATTGCGCAGTGCTATCTGTTGCTGAGCGCGGTTGATGTGAGCAACTGTGACATCGATGCCCGGGAGCGTCTGCTGCAGGAATGCAACAGCATACATTATGACTTTATCCGGGCTATTGACAGAGCCAGAAAAACCAACGAGCCGGATGAGAGGGACGAGCGCCTGGAGACTGCGTTTGCGGAGTGTGAAAACGAAATCCGCCTGCTGCAGAACAGGGTAGGGGAGTACCGTACCGCCGTCAGTCGGCATGATACGGAGAAGGCCGAGGAAATCGCAAAGGATGTGGCCAGGGATCAGGAGGCAAAGCGCGTCGAGAAAAAGGAGCAAAAGAGCGAGTCTGAAAGCGCGACTTTTGTGGAAAAGACGATCCAGCCTGTTGCCAATAAGATTTTTAAGAAAATGAGTTCAACCAGCTATAAGCGCGGCGTCAGAAAGATGTCTCAGGAGCGCCGTGATAATGATGTTGCGATCCTGAATGAACTGATCGAGCAGGCGCAAAGCCTCCGGGATTTGATTGAAGCCGCAAAGTAAGGCAGGGTAGGGGGAGACACTGTCCCGGAAACCAAAGGGTGATGCGAATGAAAGAAGAAAAAGTCAAGGTCAACCTTCGGGTAGGGCTCCTGATTCGGGAGACGCTTGTGGATGAGGCTGCTGTGGAGGATATCCGCGTAGGCACCCTGGCTAATCGGCTGCTCCAGTCCGAGATGGATAAGGTCATGAAGGTCGGTGCTGACAACTGCCTGATCATGAACAGCAGGGAATATCTGGCCAGCAAAGCAGAAATCGAGCAGAACAGGGCGGACTACTATCTGTTTCCGGAAACAAAGGTTGTCAGCCGGTTTATTGCTACGCAGTTGGATGACAAGATCTATCCACAAATATCTTTTTACTTTTTGAAAGAGCAGATGGATGCGCTGGAAAAGCTGGTACGAAAGCAGCGGATACCGCAAACGATTCGAAACGGTGCGGTGCACTCCTATCGGTATGTTATCGCCGGTATGCTGCTGAATCATCCGCTTTGCCGTGCGCTGGGAGCATCCGCAAATAATGATTGAACCCAAAGCCCACAGCCGCCGCTGTGGGTGTTTTTTGTCTGCCGCTGCCTGCAGCAAAACGCGCTGCAGAGGCGTCCACTCACGCGCTCTGAGAGAGGGACGCGCTGAAGACGGTAAACAAAAAGCCCCCATCCGCAAATGCGGGCAGGGGAGAGGGGAGACGCATCCTTGAAAAAATATAGGGGCGGCACACAGAAGAATGCGGTGTTTCCTTAGAGCCAGGTACCCTTCCGCAGGTACTGCGGTCAGCATTTTGGTTTCGCCTTCCTTACAATTTGTTTCTATAGAGGGAAATTTTTGCTTGCTTTTGGGTTGCGGTGCTATTATACTTTGTGACATAGAATGTGTAAAAAGTATTTACCGCATTATGACTATGTAATTTTGGTATGAATGAGGCTGCGCCTATGTATGTCGATTGGGAATACTACAAGATTTTTTACTTTGTCGCAAAATACCGCAATTTTACCAAGGCGGCCCGCGTGCTGGGCAGCAACCAGCCCAACATCACGCATACGATGAACAAGCTGGAGGATCAGCTGCACTGTGTGCTGTTTATCCGCTCCAACCGGGGTGTGACGCTGACGCCGGAGGGGGAGATGCTCTATACCCGCATTTCCTCGGCTGCTGTGCAGATACAGGATGCCGAGGAGGAGCTGAGCGCCAGCGCGACCTTTGAGCATGGTGCAATCAGTATCAGCGCAACCGAGACGGCGCTGAACATCTACCTGTCGGAACGGCTGCGGAACTTCCATGCGCAGTACCCCGGTATCCGGCTGCGGATCTCCAACCATTCAACGCCGCAGGCGATTCAGGCTGTGAAAAACGGCGAGGTCGATTTCGCTGTTGTAACGACCCCCACCGGCGCAGAGGGGGAGCTGAAAAAAGTTGATTTGATGTCGTTCAACGAAATCCTGGTCGGCGGGAAAACCTTCACGGCGCTGGCAAGCCGGACGCTCTCGCTGCAGGAGCTTGACGCCTATCCGCTGATCATGCTGGGGAACGAGAGCATGAGCCGCCTGTTTTACCGGCAGTTTTTCCTTGAGCACAGCGCAGACCTGAAGCCGGATATTGAGGCGGCCACCACAGACCAGATGATGACGCTGGTAAAGAGTGAACTTGGCCTTGCCTTTGTGCCGGAGCCGATGGCCCGCAGCAGCCTGCAGCGCCGAAGCATTGTGCAGCTGACCCTGCGGGAGGAGATTCCGCAGCGCTCAGTAAGTCTGGTTTATGACCGGCACCGTCCGCTGAATACGGCGGCCCGGGAATTTCAAAAGCAGCTGCTGAATGCGGCCAGACAGGAAAAAGCAGAATAACGCAAAATGTGCCCGCGCAAGCAGGCACATTTTGCGTTATGGGATGCAGAAAGCGGCAGTGTTTATGTCCAACCAGTGCATAAAGTGCTCCAGATTGGAACGCCGCTAAAATGCTGTTGCAAAAGGCGGGGAAAATGTCTATACTTGTACTATACAAACCAGCAGATGTGGTATAATACCCCGCTGCGGACACTTTGCAGAGCAACCAAAGGAGTCACTTGTATGGATAAGCAGAGCAGGACCTATCAGGCGTATGTGCAGATCCTCAAGGAGGAGCTGATCCCAGCCATGGGCTGCACCGAACCGATTGCCATCGCCTACGCCGCCGCCAAGGCGCGGGATGTGCTTGGCGGCATGCCGGACAAAGTCGAGATCGGCGTGAGCAGCAACATTATCAAGAATGTCAAGAGCGTCATCGTGCCCAACACCGATGGCATGAAGGGCATTGAAGCCGCCGCAGCGGCAGGCATCGTCGGCGGGCAGGCGGACAAGGCACTGGAGGTCATTGCAGCTGTAACAACGGACCAGAAGGCAGCGATGCGCGCCTTCCTGAAGCAGGTGCCGGTCACGGTGAAGGCGATCGACAACGGCTTTATCTTCGACATTATTGTGACGTTGCAGCAGGGGAGCGATTCTGCCGTGGTGCGCATCTGCCAGTACCACACGAATATTGTCCTGATCCAAAGAAACAGCGAAGTGCTGCTGGATCATACCGCGCAGGAGACAAAGCAGCTCTGCGGTGACGCCGCCCCTGCCGAGAGCGGTCTGACAGACCGGGCACTGCTGAACATTGCGGATATCTTTACATTTGCCGACACCTGCGAGATCAACGACATCCGACCTTTGCTGGAAACCCAGATCCGGTACAACACCCGCATCTCGGAGGAGGGACTGCGAGGGGATTACGGTGCGAACATCGGCTCTACAATGCTGAAATTTTACGGCGAGGATGTGCGCAACCGCGCTATTGCCAAGGCAGCAGCAGGCTCTGATGCCCGTATGAGCGGCTGTGAGCTGCCAGTTGTCATCAACTCGGGCAGCGGCAATCAGGGCATCACGGTCTCGGTGCCGGTCATCGAGTATGCCAGAGAGCTGGGGGCATCCGATGAGACTCTTTGCCGCGCACTGGCCCTCTCCAACCTGATTGCAATCCACGAGAAGGCCGGTATAGGGCGGCTGTCCGCCTACTGCGGGGCCGTCAGCGCGGGCTGTGCTGCGGGCTGCGGCATTGCCTATCTGCAGGGCGCAGACCTGAAAGCGGTCTCCCACACCCTTGTCAATGCACTGGCCATCGTTTCGGGTATTATCTGCGATGGTGCCAAGGCCAGCTGTGCGGCGAAGATCGCCTCCAGCGTGGAGGCGGGTATCCTGGGGTATCACATGTACAAAAACGGCCAGCAATTCCGCAGTGGGGATGGCATCGTCACAAAGGGCGTTGAAAATACCATCCGTAATGTGGGACTGCTGGGCCGTGAGGGTATGCGCGAAACAGACAAAGAGATCGTGCGGATCATGCTGCAGGAGCCGTAAGGCCGCCGCAGTGGAGGACAGGGACTACTTATAGGAAGTGACCTTTATCCCGTATTCCTGCGTGGCCAGCTGCTCCCACCCGGAAAGCTGTGCTTTTGTCGGCGCTGCGGATGCAGACGGGCTTTCCCGCGCTCCTTTTGTAGGATACTGTCCAAAGTGCGGCGCGTTCGCAGGAAATCTGCGGTTTGGCGTTTACATAGTTTTGACGTATTTTTTCAATTCGTGCGGTAAGCATTTTCAAATCCCTCCATTCGGAAAACAAGCAACAAGAAAAGCCAAAAGGCGTGCAGCACCCAATGAAGTGCGGCACGCCTTTGTGCGCAGACGAAAAAAACGGGATCGCGCACCTTGCCTGTGCGTGACCCCATTGTCCCGTTCCTATTCTGTGATGATGCTATGATTATAGCACGAACCCTAAAAAATGCAAGCACTATTTCGAGAAATCGGGCCTGTATTACCGGTTCACGGTAAGGTCACGCTCGTTTTCGACGACTGCTTCTACCGCAAGTGCAAGGCCGCGCGCGATTTGATGCAGCTCCATGCTGGGTGTTCCCAGCGGCTTGCTGACGGCCTGCTCCATCGCATACGGCACATGGATAAAGCCGCCCCGCATAGCGGGATACTGCCTGTCGATGAGATAGAGCAGCGTATACATCAGGGAGTTGCACACAAAGGAGCCAGCGGTGTAGGAGAGGGCTGCCGGAATACCGGCGGCTCTCATTTTTTGCACCATGGCTTTTACGGGCAGAGAGGTGAAGTAGGCGGGCGCACCGTCCTTCCGGATCGGCTCGTCCACAGGCTGGTCGCCTGCATTGTCGGGGATGCTTGCGTCCGCAAGGTTGATGGCAACTCTTTCCGGTGTGATGGCGGACCGCCCGCCTGCCTGCCCGACACAGATGACCGCATCGGGCCGGTGCTCGTTTACGGCGGCTTCCAGAACGGTGCAGGAAAGAGCAAACCGGGTGGGAACCTGCAGCTTGATGATCTGTGCCCCGGCAATGGTGTCGGGCAGCAGTTTGACAGCCTCATAGGCCGGATTGACGGTCTCTCCGCCGAACGGGTCAAAACCGGTGACAAGGATCTTCATGAAGGAAACCTCCGCGTATTATTTTCTGCGCACGGCAAAACCAAACACAGTGCCGCAGGCGCCGCCGACGATGTGCATAAAGTTGGCTACATTGTCCTGCACGAACAAAATATCATATACCTGCTGGCTCAGGTAGAGCGCACCGACAAGGATCAAAGTGATCGGAATACCGCCGTTCCGACTGCCGGCCAGGCTGGACAGCATGATGAGCATAAATACAATGCCGGAGGCACCCAGCAGGGCGGATGCGCCTCCTTTGTATGATGGTACCAGTATAGCATATAAGCAGCCGACCTGTCGAGAACAGAGGAAGCGTGCAAATAAAAAGGGGCTGTTGCACATCGTTTTAGCCGAAAGTGCAGCAGTCATTTTCAAAATCAAACGTATCACCAAACAATTCAAAAAGCATGTGCATCATAAATCTATCGAAAATTTCTGATTTTCGAGAAAATTTGTTGCACATGCTTTTGTTTTGAGTATTGATACTGCTTGATTTTTACGCTTGTTCGTACAAAAAAAGAGGCTGTCGCATGTGCAACAGCCCTTTTTTAGTTTCTATCATTACCCTTCCGCTCCGGAGGTCTACCTTATTGCAGCATATAACTGGGCAACAAAAATGTAAAAACAAGGATGGGCGAAAGAATATTGACCACAGCATGGATCACCCAGCCATACAAAATGCTTCCACGGGCTTTTTTTAACGAAAGCCATCCTAAGGCATAGCCTATTCCGCCCGTCAGGGATACGATGAGGAACATGGCGAGGAGGTTCTTGTCTGGCAACGCAACGATGTGAACCATGCCAAAAATGAGAGCTTGCAGGGCGTTTCCCATGGTTTCTCCCCATTTATTGCACAACCGCTTGCAGAGAAACCCACGAAAGAGAATTTCTTCCGATAAGGAAGTCTGAACGACAGCCCAGATCAAGATGACTGTAAATGTTTCGATGCTCCAACCGGTTTGTCGAAATGCGTCCACTGTAAATCCTTGATAATTCAAATTGCCAGATCGATAGAGCCACAGATAGGGTAAAAATAGTACCACTAAAAATCCCACAAGGATACAAAACATGATCTTCAAAGGTGGGGTGGGAGCAGTTTTGAGCCCCAGCCATTTGAAAAAACCGGTAACCCTTTTCTGTGTCAGAAGATACCACACAAAAGGAATACTTAGAAAAATCAAAAGCTGTAAAACTGCACTCATGATCTGGTTAAGCAAAATCATACCATTCCTCCGTCATTGGGCTTTGTTTCCTCATCCACCCATCCGGAAAATGCAGCCGGGTGGTCAACGCTATTATACTACAACGTCCATTGAAAGTATACACCGGTTCATGTTCATCTATTAAAATATTTTCGCTTATTGGAAGGGGCAACTGTTGATATATGCACCCTTTCCTGTATACCGTTCCTGTTGTAGTTGGTTCATGACAGTTCCAGCTTACAACGAAAAAATGAGATAGGCACCCCTTTTCGGGGAAGCCTATCTCATTTTTTCGTTGGAGCTATTTTGCAACAGCCCCGCGTGCACCCGTGCGCAATTGATAAGCAAATAAAGGGTCTCGCTATGACTGCGGCAAAAGCGGTCATGGCGGCTCAGCAGGGTTGGGTCTGCCGCAGCTTTAAAAAGTGGATCGTCATAACGGCGCAGGCAGCCAGACGGAAGTGTGTTTTTAGGACCTACTTTGTATTAACGCTTTATACATTGAGCCACGGCATATTTCAATTTCTGCAAATCCGTTTCGTCTGGGTGGGAAACAGCAGTATCAAAGTTTTCAATCATTTTGTCAACGTTTGGAATCGGCAGAGGGCTGTTTTTCATCTTTACATAGCGCTCCCGCACCGATTGCGGCATTTTCCCCTGGCACATGTAGGTGCCGATGACAGTATTGGAAGCACCGAGGCGTTTTTGAACGGAAGAAAGAATTTTGTCAAAATATTCCTGACTGCCGCCGAACCCGGCTGTGCCAAACAGGAACACCTCTTTGCCCTTGAGCGTTTTTAGGAAATCGGTGATTTCCTGATTGCAGCGCCCCTTGTCCGTCCAAAAGCCGATGAAAAGACGCTCTGCCTGCAGAGCCTCCTGTGACGGGGAACCGAAGAAACACAAATCTGCCTGAGGGAGAACGGAGGAAACAGCCTCGGCAAGCTGTTTAGTATTGCCGGTCCGGCTGCTGAATACAATAGCGTATTTCACAGGTCATACTTTCTCATAAATGCAATGGGTGCCCTGATGCTGCTGCAAGCCGCCAAGGCATTTTTTGTTGCAGCGAACACAGCGGTGAATCTCCTTGATCTGCCCGGAGGCCACTTTGTTCGGCCATTCCGGGTCAGCCAACAGCTGACGGCTCATGGCAGCACAGGTGATGCGTCCGCTTGCAAGCTGCTGCTCTACAAAATCAGGCTGATTCAGTCCGCCCACGCCAGTGATGGGCTTGTCCGTATACTGGCGCACCTCGTCGCAGAATTTCAGGAAGCAGCCCTGCTCTTTGAAGTACGGGTGGTTGGCCGGGGGAATGGTGTCCTCCAGACTGGAATGGTTCGCCAGCGTTACATGGAAGCTGGTCACACCGGCATCGGTCAGCAGCGGTACAAAAATACCCAGCTCGGACTCCACCACACCGGCATTGCCGTAGTGGGGATCTTCCTGCCGGACGGCCAGCTTGTAGTCGATGGGAATCTCCGGCAGGCGGCTGCGGATGGCCTTGACGGCCTCCACCGCAAAGCGGGCACGGTTCTCGGCGCTGCCGCCGTATTCATCCGTGCGATGGTTAAAGACAGTGGAGCTGAAGCTGCCGCACATGCGGTCACCGTGGACCTGTACCATATCGAACCCGGCTTTGACAGCCAGCACGGCGGCCTCGCCGAAGCCGTTGATGATCTTATGGATCTTGCGGGTGGACAGCTTGCTGATGTAAGGGGCAACCTCGGCATTCAGCAGGGGACGCAGCTCCTCCATGGAAATCTTCTTCGTCAGAACGCCGGGCACGTATTTCAGCATGGCCAGCATATTGGAGTCGGTCTGGTGCAGCTGGGCGCAGATGCGGCAGTCATAGCTGTGGACGATTTCGACCAGCTTCTGATAATGGGCGAAGCCTTTTTTATCAAAAAGAGATTTCTCAAATTGGCTTTTGCCGACGGGGACGTCACCGATGATAACCATGGCGCAGCCGCCTGCGGCGATCTTGCGGATCTTTTCAAAGTATTCGTCCTCCGCAAGGCCAAAGGTGGTAGGGGCAAAAATGATGCGGTTTTTCAATTCCAAACCGCCGTAATTGATGGGGCTGTTAATCGTTTCGTACATGGTGCGGTATCCTTTCTGTTGCTTTTTCCAATAAGGCAAGCAACTGTTCCTTTTCTTTTGCAGTCAGATTCGTCATAAATCTGTCGTCCCAGTCAAAGAATATCCGGTGGGCGGCTTCAAAAGCCTCCTGCCCGCGTTCTGTCAGGTTGAGCAGATAGTGACGCCCTGATTTTTCCTTGGTAATAAAGCCATCGTCAGTAAGACGATTGATGCACCGTTGACTGTGCCCCCAGTCAAGGGACAATGCTTTTGTCAATTCCGAAGGCGTACAGTTCGGCTTTTTTCCGATATATACAATAAAAAACAAAAGCCCGAAATTTAGTCCGACTTCCTGCAGCTTGTCGCCTGTGAAATCCGCAAAGCTGCGGTACAGCATGGCGATGTAGTAGGATAGGGTCTTTTGATACATGGTGAATGCAGCATCTCCTTACAAAAAAGAGTATAGTCCATACGCTTGACTTTGTCAAGTATAAAATGCTGATATACAATCGAAAAGACAAAATATATGCTATAGAGGGAAAGCAAACCGGGCAGTAAGCCCTGGAGCAGGGGACATAGACCGCCACACGGCGGCGCAGCAAAATACAAACTCGCAGCAGCCAAAGGGTACTTTCGTATCCATGACTGCTGCGAGTTTTTTAAGGCAATACCGCATAATTCTAAGTGCCGATACGGCGAGCGAGGTGCGGCAGCTGCTAAGCCAAAAGCGCAGATAATACTTTGTGTATTATCGAGCATTTTGGCAACGCAGATGCCGTGCCGCAGCCGCCGGAGCGGCGCTTAAGCCGTAAGGCGGGAATTATGCGGTGTTGCCTAAGCTATTTTCTTATTTACTGCTGCGACTGCGCAAGAGCCTCATCGATCAGCTTTTGCAGTGTGGCAGCGTTATCCTCTTTATCAATACCGCCCATAATCGGTTCCCCAACGATGTTGCCCTGACGGTCCACAACGCAGGTGGTAGGGAAGGCCATAATGCCGAGGGCAAACTTACCGGCATCACTGGCAGAGTCAAAATAGATGTTGCGGAATGCAGCCCCGGCCTGTTCCAGAATCTGTTTGGCAGCGGCAATGTTGTCCGCGTTGCCATCAAGAGTTTCTGTGTTGATACCGATCACCTCGCCGCCCTGCTCTTGAATGCGCTGATTCAATGCGTTAAGGTCGTCCATCTCGTCCACACAGGGCTTGCAGCCGCTGAACCAGAAATTTACAACGGTGAACGCATTATCGGCAAAAAGACTGCTGCTTACGCTGTTGCCGTCCAAATCCTTTCCTTCAAACTGCGGGAATGTGCTGGCCGTCTGCGCCATAGACTGGCTGGCAGCTTCATCCTGCGGCAATGCTGCGATCTGTGTTTCGATCTCACGGATTTTGTCCGCATCGGCCTTTAAAGCAGCATATTCTTCATCGGTGAACTGGTCCTTCGCATGATCCAACGCACTCATAAGAATATCACCGTAATTGCTGCTTAGTGTGGTGTCGGTAACATTCTTGTCCATGGAGGCAAAAACCTTTTCCCACAGGGCGTTATTTGCCGCCAGAATATCGTTTTCCTCTGCGAGAAGCTCATTTTCAGACTTGCCCGTCTCAGAAGTAGATGCTTGCTGGGAAGCTGCCGCAGTGCTTGTCTGTGTGCTGCTGCAAGCAGCGAGGGAGAGCAGCATCAGAAGGGCTGTGATCCATGCAAAAAAACGTTTCATTGTCAATTCTCCTTGATTTCTGTTTTTGACTTGTCGCCGAAACCGTACTGATAGCAGATCGCTTTGGTCGGACAAGACTTTATACACTTACCGCAGCGGATACACTCCGCGTGGTTTGGTGTTCTGGTAATATCCACATCCATCGGGCACGCTTTTGCGCAGGCACCACAGGAAACACATGTATCGCGGTCAACGCGCATCTGAAACAGGGATACATGATTCATAAGTGCATAGACCGCCCCCAAGGGGCACAGCCATTTGCAGAACGGGCGGTAAAAAACCACGCTGCCTACCACAACTGCCAGCAGAATGCAGAATTTCCAGCTGAACAGCTTTCCCAAAGCAGCTCGTATGCCCGCGTTTGTAAGAGAAAGCGGAATTGCGCCCTCCAGTACGCCCTGCGGACACAGGTACTTGCAGAAGAACGGATCCCCCATGCCGGATGTGTTGACAATAACAGCCGGAAGCAGTACGACCATGATCAGCAGTACCGCATATTTGATATAGCGCAGCGGTTTCAGGCGTCTGGTTGACAGCTTGGGAGAGGGAATCTTATGCAAAAGCTCCTGCAGCCAGCCGAACGGGCAGAGAAAACCGCAGATAAAGCGCCCCAGCAGCACGCCCAGCAGAATCAAAATGCCGGTAACATAATAGGAAAACCGAAACTTTGACGACCCGACCACAGCCTGAAAGGCCCCGATAGGGCAGGCCCCCGCAGCGCCGGGGCAGGAGTAACAGTTCAGGCCCGGAACGCAGAAATATTTCCCCTTGCCCTGATAAAGCGTTCCCTTGAGAAAATTCGGCAGATGGATGTTTGTCAGCAGTGCTGCACCTGCCTGGATCAGTCCCCGGAAACGGGCCAGAAAATGCGAACGATTCTTATCCAATGCCAACACACTCCATACATAATCGAATTGCTTTCGTAAAGACAGTGCTCGCCTCACCGCGCCATGCCCCGTAACCGATCATCATAACGGCAGCCAGCAGAAAAAGCACCTGAACGATTGCCTTTTTGCTCAACATTTCGATCCTCCTTTTTGTTTTGATGAGATCAGTATAGCACAACGGGTATAAATTTTCTGCTAAGAAAAAATTAACGCAGATTTTAGCAAAAGCTGTTATAATGGTAGTAAACAGAAACACAGTTTATATAAGGAGCGTTTATTATGCGTTTGCTGCTGGTTGAGGATGAGCCGTCCCTGCGGGAAAGCGTTGCCAGAAAGCTGCACCGTGCAGGGTATGAAACAGATGACTGCGGTGATGGAGAAACCGCGCTGGAAATGCTGGCGGCAGAGCGGTATGACCTTGTTTTGCTGGATCTGAACCTGCCCCGAGTGGATGGAATGACAGTTCTGCGCACACTGCGAAAGACCGATTTGGAAACGCCGGTTCTGATTCTGTCGGCCCGCAGTGAAATTGCGGACAAGGTGGAAGGCCTGGACGCCGGCGCCAATGATTATCTGGCCAAGCCGTTCCATTTGGCCGAACTGGAAGCCCGCGTCCGCAGCCTGACACGGCGGCAGTTTATTCAGCGCAATGTTTGCCTGCGATGCGGCAGACTGAGCTTTGATACCAAGAGCCGGGTGGCTATGGTGGACGGTCAACCTGTTCCACTGACCCGCAAGGAAAGCAGTGTTCTGGAATATCTGCTTCTGCATCAGGGACGCCCTGTCAGTCAGGAGGAATTGATGGAACATGTCTGGGACGGCCGCGTAGATGCGTTCAGCAACTCGATTCGGGTACATATCTCGGCGCTGCGCAAAAAGCTGCGCGCGGCACTGGGGTATGATCCTATCCGAAACCGCATCGGAGAAGGCTATGAAGTGGGGGAGAGCGAGCAATGAAGCGATTATCTTTGCAATGGCGCATCACACTTATGACGGCATTACTGATTGCGGGTGCCTGCATCTGCCTGAACTTGTTGCTGTATCGCTCCGGCGCCTCCGGTATGGACAATCTGAACGGGTACGTTTTACAATATCAACAGGACGGCGGGGAGGATCTGACCATAGAGATCCCCGAAGATCAGATGTCAGACTTTCTGGTGCAATTCTCGCAAGAGGTTTACGATACAAAGACGATTTTTGGCCGCAAAGGGTGGTGCATTACGGCAGTGGTGACGCTGTTCAGCGCAGCGATTGCTTATTTTATCAGCGGCAAAGCGCTGAAACCACTGAAAGAGCTGGCACAGCAGGCCGAGAAGGTCGATCAGGATAATCTGGTTGATGTACGGCTGGAAGAAAATACCGTTGCGGAATTTCGGCAGCTAAGTCAATCTGTCAATCAAATGCTGGATCGCCTGGCCCATTCCTTTGACCTACAGCGACAGTTTGCCGGGAATGCAGCCCATGAGCTGAAAACACCGCTGGCCATCATGCAGGCAAAACTGGAAATCTTCGCCGAAGATCACATGAATACGGACGCGGAAACCGCAGAGCTGGTACATTTTCAGACAGAGCAGATAGCCCGTTTATCGGCGCTTGTACGGACCCTGCTGGAAATGAGCAATTTGCAGGCCGTTCCGCGGGATGACTGCATTGAGCTCGCGCCGCTGGCAGATGAAATTGTGACGGATCTGACGCCGTTGGCCCAGAAAAAGCAGATCACCTTGCATCAGGAATGTGAGGATATTCATATTATCGGAAGTGATGCCCTGATTTACCGTATGCTGTTCAACCTTGTGGAAAATGCAATCAAGTACAATCAGCCGGGCGGTTCTGTGCAGATTACGATCAGCCGGTCAAACGGCAAAGCAATACTGCGCGTTGCAGATACCGGCTGCGGTATTCCCGATGAATACAGAACCAGCATCTTTGAACCGTTTTTCCGTGTGGACAAATCCAGAAGCCGCGAAATGGGCGGTGCAGGACTGGGTTTGGCGTTGGTGCGGGAAATTGCAGCACTGCACGGCGGTACAGTACAGGATGAGCCGGCAGAAGGGGCAGGAACCGTATTTACCGTTGCGCTGCCCATGTAAAGCGGAAATAAAAGTCATCGGCAGGGAGAACGAAATGACGGGAGCAGGGGGCATCGGGAAGCAAAAGCCTCCCGTAAAAGAGAAATGAACAAGTTCGCTAAATGTAACTTTAGCGAATTATAGGGGGCGGGATGCCTTTTGCGGTGTGCTGCAGTAGACCTTATATAGTATATGTCAACTTGCCGCGGCAACACATTTTCCGGGACAGTTTTCTTACAAGGCAAACGGGTGCGGGCGAGCAATGCTCGCCCTTACAAGAGTTTTTCGACAGTCTGAATATATAATAAACCGTTCCGTCCGAGAGCACTGCGCAACGTAAAATGAAACGTAAAATACTGAAACGATTCGTTACAGCCGCTATTGACTGAAAATGTGCCCCATGGTAAAATTATATTAGGCATAGCCGTATTTTGCATAGGGTTTTTCCAAAAGCCGGATGCAAAACGGCTCTCAGAAATAGGAACGACAAATCGGGAGTCGGAAGTCTTATGTACAGCAATCGTATACAGAGAAGTCATCGTTGCTGCGCGGTGCGTACAGCAAGCGTAAAAACAGCCTTTTACAAAGCAGCCGTGTTTTTGCTTGCACTGGTCTGCATAGCAGGGCTGTACCCGCTTGCCGCCAGGGCGGAATATACCGCAGAGACCCCGCGGGATACGGTCAAAGTCGGTTTTTTTGCAATGGACGGTTACCACATGATGGATGAGGACGGCAGAAAAAGCGGCTACGGCTATGATTTTCTCCGCCTGATGGCGCGGTATTGGGACGTCGAGTACGAGTATATCGGCTACGACAAAGGCTGGAGCGATATGCAGCAAATGCTGGAAAACGGCGAGATCGACATAGGCACAGCGACCCGCAAAACGCCGGAACGCGAAGAAAAATTCGACTTTTCCCGCCCCATCGGCAACAACGAGTGTATGCTGACGGTGCGCAGCGACAACACCAGTGTCATCGAGCAGGTTTACACCACCTATGACGGTCTGCGCGTCGGCTTTTTGAACGGAAACATGTGCAACGACGATTTTGACACACTGTCTAAGGAGAAAGGCTTTACCTATACGCCGGTCTACTTTGACCTTGTCGTCGACATGGAAAAAGCCCTGCGGGACGGGCAGGTGGACGCGCTTGTATCCAACTCCATGCGGGATGCCCGGAATGAGCGCGTCGTTGAGAAATTTGCTCCCGAACCGATTTATGCCATTGTCAAAAAGGGCAACACCGCGCTACTTGCCAAAATCAACGCCGCCGTCGACGAAATGAACGCCGCCGAAGGCGACTGGAAAACAACGCTGTTCAACCGCTACTATACTTCCGTCAATGATAAAAATCTGGAACTGACCGAGGACGAGAAGGCTCTTGTCCGTTGGTATAATGCCCAAAGTGAGCCGCTCCGCGTGCTGTGCGACCCCACAAGAGAGCCGTACTCCTTCATGGAAAACGGTGAGATAAAAGGCATCCTGCCGGATTATTTTAAAGAGCTGGCAGAGTATGCCGGTCTTTCCTATCAGTTCATTCCCTGCCGTACCCGCGAGGAGTATCTCGCCTTGCAGGAGGATGAGAGCTTCGATATTGCCATTGATGCACGCATCGACGAGGGCACAGCAGAATCCAATCATCTGGGGGTCACTGCGCCGTATATCATGGTACGATCTGCCAAAGTTGTCCGCCGCGATTTTGACGGGGAGATTCAGACGGTGGCCACGGCGGATCAGAGCTCTTCCGGCAGTATGGAGGACGCCTATGCGCCCAATGCCGAAAAGATCCTCTGTGCGACCTGGCAGGATGCCATACAGGCCGTCAAAGACGGCAGGGCCGATGCCGCATTTGTGTACTATTACATGGCGCAGAAATTTGTGAGCGATGACACAAGCGGCAGTCTTGTCTATAACCTGCTGAATCAGCCCTCCTTCCAGTACCGCATTATCATCGCCCCTTCGATCAGCCATGCGCTGGCGGGCGTACTCACCAAGGCGATCTACGCAATGCCGGACAAAACCATCGAGAATATTGCCTCCGGCTACACATCTTACAGCGTATCGGATATGACGCTGAAAATGCTGGTTCAGCTGCACCCAATGGCTACGCTGGTTATTGCCGTGACTTTGCTGATGCTGCTTGTTCTGTTGGCTGCGCTTACCCTGAGAGTGCGTGTGCAGAACAAAAAACTGCAGGACGCCCTGGAAAAAGAAAAGCGCGACAAACAGCTGTTGGATAAGCTGTGCATAGATTTTACGGTTGTGTATGATATTGAGCTGAATACCGGCAGATTTGTTCCGCTGAAGCTGGCCGAAAACACCAACGCGGATGTTATACTGAACCAAAAGAGGGAGACCTATACAAATTTTGATGAGTATGCCCATCGGTATGCAGAGTATTTTCTGTCGGAAAAGGATAGACCCGAGTTCATAAGCTGGTTCACCTGCGCCAATATGGAAAAACTCCTCACACAGGCGGACAGGGCAACCTATCATTACAAGAGTGTTCCGAATGCCAGCGGGCAGCAGTATTTTGAGGCGCAGGCAGTCAAGATCTATTCCGAACAGAATGTATTCCATATCCTGCTCGCCTTCCGCTACATTGATGATATTCTGGAAAGGGAAGAAGCAGCCCGAACCCAATTGCAAAGTGCGCTGGATGAGGCCCAGCTGAACAACGAGATCATTTCCGCCATCGCCAAGAACTATTGCTCCATCTACCGCATTGATTTGCAGCGCGACTATTTTGAGGAAATCTCCAACGATGATGAGACGCACCGCCTGACCGGAAACAACGGCTGTGCCTCGGAGAAGCTGTATCAGCTCTGCGATGCCACTGTGGTGCCCGAATACCGCGACCTGGTCCGCCGTTTCATGGATGTGCCCACCCTTGCGGAAAGACTGAAAAACGAAGAATATATCTCCACAGAATACCGTATGTGCGACGGAAGCTGGCATTCCCTGCGCTTCATTGCAAAGAAACGGGATGAGGCCGGCAATGTGACCCATGTGCTGTGCGCGGTGCGCAGTATCAGCAGCACAAAACGCCGCGAGCAGGACCTGCGCTTTGCCGCAGAAGCGGCCAAGCGTGAATCCGAAATGAAAACGCGGTTCCTTGCCACCATGAGCCATGACATCCGCACCCCGCTGAACGGCATTATCGGTATGATCAACATGGGCAATCAATATGCCGATGACCCCGAAATGCAGCAGAAAATCCGCGATAAGGAGATGGAATCGCTGCGATATCTGGTAAGCATTGTCAATGATGTGCTGGATATGAACAAGCTCCAGAGCGGCGAGATCAAGAAGCAGGAAGTGACCTTTGACCTGATTGCCGTGCTGCGCGACCTGAACCAGACGTATCATAAAAAGGCGGCAGAAAAAGATATTCGGTATCAGGTTGCATGGGATAAGGACACGATCCGGCATCCGTTCGTAATCGGAAACCCGGTGCACCTCAGCAGGATCCTCTCCAACATTACGGACAATGCCATCAAGTTCAGTCCGGCAGGCAGCACGATCACCGTTTGGAGCGGCGAAGAACAGCTGGATGAGGAGCACGCACTTGTCACCTTTGTCTGACGGGATCAGGGTATCGGCATGAGTGAGGAATTTTCCGCACACGCTTTTGATATGTTCACGCAGGAAAAGGTGACGAGCCGTTCTACCTATCAGGGAACCGGTCTTGGCCTGGCCATCGTAAAACAACTGGTTGACAGAATGGGCGGCAGCGTCACCCTGCAGAGCAGGCCCGGCGCGGGAACTACGGTCACGGTCAAGCTGCCGTTCAAAATCGGCAAGCAGGATGATCTTAAACCCGCGGCGCAGGTAAAGGGTGATATTTCCTTCAAGGGACTCCGTGCGCTGGTCGTAGAGGATAACGAGCTGAATATGGAAATTGCCTGCTGTATGCTGGAAAACAGCGGTATGGAGGTGACCCGCGCTGCCGACGGACAGGAGGCTGTAGAGCTGTTTGGAAAGTCCGCACCCGGCTGTTTCGGCGTGATCTATATGGATATTATGATGCCGCGTATGAACGGCTGGGACGCCGCCAGAACCATCCGCGCCATGAACCGCCCCGACGCGGAAATCATCCCCATCATTGCCATGTCCGCCAATGCCTTTTCCGAGGATATTATGGACAGCCGTCTGGCGGGCATGGATATTCACCTGGCCAAACCGCTGGACGAAGCCAAGATGATCAACGCCTTAAAGCAGTGCATCGCCGAACGGAGTGCCGTAAAGCTGCGGAACGATTTGTAACGCTTTGCAGCGGCCAACCTAAGGCAACACCGCATAATTCCCGCCTTACGGCTTAAGCACCGCTCCGGCGGCTGCGGCACGGCATCTGCGTTGCCAAAATGCTCGATAATACACAAAGTATTATCTGCGCTTTTGGCTTAGCAGCTGCCGCACCTCGCTCGCCGTATCGGCACTTAGAATTATGCGGTATTGCCCTAATAAAAACAACAGGAACATTGCAATGTACAGCAGTGTTCCTGTTGTTTTTTATGCCGAAGTTTATTGCGCATGGCGGGGTGTCACTATATATCATTACATGTGTCTTGACATGTGTAATGAACGGTGCTATACTGTCAAAGTTGGAATTACAGAAGAAACCGAGGAAACCACATGAAAATGGCTAATATGGATGACTATTTTGACGTAGTCATCGTCGGCACTGGCGCTGCGGGTCTTTACTGCGCCCTGAATCTGCCTGCGCGGTACCGCATTCTTCTGCTTACAAAGCAGAAAGCGGACGAGAGCGACTCCTTCCTTGCGCAAGGCGGCATTTGTATGCAGCATGGTGAGGCAGACTACCGCCCCTTTTTTGATGATACGATGCGGGCAGGCCATTACGAGAACAACCCCGCCACAGTAGACCTGATGATTCGTTCCTCCAACTCGATCATCCGGGATCTGGTGCGCCGCGGCGTCCGCTTTGCGCGGGATGACCACGGGGCTCTGCGCTTTACCCGGGAGGGAGCGCACTCCCGCCCGCGCATTCTGTTCCATGAGGATATTACCGGCCACGAGATCACCCAGACCCTGCTGAACGAGGTCCTGCGCTGCGAGAACATCGAACTGCGCGAGCATACGACTCTGCTGGATTTCTTCGCCGATGCCTCGGCCTGCGGCGGTGTCATTGCTGCCGGCCCGGACGGCGAACCGCGAGCCATTGGAGCAGGGGCGGTGGTGCTGGCCTGCGGCGGCATCGGCGGGTTGTATAAAAACTCCACCAACTTCCCCCACATCACGGGGGATGCCATCGCCATGGCCCTGCGCCACGGTGTTGCCTGTGAGCACTTGGACTATATCCAGATCCACCCCACGACTTTGTACAGCCACCAAAAAGGCCGTCGCTTTCTGATTTCGGAATCGGTTCGCGGGGAGGGTGCGCTGCTGCTGGATAAAAACGGGAACCGCTTTACCAACGAATTGCAGCCCCGCGACGTGGTGAGCGCAGCGATCCGCGCACAGATGGAAAAGGACGGCACCGACCATGTGTGGGAGGATATGCGCCCCATCGGTGAGGCGGCTATCCGTGAGCATTTCCCCAACATTCTGGAGCGCTGCGAGGAGGAGGGGTACGACCCCATCCATGAACCGATCCCCGTTGTACCGGCCCAGCATTATTTTATGGGCGGCATCACGGCGGATCTGAGCAGCCGCACAGCACTGCCCCGGCTGTATGCCTGCGGCGAGACCTGCTGCAACGGTGTGCATGGACGCAATCGGTTGGCCAGCAATTCCCTGCTGGAATCTTTGGTCTTTGCACAGCGCGCGGCAGATGATATACTATACGGAGAACCGCCTGTCTTTACAGGCGATAAGCCCGATTTGGCCCCATACCGTGAACAGGAACCGCTGTTTGCCGCGTATCGGCAGGAGGTTCTGACCGCTATTGAGAGGAGTAAAAACCATGAATGAGATCACCCAGCTGCTGCATATAGACCCGCTGCTGCTGCAAGCGCTGCGGGAGGATATTCCGGAGGAGGACGTTTCCACAAACGCCGTCATGCCCCACGCCTGCCCCGGCACCGTGGATCTGATTGCCAAGGAGGACGGCATTGTTGCCGGTCTGGCAGTCTATGCCCGCGTCTTTACGCTGCTGGACCCCGGTGCCACGGTGGAATTCTTCTGCCGGGACGGCGATACCGTACAGCCCGGCCAGAAGCTGGCCGTTGTTACGGGCGATATACGCGCCCTGCTTTCCGGTGAGCGTGTTGCGCTGAACTACCTGCAGCGAATGAGCGGCATTGCCACCTATACCCATCAGCTGTCTGCCCTGCTGGAAGGCACCGGCATTACCCTGCTGGACACCCGTAAGACCAGCCCCAACAACCGCATTTTTGAAAAGTACGCTGTCCGCGTTGGCGGCGGCAGCAACCACCGCACCGGCCTGTCCGACGGCGTTCTGCTGAAGGATAACCACATCGGCGCTGCCGGCGGCGTGGCGAAGGCCGTCAAGATGGCCCGGCAGTATGCGTCTTTCGTCCGCAAGATCGAGGTGGAGGTTGAAACGCTGGAGCAGGTCAAAGAGGCCGTGGAAGCCGGTGCGGACATCATCATGCTGGATAACATGAGCGACGAGGATATGCGCAAGGCTGTGACTTTGATTGCAGGCCGCGCCAAGACCGAGTGCTCCGGCAATGTCACGCGGGAAAACATTGCCCGTCTGCGGGACATTGGCATTGACTATGTGTCCAGCGGCGCCCTGACCCATTCGGCCCCCATTCTGGATCTTTCCATGAAGCATCTGCGCCCCCTGACCGCGGAGGAGGCCTGATATGACCACCGCAGAGCGCCGCGCCGCCATTTTGCAGCAGCTTGCCCATGCCGGAGCGCCTATTGCCGCCCGCACGCTGGCTACCCATTACGGCGTCAGCCGTCAGGTCATCGTGCAGGATCTGGCGGTCATACGTGCATCACACCCCGGGATCATTTCCACCGCACGCGGCTATGTGCTGGAGCAGCCTGATCAGCCCGCCGGCTGCACACGGGAGTTCAAGGTGCGCCACACACCTGACCGAACCGGGCAGGAGCTGAACCTGATTGTGGACTGTGGCGGCCAGGTCAAGAATATCAGCATCAGCCACCGGGTCTATGGCCGTATCACCGCCGAGATGGACATCCGTTCTCGGCAGGACGTGCGGGAATTTCTGCAATCGTTTGAGGACAGTTCCTCCACGGTGCTGTCCACCGCCACCGACGGCTACCACTATCATCTGGTGGAGGCAGCCACCCCGGACAGGCTGAGCCTGATCGAAAAAGAACTGAAAGAGCACGGTTTTCTGGCTCCGCTGCAACCGTGGGAGCATTGAAGAAAAAAACGAGGCATAATTATGACTGTCCATGAACTGCAGCAGGAGATTCTGCGCCTGAAACGGGAAAAGAATATCTGCATCCTGGCCCATGCCTACCAGAGCCAGCCTGTGCTGGAAGTCGCCGATTACACCGGCGATTCCTACGGGTTGAGCGTGCAGGCGGCCAAAACCAACGCTGACGGGGTCATCATGTGCGGTGTGCGCTTCATGGCCGAGACCTGCAAAATTTTAAGCCCGGAGAAAACCGTCTGGCTGGCCAACCCCATGGCGGGCTGCCCTATGGCCGAGCAGCTTGATCTGCCGACCTTGCAGGAATTGAAAAAGCAGTACCCCGGCTACGCCGTGGTGGCGTACATCAATACAACTTCGGAGCTGAAAACGGCCTGCGATGTCTGTGTGACATCCTCCAGTGCGCTGAAAATTTGCAGTGCGCTGGAAAACGATAAGATTCTGTTCATCCCAGATCCCAATTTGGGCAGCTATGTAGCAAAGCAGCTGCCGGAAAAGCAGTTTGCCTTTTACCACGGTGGCTGCCCGCGCCATATCGTATGTTCGGCAGCAGATGTAGCCAAAGCCCGCGCTGCCCACCCGGAGGCGCTGCTTCTGGTTCATCCCGAATGCCGCCCCGAGGTCGTGGAGCAGGCTGATTATGTTGGCTCTACCACCGGCATTATGGCTTATGCAGAAAAGTCCGATGCCAAAGAGTTCATCATCGGCACGGAAAACAGCATCGTGGAGCACCTCTCCTATGCTTGCCCGGAAAAGCGGTTCTATCCGCTGGCCGTGCAGCTTACCTGCATGAACATGAAACTGACCACCCTGATGGACATTTACCATTGCCTGCAGGGCAGCGGCGGTGAGGAAATCACCCTGCCGCAGGACGTCATGCAGGGAGCCGGGCGCTGCATCCGCCGCATGGTGGAGCTGGGCGGCTGACAGATTGCGCATGAAAAAAAGCATATACAGCATCGCATTGCGAACCGCCGAGAGGCCGTTCGTCATAAACGAAGCTGTATATGCTTTTTACTTTGCCGTACAGATCCTTTGTACGCTATTTAAACGCGATCACGAATTCTGTTTGAAAACTTTATCCAGTGTTCCCATCAGGATATTCACATCAATCGGTTTTGCAATATGTGCATTCATCCCTGCTTTGAATGCTTTTTGGCGGTCTTCCTCAAAAGCGTTGGCTGTCATGGCCACAATGGGAATGTTTGCCTTTTTACTGCTGCTCAATGTACGGATCTCCCGGGTGGCGGTGTATCCGTCCATTTTGGGCATCTGAATATCCATCAGGATCAGATCATACTCATCCTCCGCAGCCTCGTTCATTCTGGCCACGGCATCCGTGCCGTCCTCAACGGCGTCCACTTTCAGTCCGGCTTCTTCCAGAATGGCCGTTGCAATCTCGCGGTTCAGTTCGTTATCCTCGACCAACAGCACCTTTTTGCCCGTATAGTCGCCGTGCTTGGGCAGAAGGGGCTGCCTGCCCGACACCACTTTGTGTGTCAGCGCATCGCGCAGTTCCGACATAAACAGCGGTTTGGAAACAAACGCCGTGACACCGGCCTGCCGGGCCTCGTCCTCAATGTCGGCCCAATCGTAGGCTGTCAATATGATGATCGGCGTGCCGGGTTCGATTACTTTGCGGATCCTGCGCACCGTCTCAATGCCGTTCATATCCGGCATCAGCCAGTCAATAATGTAAACCTTGAACTCCGCACCTTGATTGTGTGCCTCTCTCGCGCGCAGGATAGCTTCCTTGCCGGAGGTCGTCCAGTCGGCTTCCATCTCAATTTCCCGCAGCATTTTGCTTACGCTCATGCAGGTCTGTGCATCATCATCCACAACCAGTGCACGGGCGCCTTTCAGGCCCGGAATCGGCGGATATTTCACCGATTCCGTACAAACCTTGCAGTCCAGGGTGACCGTAAACTCGCTGCCCTTTCCCTGCTCGCTCTTGACGGCAATGGTTCCGCCCATCATATCTACGATGTTTTTCGAGATGGCCATGCCAAGGCCCGTACCCTGAATGCCGCTTCTTGTCGCAGTCTGTTCCCGTGAAAAAGAGTCAAAAACGTGCGCCTGGAAGTCCTTCGACATACCGATACCGTTATCTTTCACGCTGAAAACAAAGGTCGCATACCCACTGCGGGCAGACGGCTTTTCTTCAACGCGGATATTGATGGTACCGCCTGCCGGTGTAAACTTGACAGAGTTGCCCACGATGTTGAGCAGGACCTGATTCAAGCGCAGCTTATCGGTGATAATATCCTCGTGGTGCACATCCTGCGTGTCGATGTAAAGGTCAAGCTGTTTGGCGCTGATATTGCCTTGAATGATCGTGCGCAGGTCGTGCAGCACATCGGGCAGGTGGACTTCTGTGTTGTCCAGTTTGACCGTGCCGCTTTCGATACGGCTCATATCCAGAATATCGTTGATCAGACTGAGCAGATGCTGGCCCGATACGCTGATTTTCTTCAGATACTCTTTGACAAGGTCATTGTTATCAATATGCGCCGTGGCAAGGGCCGTAAACCCGATAATGGCATTCATCGGGGTGCGAATATCGTGCGACATACTGTTCAGGAATACAGTCTTGGCCTTATTGGCGTGTTCCGCCGCCGCCAGTGCATCGCGCAGGGCATCCTCCTGCTTTTGCTCCCGCCGCTTTTCCTCGGTAGCGTCGCGGGTAGCAACCAATACGGCTGTTACGTTGCCGTCCGCGTCTTTTCGCTGCGGTGTGATCAGCGTAAGGATCCATTTTCTGTCGACAGTCTGAGACGCAAGAGCCAAAGAGGTGTGACCCTTCAGACGTTCGGCCACTGTCGTCATGTCCGAAAAGGCGAGATACTCCTCACGGTATGGCTCCGCGATAATTTTCTCGATTTGCTCCTGCTGTACGGATCGTTTCAGTGCAAAGTGCTTCTGCTTCTCGACCGTATCGGACGCGTCCTTGAGGATTTCAACGGTGTTTTTCTTCAAGTCCACCAGTGAAATGGACGTATACGCCGTGCCAAGCGCTGTGATGATTCCGGTACGTTTCTGGTGCTGCCGCAGCGCGTCTTTTTCCATTTTGGTCTGCCACAGCAGTGCCATTAAAAAGACCATTACGGCTATGGCCAGATAGGATGCACAGACAATGTTGCGCGTCATGAACACCTGAGATGCCGGGAAAAACACAAAGAGCGCATAGTTCTCGGTATTTTCCCGGCTGCCGTACCAGACGCCCTGATTGCCGTTCAGGCGCACAATGCCATCCTCCGCAGCATCGAAGGTTCCGTTATATAATTCCTGACATTCCTCTATTGCCTTGTTTACCTGTTTGCTGCTGTTGCTGCTGATGACCCTGCCGTTCTCCGTGATCGTAGCGATGCCGCCAAGCTCCAACGGAAAATCTTTCAACAGGGAATCCACCGTCAAATCCCCAATATCCTCATTGTCCTTCTGTATATAGGTAATCAGGATACCTGGTGCATCCGCGCGTGCCACCGCGGCAAAATCATAGAGTGTCCCATTTTCTTCCAGACGGGTCGAGTATGTCTTTTTTGGATAGTCAACGATATTGTGTACATAGGGGCTGTCGATCAGCTTCTCCAACAGCGGCATGGCGCTGCCGCCCTTTGTGGTCTGCATGACAACATTCAGGTTTTCATCTAATACAAGCGCACCGGTCAGACGCTGTTCCTCTGCAAAAGAGTCCAGGTCCTGCGTGCCGAAACCTTCCTTCAGCGTCATTTCGTTGCCAAGGCTCACCGTTTTATCCAGCAGGCGGACAAGGCTTTTCACGCGGTCGTTGGCCGCATCAGTCTCGTACTGCTCTAAACGGATCTTTACAAAACCAATCGTTTCATCCAATGTATGACGCAGTGCAATTCGGTTCAGATTCGTGAATGTGATCCAAAGTACAATGCCGAACGCAACTAACACAAGCAAAAACAGTCTTTTTTTGCCGGACTGCTTTTTCTCATTCATTTTTCCTGTTCCCCCCACACAGTTTTCTCTGCATCAAGTCCGAATTTTTCTGCAACGCGGCCAATCGTTCCGTCCTGCTTCATATCTTCCAGAGTTTGGGTCAGATGCACAGCCAAATCCTCATGGGTGTCCTTTGCAAAGGCAACGCCAAGTTCGGAACTGTAAATACTCTCTGCCAGCACACGGTAACTGCTTTCATCCAGATTTGTCAACTTGGCTACCAGTGCTTCATGGCCTGCGACGGCATCTACATAGCCTTTGCGCAGTGCCGCAAACATATCCTCTGTCGTCTCAAAGCTGTTGACTTGCTTGACCTCGGGCAGCAAAGAGGAAATTTCGCCGAGAAACAGCGACTCCGCCTTTGTGGTTGCCTGTACGCCGATGCGCTTATCGGCCAGATCGGACAGCGACTGGATATCGCTGTCCGCACGAACAGCCACGACCTGACGGCTGTACATATACGGACCGGCCCATTGGTACTTGGTTTCCCGCCCGTTCATGCTGAAGCATGACCAGATACAGTCGATCGTTCCGTCGCTGAGAAGGTTGTCTTTGTCCGGCCATGAAATCGTCCGGAATTCCGGCGTATAGCCAAGTCGTGAAAACGCTTCCGTCGCCAGTTCCACGTCGATGCCGGCAAACTGCCCGTTCCTGTCCAGATAGCTGTAAGGGTCAAACACATCAATGCCGACCACAATCGTCTGCGGCGCAGTCTCTGCCGCAGAGTGCGGCTGTGCGGAACAGGCACACAGACCTGCCATAAAAAGCATAGCCAAAGCCATAAGCAGACCATACACTTTTGCCCTTCTCATTGACGTTTTTCCTGTGTGGTGATGCCCGTTTGAAAAATGGAACATGCGCTTCTCTTCCTTATTATATAGGTTGTATACTGCTTGCCGCCGAACCCTGTCGGACGCAGCAAGCCATGAAGTAAACTATATTATAACTTTTCCAAGTTGGAATTTTATCATACTACGGATATTATTGCAAGTGCTTTGCCTTGTTTTTGGCTTACAGTTTACCACATTTATACAATATCCGACGATAACTCCAAAAGGCGGTTTCAGCTATTGAAAAAATCTGGCAGAAGTGCTATAACAAGGATGGATTAAAGTGAATTGAGAGAGATGACATGTATGTATTCCATCTTCCGTGAATTGGCAATTATTATTCTGAGCGCCAAGTTTTTTGGCCTGGTTGCCCGCAAGTGCAAGGCCCCGCAGGTTGTCGGTGAAATTCTCGCCGGTCTGCTGATTGGGCCTTGTCTGCTCAATCTGGTGCAGATCAACGACACGATCTCCGTTTTTGCTGAAATCGGCGTTGTGCTGCTGATGTTTTCCACAGGACTTGGCACCAACCTGAAAGAACTGATGCGGGCCGGGCCTATTGCCACGCTGATTGCCTGTATCGGTGTGCTTGTACCGTTGATGGGCGGTACGCTGCTCTACAGCGCATTCTACGGCTTTTCGGCAATCGGCAGCCCGGAATTCTTCCGCGCATTGTTTATCGGCACGATTATGACCGCAACCAGCGTGTCCATCACGGTGGCAACGCTGCAGGAGTTGGGCCACTTAAAGAGCTTCCTTGGCACTACCATTGTCAGCGCTGCCGTCATTGATGATGTCATCGGCATTATCGTGCTGACCTGTGTGCTGGGTGCCAGCTCCGGTGAGGGCACCGGCATCGGCGGCGTGCTGGTCCAGACCGCGCTGTTCTTTCTGGTTGCCGTTGGTATCGGCTATATGTTCCACTGCGCCATGAAGTGGCTGGATTCCCGCAATCCCCATACGCAGCGCATAACGATTGCCAGCCTTGCATTCTGCTTTGCAATGGCCTATATTGCCGAGAAATACTTTGGCATTGCGGATATTACCGGCGCTTACATTGCCGGTATCGTTCTCTGTACGCTGCACGACGCCGCGTATGTGGAGCGCCGGGTCGACATCAGCAACTATGTCATTTTTGCGCCGATTTTCTTTGTCAGCATCGGTTTAAAGACCGACATCAGCGGACTGACGCCGGAGATTCTGCTGTTCAGTGTTTGCTTCGTTCTCGCTGCCCTGCTGGCGAAAATCATCGGCTGCGGGCTGGCGGCCAGAGCCTGCCGTTTCAACTGGGGAGACTCTCTTAAAGTCGGTGTCGGCATGATGACCCGCGGTGAGGTCGCCTTGATCGTGGCCCAGAAGGGCCTTGAGGTCGGTGTTGTCGAGCCTGTTTATTTTACGGCGGTCATCCTTTTGATCGTGGTTTCCAGCGTCGCCACGCCGCTGGCGCTGAAAGCGCTGTTCACGAAAATGCCCCCTGTCCCCCATCCAAGCGAAGCAAAAAAGTGACCGCTGCATAACCCCTGCCTGTCAGCCAATGCCGGTGCCGGACGACCCATGATGAAAGAAAAGCCCTGAAGGCAGGCTTAAAAGTGAGAAGCTGCTCATTCCCTACGGAGTGAGCAGCTTCTTTTGTGGCAAAATATGCGAAAATGCGAGATAATACGGCGCAGCAACGGCTTGCCGGTGGGCGCTTTGCATTTATCGCAGCTTATTTTCCCAGCCGACATTTGAAATCCGTATATCCGAACGTCACGATTTTCCGCGTAGTGCCGTCGGGTTTGCGGGCGTAAATACCGGGCAGGGGCATACCGTTGAAGGTGTTGTTCTTGCAGGTGGTGTAAATGGCCATATCGCCGAACACCAGCAGATCTCCCACGGCAGGCACAGCGTCAAAGCTGTAATCACCGATGACATCTCCCGCAAGGCAGGTCGGCCCGGCCAACCGCACAGTGCAGGGCTTTTCGCCGGGTTCCCCTGCCCCCAGCAGCGGCGGGCGGTAGGGCATCTCGATCACGTCCGGTGTATGGCAGGCGGCGCTGGCATCCAAGATGGCAACCGTCGTATCGCCGTTTTGCACCACGTCCAGCACGCGGGTCAAGAGATACCCTGCGTTCAGGGCGCAGGCCTCGCCGGGTTCCAGATAAACCGTCACGCCCCAGTCATTCCGGGCGCGGCGGATACACTTTTCCAAAGTGGCCATGTCGTAGCCGGGGCGGGTGATGTGATGCCCGCCTCCGAAGTTTAGCCACTTCATTTTTGGCAGCAAATCGCCGAATTTCTCTGCCACTGCGTCCAGCGTCACGGCCAGCGCATCGGCGTCCTGCTCACATAAAGTGTGAAAGTGCAGGCCGTCCAACAGCCCGGGCAGGGCAGAATTTTCTGCCGCCGCCGCGTCCCACTGGGCGCGGGTCGTGCCCAAACGGCTGCCGGGGGCGCAGGGGTCGTAAATCGCGTGGCCGTCCTGGGTCGAGCATTCGGGATTGATGCGCAGTCCCACACTTTTGCCCGCCGCCTTGGCCGCGGGGCCAAATTTTGCCAGCTGCGCGGGCGAGTTGAAGACGATATGGTCGGCGTACCGCAATAGCTCGTCCATTTCATCTGCGCGGTAGGCCGCGCAGAAAACGTGCACTTCTTTGCCGGGCATTTCCTCCGCGCCGAGCCGCGCCTCAAACAGGCCGCTGGCCTCGGTGCCCGCGAGGTGCGGCGCCAGCAGCGGGTACAAATCGTAGTTGCTGAACGCCTTTTGCGCCAGCAGCACCTTGCACCCGGTACGACGGGCCAGCCCGCCCAGAATCTCCGCGTTGCGGGTCAGGGCAGCTTCATCCAGCAGGTAGCAGGGCGTGGGAAGGGCGGAAAATTCCGGCGGCACTGCGCCGTCGATGGCCGCAAATGGCGGCCGTGCGTCGCGCTGCGCCATCAGTCCACGAGAACCGGGTCATGGTTCTCGCTGCGGGGCAGGCCGTACTTGTCCAGCGCGTCGAGGAACGGGTCGGGGTTGAACTCCTCCACCGTGTAGACGCCGGGCTTGGTCCACTCGCCGGTCAGCATCATCAGCGCACCGCACATCGCGGGCACACCGGTGGTGTAGCTGATGGCCTGACTGCCGACCTCGCGGTAGCACTCCTGATGGTCGCACACATTATAAATGTAGTAGGTCTTGTCCTTGCCGTCCTTTTTGCCGGTGAAGATGCAGCCGATGTTCGTCTTGCCCTTGGTGCGGGGACCGAGGCTGGCGGGGTCGGGCAGCAGCGCTTTCAGGAACTGGATGGGCACGATCTCCTGACCGTTGTAATTGATGGGCGTGGTGGAGAGCATGCCCACATCCTCCAGGCAGCGCATGTGGTCAAGATAGCTCTGTCCGAAGGTCATGAAGAAGCGGATGCGTTTGACATCGGGCAGGTTCTTGCCCAGAGACTCAATTTCCTCATGATGCAGCAGGTACATATCCTTCTGACCGACCTGGTCAAAGTTGTACTCGCGCTTGATGCTCATGGGCGGGATCTCGACCCACTTGCCGTTCTCCATATAGCTGCCGGGGGCGGAGACCTCGCGCAGGTTGATCTCGGGGTTGAAGTTGGTGGCAAACGCATAGCCGTGATCGCCGCCGTTGCAGTCGAGGATGTCGATGGTGTCGATGGAGTCGAACTCATGCTTGGCGGCGTAGGCGCAGTAGGCCTGGGTCACGCCCGGGTCAAAGCCGCAGCCCAGCAGCGCAGTCAGGCCGGCGTCCTCAAACTTTTTCTTGTACGCCCACTGCCAGCTGTAGTCAAAGTAAGCGGAGAAGCCGGCCTCCTTGCAGCGCTTCTCGTAGATGGCACGCCACGCGGGGTCGTCGGTGTTTTCCGGCTCGTAGTTGGCAGTGTCCATATAGTTTACGCCGCAGGCCAGGCAGGCGTCCATGATGGTCAGATCCTGATACGGCAGGGCGATATTCATAACGAGGTCAGGCTTGTAGCTGTTGATGAGGTCGCACAGCTGCTGGACGTCGTCGGCATCGACCTGCGCGGTGGTGATTTTGGTCCGGGTGGTGGGGGCCAGCTTGGCGGCCAGCGCGTCGCACTTGGATTTGGTGCGGCTGGCGATGCACAGCTCGGTAAAGACGTCGCTGACCTGGCAGCACTTGGAGATGGCGACGCTTGCCACGCCGCCGCAGCCGATAACAAGAACTTTGCTCATGATGGAACTCCTTTGTATTTTTTTTATTGTATGATGTGTATGGATGTTTTGTAGGGGCGAACATGGTTCGCCAGTGCCTGTTTGTGGCAGCGGCAGCTTTCGCGGTCGGATATGGAATCCGCCCCTACATCCTCTCCCCCGATAAGGTTGAGAATGTAGGGAGGGGGCTTGCCCCCTCCGCGGGGCGTCGAGGACGCCGCTCCCTACAGGGATGGCTACTTACTTTTCCAGTGCCAGCAGCAATTCCCGCAGCACCTTGCAGGCCGTAGCCGTGGAAACGCCGCTCTGGTCGAGCATGGGGGCCAGCTCGTTCACGTCCGCGCCAATGATGTTCGCTTTCGTCACGGTGCGGATGGCCCCAAGCAGCTGCAAAAAGCTGACGCCGCCCGCCTCGGGCGTGCCCGTGCCGGGGAAGGCCGACGGGTCGAGGCAGTCCAAATCAATGGTCAGATAGACAGGCACATCGGTCTGGCACAGCCAGTCGGTCAGCTCGGTCAGGCCGGTAAAGTCGAACTTGTGCATATCGGTGTGCCGCGCGGCGAACTGAAATTCCTCCCGGTCACCGCTGCGGATACAGAACTGGTGGATGCGCCCGTCGCCGACCAAATCATGGCAGCGGCGCAGCACGCAGGCGTGGCTCAGCTGCGCGCCGAGGTAATCGTCCCGCAGATCGGCGTGGGCGTCAAAATGTACGATATGCAAATCGGGATATTTGCGCACCGCCGCGCGCACAGCGCCCAACGTGACAAGGTGCTCGCCGCCCAGCAGCAGCGGCAGCTTTCCGTCGCGCAGAATTTCCGCCGCGCGGGACTCAATGTCTACAAGGGCACTCTCGCTGGAACCAAAGCACAGCTCCAGGTCGCCGCTGTCAAACACATTCCCATCGGTCAGGTCCTTGTCCTGATAGGGACTGTAAGTTTCCAGACCGTAGCTTTCGTGGCGCATGGCCGCGGGGCCAAAGCGCGCACCGGGGCGGTAGCTTGTGGTGGAATCAAACGGCGCACCGTACAAAACGATACTGGCCGTGCGGTAGCTGCTGTCGCAGCCGATGAAATTCTCTACATTGCGGTGCAGCATCAGTGTTCCTCCACTTCCCGCAGCATTTCCTCAAGGAAAGCGGGCAGATAAAACGCCCCGACGTGCAGCCGGGAGGTGTAATAGCGGGTGCGCATGTTCAGCGCGTTCCACGCATCGGCGTCCATATCGTTGATGGGATGATATTTTTTGCTGGCAAAGCCGAACAGCCAGTACCCCGCCGCAAAGGTCGGGATGTGCGCCTGATACACCTTGCTGATGGGAAAGGTGCTGGCAATGCGCTGGTGGCTGCGCTGCATGGCGGTGGCGTCCTCGGCGTAAAACGGGCTGCCCTGCTGGTTGACCATGATGCCGTCCGCGCGCAGGGCGTTGAAGCAGCTGCCGTAAAATTCGCGGGTGAACAGCCCCTCCGACGGGCCGAACGGGTCGGAGGAATCCACAATAATCAAGTCGTACTCATCCTCACACTTGCGGATGAATTTCAGCGCATTTTCGTAATAAATATGTACGCGGCGGTCATCCATGCGGCAGGCGTTGCCGGGCAGGTAGGCGCGGCAGGCCTCGATGACCTGCGGGTCCATCTCCACAAGGTCAATGCTTTCCACGCGGTCATAGCGGGTCAGCTCCCGCACAACGCCGCCGTCGCCCGCACCGATGACGAGAATATCCTTGGCGTTTTTGTGTACCGACATCGGCACGTGGGTGATCATCTCGTCGTAGATGAACTCGTCGCGCTCGGTCAGCATGACGTTGCCGTCCAGCGTCAGCACGCGGCCAAACTCCGGTGTTTCAAAAATGTCGATGCGCTGATAGTCGCTCTGCTTGGAGTAAAGCTGGCGGTTGACCCGGATGCTGTGCTTGACATCGGGGGTGTGAAACTCCGAAAACCACATTTCCATTGTAAAACCTCCCTGTCAGGCCAGCACGTTCAGACGCAGAATGTCGGGATCTTCCGGTCCGGTCATGCTGCAGCCCTTGGCCTTGGCGTACTCGATATAGTCTAAAATTTCAGCGGTGATGCGCTCGCCCGGGGCCAGAATCGGGATGCCCGGTGGGTAGCACATGACGAACTCGCTGCACACCATGCCCTCGGTCTCGCGCAGGGGCAGGCTCTTCTTGGGGGCGTAGAACGCTTCCTGCGGGCTGGCGGCGACCTCGGGGTCAATGTACTCTTGGCTCAACAGGCCCGCACCGTCGGTGTGGTAGCGGCGTTTGATTTCGGCCAGTGCGCTGACAAGGCGCTCGACCTCCTGCGGGCGGTCACCGATGGAGAGATAAGCCAGTATATTGCCGATGTCGCCAAACTCGATCTGAATGTCGTACTCGTCGCGCAGGATGTCATAGACCTCAATGCCCGCAAGACCGATGTCCAGCGTGTGGACGCTGAGTTTTGTCGTATCAAAGTCAAAAACTGAGTTTCCGTTGCAAAGCTCCTTGCCGAAGGCATAGTACCCGCCCACGGCGTTGATCTCCTCGCGGGCGTACTCGGCCATATCGGCCACCTGATGGAACACCTGCCGCCCGCGCAATGCGAGATTGCGGCGGGAAATATCAAGGCTCGACATGAGCAGGTAACTGCCGGACGTCGTCTGGGTCAGGTTGATGATCTGCCGCACATAGCCCGCGTGGACATTGGGGCCGGTCAGCAGCAGACTGGACTGGGTCAGGCTGCCGCCGCTCTTGTGCATCGAGACGGAGGCCATATCTGCGCCCGCCGCCATGGCAGAGACAGGCAGCCCGCCGCCAAAATAGAAGTGTGTGCCGTGGGCTTCGTCGGCCAGGCAGAGCATCCCGGCGTCGTGGGCCATCCGCACAATGGCGCGCAGGTCGCTGCAAATGCCGTAGTAGGTGGGGTTGTTCACCAGCACGGCCACGGCGTTGGGGTGCTCGGCAATGGCCTTGGCCACCTGCTCCCGCTTCATGCCCAGACTGATTCCGAGGCGGTTGTCCACCTCCGGGTTGACGTAGACCGGCACCGCACCGCAGAGCACCAGCGCGTTCAGCACGCTGCGGTGCACGTTGCGCGGCAGAATGATCTCATCCCCGCGCTTGCAGGCGGTCAGTACCATGCTTTGTACCGAGCTGGTCGTGCCGCCCACCATTAAAAAGGCGTGTGCCGCGCCGAACGCATCGGCGGCCAGCTCCTCGGCCTCGCGGATGACCGAAACCGGGTGGCAGAGATTGTCCAGCGGCTTCATGCTGTTGACGTCCACGCCGACGCACTGCTGGCCCAGAAACGCGGTCAGCTCCGGGTTGCCGCGCCCGCGCTTGTGGCCCGGCACGTCAAAGGGCACGACGCGCATACGGCGGAAGTTTTCCAGCGCTTCATGGATGGGTGCGCGGCGCTGGTCCAGCCGGGTGCGCTTTGCTTCTCCGTTCATTTTTACCTCCGTTCGCGGTCCCCTTGCAAAATAAAAAACGCAAGCCGTGCACATACGTGCAGACTTGCGTTTGAATCCAGCGTATTTTTGCACAGGTCGAATACCCCCGGTACCACACCGGGAGAGCGTCCTGCATGATTCAAAAAGGCTGAGCGTGTCAGAGTCTATATAGCAATTACACTTTTACTACTCTTTATTGACCGTTTCACAAGTCTGCACACCAAAACGTGCAATTTCATGGTTGTAAAGGAACCAACTTATAAAATTTGAGCTTTTAACTCAATCAATAAGGCAACTAAAGTTGCCGATCGGCAGTGGACCCGGCTGTCCGTATGGCCTTAGCCCCCGATGGGCGGTCCGTAGGTAAATTGCTTTGAAAAACTCTTACAAACTCGATTCGTCTTTCAAAATCTAAGAAAGTATAACATGACAAAATTGCTGTGTCAATATTTTGGTGAAAAATAATTTATATAGGCAGACTGTCGAAAAAGGCGCGCTCATCCCTTGGCCCCCTTTGTGAGGGGACTCCGCCCGCAGGCGGTGGGGGAGAGAACTGTACGGCTGTCCGAAATATTTCGAACTATGGCAAGGTCCTCTCCCTCCGCCCCTTCGGGGCACCGCTCCCCTTCTGGCGCAAGCGCCGCCTCCCCCGTATCGGGGGGAGTCCGTTTCATAGAGGAAGGTTTTTCGACACACTGATTTATATAAGGGATAGGGGTTTTCTTGCAATTCTCAAAGATTGTCGCGCGGCTACGGAATCGTTTCCGCTAAATTTGTCACTATTTTTGGAACTTTTCCACAAAAACAGGGGGTGCAAATTTGTGCATCAGGCTGATTTTGCAATAAATCGCAAAAAACGATTGATTATTGCGCCGGAAAGGTGTATTATAAGATCAATCCGAAACGGAAACGTTTCCGACGAAACAAATCAACACCCTTGCAAATCATTGTTTTTCTTGAGAAGGAGGAAAAAACATGAACGCAAAAAAGACACTCTCGATGACTCTGGCAGCTGCTATGGCTGCGGGTCTGCTGGCAGGCTGCGGCGGCAGCTCCTCTACGGCTGCTTCCTCTACCAGTACCAGCACCGAATCCAAGGCTGAATCCACTGCCGCTTCTACCGAGGCGACCACTGACGCAGCCGGCAAGGTCTACTACCTGAACTTCAAGCCCGAGCAGGACGAAGCCTGGCAGAATCTGGCCAAGAAGTACACCGAGGAGACCGGTGTTCCCGTCACCGTCGTGACCGCCGCCTCCGGCCAGTATGAGACCACCCTGATGAGCGAGATGGCCAAGAGCGATGCGCCCACCCTGTTCCAGGTCAACGGACCTGTCGGCCTGGCCAACTGGAAGGACTACTGCTACGACCTGTCCGGCACCAAGATCGCAGGCGATCTGACCAGCGACACCTACGCCCTGAAAGACGGCGACCAGATGCTGGGCATCGGTTACGTTATCGAGAGCTACGGCCTGATCACCAATAAGACCCTGCTGGAGAAGGCCGGCTACACCGTTGACGACATCAAGAGCTTCGACGACCTGAAGAAGGTGGCCGAGGACATCACCGCCCGCAAGGACGAGTTGGGCTTCTCTGCCTTCACCTCCGCCGGTATGGACGGCTCCTCTGACTGGCGCTACAAGACCCATCTGGCCAACCTGCCCATCTACTTTGAGTATCAGGAGGACGGCATCGACAACACCGACGCCATCAAGGGCACCTATCTCGACAACTACAAGAATATCTTCGACCTGTACATCAACAACTCCACCTGCGATCCTACTGAACTGGCTGGCAAGACCGGCGACGACAGCCGCAACGAGTTCCTGAACGAAGAGGCCGTTTTCTACCAGAACGGTTCCTGGGAGTACACCAACCTCGTCGGCGACGGCAAGCCCTTCACCGATGACGATCTGACCATGCTGCCCATCTACATTGGCGTCGGCGATGAAGCCAACCAGGGCCTGTGCACCGGCACTGAGAACTACTGGTGCGTCAACAAGGAAGCCAGCGAGGACGACATCAACGCAACGCTCGACTTCATGTACTGGTGCGTTTCCTCTGACGAGGGTACCAAGGCCATGGCTAACGACATGGGCTTCGTTATCCCCTTCAAGAATGCTGTCGAGTCCCCCAACGTCTTCGTCAAGGCCGATAAGGAAATGACCGCCGCCGGCAAGACCCCTGTGGCCTGGAACTTCTCCACCATGCCTTCCGAGAACTGGAAGAACGGCGTTGGTTCTGCTCTGACCGCTTACGCCGCCGGTACCGGCAGCTGGGATGATGTCGTCACCGCTTTCGTCGATGGCTGGGCATCTGAGGCCGCTCTGAACGCTGCTGCATAACATAAGATCGTTTTCTCTATACTGAAAGCTTTTTCTCCTTACCTAGTATTACCGGTTAGCGGGGCGGGCGGTTTCGCCCGCCCCGCTTCTTTTGCAGAAAACAAAAATTACAACAAAGGGAGCATACTTATGGAAAAAGCCATTCGACGTTATTGGCCTGTTTTCGTACTGCCGACCCTCATCGCCTTTATCATCGGCTTTGTCTGGCCGTTTATCTGGGGTGCAGGGCTGTCGTTCTGCAAGTTCACCACCGTCAAAAATGTGCAGTTTGTGGGCTTAAGCAACTACGCAATGATTTGGTCGGATAACACCTTCACCCATGCGTTCTGGTTCACGGCGGCGTTCACCGTCGTGTCCACCCTGCTGATCAACGTGCTGGCCTTTGCCATCGCGCTGCTTCTCACCCGCGGTATGCACGGCACCAACGCTTTCCGCACCATCTTCTTCCTGCCGAACCTGATCGGCGGCATCGTGCTGGGCTATATCTGGCAGATCCTGCTCAACGGTCTGCTGTCCTCCTGGGGTAAGTCGCTGCTGGCGCTGAATGCCACCTACGGCTTCTGGGGTTTGATCATCCTGATGTGCTGGCAGCAGATCGGCTACATGATGATCATCTATATTGCCGGTTTGCAGAATGTGCCGGTGGATCTGGTGGAGGCCGCACGTATTGACGGTGCAACAAGCAGCCAGATTTTGTTCAAAATCAAAATCCCGATGGTCATGCCCAGCGTGACGATCTGCACCTTCCTGACGCTGACGAACTCCTTCAAGCTGTTCGACCAGAACCTCTCGCTGACAGCCGGTGAGCCTGCAAAGCAGTCCATGATGCTGGCCTACAACATCTACGACACGTTCTACGCACGCTCCGGACCCCAGTGGAAGGGCATCGGTCAGGCCAAGGCCGTCGTTTTCTTCCTGTTTGTGGTCGTTATTTCGTTGCTCCAGCTGCATTTTACCCGCTCTAAGGAGGTGCAGGCATAATGGGTGCTACTAAAAAAGACCGCCGCATCAACGCGGTACTGTCCGTTCTGTTCACGATCCTGTGCATCGCCTGGCTGTACCCGGTGTTCATGATTTTGATGAACTCCCTCAAGACCGAGCGCGCCATCACGACGAGCCACGCCTTTGAGCTGCCGAACGCCGAGACCTTCGTCGGCCTGAAAAACTACATTTATGGCATTCAGGAAATGGACTTTTTGTCCTCTTTCTGGTATAGTTTAGTGATCACGGTTTCGTCTGTGGCACTGATTTTGGTGTGCTGCTCCATGTGCGCATGGTATATCACCCGTGTGCAGAACACCTTGTCCAAAGGTATGTACTATCTGTGCGTATTCAGCATGATTGTCCCCTTCCAGATGGTCATGTTCACACTGGCAAAAACCGCTGATACCTTAAAGCTGAATAACCCCTACAACATCTGCATCATCTATCTGGGCTTCGGCGCGGGACTTGCGGTGTTCATGTTCACCGGCTTTGTAAAATCCATGCCGATTGCTATTGAAGAAGCCGCTATGATCGACGGCTGCAATCCCATCCAGATTTTCTTCAAGGTCGTCTGCCCGATTTTGAAGCCGACGATGATCTCTACCGCCATTTTGGAAACCATGTGGGTCTGGAACGACTATCTGCTGCCCACGCTGGTGCTGGACATCAAGACCTTCCGCACGATTCCTATGGCGATCCAGTATTTCCGCGGCAGCTACGGCAAGGTGGAGATGGCACCCATGATGGCCTGCATCATGATTACGGTGCTGCCTGTTATCGTGCTGTACCTGATCTGCCAGAAATATATTATCGATGGCGTGGTCGCCGGTGCTGTCAAGGGGTAAATTTGACACTTCTTCAAGAAAGAGGATTGGCAAATGACCATCAAAGACATCGCGCGGGAGTCCGGCTATGCGGTCGGGACCGTCTCACGAGCCTTAAATAACGCCCCCGGCGTCAGTGCAGAAACCCGTCAAAAAATATTGGAAATCGTAAACCGCCACAATTATGAACCGAACGCCAACGCCAAGCATCTGAAGCAGCAGACCAACGATGGGATCGCACTGATTGTGAAAGGCACCCAGAATATGCTGTTTGCCGGCATTTTGGAACCGCTGCAGCAGATCATTGAGGAAAGCGGCTACGTTGCGACGGTCTACTATATTGACGAGGAAGCCAACGAGGTTGCGCAGGCCCGACGCATCTGCACAGAGCGCAAACCCCATGGTATATTGTTTCTCGGCTCAAATCCGGAATACTTCACGCCGGAGTTGGAGGCACTGGGTATCCCCTGCCTGTTGCTGACGAACAGCGCGGCATCCCTGCGCATCCGCAATTTGTCCAGTGTGTCCGTAGACGATATGGCTGCATCGGACACGATGATCGAATATCTGTATAAAAAGGGGCACCGCCGCATCGGAATCATCGGTGGCAAGCCCAATCTTTCCCGTCCAAGTCTCGCCCGTCTGGCCGGCTGTCAGGGTGCTATGCTGCGCCTTGGTCTGCCGTTTGACATGGAAAAGCAGTATGCGTATGCGCGGTTCTCGCTTTCCAGCGGGTATGAGGCAATGGAGTATCTCTTAAAGCACAGCCCCGACATTACGGCAGTGTTTGCCATGTCCGACCTGATGGCGCTCGGCGCAATTCGTGCGCTGCGGGATCACGGGCTGTGTGTGCCGCAGGATATTTCCGTCACAGGTTTTGACGGCATCGCGCTGGGACAGTACAGTGTGCCCCGGCTGACGACCATCCGGCAGAATATGGAGCAATTGGCGCGGCGTTCGGCGCGGATCCTGCTCCACAACATCCAAAAACCCGGCAATGCCGTGCACGAGATCGTCTCCTTCGATCTGACCGAAGGAGAAAGCGTGCGCGAACTGTGAAGGAAAGATATCCCGGCTGCTTACTATCAAAAGAAAGAGGGGTTCTCTGATGAGAGCAAGCGGCATTCTGATGCCCATTTCAAGTCTGCCCTCGCCTTATGGCATTGGTACCATGGGTGCAGCCGCGCGCAGCTTTGTAGACTTTTTGGTCAAGTCCGGGCAGGCATACTGGCAGATTCTGCCCGTCTGCCCCACCAGCTACGGCGACAGTCCCTATCAGTCGTTCTCGACCTTTGCGGGCAACCCGTATTTTATCGATCTGGACGATCTGGCAAAGCAGGGATTGCTGCTGCCGGAGGAATATGCGTCCATCGACTGGGAATGCACCCCCGACTGCATCAACTACGGCGTCATGTACGAAAAGCGCTACGCTGTGCTGCGCTGTGCTGCCAAACGTCTGCTGGCAAAGCCCGGTGCCGACTACCGCCGCTTTGTGAAGGAAAACGACTTCTGGCTGCCCGACTACGCGCTGTTCATGGCGCTGAAGGACGCCCACAACGGGGCCTGCTGGCTGGAATGGGAAGAACCGCTGCGGCGCCGTGAGCCCGCTGCCCTGGCAGCAGCCCGGCAGCAGTACGCCGACGATGTGGCGTTCTGGCAGGCTGTACAGTTTATGTTCTACAGCCAGTGGCAGGCGCTGAAGCACTACGCCAACCGGCAGGAAATCCGCATTATCGGCGACCTTCCCATCTATGTGGCGCTGGACAGCGTCGATGTGTGGAGCTGCCCGCAGGAGTTCCAGCTCGACGAGAACCTGCTGCCTACCGAGGTGGCAGGCTGCCCGCCGGACGGTTTCTCCGCCACAGGCCAACTGTGGGGCAACCCGCTGTTCGACTGGGACTCCATGGCCAAGACCGGCTACGCATGGTGGGTGCGGCGCATCAAACACATGTGCAGCATCTATGATGTGGTTCGCATTGACCACTTCCGCGGATTTGCGGGCTATTATGCTATCCCCTACGGGGAAGCAACCGCCCGGAACGGCCGCTGGCGCGAAGGCCCCGGCTATGCGCTGTTTGCTGCCATAAAGAAAAAGCTGGGCAGCCCGCGCATCATCGCCGAGGATTTGGGATTCCTGACGGAAGATGTCACTGCCCTGCTGAAGCAATGCGGCTATCCCGGCATGAAAGTGCTGGAGTTTGCCTTTGACAGCCGTGACGGCGGCGATTACCGCCCCCACAGCTACCCAAAGAACTGTATTGCCTATGTAGGCACCCACGACAACGAGCCTGTGAACGGCTGGATGGAAACCGCCGCCCCTGAGGACGTGGCGCGCGCCGTGCGCTACCTGAATCTGACGAAGAAAGAGGGCTATCACTGGGGCATGATGCGCGGCATCTGGTCCAGTGCTGCCGATCTGGCTGTCGTGCAGGCACAGGATCTGCTGGGCCTTGGGCATGAATCCCGCATGAACACGCCGTCCACTCTGGGCGGCAACTGGTGCTGGCGTGCCGAACCCGGTGTCTTTAACACAAGGCTGGCCAAAAAGCTGCACAGTGAAATGGAACTGTACGGACGTCTGCCGGAATGAAAACAGCCTTCGTGCTATGGTGTCGGCTCGTCCTCCGTGCAGGATCCGCTGCCTAAACACATCAAGGCTGCATTCAAATTATTCAACCGTTGTATCACACGATACAACGGTATTTTTATTGACAAAAAGTTCCTGCCGCTTAGCGCTGCTTTATCTTCTTCCGATAGGTTCATTCCCCATCTTGCTTTCTGCCTACAATCAAAATGCTGCAACTGCTGTCCCTGCGGCAAGGAGGGCGGCGGAGATTTTTTGCACGAAGGCGAGGGCTTTGGGGCCGTCGCCGTGGACGCAGACGGAATCGGCCTGCAGGGTTACGGTGCTGCCGTCGTCGGCCTGTACGGTACCCTGCGCCGCCATCTGCAAGACCCGCGCAATGGCGGTATCCTCGTCCTCGATCATTGCGCCGGGGGCGCCGCGTGGCACAAGGCTGCCGTCGGCCTGGTAGCCGCGGTCTGCAAATACCTCGCTGGCAACGGGCAGTCCGATGGCGTTTGCGGCCTTGACCATCTCGCTGCCGGAGAGAGCCAGCAGCACAGCACCGGGAGCTGCAGCCTGCACAGCGCGGCAGATGGCCGCCGCCAGCACCGGATTCCTGGCGGCCATGTTGTACAGCGCACCGTGGGGTTTGACGTGGTGCAGCGGTACGCCCGCCGCGTCGCAGAATGCCTTCAGCGCACCGATCTGGTACATCACGTCGGCCTCGGCTTCGGCGGGGGAAATTGCCATTCTGCGGCGGCCAAAGCCCTGCAAATCCGGCAGTCCCGGGTGTGCACCCACCTGCACGCCGTACTTTTTGCACAGCAGAACGCTCTTTTGCATCACGGACGGGTCGCCCGCGTGGAACCCGCAGGCGATGTTCGCGCTTGTCACATAGGGCAAAATTTCGGCATCCATGCCGATGGTGTACGCGCCGAAGCTCTCGCCCAGGTCGCAGTTTAAATCAATGGACGGCATTGCAACATCCCCCTTAGTATTTCAGCAGTGTGTTTTTTACGTCGGTCACAAACATATACCCCGGCGCATGCGTGATGCAGAATTCCGGCTTCGAGTGCATGACCACGGCCTGGGGCGTGACCCCGCAGGGCCAGAAAACCGGTGTTTCGCCCGGACGAATCGTCACGGCATCGCCGTAATCAGGGTGGGCCAGATCGGTGATGCCGATGGCCTCCGGCGTGCCGATCTGCACCGGCGCACCGTGCACGCGGGGCATGCCCGCCGTGATGGCTACCGCCGCAGGCACCTGTGCGTGGGGAATCGGACGCATACTGACGACCATATTGCCGCTAAACACCCCCGCGGGCGTGCAGGGGATGTTGGTGTTGTACATCGGCACATTGACGCCTTCCTCGATCTGGCGCACCGGGATGTTCGCGTCCAGCAGCGCTGCCTCAAAGGAGAAGCTACACCCGATGAGGAAGCTGACCAAATCGGACCGTTCCTCAAAATAGCGCACCACATCGGTGGTTTCTTCGGTCAATTCGCCGTTTTGGTAGATGCGGTAGCGCGGGATGTCCTGCGCAATATCGCTGCCCGGGGCAAATTGGGAGAAGCTGCGCTCCCAGGCATCGGCTACTTCCAGCAGCGGGCAGGCCTTGGGGTTGCGCTGGCAGAACAGCAGGAAATCCCACGCCAGCGCCTTTGGCAGGACCACCAGATTGCCCTGGGCGTAGCCGTTGCAGCAGCCTGTGGTCGGGGCATCCAGCTTGCCTGCGCGGATCAACGCCCGAATCTCAGCCGGGGGAAATGCGGAATAGTTCATAACGTGCACCTTCTTTTACAAGCGATCTCTTACCCGCTGCCACAGGGCCGCCTGCTGCCGGGCAGCCTGCACGGCCCGGGACGGCGTCACAAAGGTAAAGCATACCCGTTGCCCGGGGCGGAGCTGCGCCAGCGCGGGCAAGTCGGCAGAAATCACCGTGGCAATTTTGGCATAGCCGCCCGTGGTCTGGTGGTCGGCCAGCATGACAATGGGCTGCCCGTCGGCGGAGACCTGCACCGACCCGGGCACAATACCGTCGGAGAGAATATCCGCGCCGCGGCGCATTTGCAGCGGCGTGCCCGCCAGCTTGCAGGCCATACGGTCACAGTCCGGCGTCAGGGTATAGATACCGTGGATAAAATCCTGCCGGCCCTGCACGGTAAAGGCGGCGTCCTGCGGGCCGGGCACGGCGCGCAGCAGCGGCAGCATCTGCGTCCCCTGTACGCGCATGGGGTGCAGCCCGCCGCACACAGCCTTGTCCCGCAAGGGACGGTCCAGCCGTTTGGCAGTGATGGCCTGCCAGAGCGCGGCGGTATCACATGAGCCTATGGGCAGAGTATCGCCCGCGGTCAGCTTGCGGCCCTCCAGGCCGCCGATGCCGCATTTTACATCGGTGGCGCGGCTGCCCAGCACGGGCGGAGTGGCAATGCCGCCGCCCACGGCCAGATAGCTGCGCAGTCCTGTTTTTGCCGCCCCCATCTGCAGCACACTGCCTGCTTTGGCAAGCAGCGGTGCGTAATAGGGTACGGGTATACTGTCCAGCACAGCAGGGCTTTCGGCCCCCGTCAGAGCAAAGACGGTGTCCGTTTCAAACCGCAGGGCCGCGCCGCACAGGGTACATTCCAGCACGGCTGCACCCGGGTCGTTGCCGACCAGCACATTGCCCAGACGGTAGGCGTATCCGTCCGCTGCGCCGCAGCTGCGGTAGCCCTGGGCAGCATAGCCCACGCGGCCCGCATCCTGCACAGTTGTGAGCGGGCCGGGGTCCAGTACGGTGATGCTCATGCCGTGCCCTCCTTTGCCGCCAGGGCTGCAAATTCCGCCGCGGTGATGGGTTCAAATTTTATGCGGTCCCCCGCCATGTAGGGCAGCGCGCCCGATTCCGGGTCAAACAGTTTGCACGGCGTGCGGCCAATGAGCTGCCAGCCGCCCGGGCTGGCAATAGGGTAAATGCCGGTTTGCTCGCCGCCGATGCCCACCGCCCCGGCCGGGATGGCCGTGCGCGGTGTGTTCAGCCGCGGGGTAAACAATCGTTCGTCCAGCCCGCCCAGGTACGGGAACCCCGGCAGGAACCCCAGCATATAAATGCGGTATTCCCGCCCGGTGTGCAGCGCGATGACTTCTGCTTCGGTCAGCCCCGCGTGCTTTGCCACAAAGGGCAGGTCTGGGCCGAAATCGCCGCCGTAGCATACGGGGATCGTGACCAGCCTCCCCTCCCCCGCCGCGGTGTCCGCGCCGTCAGCGTCGCGCAGCCCTTGCAGGGCTGCCGCCAGCGTGTCATAGTCGGTCACAAGCGGATCATACACCACCAGCAGCGACGCAAAAGCGGGCACTGTCTCGGTCACGCCGGGCAGCTTGGCCGCCAAAACGCGGCTGTTCAGTGCCGCCACCGCCGCGCCGATCTCCGGTGCAATGCGCTGGGTGAATCCCGCCAGCAGGGCGCAGTCCCCAACCGGGTGTACCGTAAACGGCAGCATGACCGCTGCCCCCTTCCTTCTATAATAGTCAGTCAAAGAAGTGCTTTGCCAACACAGGGCCGAACCAGTGATCCGACTTGTGGGAGTACCGTACCGCGTAGGCCGTGCACTGGCGCATCAGACTGACGATGCCGACGTTCATGCGCGTGCTGAATCCGTCAATGCCCGGCAGCAGTGAGCCCGTCATATCAATAAACCCGTTGCGTGCCGCCACCCGCATGACCTCGGACTCCATGTCCTCGTGGTGCAGGATCTCCATATCTTTTTTGAGATACGCCAGCGCGGCCATCAAGCCGTAGCAGCCCCAGTCGGAGCAGGTGGCCGTGATAATGTTGTCAGTTCTGGTGGCGCTTAATATGCCCCCGCCGCAGCCGCATTGGCACTCGCCCCTGTCGGTGAACGGCACATATTTTTTGATGTGGTCGGCAATCGTGCCCATGCCGATCTCATTGCCCAGATCACCGATGGCGATATTCGGCACACCGTCGGCGCGCAGCTTTTCCCACAGCACATCGCTGCGGGCCTGCAAGGCGGTCACGTCCAGCCCGACGGCATTGTGACAGACCCCCAGGGCGTTCGCGCCGCAGGCTTCGACAGAGACGACTGCCGCGGGCTTGCGGGCAGCCAGCTCGGCAGCCTGGGCCGGGGCGTCGGCCAGGCTTTTGGTAAAGGCAGCGACTCCCATGCTTAAAGGCAGCGTCTGCACGATGTCGAGGTCTTCATAGATATGCAGACCAACGACGGCGGCGCACTTTTCTATGGCCTGAACGCTGTCAGCGGGGCATACGATGACCGGCTTTGCACCGAACGCCATCACCAACGCGCGGGCCAGCAGCATGGAACTGACCGTGCCGTCCATCTCGGGCACTTTATGCGGCAGCAGGACGAATCCGGTAATAATGTACACCAGATCGTTCTCTTTTACCGCATCGCACAGCACCTGCGCCGCGTGCATCGTCAAAGGTTCACCGGTATAGGCGCGGCTGCCCGCGTACAAAATGCGGCAGACACCGTAGCCGCGGGGGTCAAGATTCATCAAAGCATCGAGATTTTCGCCTACGTTGCGCTTTTCCAGTTCGTCACGGGTCATCCTTCCCACCCCCGTTTCAGTCCACAACGGTTGTTTTGCCGGTGTAGGCGTAGTATTCGCGCAGGACCCCGTTCTGAATCGCTTTCAGCGTGGCGGGGTCTTTGCCGCCCGCGGGTTTGCCGTCCACCTCGCAGGCGTGCAGGCAGAAGTTGGAGGACGACGTCACGATGATCTCATCGGCGTTGCGCAGGTCATTCAGCGTAAAGCATTTTTCCATGACTGTAATGCCCAGGCGGTAGCACGCTTGGATCATGTGGGTCTTGGCGATACCGCGCAGGATAAATTCATCGTTGGGATGCGAATAAAATACGCCATCCTTCAGAATCGACACGTTGGAGTGGGCGCACTCGGTCACGATGTCACCGCGGTGGAACACCGTCTCCTGCACGCCGATGCGCTTTGCGTGCTGCGCCGCTGCGACGCTGGGCAGCAGGTTCAGCGTCTTGATGTTGCAGTGATAAAAGCGTGTGTCTTCCTCGGTGTTGAGCTTGATGGGCACATCCGGGTCGTTCAAATGGTTCTGGCGGATGGACACCCACAGCTTGCCGGGCAGGTCCTCGGCGTAGACGTGGTTGCGGGTCTCGACGCCGCGGGTGACCTGCCAGTAAACAAAATGCGTTGTACCGTCTACTTTGGCCAGCAGGTCGGTCAGCAGTCTGCCAAGCTCGTCTTTCGGCATCGGGATGTGGATATCCAATGCCCTGGCGCTGGTGTAAAAGCGGTCAAGGTGGTCCTGCATCAGGTAGACCTTGCCGTTTGCGCCGACAGTGGCGTCGTATACACCGTCACCGAAAAAATGCACACGATCATTGAAGGGAACTGTCAGTTCCTCCGGTGTGCCGATTTTTCCGTCATAATAGGCCAGTGCTTCCATAAGTCTTTCCTCCCCTGTTGCTTTTTACCGCGGGCACTTTGCCCCAAATTTCAGTTCAATAACTTTCTTGATGACCTCCACGCAGTTATCCAGCCCAACCGCGGCGCTGTCCAGGCAGAGGTCGTAATTTTCCACACGCTTCCACTGGCGGCCCGTATGATACTTATAGTAACTTTCCCGATAGTGGTCGAGCTTATCAATGTAGTGGATGGCCTGGCTGCGTCCGATGCCCTGGCGCTTCACCTCCCGCTCAATGCGGTCCTCATAGGGCGCGTCGATGTAGACGGTCAGCACGTTGGGTTTGTCTTTCAGCACAAAATCCGCCGCGCGGCCCACGCAGATGTAGCTTTCCTCGTTCAGCAGCTCCCGCAGGACCTTGGCCTGATAGTTGAAAAGGTTCTGGTCGCTGATGAAATTGCCGCTCTCCGGCGGAATGACGCTGCCGTCGTAGATATGCCGCGAAACACGGTATAGCAGTGTTTTTTTGGTGTTTTCATCGGCGGCGGCAAAGATTTTTTCATTGATGCCGCTGTCCTCGGCTGCCAGGCGCAGCAGTTTGCGGTCATACAGATCAATATCAAAATCCTGCGCCAGCTTTTTGCCGATGTAACTGCCGCCGCCCGACCCGCAGGTGCGGGTAATGGCCACGGCAAAGTAGGGATAGTTCGGATACATAGCACTTCCTCCTTACTGCCCCAAATAGGCTTTTTTGACGCGAGTGTCGTTCAGCAGCTCCTGCGCATCGCCGGAAAGCGTAATGGTGCCGGTTTCCAGCACGTAGGCACGGTCAGAGATGGCCAGCGCCATCTTGGCGTTCTGCTCCACCAGCAGAATCGTAATGCCCTGCTTGTTTACCTCCCGGATGATGGCAAAAATTTCCTTTACCAACAGCGGGGACAGACCCATGGACGGCTCATCCATCAAAATCATCTTCGGCTTTCCCATCAGGGCGCGGCCCACGGCCAGCATCTGCTGCTCGCCGCCGGAGAGCGTGCCAGCCAGCTGGCGCTTGCGCTCTTTTAAGCGGGGAAACCGCTCGTAGACATCGGCCATCGTTTGGGCCATGTCGGTTTGGTCGGTAAAAGCCCCCATCTCGAGGTTTTCTTCCACCGTCATCTGGGGGAAGATGTGCCGCCCTTCCGGCACATGGGCCAGTTTCAGCGTGATGATTTTGCTGGGTTCGATCTTGCGCAGGTCGTGCCCGTCGAAGGTGATGGAGCCGCTTGCCGCCTTTTCCAGACCGGTTATCGTGCGCAGGGTCGTTGTTTTTCCAGCGCCGTTCGCCCCAATCAGCGAGACGATCTCGCCATCCTTCACGGTCATGGATACGCCGTTCAGCGCGTGGACGGCACCGTAGTTGACGTACAGGTCTTTGATCTCAAGCATTGGCGGCCTCCCCCGGTTCGTCCTTGCCCAGATATGCCTCGATGACATGCGGGTCGTTTGCAATCTGCTCCGGCGTGCCGGAAGCAATCGTGGTGCCGAAATCCAGCACCTGAATGCGCTCGCAGATCTTCATGACAAGGCTCATATCATGCTCGATGAGCAGGACGGACACTTTAAATTCCTTGCGGATGTAGTTGATGATTTCCAGCAGCTCCTCGGTCTCGGTGGGGTTCATGCCCGCAGCCGGTTCGTCAAGCAGCAGCAGCTTCATATCGGTGGCCAGGGCACGGGCGATCTCCAGGCGGCGCTGCTCGCCGTAAGGCAGATTGTCGGCCTCCAGATCCTCCTTGCCGGAGAGGTGCACGACGGACAGAAGCTCCTTGGCGCGGGCGGTGATTTCCGCCTCCTGCTGCCAGTACTTTTTGGTACGGAAGATGGCGTCCGCCATGCCGTAGGTCGTGTGGCCCTGCATGGCCGTCTTGACGTTCTCGATGACAGTCATCTTTTTGAACAGGCGGATGTTCTGGAACGTGCGGGCAATGCCCGCATGGACGATCTGATGCGTTTTTTTGCCGTTCATCCGCTCACCGCAGAGGTAGAACGAACCCTCGGTGGGTTTGTAGACGCCGGTAATGAGGTTGAAAACCGTCGTCTTGCCCGCGCCGTTGGGGCCGATGAGCCCGATCAGCTCGGACTCGCCAATTTCCATGTTGAAGTCATCCACAGCCTTCAGGCCGCCGAACTGGATGCCGAGATGCTGTGCTTTCAATACGGGTGCTGCCATAACGGGTTCACGCTCCTTTCGCGGCTTTTGCCTTGGGGTGCCGAATGCCGTCCAACAGGCGGGTCAGGCTGAACTCCCAGCGTCCGAAGATACCGCCCGGGCGGAACAGCATGACCAGCACCAGCACGACAGAGTAGGCCAGCATACGGTAGGTGGAGAAATCACGCATCAGCTCCGGCAGGCTGGACAAGAATGCCGCACCGATGATGGAGCCGGTCAGCGAGCCCGTGCCGCCGATGATGACTTCAGAGAGCAGCTCTGCCGAATAGTTGAAGTTGAAGTTTGTGGGGATCATCGCGGTCATGTAGTGGGCGTAGACGCTGCCGCCGACACCCGCAAAGAACGCCGAGACCGCAAAGGTAAGTACCTTGTAGTAGGTCACATTGATGCCCGAGGCCGACGCCGCAATGTAATCCTCGCGGATGGCCTGCACCGTGCGGCCAAAGCGGCTGCGCACAAACAGAAACATAACCGCCACGCAGACGACCATGATCCAGAATGCGCGGTCAAACGTGGAAAGCTTGAGAATGCCGCTCATCGTCTTGCCGCCGCCCGTAATGGAAAAGTTGCAGAAGCAGACGCGGATAATCTCGGCAAAAGCCATCGTAACGATAGCCAGATAGTCGCCCCGCAGCCGCAGTGCCGGGATGCCGACTGCAATGCCCATAAGGCCCGCGGCCAGGCCGCCCGCCAGAATTGCAACGAGCAGCAGCGCCAGATCCGAAAGCCCGTGCCCGGCCAGCGCGCCGGACACGATGGCGGACACATACGCCCCCACCGAGACAAAGCCCGCATGACCCATCGAGAACTCACCCATAAAGCCCACGACGAGGTTGAGCGACGTGACCATGATGATCGTGTAGCAGGCAGTTGTGCAGATGCCCTGGATGTAAGTCGTGCTTTTGCCGAAGGCGTTGAAGGTAAAAGCCAGCGTGATGGCCGCGTACAGCAGCGCGACACCAACCAGATTCAGGCCGTAGGAGGCCAACCGTCGTTTCGTCATTTTGTTCACGCTCCCTTACACTTTTTCACCGACATTCTTGCCCAGAATACCGGAAGGCTTCACCAGCAGAATCACGATCAGCGTACCGTAGGTCACGGCCTCGTACCAGCCGGGGGCAAACAGCTTGACAAAAATTTCAATCAGGCCAATCAGGATACCTCCCAGCATCGCGCCAGGGATGATTCCGATGCCGCCCAGCACGGCGGCGATAAATGCCTTCATGCCCATCATGCTGCCCATATCGTTCGTGACGCGGGGATAGGTGGCGCAGTACATCAGCGCCGCCACCGCCGCCAGCCCCGAACCGATGGCGAAGGTCGTGGTGATAATTTTGTTGACATTGATGCCTACCAAAGTTGACGCATCCTTATCCTGCGGCACGGCACGCATTGCCTTGCCGAGCTTCGTCTTTTTGACGAAAAGCTGCAAGGCAATCATAATACCCAGGCCAATGGCAATCGTCAGCAGCACGTTCAGCGGCAGGGCCACGCTGCCCACGGTGATGGTGGGCAGGCTGAAGATGGCCTGCACGTTGTGGGGCTTGGCACCAAACAGTACCATGGCCAGGTTCTCCAAAAAGATGCTCATAGCCAGCGCCGTGATCAGTGCGGACATCGGCCCTGCCTTGCGCACGGGGCGGTAGGCAAAGGTTTCGACCAGTACGCCCACCAACGCGCATACCGCAATAGCAACGATAACCGAAAGCCATGCGGGCATCCCGGCGTTGATCATCAGCGGGATGGTGTAGAACAGCGTGTATGCGCCGATCATGATAAAGTCACCGTGGGCGAAGTTGATCATGCGGATAATGCCGTAGACCATTGTGTAGCCCAAGGCAATCAGCGCATAAATTGCGCCCTGGTTTAAGCCGTTTATCAGGCTTTGAAAAAACAGTGAGAAAGTCATCTGGTCCATTCCCCTTTCCTAAACGCAAAGGGCGGGGCCTTTTCCCCCGCCCCAATGCGATTGTATCTTACTCTGCCTTGGAAACGACCGTGCCGTCGGACCCCAGTGTCTCGGTCCACTTGACTTCGCCGTCAATGTAGGTATTGATTGCGATACTCTTGATTGCGTCTCCGTTCTCGTCCAGCGTAATGTCGCCGCCAACGCCGGTGAAGCTCATGCCGGTCATACCCTTGACAAGGCTTGCCGTGTCGGTACCGCCTGCGTTCTCGGCGGCCTGCACCAGCATATACATAGCGTCGTAATACAGGGCTGCGCAGGCGTTCAGGCTTTCGGTGCCGTACTTTTCTGTGTACTTGGCAACAAAATTCTGGACAGCCGGGGCGGTATCCTCGCTGGAGTAGTGGTTCGTGAAGTAGCAGTCATCGAACTGTTCGGCAAGGCCGGTGGTATCGGAGCCGTCCCAGCCGTCACCGCCCATGATTGCACCGGTAAATCCGGCATTGCGGGCTGCACCAACGAGAAGCGGAACGGTGTCAAGGAAGCAGGGATAATACAGCAGATCTGCGCCGCTTGCAACGGCCTGTGCCGCCTGCGAAGAGTAGTCTGTATCGGTGGTCATGCACTCGCCGACGTAGGCGACCTCAATGCCGTTAGCCTCGCAGTTTTCAACAAAGGCGTCCTTCAGACCGTTGGAGTAGTCATCATCTTTTGCATAGATGACGGCCACCTTGGCAAAGCCCTTGTCTTTTGCGAACAGTGCCGCCATCTTGCCCTGGTACGGGTCAATGAAGCAGTTGCGGAAAATCGAATCGCCTTTTAAAGTCACATCGGCGTTTGTCGCACCTGTTGCCAGCAGCAGCATGCCGTCCTTGGAGGACTGTTCTGCCATGGGCAGTGTGACCGACGAGAAGAAGCTGCCCACGATGGCCTCCGGCGAGTCGGCCATGACCTTGTTGTAGGCGTTCATGGCCTGCTTGGCGTCCTTAGCATCGTCTGCGACCTTGCCGCCGTTGACGATTTCTATTTTGTAGCCGGAATCACCTGCGTTGATCTCCTCGACTGCCATGTCGACGGCGTTCTGTGCGCCCTCGCCATAGATAGCGGATCCGCCGGTCATGGAACAAACAACGCCGACGCGAATGATGTTATCCTCACCGACGTCCGACACAGATGCGGCGGTGTCGGTGGAAGCAGCTTCACTTGATGCGGCCCCGCCCTGCTGTGCGCTGGAGCCGCAGCCCGCCAGCAGACTGGCGGACATTGCAGCTGCTACGGTAAGTGCCAGAACTCGATTGCGCTTTTTCATTGTGTGACCCCTCTTTCTGATATTCATCCAAAACAAAAGGCGCACAGCACGGTGATGTGCTGCACGCCTTTGTGCGTAACGGAAAGGGGCCGCTGTACTTTTACAAGTACGCGACCCCTTTGTCCCGTTCGTGTTCTGTGATGCTGTTATTATAGCAGACTGTGCAAAAAGTGCAAGGCCTTTTTGGTGACTCCTGCAAAATCGTTGTTCATCACGCTTTTTTACCGAAGATTGTAAAGCTGCTTTGCCGTTCGGCAGATGATTATTAAGGCAATACCGCATAATTCTAAGTGCCGATACGGCGAGCGAGGTGCGGCAGCTGCTAAGCCAAAAGCGCAGATAATACTTTGTGTATTATCGAGCATTTTGGCAACGCAGATGCCGTGCCGCACACCGAGCCGCAGCGAGGCGCTTCGGAGCGCAACCGCCGCTTGCGGCGGCTCTTGGCGCGGAGATCCGCCGGAGCGGTGCTTAAGCCGTCAGGCGGGAATTGTGCGGTGTTGCCATAAGCATCTTTCTTTTCTTCCATTCGGCCAATGCCGATTGAGGATACAGTACCACACCTGTTTATGCTGCGTCAACGGCCTTCGGAATTTGGCACAAAAGGCCGAAGGCCATTACCTATAAACCGATAAAAAGCGCTGCATCGGTTGTTTTGGCTGACGCGGCGTTTCGCTTTGCATTCCGGCAGGATTGCTGATATAATAAATATATCCCATCGGGCCGCCTGTGCGGCCAGGAAAGGTCCCCGCTATGGAAACACCCCACCAGGGCACGGCCCTGTTTCATCTGCCCGGTCTGTTTGAATTTTATGACCTGTATGCGGCGTTTTTCCCGCTTTATCGTGCGCATCGGGAGTATTTTTACGACTGGTGCGCCATCGGCTCGATCTACGGCGCACCGTCTGACTGCTTATGGGCGGGCGGACGGGTCGAGTACAGTGACCGCACCCCACGCGAGGTGCTGGCGTTGACGCGTGAATACGGCATCTCGGCGCGGCTGACACTCAGCAATTCATTACTGCGCCCGGAGCATCTCACAGACCCGGACTGCAATGCGCTCTGCCGACTGTTTCAGGAACAAAATGACCCGCAAAACGGCGCCATCGTTCATGCTGAGCTGCTGACGCAGTACCTGAAAAAGAACTATCCATCGCTGTATCTTGTATCCTCAACCACAAAAGTGCTGACAGACTTCAACGATTTGCAGCGGGAACTGGCACGGCCCGAGTTTCGCTATGTCGTGCCGGATTTCCGGCTGAACCGAGCATTTGACCGACTTGCAGCGCTGCCCCAGTCCCAGAAGAACAAGGTGGAGTTCCTCTGCAATGAGTGCTGCTGGTTCGGATGCACGGAACGCAGAGCCTGTTATGAGGCCGTCAGCCGCAAAAATCTGGGTCTGCCCGGCCCGGAGCATTACTGCAGCGCCCCCGGCGCAGCGGACGGGTATCGCTTCTCCCGGGCGATGGCGAACCCCGGCTTTATCGGCATCAAGGCCATCCGGGATACCTACCTGCCGAGGGGCTTTACCCAATTCAAGATCGAGGGGCGCGGTCTTGGCAGTGCGCTGATCCTTGAATTTTTGCTTCACTACCTGACCAAGCCGGAATATCAGCTAACTGTCCGCGAAGAGTTGTATCTGGATACCATGCTGGACCTTTTCTGACTGATATTGTGTCGGGCCGGGTGAAGCTGTTTGCATTTTCTGCGTTGTAAGGCTCCTGTTACCCCAGTGCCACATCCAGCACCATCATCACACTGAAGCCGACAGCAAAGAATACTGTGCCAAGGTTAGAGTGCCGTCCCTGTGACATTTCGGGAATCAGCTCTTCCACCACGACATAGAGCATCGCGCCCGCAGCAAAGCTCAAAAGGTAAGGCAATGCCGGGATTACAAGCTGCGCGGCCAAAATTGTCACCACTGCGCCGATTGGCTCAACCACGCCCGAAAGCACACCGCCTGCAAAGGCCCTGCCCTTGCTCTCCCCTTCGGCGCGCAGGGGCATCGAGATGATGGCGCCCTCCGGGAAATTCTGGATGGCTATGCCGAGGGACAGGGCCAGCGCGCTCGCTGCGGTGATCTGCGCGCTGCCTGCGAGAAAGCCGGCGTACATCACACCGACTGCCATGCCCTCCGGGATGTTGTGCAGGGTCACTGCCAGCACCATCATCGTAGTGCGGCCCAGCCTGCTTTTTGGCCCCTCAGCCTCCTCACTGCCGACATGCAGGTGGGGTATCAGATGATCCAGGGCAAGCAAAAACAGCACGCCGAACCAAAATCCCGCAAACGCCGGGAAAAAGGCGAACCGTCCCAACTTCTCCGACTGTTCGATTGCCGGGATCAGCAGGCTCCAGACCGATGCCGCCACCATCACACCGGCGGCAAAGCCTGCAAGTGAGCGCTGCACTAGATCTCCCAGAGCGCGCCGCATAAAAAATACGCATGCTGCGCCCAGCGATGTACCCAAAAAGGGGATCAGAATCCCCCAAAAAGTTTCCGTCAATGAAGTCGCCTCCTTTTATGGTATATACACAAAAACACAGGTACTTTATACCCCCTGTTCAATGATGCTCTTGACAAGCTGCGCCCATTTGTAAGGGTAACAGGCCAGCAGCTCCTCATGCTGCAGATCCTGCTCATGAATTACGGGGTGCGCAAAATGCTGCTGATAACGCGCGCGATACTTCGCTCCCATTTTCAGCGCGTAGAAAATATGAATCTCCGTACCGGGAACATCAATTCCCTCCGGCAAGGGCGTGATGAGGTCGGAATAAAATTGGTTTTTACAGCTTTGCATCGTCACATAGGGGCGTGCAGCACCGAACATCGCCATAAAAGCGCGGACATAGTCCCCCTTCTCCGCGGAGCACTTTTCTAATCGCTTCTGCAGAAAGCAACTTTTGAACTGCCCGTCCCGAATCAGCGGATAAATCAGCGGCAGGAGAAGATTCGTTTGTAATTTGGCCGCGAGCTTGGAGCATTGGTCAAGGTCGGAGCTGCCCAGAATACCGTAATCCATATGTATGCTTTTCCGTGCTGCCAGCAGTCCCACGAAAGAGCCGCCCAGAGAGCAGCCGTAGGCGGCCCGTATATGCCCGCCGCAGTTTTTCAGGATGTAGGCTTCGATTTTTTCGGTTTCTGCAAGCATTGTCGGAAATTCGGTACTTTCTGTTTCGTCAAAGCCATCATAACTGACGCAAAGCACGCGAAAATCCCGCTGCAACAGAGGGATCACTTGGCCAAAGTTGCTTTTCCAGTGGCAGCAGGTGCCGGGCAGCAGCAAAATGACCGGAGCGGTACCCGCCCCAAATTCATAAACCTTCATTCTCCTGCCTCCCGCAGCCACAGTCACTTCGCTTTACGGCGGTCAAACACAGCCAGCCTGTTTTGCTTTTGTGTACCGCAATGTCACAAAAGCCCGCTTGCTCAAGATATGCTTTCAGCTCAGTATCCTTGTAGATGGTCATGCCATCAATGATTTCTGTCCATTTTTTGTCTTTGTCCGTGTCGCCGTTGACTTCATTGCAGATGAGGAAGGTGCCGCCCGGCTTCAAAACCCGCCAAACCTCCCGGAAGCATTTTGCAAGGTCCGGCCAGAAATAGACGGTTTCAAACGCTGTGACTGCATCGAACCAATCGCTGGCAAAAATGATGCGCTGCACGCTGCCCTGCCAGATGACACAGCGATCCCTTTGAATCGCCTCTGCATTGAGACGGCGGGATTTTTCGACGCTGACAGCAGAGTAATCCACGCCCTTTACGATGCCGCGCGGACACCTTTTCAGCAGCCGTTTGATATTCGCTCCGCCGCCGCAGCCTCAGTCCAGCACCTTTGCGTCCGGCGCAAGATGCAGAAAGTGAAGCCCCCACAGTGCCACGGGGGTGTGAGCAAGGTTCATCATGGTGACCATCAGCCTGCCGCCGAAGCCTTTGGGGTCTCTTGTATTTTCAAAAAATGACATTGTTATTCTCCTTTCGATTTTTTACACTCTGCGTAGGTAAGTGGAATGGAATTCTGCAAAACAACACTTTTGCAAACGGTCCAGCCGTTTTGCTGCAAAAATGCCAGATACGCAGCACTCGTCCATCTGCTGTGCAGCGGAAAGCCTGCAATTTTCAGCGCAAGGGCCTGAAGATTTCCCCAAGGGGAATTCTCTGCATGGGTAAAGGTAGGAGCAATCAGCGTGCCATCGTTTTTAAGCACACGGCGAAACTCGATAAGGGCTTTCTCAGGGTGCGGCACAATGTGCAGTGCATTGGAGACAATGACAACATCAAAGGACTGGTCAGCATAAGGCAGATGGAACATATCCTGCACGGAAAATACAGCTTGGAGGAAAAATCACCCCGCTTTGCCTGCGCAATCATCGCTGCGGAGGCGTCGGTAGCCTCAATGTGGTCGGCAGAACACAGGAGATGTTTTGCCACCTGCCCTGTGCCGGTGGCTACCTCCAAAACGGTTTTGTGCCACACAGCAGGGCGAAGCAGCGCATATAATTGATCATAGGCTATTGCGTTCTTGCGCATAAAGCGGTCATACCTTGCTGCATTTCTGTCCCAAAAATTCTTTTTTGTAATGCTCAGCTCCTTGGTTTGCATTAACTAACTGCCGCTTATTTGAAAAGCTGCCCGGCGGCAGCATGGCAGCTTGTATATGCGCATTAGAATAATCTAACCGTTGGATCGTAAAAAAGCTGCCTGCAGCCAAAACGGCGCACCAGCAACGATTCTACGATATTTCGGTCATATAATAGCAGTCTGGCACCCAAATGTCAATAGGGTGCTAAAGGTGCTTTTGTGCGTTTGAATTTCAACAAAAAATCTATAGCGGGCAGTGCGTTTTACACTGCCCGCTATAGGGATGCTTACTTTAACCGTTTTCGTCCTTGGGAATGGCCAGATTCAAGAGGATGGCAACGAGTGCGGCGGGCACAATGCCGGAGCCGCCGAATACCAGAGAGAGCATCTGCGGTGCGTGTGCAAGGATGCCGTTGTTGGCACCGATGCCGTAGCCGAGACCGAGCGCTACCGAGACGATGCTCAGGCTGCGTGGGGTCAGCGGCTCGCGGGTGATGAGCTGAATACCGCTCACCACGATCGAAGAGAACATCATGACAGCTGCACCGCCCAGCACCGACTGCGGCATGATCGAGACGAGCGCGCCCAGCTTGGGCACCAGACCGCAGAGAATCAGGAAGATGCCGCCGGTGGCCAGCGCAAAGCGGTTGACGACCTTGGTCATGCTGACAAGGCCGACATTCTGGCTGAAGGAGGTGTTGGGCAGCACGCCGAACAGAGCGGCAAAGCTGGAGCCGATACCATCGCAGATGACGCCGCCGGACAGCTCAGTGTCGGTGGCCTCACGGTCCATGCCGCCCATGATAACGCCGGAAATATCACCCACGGTTTCGACCGCCGTGACGATGAACATAATCATGACCGGTGCGATCGCGCGCATATCAAACACCGGCTTGACCGGCATCAGCTCGGGCAATGCAAACCATTTGGCCTCGGCCACCTTGTTCCAGTTCAGCACCCATGCCTTGGTGTAGGCAACGCCCTCGGCGTTCAGCGCCGTGGTGGGCAGAATAAGACCCATGAGAAACGCTGCAATGTAGCCGCAGATGATGCCCACCAAAATCGAGGAGGAATTCAAAAAGGTGCTGCCGGAGTGCTTGCAGATCAGGATGACGACCAGCACAAAGATGGCGAGCAGCAGGTTTTCGACCGAGCCGAAATCCTGCGCGGTGTTGCCGCCGCCGAAGGAATTTACACCGACCGAAATCAAGCTCAGACCGATGGAAAGCACCACCGTGCCGGTAACGACAGAGGGCAGCAGCTTGCGCAGCGGCTTCAGAAAAAAGCCGAGCACGGTCTCAAACAGGCCGCCGATCAGGGACGCGCCCATGATTGCGCCGTAGGCCAGTACGCCGCCGCCCATCGAGGCTGCGACCGAGCTGAATACCCCGATGAAGCCGGAGGAGGTGCCCATGATGATAGGCACCTTGCCGCCGATGGGGCCGATGGAATACAGCTGAACCAGTGTGACAATGCCCGCCACAAGCATGGCATTCTGCAGCAGCGTAACGCGCAGGTCGGCAAATTCGCCGCCGGCCAGGCCGCAAGCACCCGTGATGATAAGCAGCGGCGTAAGGTTGCCGACAAACATCGCCAACACATGCTGCATGCCCAGCGGCAGTGCCTGCTTCAGGGACATCTTGCCTTCAAAGCGGAAGGCTTCGGGGGAAAGATCGTTTTTCTTCATTCCACAACTCCTCAGATAAAACCTATTACAATATAACATATACCGCCAAAGCGGAAGGGCATACCGCCCTATTTATACATTATACCATCCCCTGCCCTGTGATTGCAATTCCATCAGCCGCCGCAGCAAAAATTTTGTGTGTTTTTGAAGAAGGCTGAACGGTCAAAAAACCTTGATTGCCTGCTGCTTGCCGTGCAAAGTGTAGTGTACGGTCAGACCGTCGTCTGCATCCACGGTGCAATTTTCGGCGTGGTCGGTCAATTCCCGCAGGGCGTTGTATTGGCGGCACATCTCATCCGTATAGCGACTTGGCATATCGGAGGTGAGCAGGATGCCGCTGAACAACGCATTGACCCGGGCCAGGGTCTGCTTTTGCTGTAGGGTCAGCTTGCAGTTTTCCTCGCGCAGGAAGAATACATCGGGGTCACTGCCGTAAGCACGCCCGTTGAGCTGGCGGCGGAAAATCGTGTTGCCGATGGACTGCCTTGTGGAGACCCGCTCGCGGTGGAAAAGCCGCATATACCACACATCGTCCCAGTCCAGACCTACATCACACCCAATGCGACAGTAGTCAACGATGCCAAAGGCAGGCATGACCGGTACACCGCAGCCGAGGATCAGCTTGTCGCCGCACCATGAGCGCAGCAGTGCCATGGCGCGCTGCATCCGTCCTGCGCGGGATTCCCGGGCGTTGCCGAACGGTGCTGCGCCATAAAGAAAGTCCAGCTTGACAAGGTCAAAGCCCCAATCCTGCAGGACGCGGTCAAAGACCTGCTTGAGGTAGGCCTGTACCTCCGGGTGGTCTATATCCAGCGCATAAAAGCTGCTCCAGTTGCAGCCGCAGCACCAGGGTTGACCGTCCACCTGCAGCAGCCAGTCCGGGTGATCTTTGCAGAGCAGGGATTCCTTTTCGCAGACGAACGGTGCCAGCCACAGTCCTGCCAGAAAGCCGCTTTCATGGGCTGCATCTGCCAGCGGGCGCAGTCCGTTGGGGAATTTGGCAGGGTCAGGCTCCAGCCAGTCTCCTACCTTGCGCTCCCATCCATCGTCGATCTGAAAGAGATCCCCTGCGCGGAAAAGCGTTTTGCAGCCGTTGAGGTCTTCCTGGATCGAGGCCTCATCAATGTTCTGGTAACGGTTATACCAGCTGGAATACCCGGCCAGCCTGCGCGTGGTGCGGGGGCGGCAGCCCAGCGCCGCAAACCATGCGTCAAATACCTCGTCCTCGGTGCCCTCGGCAAAAAAGAGGGAGAACGCAGGAAAGCTGCCGCCGGTATGCTGTACCCCGGCGCAGTCGCGCTCAATGCGCAGCTGTGCGGCGCGGCTGTCATAGGAAAAAATCGTATAGCCCGGTGCCTCGTCCAGGCTGGCCAAAAGGCGGTAGGTCTTTCCGCGCCGGAAATAGCAGTAGGAGAAGCCGTGGCTCTGTCCCCTCTTGCCGCTGTAGGGAACAAAATGATAATCGCCGTAACGGTCAAAGCTGTATTTCTCCAAAAGAAATTTCGGGACACGCTCAACACCGTGCTGCCGATCCCATTTGCCCAGCTCCGGACAGGCGGTCCAAGTTTGGTAGCCGTTCATGAAAAGCTTTTCTTCGCGCGCCATCGTCCACGGAAGCGCAGCAACCGCATTTTGCAGCACTCCGGCGGGCAGCTCTGCCCTCAGGCAGACGGCACCGCTGCGCGGGGTGATGGCTGCCGTGCCGTCAAACCGGCCGCTGTCTGTTGCGGCATACCACTGCATCTCAGCCATTTTGAGTTTCCTCCCTGTGAAGCGCGGCGCTGATTTCGGCTGCGCGGTCATCCGTCAGGGTGAACCTGCGGCGGAACAGTACAAGCGCCGCCGCAAGGACGGCCATGGGCAGAACGGTCATCATGAGCCGCAGCCCGAGCAGTGTACCGGCGCTCTGGGCAGCAACGGGGCCTGTCTCCTCGGCATTGCCGGCCAGCCCGATCAGATCCAGGCCGATGCCGGTCAGAAAAACCGCCACGCCGGACGCAGCCTTTACAACAAAGGTCTGCATCGAGAAGATAACGCTTTCCTCACGGCGCCCGGTCTTGAGCTGGCCGTAGTCCACACTGTTGGAGAGGAAAAGGGTCGTCAGTACGCTGAGCATGCCGTTACAGGCAAACACCACCACGCCCGGCACGCAGAGCAGTGCCAGACTGCCGGAAAAGCCCGCCAGGCAGAGCAGGAGCAGCACAGCATAGCCGCCCAGCGCCAACCCCAGACTTACCGTAAATACGGCAGTGTTGCTGAGCTTTTTGCGCAGCACCGGATAGAGGACCATCATGCCGAGGATCTGTGCCGCACCGCCGATGGTTGAGAACAGCGTGTAGCTGGCCTTCCAGCCTGTGCCGCCGAAATCGTACTTGAAGAAATAGATGATAAAGTTGGAGGTCAGATACAGCGCCGAGTTGATCAAAACGATGCTGCCTACGACCACAAGCGCCTGATCGTTGGAGAACAGCGCCTTGAACATCTCGCCGACGGTGGCGGTCTTTATCTCGGCGCTGCCGGTCTCCTTGACGCTGGCGCAGCAGATCGCCTCGGCAACCACAAAGATGACAGCCACGAGCAGTGCTACCCAGCGGAAGCCGGTGCGCTCGCTGTCGCCGCCCAAAGCACCAACCAGCAGCATGGTAAACATCGCAATGAGCGCCGAGCCGACGCCCGCACAGGTGCGGCCCACGACTGACAGGTTTTCTCGGTCAGCAGGGGTGCGGGTCACGGCGGGGATCATCGACCAGTAAGGAATGTCCATCATCGTGTAGGTGACGCCCCACAGGATGTAGATGACGCTGAAGTAGACCATCATGTCGGCGCCCTCCAGCACCGGCGCGGCAAACAGCGCGTAGAGAACCACCGCATTCAGGACAGTGCCGCTGAGGATCCACGGACGGAACCGTCCCCAGCGGGTGCGGGTCTTGGCCACCAGCACCCCCATAAAGGGATCGTTGAAGGCGTCAAACACACGCGCGATCATCAGGATCAGGCCGACAAAGGTGGCAGGCAGGCCCAGCACATCCTGATAATAGTACATGACATAGGAGGCAGACAGCGCGTAGACCATATCCTTGCCCACTGCGCCGATGCCGAAGGCGGCTTTTTGCTTTGTTGTCAGTTCCATACTGCACACTCCTTCTTTATGACGGTAAATTCTACGGTGACAGGCGCACACTGCGGGGCCGAGACGGTCAGCGCGGCTGTACCTGTCTGCCCGACTGTGCGCAGATAAGTCCCGCCCATGCCGCCCTCGGCGGTTGCCGCCACAGGGCCGACCAGCGCGGCGGCACCGGTCACGGCAAAGGTCAGCGGCAGCTGTGCATAGACGGCAGGGCTGCCGTTTTCATCAAGGATCCGCACCCGAACTCCGGCCATATCGTAGGTGTCACCCTCCCGCAGGACGGTGGCGGAGGGCGTTACCTCAAGATGCAGCCGGTGGCTGGGGCAGAGCGTGACGCTCTTTACCACGGTATCCCCGTTTTTGGCATCGAACCGCCAACGCGTAGCCGCGCCGCCCCAGTTGCCGACATACTTGCCGTACAGCGCCACACCGTCCGCAAAGCTCATCTTATAGCGCACCATGCACCACGCCAGCTTCAGCTTGTAGCGCAGCGGCAGCCCGGCCAAGCCGTAGCGCCCGGCTGCAAGCAGACAGTCGCGCAGCGTATCGGCCTTGGCCTTGTCAAAATGCTCCTGCGTTTCAAGCAGGACACCGATTGTGTCATCTACGGCCAGCGGCGGGTGCGGCAGCGCCGTCCAGCCGCTTTTGTGCAGGGTCGTCACAAACACATCGTTTTTATAAAGATCCACCCGTTCGGCGTTGGTAAACACATAGACCGTGCCGATTTGCCCGGCAGGATAGTCACCGATGTCCATCGCGGAGCTGACCGTCAGCACCGGCTCCTCCCCGCCCTGCGATGCGTAGACGGACGCCGCCAGCTTGGGATTGCGGAAGCTGTCCAGCACGCCGTGATAGCAGATGCGGTCCCCAGAGCCGAAATCCTTGTGGGTGGCATAATCAAACATACACCAGCCAAAGCAGCCCGCATGCTCTCCATCTGCGTAGGCGGCGTCCAACACCCGCGCATGGCGCAGGGCATGCTCCTGCCGGTGCGGGGCATCGTCACAGGACTTGGTGGGGTACATGTGCCCGTTGCATTCGGAAATCAGCAGTGCCTTGCTCAAATCAGGCGTTACATCCTTTTTCCGCTTGGCCCCGGCGTTTGAGCCGTTGTGGGAGAAATCGTTGTAGGCGTAAACATCTTCCAGGAGATGGCTCTTTTCCAGATACCGCACGCCAGAGGTTGCCCGGCTCGGGTCCAGTGCGTGGGCGATTTGGTTGGTGCGCGTATAGAATTCGTCATCGTCCACGCTCTCGTTGATGCGCACACCCCACAGTATGATGCTGGGGTGATTGCGGTTTTGCAGCAGCATTTCCCGCAGCATGGCGCAGGCGCGGTCTTTCCATGCCCCATCGCCGATGTGCTGCCAGCCGGGCAGCTCGGTAAATACAAGCAAGCCCAGCCGGTCACATTCATCAAGGAAATACTGGCTTTGCGGGTAATGGCTCGTGCGCACCGCATTGCAGTGCAGCTCGTTTTTCAGGATGCGGGCGTCCTGCCGCTGCAGGCTTTCCGGCGCAGCGTAGCCAATGTAGGGGTAGCTTTGGTGGCGGTTCAGCCCGCGCAGAAAGGTCTTTTTCCCGTTCAGATAAAAGCCGTCCACCCGGAACACAGCCGTCCGGAAACCGAAGGAGGTTTCCCGGCTGTGCAGTACCTGCCCATCGGTATCGAGCAACTCTGCTATGCAGCGGTAGAGATTCGGATGCTCGGTGTCCCACGGTGCGGCATCAGGCAGCGTAAGGCGGCATTCCGCCGATTCTGCCGGGGGCAGCTGGCGGCTCACCAGCATCTCGCCCGCACTGCTGCAGAGCCGGACGCGCAGCGCAGCGGTCTTCTCCGGTGCTTCTACGGTCAGCTGTACGGCAGCCTCGGTCAGCGTCGGTGTGTACACGAAAAGATCGCTCACACGGCTCTGCGGCGAGGTTTCAAGCCAGACCTCCCGGTATAGACCGCCGTAGGTCAGGTAGTCGATGACAAAGCCGAAGGGCGGCAGGCTGGGATCCTCGCGCGTATCCAGCCGCACGGCCAGCAGATTTTCTGTGCCGCGGTGCACAAGGTCGGTAATTTCGATGTTGAAGCCGGTGTAGCCGCCCTGATGCTGCCCGGCCAGCTGGCCGTTCAGGTAGATCTCCGCCTGATGGGCGGCCCCGTCAAAGCGCAGGAATACCCGGGGCGCATCGGGAACGGTCAGTGTGCGACGGTAACCGCAGACCATCTCATAGTCAGAGGGGTCTGCGTAATGGAGCGGCAGCTCCCGGCAGGTATGGGGCAGACGCACCGGACGACAGCCAACAGGTTCACCCCGACAGAAGGCATCGCTCCATTGCTCTGTAAATTCCCAGTGATTGCAAAGACTGTATCTCATCGTACCAACAACCCCTCCAGTAAAATGGAAATCATCTCATCCAGGGCATCCGTGTAGGATATGCCCTGCGCATCGAGCGTGCGGTCTGCAAGAAAATCCTCAATGGAAGCGGAGATCATCCGCTGCAGAACCGGCAGGGATACCCGACGGATAACGCCCTCCCCCATCGCCTGCTCCAGCAGTGCCAAGGTAGGCTCCCAGCCGGTTTCCAGATGCTCCCGCACGCGCGCTGCGACTCTGGGATATTTTTCATCCAAAAGATCCATCTGCTGCAGATCCAGCGCGGTGTACTCCTCCGGCAGGGCGATAATGACTGCCCGCAGCTTTTCAGCCAGGGTGCCGGGGCCGTCAAGGATGCGCTGCTTGCGGGCGTGGATCCTTGTAAACGCATCGTTCACCATATCCAGCAGCAGCGCCTCCTTGGAGGGGTAGACTGCGTAGATCGTCTTTTTGCTGATGTGCATCATCGCAGCAGCCTGCTGCATCGTAAAGCGCAGCCCGTCCCTGCGGAACAGCTCCATTCCGACTGCGCGCAGTCTTGTGCACAGCTCGTTGTGTTCGTCCATCACTTGCCTCCCGCGGAAACCCGATTTAGCTTTCCGGTTTCCATTGTAGTGCGGAAACCGGTTCGATTCAAGCGGTTTCCTGCACTTTCTACCTTTTTGCCAATCGGGCACAGATTTTTTCGTCATATCGCCCATACGCTAAAGCCGTAACGGGACAGAAAAGCGCCCCCGCACAGTGATGCGGGGGCGCTTTGCAGGTGCCTCAGTTCGTTTTTTCGTTTTTTTGCTGCAGACGGGTCAGCTCCCGCAGCTCACGCACGGTGAAAAGGCCGCAGACAATGGCGGCAGCGCCGTCCGCAATGGGGCCTGCGTACATGACGCCGTCAATGCCCATAAAGAGCGGGAAGATGACGATGAGCGGCAGCAGGAACAAAATCTGGCGTGTCAGGGACATGAATACGCCGAGGCGCGCCTTGCCAATCGAGTTGAAGAAGTTGGAGGTGACCGGCTGGATGCCGTTGATCAGCGTCAGGAACATATAAATGCGGAAGTACCGCTCCGAAAACTGGTAGTACATCTCGCTGCCGGTGCCGAAAATACTGATGATCTGCCGCGGGAAAAGCTGGAAACAGGCAAACGCTGCCAGAGAAAGCCCGGTAGCCACAGTCAGCGCCAGCAGATAGCTCTTTTTGACGCGGCGGTAGAGCGCAGCACCGTAATTGAAGCCGATGATCGGCTGCACACCCTGCGAAATGCCGATGACAAAGGACATAAAAATCATGTTGACCTTTGAGATGATGCCCGCGCAGGCCAGAGGAATATCGCTGCCGTAGATAGACAGTGCACCGTAGTGTGCAAGGGTGTTGTTCAAAACGATCTGGACAACACCCATAGCGATCTGGTTGAAGCAGGCAGATGCACCGTAGCTGAAGATCTTGCGTGTTCTGTCACCGTCAATCGTAAAGCAGCCCCGTGAGAAGGGTACAGATTTAAAATGGAAGAGATACCGCATACTGATGCAGAACGAGGCGATCTGCCCGAGAATCGTGGCAAGTGCAGCGCCGGTCATACCCATATCCAGCCCGAAGATGAACAGCGGATCAAGGGCCGTATTGATAAGTGCGCCGATGAGCATCGACATCATGGAATAGCGCGGGCTGCCGTCTGCCAGAATCAGCTTGCTCATGCCGGTATTCATAATAAGGAACGGAAACCCCAGCGCTGTGATGCGAGTGTAGGCCTCTGCGTAGGGCAAAACATCCGGCGTAGCGCCGAAGAATTTCAGCATCGGCGTCAGAAAAAGCAGCGTGACCGCCATCAGCACAGTGCCGAACAGCGCCATCAGACACAGGCCGTTGCCTGCATATTCAGCAGAACGCTTTTCATTGCCTGCACCCAGCTGGAGACTGAAATTCGTCGCACTGCCGATACCGAGCAGCAGCGCAATGGCTGTGCAGGCAATCGAGAGAGGAAACGCAATGTTGGTGGCGGCATTGCCCAGCAGACCCACACCCTGCCCGATAAAGATCTGGTCAACAATGTTGTACAGCGACGTCACCAGCATCGAGATAATGCAGGGAATGGCAAAGCCGACAAGCAGCTTGCCTTCTTTTTCATATCCAAGCGGGTTGGCAGCATCAGCCTGCGATGAAACTGTTTTTACGCCCATGCAGTTTTATCTCCTTTAATCCTGTTAATAATCGCAAATATAATAATAGTAACAAAATCCGGTAGGAAATGCAAGTTCGTTTGCCTTGAGGCGCTTGAGCTTGCCCTACATGAGCCGGAGACCGTGACACAAACAAAACCGGGGCGAACTTTTCGTTCGCCCCGGCAGTACCTAAATGATTGGAGTCATAGCCTCATAACCTTTATTCGTTATTTTTCGGAGTTGGTTCCTATTTTCATGGGGAATCATTCCCTTTGCAGAATTTCAGGCTTTGAGATTGAGGATCAACCTCTGACACTTAGTACATTGGAGTTTCTCCTTATGGATCAGGTGGATTTCAGATACCCTCTGTTGGGTGGCGTGGAACCAGTCATGATAACCAGCCTTCTTTCATCCTGATCTATATGCTGCATGGGGGTCTTTGATGACGGCCCCTGAGTCTGCTGTTTAAAAGTAAGCTGCCTGACATCTTGTTCAATATTCTTTGTACAGGTTATGACCTGCGGCTTCGGATGCGGCGCTTTTTCATTCAGCAGGCCCAGGCCCGCCGGTGATGAATAGGATCTTTAAAGTTTGCCATTGGACTTGAGCCTCCTTCCTTACGAAATACCGCCGGTGTCTTGCTTTCTTTGGAGATTTCTTATAACATTTCTCCTTGGAAGATCAGCTTCTCTTGGAGTTGTCTGCTCCTTATCTCCGGCTGTTTTCTTTCTGTGACTATACTATACCACAGCCCTTGGGATTCGTCTATTCGCAGATATGCCAACGATGCAGCGAAAGATTTGTGCAGTTTCAAGCTTGCCGCTCCGGGCAAAAAATGGTATAATAAATATGTTGGGCTGCTGTACAGCCCAGACTGTGCGCTGTCCCTTTTGGAAAGGGACGGCGCTTTTTTGGCGGGATTGTGCTGTGGTCCCACGGGCTGATCTGAACAGGCATTAAACAATATTCACTGCAAAACTACTGTAAAGCAGCTGCCGCTGCCGGGGCGGCTGTCCACAGTGACAGCGCCGCCGTGCAGTGCGGCTATTTTTTGTGCCATGGCAAGGCCCAAGCCGTTGCCTTGCGTCCTGTGGCTGGTGTCCCCCTGATAGAACTGCTCAAAGATATGGCAGCAGGTCTCGGCGTCCATACCGCAGCCCTGGTCAGTGACAGCCACAACCGGTCTGCCCTGCTCGCAGTGCAGTGTTACGCTTATGGTTCCGTTCTCCGGGCTGAACTTGGCGGCATTATCCAGCAGATTCAGCCAGATCTCCTTTACCAGCGCTTCGCTGCCGTGGTAGGTGCAGGGGGCCAGCTTGGCCTCAAACTGCAGCGGCTTATCGCGCCACTTTTGCCGGGTCACAAGGATGCACTGGCGCAGCTGCTCATCCAGCGAAAAGTCTGTACAGTCGGTCAGAATGGTCTGTGCCTCGATACGATTCAAGAGCAGAACACTGCCGGAAAGCTGTGCCAGCCGCCTGCTCTCATCGCGGATGATTTGCAGATACTCGCGCTGCTCCTCTGGGGTGACATCCTCGTCCAGCAGCAGGTCGGCAAAGCCGCTGATACTGACGATGGGCGTCTTGAACTCATGGGAAAAGTTATTTACAAAATCCTTGCGCAGCAGCTCCGTGCCGGAAAGCTCCTCCGCCGCTTTGTTGAAGGCTGCTTTGAACTCCCGGATCTCGGTGGGCTCATACCCGTGGGCGGCGGGCTGCAGGCGCACGGTGAAGTCCCCCGCCGCCAGCCGGTTCATCGCCTGTATGATGTTTTTGATAGGCTTTATTAACACAAGGCGAATCGCAACCACAAGGCTGACAGCCATCAAAATACAGCTGGCATACAAAATAACCAGCGCACCGCCGATGCTGACGCTGCCGTCTTGGATAAAAAAGCCGTGGTCAGCCTTCAATACCACCAGCACCGTCGCAACGGTCAGATTCAGCGTAACGATGCAAAACAGGTTCAGCACCAGCAGCATCGTCAAATTTATGGTGCGTATGCAGTCGCGCAGCTTGTTTACAAATTGTGCCATATCACACCTTCTTTATAGCACGGTAGCCGATGCCGCGAATGGTCTGTATCTCAAACTCCAGCCAGTCGTAAAAGCGGGTGCGCAGCCGATTGATATGAACATTTACCGTTTTGTCGTCACTTTCGCTGTCCATGCCCCAGATCTCATCCAGCAGCTCCAGCCGGGTAAAGGTCCTTTCCGGGTAAGCCAGCAGCTTGTATAGAAGGTTGAACTCCTTGGGCGGCAGCACCTGTGCATCGTGGCCGCGTCGCACGGTATGGGTGTCGTAGTCCAGCTCGACATCCCCTATCGTGATCTTGTGTTCATCCACGATGCGGGCGCGGCGCAGCAGCGCCTTGATGCGCAGCACAAGCTCCTGCCGATCCGGTGGTTTTGTCATATAATCATCGGTACCAACGATAAAGCCCGTGTGCTTGTCCTGCGGCATATCCTTGGCCGTCAGCATCAAAATGGGCAGCATGCTGCCGCTTTCTCGGATGGTTCTGGTCAGGGTAAAGCCATCCATCCGGGGCATCATCACATCGCAGAGCAGCAGGTCTATCTGGTTGTGGTCGAGCAGTTCCAGCGCCTGCACACCGTCGGCAGCAATCAGCGGCTCATAGCCCGCTCGCTTTACGATGGCGCAAAGCAGACGCGCCGTGCTGGGGTCATCCTCGGCAATCAAAATACGAAACATACGTGTACCCTCCTTAGTTCTATTATAGTACAGCGCAAAGATAAACGGAAGATAAACCTTCCCGTTTACCAAAGGTTTATTTTGGCGGTGTATCCTTAGGAGCATCGAAACAAAAAACAACCTACGGGAAAACGGAGGATACAGCTATGAAAACCATCTATCTTGTCACCGGTGCTGCCGGATTTATGGGCACTAATGTCTGCGCACAGCTTTTGGATCGCGGTGATGCCGTGCGCGCTTTTGTGCTGAAGGGCGACCCCGCTGTAAAATTTATGCCGAAGGCCGTCGAAATTTTTGAGGGTGACCTCTGCAGTGCCGAGGACTGCGAGAAATTCTTTGCCGTGGAGCCGGGCGTCCAGACTGTCTGCATCCACTGCGCGAGCATGGTGACGATCAACCCGAATTATAGTGAAAAGCTGATCGCCGTCAATGTGGGCGGCACCGAAAACATGCTGAATGCCGCCAAAAATCACCCTGAGTGCAAAAAATTCGTCTATGTTTCCAGCACCGGCGCCATCCCTGAGCTGCCTAAGGGCGAGAGCATCCATGAGGTATACAGCTTTGTTCCCTACGATGATGATCGCGTGGTCGGCTGGTACAGCCGCAGCAAGGCAATGGCGACCCAGAAGGTACTGGACGCCGCCGCGAACGGGCTGAATGCCTGCGTGGTGCATCCCAGCGGTATTCTTGGCCCCAACGACCCCGCCATCGGGCAGACAACCCGCACGCTGATCCAGATTTTGAACGGTGAGATGCCCATCGGTATGCAGGGCTCGTTCAACCTTGTCGATGTGCGCGACCTGGCCGCCGGCACGATTGCCGCCGCTGACCGCGGGCGCAAGGGAGAGTGCTACATTCTTTCCAATGACGAGGTTTCGCTGAAGGAGCTGTGTGAGATGCTCAAGGCTGATACCGGCTGCCGCGGCTGCCTGTTTTATCTGCCGCTGTCTTTTGCGCATTTTGCCGCCAAGCAGATGGAGGCCCGCGCCGCCAAGACCGGTAAGCCTGCTGTGCTGACCGAGTTTGCCGTTTACAATCTGGAGCGCAACAACCATTTTGACTGCTCCAAAGCGAAAAACGAGCTTGGCTTTGCCCCGCGTCCCTACAAGGAAACGCTGCATGATCTCGCTGTATGGCTCAAGCAGGAGGGAAAAATCGCATGAAGAAGCTGTATGAATCTATCTGCAAGCTTATGCAAATGAATGACCAGCAGTGGGAGTGCTATCTCCACGCACTGGATTCCCTGCACTGACACAAAGAAAAGGGGGTGCCTATTATGAAAAAGGTTTGCGTTATCACAGGCGGCGGCAGCGGCATGGGGCTTGCCACGGCGAAGCTCGTCTGTGAAGAAGGATATTACACGATTTTGGTGGGGCGCACGGCGTCCAAGCTGGAAAAGGCAGTCAACGATCTGCGCAGTGCAGGCGGCGAGGCTGAGGCGTTCAGCTGTGATGTTTCCGACCGTGAAAGCTGCTTTGCGCTGGCCAAACACGCCGCCGAATGCGGCGAAGTAAAAGCGGTATTGCACATTGCAGGCCTCAGCCCTCACATGGGCGATGCTGAAAAGATTTTGCGCGGCAATGCGCTGGGCACGGTGAATATCAACGATGCCTTTTATGAGGTCATGGCACCGGGCGGCTGTGTGATCGACACCTCCAGCATGAGCGCCTACCTTGCCCCGCAGTTTGTCATGCCAAAGGGTGCGTACAAGCTGGCGCGCACCGACCGTGAAAAATTCATCCAAAAGCTGGTGGCGCGGGCAGGCATTGCCCCTAAGGACACCCGCCCGGGTCTGGCCTACGCCATCAGCAAGCATTTTGTAATTTGGTTTGCTAAGACCGATGCCGCACGCTTTGGCGAGAAAAATGTGCGTTGCCTGAGTGTGACACCCGGCAACTTTGACACGCCGATGGGCGCACTGGAAAGCGGGCAGGCGGATGTATTCAAAAAATACTCTGCTCTCAAGCGCAACGGAAAGCCGGAAGAAATCGCCGCTTTGTTTGCGCTTCTTCTGGATGAGCGGCTGGGCTTCCTGACCGGAGCAGACATTCTTATGGATGGCGGCGTTGTGGCAAGCGGCGCCAGCGGATTGAGCAAATAAAAAAGGGCAGCAAAGTAAACCCCGATTTTAGCTTTTGGGGTCTGCTTTGCTGCCTTTTGAATTTTGTGCTTTCGCTTGGCTGTACTTTAGTGCAGCTCGCTTTCGCAGCGGTCCAGCACGGCGGCGATAACCTGATCCATGTCGTAATACTTGTACTCACCCAGGCGTCCGCCGAAGATGACTTTTGGCTCTGCCTCGGCCAGCTTTTTGTACTCGGCATACAGTGCGCCGTTTTTAGTATCGTTGACGGGGTAATACGGTTCGTCACCGGGCTTCCACTCGGAGGAATACTCACGGCTGATGATCGTTTTGGGCAGGTCGTTGCCATTCTCGTCCTTGCCGAACTCGAACCATTTGTGCTCGATGATGCGGGTCCACGGCGTCTCGCGGTCCGTATAGTTGACGGCGGCGTTTCCCTGGAAGCTGGGCTTGTCGAGCAGCTCGTTCTCAAACCGGACAGAGCGGTACTCCAACGTGCCGAGTTTGTAGTCAAAATAAGCGTCAATCGGGCCGGTGTAGACGATTTTGTCAGCCAGTGCGTCCAGCGCGGTCTTGTTTTCGAGGTAATCGGTGTTCAGCCGCACCTCGATGCCGTCCAGAAGATTGGCGATCATCTTGGTGTAGCCGCCGATGGGAATGCCCTGATACAGCGCGTTGAAATAGTTGTTGTCAAAGGTCAGCCGCACGGGCAGGCGCTTGATGATAAAAGCAGGCAGATCCTTGCAGTCGCGGCCCCACTGCTTTTCGGTGTAGCCCTTGATGAGCTTTTCATAAATGTCGCGGCCCACAAGGGAGATGGCCTGCTCCTCAAGGTTCTGCGGCTCGTGGGTGATCTCACGGCGCTGCTCCTCGATCTTGGCGGCTGCCTCCTCCGGTGTGACGACGTCCCACATTTTATTAAAGGTATACATGTTGAAGGGCAGCGAATACAGCTCACCCTTATAGTTGGCAACGGGAGAGTTTGTAAAGCGGTTGAACTCGGCAAACCGGGTGATATAGTTCCAGACCTTTTTGTTGTTGGTGTGGAAGATGTGCGCACCATACTTATGGACGTTGATACCCTCGATGTTCTCGGTATAAATGTTGCCCGCAATGTTGGGGCGCTTATCCACGACCAGCACGGATTTGCCGTGGGCCTTGGCCTCATGGGCGAAGATGGCACCGTACAGACCGGAGCCGACTACCAGATAATCATATTTCATATAACAGGTGTTCCTCTCTTTAAAAGTCACAGGGATATTGTGCGGTAATGGCATTGAGAGCCTTACTCCACTGTCAAAAAGCGGCAGAAAGGCGTTTCAGTCTCTGCCGAACAGATCTCTTGTGTAGACCTTGTCCTGCACATCATTGAGGCAGGCATCGTAGCGGTTGGCCAGAATGGCCTGACTCTGCCGCTTGAATTTGTCCAGATCGTTGACCACTGCCGAACCGAAGAAGGTCTTGCCGTCCTCCAGCGTAGGCTCATAGATGATGACCTGTGCGCCCTTGGCCTTGATGCGCTTCATGACACCCTGAATCGAGCTTTGGCGGAAGTTGTCGCTGTTGCTCTTCATCGTCAGGCGGTAGACGCCGATCGTGACGGGCCTTTCGCGGCTTTCGTCAAACTCATTTTCCTGATCGTAGCCGTAGTACCCGGCCAGCTTCAGCACGCGGTCAGCGATGAAGTCCTTGCGGGTGCGGTTGGACTCCACAATGGCCTCGATGAGATTTTCCGGCACATCGGCGTAGTTTGCCAGCAGCTGCTTCGTGTCCTTGGGCAGGCAGTAGCCGCCGTAGCCGAAGCTGGGGTTATTGTAATGGCTGCCGATGCGCGGGTCAAGACATACGCCGTCAATGATCTGCTTCGTGTTCAGGCCCTTGCTCTCCGCGTAGGTATCCAGCTCATTGAAATAGGCAACGCGCAGCGCCAGATAGGTGTTGGCGAACAGCTTGACGGCCTCGGCCTCGGTAAAGCCCATGAAGAGCGTATCAATGTTCTCCTTGATGGCACCTTCCCGCAGCAGTGCCGCAAATTCGTGGGCGGCTGCGACAAGGTGCGCATCCTCCGGATCGGTGCCGACGATGATGCGGGACGGGTAGAGGTTGTCATACAGGGCCTTGGACTCCCGCAGAAATTCCGGGCTGAACAGGATGTTCCGGCTGCCGAGCCTTTCCCGCACCGACACCGTGTAGCCCACGGGAATCGTCGATTTGATGACCATGACGGCATTTGGATTGACCTCCGTGACAAGGCGGATGACTGCCTCCACTGCAGAGGTGTCAAAGTGCTGGGTCTGGCTGTCGTAGTTGGTGGGTGCAGCAATGACCACAAAGTCCGCATCGGCGTAGGCTGCCTTTGCGTTCAGCGTAGCGGTCAGATCCAGCTCCTTCTCAGCCAGATATTTCTCGATGTAGTCATCCCGGATCGGCGATTTGCGCGCGTTGATCAATGCGACCTTTTCCGGCAGGACATCCACCGCCGTCACATGATGGTGCTGGGAAAGCAGCGTGGCAATCGAAAGCCCCACATAGCCGGTCCCGGCCACCGCGATCTTATATTTTTTCATAACAGTTATACTCCGCAGCTGCGAATTTTCCGTAAGGCAGCGGTCAAAATTGCGCCGTGCCGGCTTACCGTATGTGGGTTTATTATAACACGTCACCGGCCACAATTCAATATTGCCGCTTTCCTCAGAATTGTTTGAACAATAATCCAGTATTGAAAACAATCGTCTCTACTCAGTCTTTGCTGTATCTGCTAAGATAGAATCACGGTACTGGCGTGGTGTCAGACCGGTTTGTTTACGGAAAACACGATAAAAGTAATTGTCATCCAGGAATCCGATCTGCTGGCAGATCTGTGCATTGGACAGATTCGTATCACAAAGAAGCTTCATCGCTTTTTGGATGCGCAGGTGCGTGATCTGCTCGTTGATGCCGCAGCCATAGAGCTGCCGGGAAAGATAGTACAGTCCGGTACGGCTTAACGAAAGATCACGGCAGATCGTTTCGTTTGTCAATGTCTCGTCCAGATGTTCCGCCAGGTAGCGGCTCAGCTTTTCCTGCGCACTGCCCGCTGCCAGCCGCGTCAGCCCCTTTTGGTACAATGCAGCCGCCGCCAAAGCCAGCAGATCCGCTGCTGATTTCAGCACCGGATAGGGCGTGCGCGGCAAGGCATTATAGGCTTTTTGCAGTGCCGTTTTATCAATTGCGTAAGCCGAGCAGCATTTTTGCGCATAGCTCCACTCGCTCTGCTCATCGGCCCCCTGTACAATGTGGCTCAACAGCAAAAAGCCCACAACAGCACCATCAATTTGGACCGGCGTGATCACTTCGATCAATCCCGCATGGCAGGGGTAGATGATCGTCTGCTTTTGCCGCGTTGCCTTGCGGCAAGCCGCCTGGTCACACAGGTAACAGCCGGTCTTGCCATCAGGCACACTGCGGATCAAGCGGCAATAAGCTGGCAGTTCCGGCGGATAGGCAAGCACTTCGATTCCATACGAATCAAAAACGGCGGAGCGCAGCCCCGTAAGGCAGTGAAAATCCTGCAAGAGGACCAAAAGCTCCTTTTTATTGAAAACGGTTCCCATGGGTGCGCTCCTTTCCGAACATTAAGATAGTTTTATGATAAAGACCATCCTATATTTTGTCAAGGAGGATCCCTATGATTGACTTAAAGCAGTGTTCTCTCGGCATTGAGTTGGGTTCCACCCGCATCAAAGCTGTGCTTGTGGGCGATACCTGCAAGCCTGTGGCCCAGGGCGATTTTACCTGGGAGAACCGGCTGGAAAATGGCATCTGGACCTACCCGCTGGAGGAAGTCTGGCAGGGTGTGCAGGCTGCCTACGCGGCATTGGCTGCGGATGTGCTGGCCAAGTGTGGCCAGCCGCTGACCACAGTGGGGTGCATTGGCGTTTCGGCTATGATGCATGGGTATCTGGCGTTTGATGCTGCGGGCAAACTGCTGGTACCGTTCCGCACATGGCGCAACACGATGACCGGCGCGGCAGCAGAAGAGTTGACCTCGGCGTTCGGGTTCAACATCCCGCAGCGGTGGAGCGCAGCACACCTGTACCAAGCCATGCTGAACCGCGAGCCACACCTGCCGCAGCTGGACTTTTTCACCACGCTGGCAGGCTATGTACACTGGCAGCTGACCGGGCGCAAGGTGCTGGGCGAAGGCGATGCCAGCGGCATGTTCCCGATCGACAGCACCACCGGCGGGTATGATGCAGCAATGCTCGCAAAATTTAACGCGCTGGCAGACAAGCAAGGCTGCCCCGTGGATCTTGTCAAACTGCTGCCTACCGTTTTGCCCGCAGGCGAGGACGCCGGTATGCTGACCGTCGAGGGGGCGAAGCGACTCGACCCAACCGGCACGCTGCAGCCCGGCATACCGTTCTGCCCACCGGAGGGCGACGCCGGCACCGGCATGGTGGCAACTAACAGTGTCGCCCCGCGCACCGGCAATGTCAGCGCAGGCACCAGCATTTTTGCCATGGTCGTCCTGGAAAAGCCGCTGTCCAAGGTCTACCCGGAAATCGACATGGTCACGACCCCCGACGGCGCGGCGGTCGCCATGGTCCACTGCAACAACTGCACCAGCGATTTAAACGCCTGGGTCGATCTGCTGGCCGAGAGCGCGGCACTGTGCGGAGCAAACATCGACAAAGGTGCGTTGTTTACCCTCCTGTTTAACGAATCGCTGCACGGTGCGCCTGACTGCGGCGGCATCACGCCCGTCAACTACATTTCCGGTGAGAGCGTCACCCACCTGGACGCGGGCGTCCCCCTGCTGCTGCGCCGCCCGGACAGTGCGTTTACGCTGGCCAACTTTATGCGCGCCAACATCTATTCTGCCTTTGCCACGTTGGCGATGGGGCTGGAAATTCTGCGCAAAGAAAACGTGGCTGTGAATACCCTGCTCGGCCACGGCGGCATCTTCAAAACGCCGGGCGTGGCCCAGCGGTATCTGGCTGCGGCAGCGGGCGCGCCTGTGACCTGCATGGAAACAGCCGGTGAGGGCGGTTCCTACGGCATGGCCCTGCTGGCTGCGTATCGTCTGCACCGCGCCGACGGCGAAGCGCTGGCCGCGTATTTGAACCGCTGCGTTTTTGCCGACGCCCAAAGCACGACCCTGTCCCCCGACCCCGCCGAGCAGTCCGGGTTTGCCGCCTTTTTGACCCAATACCAAACCGCGCTGAAAGCCGAGCGCGCCGTTGTAAAATAAGGGCAATACCGCATAATTCTAAGTGCCGATACGGCGAGCGAGGTGCGGCAGCTGCCGGAGCGGTGCTTAAGCCGTAAGGCGGGAATTATGCGGTATTGCCTAAGGGCTTGTATGCGTCGGCTACCGGGCAACGCCAGCCAGCGGCGGAAAGTCCGGAACAGCAGCTGTTCTTGAACGATTTAGCGTTAAAACGGAAAGGATAACCTATGCTGGAAGCATTAAAGCAGCAAGTTTATGAAGCCAACATGGAATTGCCCCGCCGAGGACTTGTAACCTACACCTGGGGCAATGTCTCGGGCATTGACCGCGAGAAGGGCCTGTTTGTCATCAAGCCGTCCGGCGTGGAATATGACGAACTTACACCGGAAATGCTCGTTGTCATGGATTTGAACGGCAACAAGATCGAGGGCGAGCTGAAGCCCAGCAGCGACACGAAAACGCATCTCGAGCTGTACCGGGCCTTCCCGCAGTTGGGCGGCATCGTGCACACCCACTCGACCCACGCAGTGGCCTTTGCCCAGGCGCGGCGCGACCTGCCCGCCTTTGGCACGACCCACGCCGACTATTTTTACGGCCCTGTCCCCTGCACGCGGGAGCTGACGCCTGGAGAGATCGACGAGGATTACGAGAAGAACACCGGCAAGGTCATCATCGAGACGTTCCAAAACCGCGGCATTGACCCGGTGCATGTACCCGGTGTTCTCTGTGCCAGCCACGGTCCCTTTACCTGGGGCAAAGACGCGGCACAGGCTGTCTACCACGCTGTTGTGCTGGAAGAAGTCGCAAGGATGGCAATTTTGACCCTGACCATTGACCCCGATGCACAGCCTGCCCCACAGCATGTTTTGGACAAGCATTTTATGAGAAAACACGGACCCAACGCCTATTACGGCCAGAAATAAGGAGGTTTTACCGTATGAAATTTTACATTGATACCGCCAACGTCGACGAGATCCGCCGTGCCAACGACATGGGCATTATTGCCGGTGTCACCACAAACCCCAGCCTGATTGCCAAAGAGGGCCGCGACTACGCCGAAACGTTGAAAGAGATTACCACCATCGTGGACGGCCCCATCTCCGGCGAGGTCAAGACGACCACAACCGATGCCGAGGACATGATCGCCGAGGGCCGCGCCATCTACGCGCTGGACCCGAAGCACATGGTGGTCAAAATCCCCATGACCGCCGAGGGGTTAAAGGCCATCAAGGTGCTGTCCGGCGAGGGCATCCCTACGAACTGCACGCTGATTTTCAGCGCCAACCAGGCGCTGCTGGCAGCCCGCGCGGGCGCCACGTATGTCAGCCCGTTTTTGGGGCGTCTCGATGACATCGGCCAGCCGGGCATTGATCTGATTGAGACTATCCATGATATATTCCTGAACTATCCTGACATCGAGACTCAAATCATCGCCGCCAGCGTGCGCAATCCCATCCATGTGACCGACTGTGCCCTGGCTGGTGCCGACATTGCCACGGTGCCGTACAAGGTCATCGAGCAGATGCTTCACCATCCGCTGACCGATGCCGGCATTGAGAAGTTCAAGGCCGACTATACAAAAGTTTTCGGCGTCAACGGATAAATCTTCCGTAAGGGGGAAACAAAGATATGTACTATATTGGGATCGACCTCGGCACCTCTGCGGTGAAGCTGCTGCTGATGGACGAAACGGGCAGCATTGCCAACATCGTCAGCCGGGAATACCCGATTGCCTTCCCGCATCCCGGTTGGAGCGAGCAGGACCCTGCCGATTGGTGGGCGGCGGTCTGCGACGGCATCCCCGCGCTGCTGGACGGGTTTGATGCGTCTCAGGTCAAAGGCATCGGCGCGGGCGGCCAGATGCACGGGCTGGTGGTGCTGGACAAAAATGACGCGGTTATCCGCCCCTGCATCCTTTGGAACGATGGCCGCACCCAAAGGCAGGTCGACTACTTAAACGGCGTTATCGGCAAAGACAAGCTGAGCTGTTACACCGCAAACATCGCCTTTGCAGGCTTCACCGCACCCAAACTGCTTTGGATGCGGGAGAACGAGCCGGACAACTTCGCCCGCATCGAAAAAATCATGCTGCCGAAGGATTACATCAACTATAAGCTGACCGGCGTCCACTGCACCGACTATTCCGACGCATCGGGCATGCTGCTGTTAGACGTGGAGCACAAATGCTGGAGCAAGGAAATGCTGGACATCTGCGGCGTGCAGGAATCCCAGCTGCCGAAGCTGTTTGAGAGCTGGCAGCCCGTCGGCACGCTGACTGCTGAAGCCGCCCAAACGCTGGGCCTGCCTGCGGATGTCGTCGTCTGCGCGGGCGCGGGCGATAACGCCGCTGCGGCTGTCGGCTGCGGCGCGGTGGGCGGCGGTAAGTGCAATATTTCCTTGGGCACATCGGGCACGGTGTTTATCACCAGCGATACGTTCGGCGTCGATAAGCAGAACGCCCTGCACAGCTTCGCCCACGCGGACGGAGGGTATCATTTGATGGGCTGCATCCTCTCGGCTGCGTCCTGCAACAAGTGGTGGAGCGAAGAAGTGCTGCACACCACTGACTACGCTGCCGAGCAGACACCCATTACGGCGGACAAGCTGGGCGCGAACGACGTCTACTTCCTGCCCTACCTGATGGGCGAACGCAGCCCCCACAACGATCCTGCCTCGCGCGGTGCGTTCGTCGGGCTGCGGATGGACACCCCGCGTGCCGCGCTGACCCAGGCGGTGTTGGAAGGTGTGGCGTTTGCGATTCGCGATTGTGTGGAGATTGCGCGGGCACAAGGCGTGAAGATTAAAGCCAGCACGCTCTGCGGCGGCGGTGCCAAAAGCCCGCTGTGGCGGGAGATTTTGGCGAACGTGCTGGGCATCCCGCTGACGCTGCCCCAGACCGAGCAAGGCCCCGGCTACGGCGGCGCGATGCTGGCGGCGGTGGCCTGCGGGGCATACCCCAGCGTGCAGGCCTGCACCGAGGCGCTTGTCCACGCCAAGAGCACAACCCAGCCGGACGCCGCGCTCGTCGAAAAATACAATGCGCGCTACGCCGTGTGGCACAAGCTGTACCCGGCACTGAAAGTATCCTTTGCGGAAATGGAGGCACTGCAATGAAGATTTTTTCTGTAACCGACCCGGAATTCAAGCCCTATGGCCGCGTTGTGACCGGGCTGGATACCGCCAAAGCGGAAATTGTGGCCGCCTTGGCAAACACCCCGCTGCCCGTAGCTACGGATTATGTGGCCGAGGACGCAGCCCTGCAGGAACTGCCCGCCGCCGTCGAAGTGTCGGAGCATCTTTTCGGCGGCATGCCCTGCCAACTGGGTTGGTGCAACGGTCACAACACCTATTTGAACTGCCTGGAATACCACCGCGACAGCGAGTTCAATCTGGGTACCGAAGATTTTGTGCTGTTGCTTGCCAGGCAGGAGGAAATCGCGGGCGGCAAGCTGGACACCGCCAAGGTCAAGGCGTTCCGCGTCCCGGCAGGCACACTGGTGGAAGTCTACGCCACGACGCTGCACTACGCGCCCTGCCATGTGGACGCAGCCAAGGGCTTCCGCGTGCTGGTCGCCCTGCCCAAAGGCACCAATACCGCAAAGCCCGCCATCAAGAATGACGGCGGCGATGACCCGCAGCTGTGGGCCTGCAACAAGTGGCTGCTCGCCCATCCCGACAGCGCCGAGGCCAAGGCCGGGGCGTATGTCGGATTGGTGGGGGAAAACGTACATATTTAGGGCAATACCACATAATTCTAAGTGCCGATACGGCAAGCGAGGTGCGGCAGCTGCTAAGCCAAAAGCGCAGATAATACTGGATGTCTTATCGAGCATTTTGGCAACGCAGATGCCGTGCCGCAGCCGCCGGAGCGGTGCTTAAGCCGTTAGGCGGGAATTGTGCGGTATTGCCTTAGGAGCAGCCTTTGCGGGAGCATATAGAATGCTCCCCTACGATACAGGAAAGTTCCACGGCATCCCCGTAGGGGCGGATTCCATATCCGCCCGCCATTGCAAAATGTGTAAATATATAGGAGGCAAAACCATGAAATCATCCAACATCCCCGAGGTCAAGCTCGGCATCATTGCCGTCAGCCGTGACTGTTTTCCCATCGCCCTGAGCGAGAAGCGCCGCGCTGCCATCTCTGCCGCCTGCGCCGCCAAGGGCACTGACCTGTACGAGTGCAAGACCACTGTCGAGAACGAGCACGACATGCAAAAAGCCGTGGCCGAAGTCACCGCCGCAGGCTGCAATGCGCTGACCGTATTCCTCGGCAACTTCGGCCCCGAAACGCCCGAAACGCTGATTGCCAAGCACTTTGACGGCCCCTGCATGTTTGTAGCGGCAGCCGAGGGCGACGGCGATATGATCAATGGCCGCGGAGATGCGTACTGCGGTATGCTGAACTGCTCCTACAATCTCGGCATGCGCCATCTGAAGGGCTATATTCCCGAGTATCCCGTCGGCACGGCGGAGGAAATTGCCGACAAGATCGCCGAGTTTGTGCCGATTGCCCGCACCATTCTGGGCGTGCGTGATTTGAAAATCATCACCTTCGGCCCGCGCCCGCAGGACTTCTTCGCCTGCAATGCCCCCATCAAGGGGCTGTATGAGCTGGGTGTTGAGATCGAGGAAAACTCCGAGCTTGACCTGCTCGTTTCCTACAAAGAGCATGCGGGCGACCCGCGCATCGCGGACGTCTGCGCCGACATGGCCGCCGAGATGGGCGAGGGGCACTATTACCCCGACCTGCTGACCCGCATGGCGCAGTTTGAGCTGACCCTGCTCGACTGGGCCGAGAACCACAAGGGCAACAAAAAGTACGTTGCCTTTGCTGATAAGTGCTGGCCCGCTTTCCCGTCGCAGTTCGGGTTTGAGCCCTGCTACGTCAACTCCCGCCTTGCCAGCCGCGGCATCCCCGTGGCCTGCGAGGTCGATATTTACGGTGCCCTGTCCGAGTACATCGGCATGTGTGCGTCCGGCGACACCGTCACCCTGCTGGACATCAACAACAGCGTGCCCAAGTACATTTATGATGAGGACATCACCGGTAAGTTCAATTACAAGCTGACCGATACCTTCATGGGCTTCCACTGCGGCAACACGCCATCCTGCAAGATGTGCAGTGACCGCGCCGTCAAGTACCAGCTCATCCAGCACCGCCTGCTGGAGCCCGCCGGCAGCGACCCCGATTTCACCCGCGGCACGTTGGAAGGCGACATTGCGCCGTCCGACATCACGTTCTACCGTTTGCAGTGCGACAGCGAAGGCCAGCTGCGCGCCTACATCGCTCAGGGTGAAATTTTGCCTGTTGCAACGCGGTCTTTCGGCGGCATCGCCATCTTCGCCATTCCCGAGATGGGCCGTTTCTACCGCCATGTCCTGATTCAGAAGCGCTACCCGCACCACGGTGCCGTTGCCTTCGGTCACTATGGCAAGACGCTGTTTGAAGTGTTCAAGTTCCTCGGCATTGCGGACATTGCCTACAACCAGCCCAAGAGCCTGCCGTATCCCACAGAAAATCCGTTTGCATAATAGTAAGGGAAGGTAAAGAAGAGCTGCGTACGAATCAGCAAGGATCGCAGAAGATCGACGCTTACCGGCGTGCCAGCAGCTATCCTGCAGCCGGTCAGCTCTATCTGCCGGATAACCCCCTGCTACGCCGCCAGCTAAAGCGTGCGGACGTCAAGCGCAAGCTCATCGCCCACAAGAACTGCATCCACGAGATTGGTCAGGATATGCCCGAAATTCTGGATCGGAAGTGGCATTTGCCGGAGAAGATCTACACTTTTTAATTAAAAATCAAGCCGAAACCTGATTATCCCTTGAAAACACTGTATCCACGGGCATTTCAGACAGGTCAAAACCACCTCATTTACTACGATTTTACTACTGTTGAGTGAGCCTTGACACGCTGAAAGGCCACGAAATGCCGAGATATGGGTACAGCACCCGTCAATCGGGGCCTCCGCCCCGTGACCATATAACTGAATACAGACCGGCCATCTGCCGGGGCAACGCCATGGG